>Ga0160473_101333_pt1 | contig 12531 bp, 10 predicted proteins | sample HID1975I_E11MG_FD_108217 | JGI IMG/M metagenome (GOLD analysis project Ga0160473, IMG submission 108217) | Enriched soil microbial communities from UW Madison campus, WI, USA - HID1975I_E11 MG | ecosystem: Environmental > Terrestrial > Soil > Unclassified | place: USA: Madison, Wisconsin... | reverse complement strand
AGGCGGGGCAGGAGCAGTCCGCTTTGGGCACGTCGAACGAAGGCATCGGTGATCGCGCGGACGGCGCGGTTGTTCGGCAACAACACCAGACCGCGCCCCAGCGCGAGAGGATCCTTGCCGTGTTGCACGATCAGCCCCGCCACAAGCGCGTCGGCGAAGCCCCTATGAGGCGGGATGGAATAGACGCGGGGGTGGACCGCGCCTTCAGCCATCGGCGAGCAGGGCTTCCGTCTTGCCGACTGCGGCAGGGGTGCCGACATCGAACCACAGCCCCTGATGTACCAGACCGTAGCAACGGCCAGCCGCCATGGCGCGATCCCACAAGACGTTGGTCGAGAAAGGGCCGGGCGGCGCATCGGCCGCAAACCGCTTGCTGACGATCTGGACACCCGTGAAGACGAAAGGCGCGACCCGGCCGGGGCGGCGGCGCGTCAGGCGGCCGAGCGCATCCATGTGGAAATCGCCCAGCCCGTTGTGGCAGTTCGCCCGAGCCAGCGGAACGACCAGCAACAGCGCGTCCATCTGTTCGGCATCCCAGCGCGATGCGAGCAGGCGCAGCGTATCGACCGGACCGTCGATCCACAGATTGTCCGAATTGACCACGATGAACGGATCGGAACCGATGAGCGGCAGCGCCTTGGCGATGCCGCCGCCGGTCTCCAACAGCAGCCTGCGCTCATCGGAGATCGCGATGTCGATCCCCTTGATCCGGTTACGCAGATGCGCCTCGAGCGCGTCGGCCAGATAATGGACATTGACGACCGCCTTGCCCACGCCGGCGTTGCGCAGCCGATCGAAGACGTGATCGAGCAGGGGCCTGCCGGCGACCTCGACGAGCGGCTTGGGTCGCGTCGCTGTCAGTGGACGCATCCGTTTGCCGAGCCCGGCGGCGAGCACCAATGCGGTGTCCGGGATCCAGCCGCTGGCCACGGGGCGAAGTGACATCGGGGGCGTGAAACGACTCATGCGCGGGACTGCTTCCAGGCGGGGCCACGAAGTTCTGGCGGGATATTGGCGTCAAACCATGACGCGACGGGGGCAAGCGCGGGATGCGCGAGGTTGCGCTCCAGATAACCCCAGACGCGAGGCAGGTAATCGAGGTAGCGCGGCTTGCCGTCGCGTTGCCAGAGCCGCGCGAAGATGCCGACGATCTTGGTATTCCGCTGCGCGCCGAGAATCTCGTACTGCGCGCGAAATGCCTCCGCGTCGCAGCCGGTCAACGCGGACCAGCGGTGCAGCATGGCCTCCTCCAGCGCCGGCGAAACATCGCGACGGGCGTCCTGCAGAAGCGAGACGAGATCATAGGCCGCATGGCCAACCAGCGCGTCCTGGAAATCGAGCAGGCCCAGCCGTGCCGTTCCCGGCCGGTCGAGCAGCATCAGGTTGTCGGCATGATAGTCGCGCAGGACGAGCACCGGATGCGCGGACTGGCCCGCGAGGATGGCGGGGAATACCGCGGCCCACGCAGCATGGAAGCCGGCGGCGTCGACTGCCGAGCCTATCGCGGGCGCGTACCATTCGATCAGCAGATCGACTTCGCGGTGGAGCACTGCGGCGTCATAAGGAGCGACGCCTTCGGGCGGGGCCGCGCGGTGCAGTTGGTCGAGGATCGACAGTGCATCTGTGTAGACCGTCTCCTCCAGCAAGGGATCGCGCGCGAGTTCGGGGCCGACCAGCCGATCGCCGAAATCCTCGAGCAGCAGCAAGCCGCGATCGAGATCGACCGCCAGATCCCGCGGAGCACTATGGCCCTGCGCGACGAGATGGCGAGCAATCTTGAGGAAAGGGCGGATATCCTCATGTTCGGGCGGCGCATCCATCAGCACCGCCTGCCGATCGGGAGCGACCACGCGGAAATAGCGACGAAAGCTGGCGTCGCCGGCCAGCGGCAGGATCTCGGCATCGCCCCAGCCATGCGCGGCGAGAAATTCCGGGGCGGCGGGGGGTGGAATCATCCCGCGATTCGAAGCTGCGACCATCGCGCTTCCCAAGACGCGGGCACGTCGGCTGTCAAGCGGCGCGCGCCATCCGGTTCGGCAGAGAGCGATAGCTGCAGCGTTTCCGGCCATAGCCGCCCGCCCAGGCGCTCGGGCCATTCGATCACGAGTGCGCCATCCGCCAAGGCGTCGTCCAGACCGAGTTCCTCCGCATCCTCCGCATCTTCGATCCGGTAGAGGTCGACATGCCAGACGGGGAAGCGGGTTTCGGGCGGATCATAGGCGATCACGATCGGAAAGCTCGGGCTCGCCGCCTCGCCGGCGAGCCCGAGCCCACCGAGCAAGCCGCGCGCCAACGTCGTCTTGCCCGCGCCGAGATCGCCGACCAGCGCCACGATATCGCCGGGACGTAGCAAACCCGCGAGGGCGCGGCCGATCGCCTCGGTCGCCGCTGGGTCAGCCAGTCTCGCTCCAGCCGGCGTCATGCCCGTTCCCGGGGCAGGCGGAGTGTGACCGTGGTTCCCATGCCAGGTTCGGAATCGAGCGCGACCGTACCGCCATGCGCCTCGATGAACTGGCGGGTGAGCGGCAGGCCGAGGCCGAGCGCCTTCCCCTCGCCCTTCTGAGATCGATGAAAGCGATCGAAGGCGCGGGCGCGCTCCTTGGCGTCCATGCCCTCGCCATTATCCGAGACGACGAGTTCCGCACGCTCCGCCGTCCCCGATGCCATCACCAGCACCCGGCCACCGGAAGGGGTATGTTCGATCGCGTTCTTGAGGAGGTGATCGATCGCCTGGCGCAGGCGGCGCTGGTCGCCGATGATCGTGCCGACCAGGATGTCAGCCTCCAGCACCAGATCGACGCCCTGGCGCAATGCGGCCTCTCGCTTGTTGGCCACGGCCTCGCGCATCAACGGGCCGAGGGCGACATTGTCCTTCTCCAGCACCAGCGCGCCTGCATCGCTCTGGGTCAGGTCGAGCACGTCGTCGATCAGTCCGCTCAGGCGATCGACCGATTCGAGGATCGCGCCGACATACTCCTTCGCGGTGCCATCGATCGGCCCCGCATAACCCCCGGCCAGCATCTCGGCGAATCCGCTGATCGAGGTGAGCGGCGTACGCAGCTCGTAGGACATGTTGGCGACGAAGGCGGTCTTGATGCGGTTGGCCTCCTCCAGCGCCTCGGTACGTTCGCGCAAGGCCGCTTCGATCCGACGGCTGTCTGACACGTCGAGCATGGTGAACAGCGCGTTGCCGTCCGGCAGGGGGACAGCGGCGAACTCGAAGAAGCGCCCGTCGGTCAGCGTTACCCGGCCGCTGCGCTGCTTCCGCTCGACCGTGGCGATGCGGACCAGTTCCCGGATCAGGCTGGCATGCTGGGGGTTGGCGAGCTTGCGTGCGACCGTTTCGACGAGGGAGTCGACGCGCGGATGGCGGGCGAGCAGTTCCTCCTCCAGCCCCCAGACCTCGCGGAAGCGGTTGTTCCAGAGGTGGATGCGGCCGTCCGCCGCGAAGACGCCGACCGCCTCGAACAGATTATCGAAGGTGGCGGTGCGCACGCGCAGCAGCGTGTCGCGCGCACTGGCGAGCTGAATCTGTTCGGTCCGGTCCTCGAAGATCAGCAACAGCCCGCCGTCGGGCAGCGGTTGCGCCACGACGCGCAGGTGGAGGCCGCCGGGCAGCAGCCAGTTCTCCTCGATCGGCGCGTTATCGGCCAGGAACCAGCGCCGCCGTTCGGCCTTCCAACTCGGGAAGTCGCGGCTCTCGGGAATGCGCCCGGCCTCGCGCATGCGTTCGAGCACGCGATCGAATTCAGGATGCTCGGCCAGCCATTCGGGCTTCATCGCGAAGAGTCGCTGGAAGGGCTGGTTGAAGAAGACCAGCGCTCGGTCCGGCCCAAACTGCGCGACACCAGCCGAGAGTCGATCGAGCATGTCGCGCTGGGCGCGGGCGAAGCGGGCGAGGTCGGCGCGTGCCTCCTCCAGTTCCTCCACATCGACGGCATAGCCCGCGACCCCGGCCGCACCGAGCGGGACGTCGACGATCCGCAGCATCCGCCGCTCACCCGCGATGGTGGCGGGGGCGGTGCGGACCAGCATCTGGCCTTCGTCGCGGGCCTGGGCGGCGGCGGCGAGCGGACTGACGCCACCACTCGGTTCGATAAGTTCGAGGCCGCGCTCGATCACATCCTGTGCGTCGCGACCCTCGACGGCGTGGACATAGGCGGTGTTGACCAGCGATATCGCGAGATCGGCCCCGCGATGCCACATCGGCACCGGGGCTGCTTCGATCAGCGCCGAAAGCGCCGCGAAGGCGCGCGACAGCCGTGCTCCCTCTGCCCCAAGACGAGTAATCTCCTGCTCGCTCGCGGTGGCGTCGAAGAGCCAGAGCACGACCGCGCCGGACCCGGCGATCTCCGGCGTGGCGGGAGCACCCCGCACCAGCAGCCGGCGATCGGACCCCCGTACCGAGAGAGGCATCGCGAAGGCGGCAGCGGACTTCAGCGTGATCGCGACCTGCCGCGACAGGGCTTCGGCCGAGTCCGCCTCCAGCCCGGTTTCGCCGCTGTCGAGATCGGCGAGATACCGCGGCAGGCGTTTCAGCCCCAGCCAGTCGGCGATCCGGGGCACCCCCTCGATCCGACCGTCGCGGCCGACCACCATCGGCAAGGCGGGGGCGGTCTCCACCAGCGCACCCAGCCGGCGCGCCTCATCGATCGCGTCCTCGGCCTGATCCGCCCGGCGGAACCCGGCGAAGGTCGCCCAGACTCCCACCGCCAGCCACAGCACGACGAGGATCGCCAGCCCGGCGACGGCGACGGGGCCGAGCATGATCACGGACGCGTGGTGCCCCGATCAGGCCGTGGTCGCAGCGATGATGGCCCCCTGAACATGACGGGCTTCTAAAGCTATTTCCCGGACTAGGGAATCATCCGTTATCCTCGCGGTAGCGAAGACGATGCCCGACATGCGCGGGATAACGGACGGGTTCAGAAGATGTCGGCCAGCCGCAGCTTTGCGCCCGCGTAGAAATATCGTCCCATGGCCGAGACCGGGTAGGACCGGCTGAACTGATCCGGCTTCTGATTGAAGAGGTTGTTTACCCCGAAATAGACGTTGAACCGTTCGTCGACGTCATAGCCGAGCTGGACCTCGTGCTCCCACTTCGCCTTGTACTTCATGTAGCGCGACTCGTAGTAATCGGGATCGCCCGCCAGATCCTCGGCGGTCGCGCGGTTGGTCTTGCTGTGCCACAGCAAGCCATAGGTCATGTTGAAGGGGCCCTTGGTCCAGCCGAGATTGAAGGTCGCCTGATAGCGCGGGGCATAGATTTCTCCACGATCCGAATTGACCTCCGCACCGGGGGTGGCGACGAACGTCAGCCGATCGAGATAGTTGCCGACCAGATTGAAGGCGAAGACGCCGAGGTTCGCGGTGTTGAGCTGATAGTTCAGCGCCACGTCGAGACCGGCGGTACGGAATTGCGCTACATTGTCCGGGCGCGATCGGAAGCCGTTGATGAAGCCGGTTTCCGAATCGCGGTCGATCAGCCCGCAATAGACGTTCTCGAGCGTGGGCTGGTCCACGCAGAGCTCGGCGAGCTCCACCGCTTCGGGGGTGTTGATCGCGTCGCTGATGCGGATGTCGTACCAGTCGAAGGTCGCAGTGAAATTAGGCAGGAAGGAGGGACGCAGCACCAGGCCCGCCGTCCAAGTCTTGGCGGTCTCCTCCCTCAGGTTCGGATTGCCGCCGGTCTGGCCGAGCGTGAACAGGCTCGACGACGGATCGCTGAGCGGGCTGAAGGTGGTCGGGTCGATGTTCAGCCCGGTCAACAGCGTCGCGCAGTTCGCCTCGCGCGTCGAGGTGCCGTTGTTCTGCTCGGTGATGTCGCAGGGGTCGGTGATGAAGTTGTAGTTGGCGCTGTTCGGCTGGAACAACTCGCCGATATTGGGCGCGCGAACGGCCTGCGAGTAGCTTGCGCGGAACGTGATGTCGCTGATCGGCGCATAGGTGCCGTCGACCTTCCAGCTGGTCGAGGTCTTGGACGTGCCGAGCGTGGGGTAGCTGTAATCCGAATAGCGGATCGCCGCGCCGAACGACAGGATGTGTGCGCCAGGTACGTCTTTCAGCAGCGGCGCGTTCAGCTCGGCGAAGCCCTCCTTCACGCTGAAGCGGCCTTCTACGGGCTGGACCGCGCCAAACCAGGTCCATCCCGCCTCGATCTCGTCGTCCGGGTTGAAGCTGCTGGTCTCTCGCCGCCATTCGCCGCCCAGCGCGAAGCCGATCGGCCCGCCCGGCAGTTCGAACAGCGCGCCGAAGTCGCCCGAGAGCGATCCCGAGACGACCTGCTGCGTCAGCTTGGCGCGGCTGAGGCTGGAGGCGTTGATCCACTGCGCGGCGGCGGCGCCGTTCTGGCCATCGCCGAAGATGTTGTAGGGTACGCAGCCGCTGCCCGCGCCGGGCGTGAAGGATACCGGCTCGTAACCGGTGTTCCAGAAGTTGAGCGCTTCCGGATCGAGGCTGGAACGGCAGACCGCCTGGCCGGTCACGGGATCGGTGACGACGTCGATCGCGGCCATGAAGCGATCGGTGCGCCGGTTGTTGAGGCTTTGGATGCGGGTCTTCGTCTCGCCGTAGACGTAGGAGACCTCGTAGCGCAGATGATCGTTTAGTTCGCCGTTCGCGCCGATCACGCCGCGCAGCGTTTCTCGCCTGGCATCCTCCACGCCGATGCCCAGATCGAAATGGTCGCGGGTCACGAGCACGCCGTCCGGTGCCTCGGGATCTCCGAACCAGTAATCGGCGGCCCCGCCGGGCAGGATCGCGTCGCGGATCGACTGCGGCATGAAGGGATTGTCGGGGGTCGCGAACAGATAGAAATCGTACATCGGCTGCGCGTAGTTGATCACGCGGTTGCGGGCGTATTTGCCCTCCACGAACAGCTTGAAGGCATCGCTGAAATCGTAATGGGCGATGGCATTCACGATGTGCCGCTTGCTGCCCGGAAAGAGATCGCCCTGATAGCCGTCCACCGGCGTGCTCGATCCGCCGACGGTGTAGCCGCCCGAATTCTCGAGGATCGTGCCGCGATCGTAGAAGCGGCCGTTGCCCTCGTAATCGGCGGCGTAGTCGAAATCGACGTCGACGGCGCCCATGCGCGAACTGTCCGCATAGCGGACGTCGCGATAGGGGATGTAGTCGGGAATGCCGGGATCGTCGTCGAGATCGTTCTGGTTGATGTAGAGCCCGGCGGCGCGGGGGCGGCGCAGCCACCCGCGCGCCTGATCGTTCACGCGGCCTTCGCTGTTGTATTCATAGGCGATCGCGACGTTGCCGCGGCCTTCGGCGAAGTTGTGGCCGATGGTGATCGCGCCGTAGCGGTTGAGCCCGTCGCCCTCTTCCGAGATGCCGACCTGACCGCTCGCGGCGATCCCCTCGAAATCCTTCTTCAGCCGGAAGTTCACCACGCCCGAGACGCCGTCGGCACCGTAGATCGCGGAGACGCCGCCGGTCAGCACGTCGGTCGCCTCGATCAGATCCTGCGGGATCGTGTTGATGTCCACCGCCGCCGATCCGTCCGACCCGGCGACATGCCGCCGCCCATCGACCAGCACCAGCGTGCGATCGACGCCGAGGTTGCGCAGATCGAGCAGGTTGAGCCCCGCCTCGCCGAGGTTCGGATTGGAGCCGCCGGTTCGCGCCCCGGTGATCGAGCCGACCAGCGCGGGGCTGCGCTGGAGGAACTGCGCGATGTTGGTGCGGCCCGACTTGGCGATCGCATCAGCGCTGAACACCACCACGGGGTTGGCGAAATCCAGTTCCGGCCGGGCGATGCGGGTGCCGGTCACGACGATCTCGTCGGCCGAAGGCGTGACTTCGTTCGTGCCCTCGGCGGAGGCGGCAACCTCCTGCGCGGAGGCGTGGGTGATCGGCCAGGCGATCGCGGTTGCGAGCAATGCGGTGCGTAAAGTCCGGTTCATGTGCGCAGCCCCCTGCGGTTTCCCTCCGCCGGCCGACCTTAACGCTTTCCCCGGAGCGTCCGAATCGAACGGCTTCCATACAATGATGTGTGGTTAGCGGGGCCACGGCAACCATTCTGTCGCCTTAAGGGTCAGATTTATATCAGCCCTGCGCTGTTTCCGCCTCATGCGCCGCGTTGGAAAGGGCGTGCAGCGCCTTCATCCTGGCGAAGGTCACGACCTGGGTGGCGAGGATGTCGATCTGCTTCTTCACGCCATCGTCGCACAGCCGCTTGTCCGCACCGAAGACCGGCATCATCGAATTGATGGTGACCGCCATCGGCGTCGGCCAGCCGCGCAGCGCGTGGGTGATCGACCGCAAGGTGGCGAGCGTGGTGCCGGTCGCCTGCCAGCCGGCCGCGACCGCGATCAGGCCGACGGCGCGGCCCTCGAAATACACCGCGTCGTCATTCGCCATGTCCTGGACATAGTCGAGCGCGTTCTTGATCAGGCCGGATACGGTGCCGTGATAGCCCGGCGAGGCGATGACGATGCCGTCGGCGCGGCGCAGCCCCTCGATCAGGGCGGAGGCCTTTTCCGACCGTTCGGTCTTTTCGGGCGCGTACATCGGCAGGTCGAGCGCGGCACCGTCGAACATCAGCGTGGTTGCACCGTGGGTCTCGCACGCCTCGAGCACCTCGCGCAGGACGCGCTCGCTCGAACTGTTGGGGCTGCCGGTGCCGCCGAGGCCGACGATCAGGGGGGTATCTTCGCTCATCGGTCGGCTCCTCGTTCGCTGCCAGCGCCTGCCCCGCTTGGGGCCTTCCGCACCCGCTTCGTCAAGCCCCGATCGCGCGACGGGGCCGAACTATCAGACAAACTCAATATTCAGGCTCAACTTTCAGGCGTCCCTGGAACCAGACCCCTCGTCGGCGGCGCGGCGGGCCTGCGCCATGCTCGACATCGCCCCGATGATCCCGCCCTTGATGAACGGCAGCGCCATCAGCGTGCAGCCGGCGACCAGCGGCACGAGCAGCGCGAGCACGAGCGCCAGCGACATGTCCCAGAAACTCTCCACCGCCAGCAGCGGCGCCACGAGGACATGGCCGACGAGCAGCACCGTGGTGTAGGACGCCGCGTCGTCGACGCTGTGCCGGGCATTGTCCTCGCCGCACACCGGGCAGTGCGCGCGGACCTTGATGTACTTCACGAACAACGCGCCCTCGCCGCAATGCGGGCAGCGGCGGCGCAGCCCGCGCCGGACCGCCTCGATCATCGTCGCGGGCGGCGTGGCTTCGGAGGAACGCGGTTGCATGGGGCGCAGATAGGCGCTCCCCCCGCCGATGGCCAGTGAGGATCGCGGCTCGCCGGATGCCGCCCGCGCAACCTCGATCGGCACCGCGCGGCAGCCGGTGGATGCGGAAACGGCGGCTTCAGGTTCACAACGGAAGGCATATGCGTGTTTTGTCACCTTCGCGCGATGTCGGTGTGCGCAAGTTGCTGTTCGCGAAGGCGCTTTTCCGGTTGTCGCCGCGCGTGACAGGTGTCGCGTCGCGTGGTGCAGGTTGACACTTTCCGCTGCGGCAAGCGGCAGGCCTTTTCGACGCGTCGCCGGATGCGACGCGAGGCGGGCGGGGGCGGGATGGGCCATGCGGTTCCTCCAGAGGGTTGGGCACGCGGTCACTCTGGCTGTGCCTCAGCGTGTAGGACAGCGATTTGTTTATAGTTTGTTCCAACTGGAGTGCCGTTGTCGAAGCTCCTCCCCTGAAAGGGGAGGTGTCAGCCCTCGTGGCTGACGGAGGGGTGTCCCCGCTGGCCGTGATACCCCTCCGTCTCGCTGCGCGATCCACCTCCCCTTGCAGGGGAGGAACTGGGGCGGCGACGGCTTGTGTTTGGACTGAAGTGCGCCCGTGCTGCCTGCGACGGTGGACGATCCATTTGTCCGATGACATCGCTTGTGGCGGACGTGGTGTTGAGGTAGCGATCGAGGCAATCCGGGGGGATTGCAGAATGATCGGGATGCTGGCTGCGTTGCTGATGCAGCCGATGGCGGCTGGCGTGGACCGGCCCGAGGCCTCGCCTGCGGCATTGCCGGACGGCGCGGCGGCGCTTGCCTCATCCGTTGCCTCGCCCGTTTCCCCGGCGGCGATGGTCGCCCTGCCCGCCGGAACCCCGATCGAGTTCGAATTCGTCAAAGGCTTGAGCAGTCGGATCGCCCGGCAAGGCGAGCTTTTTCCCATCCGCCTCAGCCAGCCGGTGACGGTCGACGGCCTTACCGTGCTGCCGGCCGGGACGCCGGGGGTGGGGGAAGTGATCCATGCCGCGAAATCCGGCTGGGGCGGCAAGGCCGGCGAACTGCTCGTGACCGTGCGCTATCTCGACGTGGCCGGGGTGCATGTGCCGCTTCGCCGCTTTCGGCGCGGCGGCCTCGGCCAGCTTCGGACCGACGAGGCGATGGCGATATCGATCATCCCCTTCGCCGGCTTCCTCGTCAGCGGTGGCGAGATCGTGATCGAGCCGGCGGCGCGCGGAAACGCCATCGTCGCCCAGAATACGGCGCTGCCGATGCCGCCCGAAACAGCCACGCCAAACCCATGATACACAGCCGAGGAGTTTGAACCCCGTGAAGAAGCTTGTTGCATTCTGTGTGATTGCCAGCGTGATCGCCGCGCCTGCCGCCGCGCAGGAAACGGCGGCCCCCGCCGTTGCCGACAATGCGCCGATCCCGACGAAATCCGGCACGATCGGTGCGCCCCCCACCGGCAAGTCGCAGGTGGTGTTCTGGCGGCCGGGGACGATCATCGGCGGCGCGCTTGGCTGCACCGCACGCGAAGGCGCGGGCGCGCAGGAACTCGATGTCGCCCGGCTCGGCGCGGGCAAATACTGGGTCCATGTCACCGAGCCCGGCCGTCACGATTACTTCGCCAAGGGCGAGGCCACCGATCGCCTGACGATCGAGGTGGAGCCCGACGAGACCGTCTTCGTCCGCTGCTCGATCGGCATGGGCGTGATGTCCGGTCGCGCCAATCTGTCGCCCAGCACGCGCGAGGAGTTCACGCCGCGCGCCAAGAAGATGAAGTCCTGGGAGCCGGACCCCAACTGGGATCCGAAGGTCAGCCGCGACGAGGGATAAGGGGAGGCGCGGCGAGCGCCACTCAAGTCCCTGTAATCGGTTCGTCATTGCGAAGGCGAGCAATCCAGCCGTTCCGCAGGCGGAAACGTCGCTCTGGATTGCTTCGTCCCCGGCTTTCGCCGGGGCCCGCGCAATGACGAGGGTCTTACATGTGATCGATGGCGGCTCCTTCCATCGATCATAAATCAGCCCTATAGTGATCGATAGAAAGGCGTCTATCGATCATGGCCTGGAACTGGCAGCTTTCCGACTGGACCCGCTTTGCCTTTGACGAGGAGCGCCTGCGCGATGCGGAGGCGCGGTTTCTGAAAGGGAGCGGGGTCGTCGTCGGGTCGATGCATCATCTCGATGGAGACGCCCGTCAGGGGATGGTGGTCGAGCTGATCTCGCAGGAGATGGTCGACAGTTCGGCTATCGAGGGCGAGGTGCTGGATCGGGCCAGCGTCCAATCCTCCATCGCGCGCCAGCTCGGCCTAGCGGCGGACAAGCGGCGGTCCAATCCGGCCGAGGCCGGGGCGGCCGATCTGATGGCCGATCTTTATCGGCGTTATGCCGAACCGATGACCGATCAACTGCTGTTCGACTGGCACGGGATGCTGATGAACGGGCGGCGCGACCTGGCGGACATCGGTGCCTATCGTAGCGATACTGCGCCCATGCAGATCGTATCGGGGGCGCTGCATGCGCCGCGGGTTCATTTCGAGGCTCCGCCGTCCGATCGGGTGCCGGAGGAGATGGCTCGCTTCATCGCCTGGTTCAACGGCGGCGCACCGAGGGCCAGTGCGCCCCTGCCGGCGATCACGCGCGCGGCCATTGCCCATCTGTGGTTCGAAACGATCCACCCTTTCGAGGATGGCAATGGCCGGCTTGGTCGCGCCATTGCCGAAAAGGCACTGGCGCAGGGCCTGGAGGCCCCGACGCTTACCGCATTGGCCGCCACGATCAACCGGCACAAGAAAGCCTATTATGCGCATCTGCATCGGGCCAGCCAGACCAACCGGATCGATGCCTGGATGGGCTGGTTCGCCGATATCGTGCTGGAGGCGCAGGAGAGAACCATCGGACGCATCGGGTTCCTGATCGAGAAGACGCGGTTGCTCGACCGCCTGCAAGGCCGGATCAACCACCGGCAGGAAAAGGCGCTGATCCGCATGATGGCGGAAGGTCCGGACGGTTTCGTCGGTGGGCTGAGCGCCCGGAACTACCGCAGCATTACCGATGCCGCCTCGGCAACGGCGACGCGCGATCTGGCGGAACTTGTCGCGCTGGGCGCACTCGAGCGGATCGGCGAGCGGCGCTATGCGCGGTATCATCTTGCCATCGGCAATCGATCCGCGCTGACGGGTCGTGTCAGTTCTACCTGACGGCGATCGGGGAAACGGTTTGCGTGGTCCGGCGGCGAAGGTGAATTTGGCGCCCAACCCCCGTTAAGCGCCGCTCAACCGCTGACTGCTATCCTCTCCGCCGATGGGGCAGAGGATAGGGCTATGGGTGGATTTCGTT
>Ga0160473_101330_pt1 | contig 12552 bp, 9 predicted proteins | sample HID1975I_E11MG_FD_108217 | JGI IMG/M metagenome (GOLD analysis project Ga0160473, IMG submission 108217) | Enriched soil microbial communities from UW Madison campus, WI, USA - HID1975I_E11 MG | ecosystem: Environmental > Terrestrial > Soil > Unclassified | place: USA: Madison, Wisconsin... | reverse complement strand
GGTGATGACCGCGCGGACGCCGAGCAGGTTGGTGCCCTTGGCCGCCCAGTCGCGCGACGATCCCGTGCCGTATTCCTTGCCGGCGACGACGACGAGCGGGGTGCCTTCCGCCTTGTACTTCATCGCCGCGTCATAGATCGCCATCACCTCGCCGGAGGGGATATGCCTGGTCATGCCGCCTTCGATGCCGGGGATCATCTCGTTCTTGATGCGGATGTTGGCGAAGGTGCCGCGCATCATCACGTCGTGGTTCCCGCGACGCGCGCCATAGCTGTTGAAGTCCGCCTTGGAGACCTGATGCTCGTTGAGGTAGCGGCCCGCCGGGCTGTCGACCTTGATCGATCCCGCCGGCGAGATGTGGTCGGTGGTGATCGAGTCCGCGAACAGCGCCAGCGGCCGGGCCTCGATGATGTCGACGACGGGCTTGGGCGTCATCGTCATGCCCTCGAAATAAGGCGGGTTGGCGACGTAGGTGGACGTCGGGTTCCAGACATAGGTGTCGCCGCCCGTCACCGAGATCGCCTGCCACTGCGCGTCGCCCCGGAAGACGTTGGCGTAGCGCGACGAATACATCTCGCGGTCGATGTACGAGGTCAGCATGTCCTGGATCTCGATGTTCGAGGGCCAGATGTCCTTCAGATAGACGTCCTTGCCCTGGCTCGACACGCCGATCGGCGTGGTGGTGATATCCTCGCGCACGGTGCCCTTGATCGCATAGGCGACGACCAGCGGCGGCGGGGCGAGGAAGTTGGCCCGCACGTCAGGCGAGACGCGCCCCTCGAAGTTGCGATTGCCCGACAGGACCGAGGCGGCGACGATGTCGTTCTCGTTGATCGCCTTGCTGATCGGCGGGGCCAGCGGGCCCGAATTGCCGATGCAGGTGGTGCAGCCATAGCCGACCAGGTTGAAGCCGAGCGCGTTCAGATCATCGGTCAGCCCGGCGGCGTTCAGATAGTCGGTGACGACCTGCGATCCCGGTGCCAGCGAGGTCTTGACCCACGGCTTGGAGGTGAGGCCGAGCGCATGCGCCTTGCGCGCGACGAGGCCGGCGGCGACCAGCACCGACGGGTTGGACGTGTTGGTGCAGCTGGTGATCGCGGCGATCACCACGTCGCCATGGCCGATGCCGTGGTCCTTGCCCTCGACCGCGACGCGCTGGTCGTTCTCGCCGGTCTTCTTGTACCCGGAAGCGAGCTCGGTGTTGAAATTCTCGTCGACCTGGCCGAGCAGCACCTTGTCCTGCGGACGCTTCGGCCCCGCGAGCGAAGGCTGCACGCTCGACATGTCGAGATAGAGCGTGTCGGTGAAGACGGGGTCGGGCGCGGTCGCCTCGCGCCAGAAGCCCTGCGCCCGGGCATAGGCCTCGACGATTGCGATCGACTCCTCGGTGCGGCCGGTCAGGCGCAGATAGTTGAGCGTCGCGCCGTCGATCGGGAAGAAGCCGCAGGTCGCGCCATATTCCGGTGCCATGTTGGCGATCGTCGCGCGATCGGCCAGGCTCAGCGAATCGAGGCCCGGGCCGTAGAACTCGACGAAGCGACCGACCACGCCCTTGGCGCGCAGCATCTGGGTGACGGTCAGCACCAGGTCGGTCGCGGTGATGCCCTCGGCCAGCGTGCCTTCCACCTTGAAGCCGACGACTTCGGGTATCAGCATCGAAACCGGCTGGCCCAGCATCGCGGCTTCCGCCTCGATGCCGCCCACGCCCCAGCCCAGCACGCCCAGGCCGTTGACCATGGTGGTGTGGCTGTCGGTGCCGACCAGCGTATCCGGATAGGCGATCGTCGCGCCGGACGGATCGACCGAGGTCCAGATCGCCTGCGCGATGTTCTCCAGGTTGACCTGATGGCAGATGCCGGTCCCCGGCGGCACCACCTTGAAGTTGTCGAGCGCCTTCGAACCCCATTTCAGGAACTCGTAGCGTTCCATGTTGCGTTCGTACTCAAGGTCGACATTGTCCTTGAACGCCTGCGGCGTGCCGAATTCGTCGACCATGACCGAATGGTCGATGACGAGGTGAACGGGGACGAGCGGATTGATCTTCTGCGCGTCGCCGCCCAGCTTGGTGATCGCATCGCGCATCGCTGCGAGGTCGACCACGCAGGGGACGCCGGTGAAGTCCTGCATCAGCACGCGGGCGGGACGATACTGGATCTCGCGCTCGGACTTGCGGTCCTTCTGCCAGTCGATGATCGCCTGGATGTCTTCCAGCGTGACGGTGACGCCGTCCTCGAAGCGGAGCAGGTTCTCCAGCAGCACCTTCATCGAGAAGGGCAGGCGCGAAATATCGCCGAGCGCTGCCGCCGCCTTGGGCAGCGAGTAGAAGTGGACGGTCTTGCCCCCGACCTCGAATTGATCACGGGTGGAAAGCGTGTCCTGTCCGACAGCGGTCATAAATAGCCCTCGTGCTGCGTCTGCGAATGCCACCTGCAGATAGCAACGAGGAGGCCAATATTAAAGGGCCGGAACCTGCGAACGAATCGCAGGTTTGCCATGGTTTCCGCGCAGAAAACCGCCATTTTCGGACGATGCTCCCGGGGCCGGACCGCCCCCTAGCCCCGCGAAATCCGGGTCTCCTGCGCGGTGATGAATTCGATCAGCGCGGGCTGGCCCGCATCAATCGCCGCGAGCGCGCGGTGGATCGCGGGAACGATCTCGGCGGGATCGGTCACCCGCTCGCCATGCGCGCCGAAGGCCCGCGCCATCGCGGCATAATCGCCCGAGATATCTGTCGCGCGGAAGCGGACGGTCGCCTCCGGCATGACCGGCAGCTCGATCGCCATCGAGGCATTGTTGAGGAGGATCGACAGGATCGGGATCCGTTCCCGCACCGCCGTCTCCAGGTCCATGCCGGTGAAGCCGATCGCGGCGTCGCCCCAGACGTTGATGCACAGCTTGTCCGGCCGGGCGAGCTTCGCCCCCATCGCCAGCCCCAGGCCATAGCCGAGCTGGGTGGACTTGCCCCAGCCGATATAGCCATGCGGGCTGGTCGACTTCCAGAACGGCACCAGCTGGTCGCGCGGGCTGCCGGCGTCATGGGTGATGATGGTGTTGGCGACATCCACCGTGTGCTGCAGATCCCACAGCACGCGATAGGGGCTGAGCGGCACCGCGTCCGAGGTGAGTTCGGGCATCCATTCGGCCAGCCATTCCGCCTCGACCGCCTTGATCGCCGCCGCGACCGGGGCGATGTCGCGCGGCGCATCGACCAGCGCAGCGCAGGCGGCATGCAGCGCACGCAGCGTCAGCTGCGCATCGCCGAGCAGCGCCTGTTCCACCGGCACGCTCTTGTTGATGTCGGCGGCGTCCGCCGTCGCGTGGATGACACGCTTGCCCTTCGGGATCGCGATGCCGAAGGCGGTCTCGGTAAAGCTGCAACCGATGCCGAGCAGCAGATCGCATTGCGCCAGGAAGTGCCGCGCCGTCCGGGGCACGCCGTTGCCCCCCGATCCCAGCGCGAGCGGATGGGTCTCGTCGAAGCTGCTCTTGCCGGGCAGGCTGGTCAGCACCGGTGCCGCGAGCAGCTCGGCCAGCGCCTGCAGCTCGGCATAGGCATTCGCCCAGTGGATGCCCTGCCCCGCGTAGATCACCGGCTGTTTCGCCGCGACCAGCGCCTTTGCCGCCGCCGCGACCGCATCGGGATCCGGGCCGGAGCGGGTGCGGACGACGGGGGTGTAGTCGATCGGCGGCGCGGCCTCGTCCATCACGTCGAGCGGCAGTTCGACCACCACCGGCTGGGGCCGACCGTTGCGCAGCTGGGTGAAGGCCCGGCGGAAGACGTTGCACACCTCCGCCGAGAGGTTGAGCGGTTCAGCATGCTTGGAGACGTCGGCCATCGCGCGGACCGAGTTGAAGTTCGGCTGGATATGCGCGACCCGGCGGGCATAGCCCTGCGGCAGGACCAGCACCGGCACCGAATCCGCATAGGCCTGCGCGACGCCGCCATAGGCGTTTTCGGACCCCGGCCCGTGCTGCATGGCGAACACGCCCATCCGTTCGCCCCGCGTCAGCCGGGACAGCGCATCGGCCATGTGGAGCCCCGTCCGTTCCTGGCGGACGATGATGCTGCGAATGTTGCGCTTCGCGGCCGCCTCGATCACCGGGTTGCGCGGATAGGCGAAGAGGATGTCGACGCCTTCCTTCTCCAGGATCTCGGCGACGGCGTCCGCCGTGGTGGGGCCGGGCTGCTGCGCCATGTCGTCGCTCTCCTCGTTCGGTTTCATGCCTTGCTATCGTAAGCGGCCCGTCGGCGTTAGTGCCCCGCGTCATCGGCTGGGGCAGGAAGCCGGCGAAATAGTTCTTCCCGATCGGCAATAATGCACCGGATCATTGCCGCTTATGCGCGGAAATCCTTGCCCTTGCGGGGCAGCTGGCCCAATTTCCGCTGGATGAGCGACATCCTCGACCTGCGCATCTTCGCCCGCGCCACGGCAACGGGAAGCCTGTCCACCGCGGGGCGCGAGCTGGGGCTGTCGGCGGCGGTCGTCTCCAAGCGGCTGAGCCGGCTGGAGGAGAGGCTGGGGGTGCGGCTCCTCAATCGTACCACCCGCCGCGTCGCCCCGACCGACGAGGGGCAGGCCTATTACGACGAGATCGTCTCCGCGCTGGCGCTGATCGACGAGGCGGAGAGCGCGCTGTCCGGCCGCGCCACCCACGCGACCGGGGTGCTGCGCGTCTCGGTGCCGACCTCGTTCGGCCGGATGCATGTGGTTCCCCGGCTGCGCGGGCTGATCGACGCGCATCCCCAACTGCGGCTCTCGATCGACCTCAGCGACGACTTCGTCGACATCGTCGGCGGCAGGGTCGACGTCGCGGTGCGGATCATGGCGCCCGAGGATTCGGGGCTGATCGCGCGCAAGCTCGCCCCCAATCGCCGCGTGCTGTGTGCCGCGCCGGATTACCTCGAACGCTACGGCCAGCCGCAGACGATCGAGGAGCTCGGCAATCATCGCCTGCTCGCGGCCTCCAACCAGATCCGCTGGCGGCTGCAGGGGCCGGAGGGGACGCTGAACTATCGCCCGATCAGCGCGATCGAGACCAATTCGAGCGAAGTGGTGCGGGAGATGGTGGTGAGCGGCCTCGGCATCGGCTTGCGATCCACCTGGGACGTCGCGGGGGAGCTGCGCTCGGGCGCGCTGGTCCGCATCCTGCCCGATCACGAGGGGATATCCGATGTCGGCATCTATGCCGTCTACGCCAGCCGCCGCTTCGTGCCGCTCAAGATCCGGGTGCTGATCGATTTCCTGCTCGGACTGTTCGGCCCCCATCCCTATTGGGATCGCGACCTGCCCGCCTGAACACCGGCACCGGACATGAAAAGAGGCCCGGAGCGTGACGCGCCGAGCCTCTTTCTGTTTTCGGAAGCGACCGCGCCCGATCAGGCGTGGCTCAGTCCCTTTAGATGGCTGACATCGCCATGGACCACCGTCTCGGCACCGGCGGCGCGGCGACGCTGGAGCCATTCGGACAGCATCTCGGCGCAGGTGTGGTCGATATGGCGCAGCCGCTCGACGTTGAGGAGCACCTTGCGACCCGCCGGGACCGCATCCAGCGCGGCCGACAGCTTGGGCAGCGTGACGAAGGTCGCCGTGCCCTCCAGCGCGATGCGGCTCTGCGCGCCCTCTTCCTTCTGGTCGAGGCCCAGGCGCAGACGCTTGGCATGCGGCACCAGTTCGACCAGCGACAGCGCCAGGCCGACGATCACGCCGGTCAGCAGATCCGCCGCAACCACCATGATCAGCGTCGCCGCCCAGATCACCGCCGGCATCGGGCCGTAATGCTGGAACAGGTGACGCACGTGGTGAAGGCTGACCAGACGCCAGCCGGTGACGACCAGGATGCCCGCCAGCGCCGACATCGGGATCTCGCGCAGCAGCCAGGGCAGCAGCGCGACGAAGCCGAGGATCCACACGCCGTGCAGGATCGCCGAGGCGCGGGTCATCGCGCCCGCCTGCACGTTGGCCGAGGAGCGGACGATCACGCCCGTCATCGGCAGCGCGCCGACAGCGCCGCAGAGCATGTTGCCCACGCCCTGCGCCCGCAGTTCTTTGTTGTAGTCGGTGCGAACGCCGTCATGCATCCGATCGACGGCCGCCGCCGACAGCAGCGTTTCCGCGCTGGCGATGAAGGCGATCGCGATCGCGGTGACCAGGATCGTCGAGTTGAACGCGCCGAGGAACCCCTCGTCGGGCAGCGCGATAGCGGCCACGATCGATTCCGGGACCGTCACGCGCACGACATCCATCCCGCCGAAGAACGCGACGAGCGTGCCGGCGAGAACGCCGACGAGCGCGCCAGGAACCAGCTTCATGGAGGCCGGACGGAACTTCTCCCAGCCGAGCATCGATCCGATCGTGATCAGGCCGATCAGGAAAGCCCGCTCCGCCCCCGCCACCGTCATCGGCGACAGGCCGAACAGCTGCGCGGGCATGGCGGACAGGTTCTGGAGGCCGCTGGGCAGCGGCGAGTCGTCGAACAGCACGTGAAACTGACCGACCACGATCAGCACGCCGATGCCGGCGAGCATGCCGTGCACGACGCCCGGCGAGATCGCGCGGAACCAGCCGCCGAGCTTGAATATGCCCGCGAGGATCTGGAATACGCCGGCCAGCAGCAGGATCGGCCCGAGTGCGGACAGGCCCTGCTTCTGGACGATTTCGAAGACGATGACAGCCAGGCCCGCGGCCGGACCGCTGACCTGCAGCGGCGAACCCGCCAGCGCACCGACGACGATGCCGCCGATGATGCCGGTGATCAGGCCCTTTTCAGGCGGAACGCCCGAAGCGATGGCGATGCCCATGCAGAGGGGCATCGCCACCAGGAAGACGACGATCGACGCGGTGAAATCCCGCGTGAACGTCTTGGTGGCCGGGGCCTGGCTGCTCATTCCGCAGCCTCCAGCCTGGGCTCGGCCGCCGCCATCCGCACCTGGTTCGGCACGGCGACGGGCAGCGGGCGATCCTCGTTCACCTGCGTGAACGCGCCGGTCTCGCCATCAAGCGCGAGGATGACACCCTGGCGGATGTCGACGAACCAGCCATGCAGCGCGATTTCGCCGCGCGCGATGCCGGCCGCGACCGAGGGATGCGTGCGCAGATGGTTGATCTGGGCGACGACGTTCTCCAGCGCCAGCGCGCGGACGCGATCGACACCGTCGAGTTCGGGATAGCATTCCCTCACCACTTCGCTCGCGGCATGCGAATGGCGCAGCCAGGCGGCGACGTTCGGCATCTTGTTCAGCGCGTCGAGATTGGTCAGGCCCTTCATCGCGCCGCAGTCCGAATGGCCGCACACGATGATATCCCGCACGCCGAGCGCCATGACCGCATATTCCACGGTCGAGGAGACGCCGCCGTTCTGCGTGGCGAAGGGGGGCACGATATTGCCGGCGTTGCGGCAGACGAAGAGATCGCCCGGCTGCGCCTGCATGATATGTTCGGGGACGACGCGCGAATCCGCGCAGGAGATCATCAGGGCCTTGGGGCTCTGCCCATCCGCCGCCAGCTTCGAATACAGATCGAACTGACCAGGGAAAACCTGCTTTTCGAAACTGAATACGCGCCCGAGAAGCTCGTTCATCTTAATACCTCATCCTGGAGGCCGCATCGCTGGCCTTATGAGGAGGAAGATGGCGATCAGCTTTTGCTGCCACGCAGCACGAATGTAATTTTATGTTTCCAAGGGTTGAAGCGGCAGAACCAGCGTCGCGCGCAGCCCGCCCTCGGGTCGATTGGCCAGCGAAAAGCGGCCGCCCGCACTTGCCGCAGCATGGGTCACGATCGACAAACCTAGACCTAAGCCATTGGTATTACGCGCTCTTGCGGCATCGAGCCGAACGAACGGCTCGCATGCCATCGCGATCGCGTCCTCGGGGATACCCGGCCCCTCGTCATCCACGGTGATGGCCGCATCCGGCCCCTCGATCCGCAGCCCGACGATCGCCCGGCCGCCATAATGTATCGCGTTCTCGATAAGATTGCTGACGGCGCGCTTGATTTCGCTTTTCCGACACACGGCCTCGCAATGGTCCGGCCCCTGATACTCGGCCGGCTTGCCCTCATCCGCCAGCTCATCGACCATCGAGCTCAGCATCACGGCCAGGTCGACGCGCGAACGGGCCTCCGGATCGACGTCGCGGCCGAAATAGGCGAGCAACGAATTCAGCATCCCCTCGATCTCGACGAGGTCGCCCGCGAAGGCCTTGCGCACCTGCGGATCGTCGATCATGTCGGTGCGCAGCCGCAGCCGGGCGATCGGCGTGCGCAGATCATGCCCCACCCCCGCCAGCGCGCGGGTGCGCCCCTCGATCAGGGTGGTGATCCGCGCCTGCATCTCGTTGAACGCACGGGTCAGCCGGCGGACCTCGGCCGGCCCCTTTTCGGCGAGTTGGACGGTGCCGCCATGGCCGATCTCCCCGGTCGCCTTCACCAGTTCCCGAATCGGGCGCAGCGTCACCCGCGTCAGCAGCGCGCCGATCACCACCAGCGCGATCGCCGGGGCGAGCGCCAGCGCGATGCGATTGATCGTGAATGTCGTCGACTGGATCAGATGGGGGGCGTGGATTTCCAGTCCGGTGCCGTCGCGAAGCCGGAGATTGCCGATGACGACGTTGCTTCGGCCGGGCGACTTGACGCGAAGGCGCAGCTGGGTACCTACCAGCGAAGGCTCCCATGCGGTCACCTGGAGGCGCATCCGCGATAGCGCCGGATTGGCCAGCGGCGGGCGCGGAGCCTCCTCATGCCAGGTGAAGATATAGCGGTCGGTGGACAGCCGGTCGGCGAGCGCATGGCGATCCGCCATCGGCGTATCGTTGAAGAACTTTACCGCCAGAGCAAGGTTCTCGGCCAGGCGGTGCGCTTCGTCCTCATGGACAGACAGCCGGCTCGCCCGCTCGTAGAGGAGCGTGCTGACCCCGAATTCGACGACGACGGCGAGCAGCAATATGGCCAGGATGCGGCCAAGCAGCCCCAGCGACCAACGCCCGCCCGCGCTCAATAGTGGGTCACCTTCGCGTTGAACATATAGCCCGCGCCGCGCACCGTGACGATCGGCGGCGGTGCGCCATCATGCGACAGCTTGCGGCGCAGGCGGCTGACGAGCACGTCGACGCTGCGATCCGAGGAATCGCCGATCCGGGTGCGGGCAAGCTCGAGCAGTCGCTCGCGGCTGATCACGCGCTGCGGATGCGCCAGGAAGCTCGACAACAGGTCGAACTCCGCGCCGGTAAGGTCGACGGTAGCGCCGCTCGGCGAAAGAACCTCCCGCCGGGGAAAGTCGACCGACCAGCCATCGAAATGCGCCTTACCGTCGCCCGCCGCCTCGTGCCGGCGATCCATGCCGCCGCGACGCAGCACCGCGCGAACGCGGGCGACGAGTTCGCGGGTGCCGAACGGCTTGGGCAGATAGTCGTCCGCGCCCAGCTCCAGCCCGATCACGCGGTCCATCTCGCTGTCGCGGGCGCTGACGAAGATGATCGGCACGTCGCTCTTCTGCCGGATCTGGCGGCACAGGTCGATGCCGCTGGTGCCGGGCAGCATGACATCGAGCAAGACGAGGTCGACCGCAGCACGATCGAGCGCGCGCCACATCTCCGGCGCGGAGCCGGCAGGGTGCACCTCAAAGCCGTCGCCCTGCAGCGCGCGGGTGGTGAGTACGCGGAGTCCGGGGTCGTCCTCGACCAAAACGATAACCTGCGAAGACATGGGGCGCGCGACCTCGGTTGAAATATTCTGCAACATACCGGGAGCTAGGTACGCCCCTCCTACCGGTCAACCGCCCATGCCGTGCCGATGCCGTCTGGCAACATTTTGTCACATGCGCGCCATGCGGCGAAAATCCTCACCGACAGTTGTTGCGCCGCAGCGTAGCTTTGCGCACGATTGCTGCACCGATCGTAACAATGCATGACAAACGCTGTCATGCCGATACCGTAACGAGGGAGGATGCGCCATGCCTGTCGAACTGACGCTGCTGGGTGCCACGCTGGTGCTGGCTATCGTCCACATCCTGGCCGCCATCCGGGTGAAGACCCGGCAATATGGCGTGGAATGGAACATGGGCGCGCGGGACGAAAGCCTGCCGCCGATTTCGCCGCTGGGCGGCCGGCTCGCGCGGGCGCAGGCCAATCTGTTCGAGACCCTGCCGCTGTTCGTCGCCGCCGTGCTGGGCGCGGCCTATGCCGATCACCTGGGCTGGAAGACCGAGGTCGGCGCGCATCTCTATTTCTGGGCGCGGCTGATCTACCTGCCGATCTATGCGGCCGGCATCGCGAAGGTCCGCACCTATGTCTGGCTGGTCAGTCTGATCGGGCTAGTGCTGGTGATCGCGGGCATGCTGTTCGGCTGAACCCGCGATCGCCAGATCCGCAATCGAGAACGGCGTGGGAAAAGGGGCCGCCCGCAGGCAGCCCCTCCCCCGCCCCCGTCAGAAAGCGACCGAAGCCGAAAACACGACCTGCGGGCCCGCAATGGCCTTGCCGGTCTTCGTCGAGGAGAAGTTCGGCTGCAGGTAGCGCGAGTCGTCCCAGCTGATGCTGGTGTCGACGTATGCGACGCCGAGCGTCACCGGGCCTACCGCCACGTCCGCACCGATCAGCCAGTCCCAGTACTCGCCGGTCGGCGCGACGCTGGTGCCGTTCGGGCCGAGGCCCGAATTGCCGCTGGAGAAGCCGAGATGGCCCTTGAGGGTGATCGGCGTCTCAGGGATGCCGCCGCTGACGTCGCCCCAGAGATACAGGTTGTCCTCCTTGTCGCCGGGATCGTCCGGCGTATCGATGCCGTCGGCCACGTCGACATAGTTCTGGCCGGTGAAATACACCTTGCCGAGCGCTTCCTGCTTGGGCGCATAGGCGACGCCGGCGAGCAGCTTGACCGGGCCGGCCATGCCGCTGACCTTGATGTAGGGCTCGGCGAAATCGGTCTTATCCGCGCCGCCCGGATACATGTACCAGGTCAGGCCGACGTCGATCGTCGCATCGCCGACGCTGACCGCGTAGCCCGCGACCAGATCGAGTTCCATGTTGGCGCCGCCGAAGGTGCCCCAGCCGGACAGGTTCGAACCCCAGACGCCGGCATAGGCACCGCTTTCATGCGAAACGGTGAAGCCACCCTGGATCGCCATCTCCTCGTCGGTCTGGGAAACACCACGGAACCGGTAATCGGACACAAGTGCCGCGCTGCCCGTCACAGTGAAGGGGCTGGTCGGCTCCTCCTGCGCAAAGGCAGCCGTGCTGGCCATCAGAGCAATCGCCGCGCCAGCAAAAAACTTAATCATGAACATTCCCCCATTCGTACCGAAAGGAAATGTTCCGTCCTGCCGCCAGACTATGAGCCGCTCTCGATCCAGTAGTATCGGGCAACTCATTTAGCCTGGACGAGCTCAGGATAGGAAGAAATGGCGCGATGCGAACCGGAAAATGATGCAGCGCGGAAAAGTCACGGAAGATGTGTTTAGAGCAACACGGTTTATTGCTGCAGCATTTCTAATACGTAACCAACATTTTCCCGTGGCCATATGAGCGATTGTTGCCAACGATGTCAGGTTGCTGGCCCGCAGGGGCGACACGTGCAGGCACGACGAATCACGCCGCCGCGCAGCCGAGGAGCACGCGAAATGACGGTCGCCGGCTGCGACCGTGTCAGATCGAATGGATATCGATCACGGTGGGAATGACGTCGTTGAGCAGCAGGATCTTCTTGCGCCGCACGCGCCAGCCCTCGCCCCCCCGCGCCAGGACATATTCGTAGCGCCCGAAGAACACATGGGTCTTCTCGCTGCGCACGTCATGCCGGTGGACGGTGAAGCTGGCCGCGACATCGGCGGTATCGCCGTCGCTGCGCTCGACCAGCACGTTGGTCACCGCGTGGACGGTCCGTGGTGCCGGGGTCGAGGCGATCGACTGGCCCGAACGCAGCCGCCACACCCGATCCTCCAGGTTGCGACGCCCCTGATAGTAGATCAGCGACAATTCCCCATCCGGATCCTCGGTCGGCGTGGTCTCGTCGCGCCAGGCGGGCATCCAGTACACGCAATCGGGCTCGTAGAGCGCGAGCCACGCATCCCATTCGCGCCGGTCGAGCAACAGCGCCTCGCGATACAGGAACTCCTCCGCTTCGGCGCGGCTGAGGGGCGTAGAGACGGCATCGATGATCGCCGCGCTCATGCCTCCACTCCCGCCATCCGCTTCGCCCATTCGCGGTAGTAACTGTGATAGAGCGTCTCGTCGCAAAGCTGCGCGTCCGCCGTCACACTGCGCGCGGGGGTCATGCCGATGCTGTCAGAGAACAGGTTTCCGCCCTGCCGGCTGGCGGTCATGCCCCGGCCATACCCTTGCAGCCAGGGTTGCACCTTTCCGGCGAAACCACGCTGGCAATTCTCGTAGGACACCGTGTCGTCGGGCGTCGCCATGCCGCTGGGATTGAAGAAATCCTCGTACTGGCGGATCCGCTGGCGGCGCGCGGCAGCACTTTCGCCCTTGGGGGCGATGCACCAGGTCCGCATCTCGGTCCGCCCCGGCGCGATCGGGCGGATCACGCGCAGCTGGCTCGACGCATT
>Ga0160473_101327_pt1 | contig 12578 bp, 9 predicted proteins | sample HID1975I_E11MG_FD_108217 | JGI IMG/M metagenome (GOLD analysis project Ga0160473, IMG submission 108217) | Enriched soil microbial communities from UW Madison campus, WI, USA - HID1975I_E11 MG | ecosystem: Environmental > Terrestrial > Soil > Unclassified | place: USA: Madison, Wisconsin... | reverse complement strand
TAGTAAGTAGTAAGTAGTAAGTAGTAAGTAGTAAGTAGTAAGTAGTAAGTAGTAAGTAGTAAGTAGTAAGTAGTAAGTAGTAAGTAGTAAGTAGTAAGACAATACAGACTTACTACTTATTACTTATAACTCACAGCGGCAGCCATAGTCTACGCTATGAGAAAAGTTGCCTGATGATATACGGTACAAGTGAGTGACACAACCGGAGCCAAATAGTAGTTACAATGCTAAGTACAAAAACAAGATTCTTTGCAGTAAAATGCTGATGAAGGATGTGGAATTACTTAAAATATCGCTTCGTATTCGTTATAAGAATTTCGCCAGTATTCTAAAACTCCAGAAAATAACCAGTGCCCCTAACAATAACATGGAGGTTCTGCGAGGTAGTTTTCCTGCAAGTCTTGCAGCTATTGGGGCGGCCAGTAAACCACCAATTACCAACCCCACTATTACCTGCCAGTGGGTAACGCCAATCAACGTGAAAAAGGTAAAAGCACTGGCTAAAGTAACGAAGAACTCGGTCAGGCTGACCGATCCTATTACAAACCGGTGACTTCTTCCTTTATTAATTAAAGTAGTGGTTACGATCGGCCCCCATCCACCGCCGCCAAAAGAATCGAGAAAGCCGCCCAGACCTGCCAGCCAGCCGTATTGTTTAAATTTCCTTTGAATAATTTCCTTCTTCAAAGCGTTGAAAATGATTTTTACACCGAGAAACAAGGTGTATAATGCTAACACCGGACGTATATAATCGGACTTTGCCGAGCCTAACCAAACCAGTAAAAGTGCACCAAGAATGGCACCGATAACGCCTGGTATCAAGAGTGCTTTGAACAACTTTTTATTTACATTGCCAAATTTGTAGTGGCTATAACCTGAGGCGCCGCTGGCAAACATTTCTGCCGTATGTATGCTGGCACTGATGGCCGCCGGGTTAATACCTGTCGATAACAGGATACTCGAACTCGTTACGCCATAACCCATACCTAATGCTCCGTCAACCAACTGCGCAAGAAAACCTGCCAAAATCATCCAGACGAAATTCGGATCGAGACTTTGGTAAATTTTTATGGTATAATGACTGATAGCTATTATTGGCGGAGAAGAAAAAATGAGATGCCCTAACAACATGCATCCAAAAGCACTGATAGAATAAGTGGCTACTCTTTTCCACCGGATCGAATTCTTTACTTCGTCGTTTGCTGCAAGGTCAATTGTTGAACCATTCCGTTTGGCTTTTCCGGAAGGCAATGCAGCCGTTAATATTGTCAAATTCTTCAGGTCGCCGTCAACTTCGTTTTGTATGAGTGTACTTATTTGTTCTTTAAGCTTGTTGGCGATCAAAGGCGGTCTTCCGTTTTCTGAGATAGCTATTTTCAGGTTGCCTTTTTTTACGACCTGTCCAAAGTGAAAATCGCTCAGTTCCGGTTTACCGGCAACATATACCAGCTTGCCCTGTTGTTTTGCCTCCAGGTATATAGCGCTCCTCGTATTATTCTCCTTTGCTGCCACGATCACTATATCGGTTCCTGCCAGGTCATCCGCCTCAAAGGCTCTTTCTTCCAAAGTAATGTTCGGGTGTTTTTCTGCAAGCTGTTGTATTGCACCGCTTACTGATTTGGCAACTACTTTTATTTTGGTGGCAGGCGAACTTTGTAGCAAAGCTTCCATTTTTTCCCGGCTCACATTTCCGGCTCCCACTATTAATACCACCATTTTTTCCAGGTATATAAATGCCGGGAAAGAGTTGTTGTTGTCAGAATAATTAATTGATTGTATCGGTTCAGCCGGTTTTGAATCGGTTTTCAACATAAATGTTATTATTAGCTACCTTATAGTCGGCGATGGATATCTTTAAAATCGGTTCTTGCCGCAAATATAGTTTTATTGTCTATAAAATTTGTAGACTAATGAAATTTAGGAATTTTATAAGAAGGGTAGTAAAGAGAAAGCTGGAAGGAATGAAAAGTACGGCTAAAGATATTTTGTTGCCCGGCTTTTTGATGCCAGATGTAGCAGCCGTTGCGTCGCACTCTTGTACAAGATCTCTGCAGGCAGCAACGATCAGTATCTTCACGTACGCTGTAACGACAGCAAATGTGATACGTTACTACTGTGCTCACAACCACAATTCGAAAAAAATAGTAAGTTTGCAGCCTCAGCAAAAAAGGAACATTTATGTGAGACGTAATTTCTTTCAAAAAATAACTGGCGGGGCCGTAATGCGGTTCGCTATCATTATTCACTTTTTTAAAGAAAGAAATTATGGTTCTTCTTCAAAATGTTACTTACGTACATCCCAACAAAGATGTATTATTCGATAATCTGCATCTCACCATCAACAAACAAGATAAAGTTGCCCTGATCGGCAATAATGGTGCGGGAAAATCTACCCTTCTAAAGATCATAGCAGGAGAATTACAACCCGCAGTCGGCCTTGTAAAGACTGATTCAACGCCTTATTATATTCCGCAGATCTTTGGCCAGTTCAATGACCTTACTATTGCCGCAGCCTTGAAGATTGAGGATAAATTAAAAGCCTTGCATGCCATTCTTAACGGCGATGTAACAGAACCAAACCTGGCCTTGCTCAACGACGACTGGACGATTGAAGAGCGTTGTCAGGAAGCGTTGAATTATTGGCAACTCGACGAATTTGACCTGGCCCAGAAAATGAAAACCCTGAGTGGCGGACAAAAAACAAGAGTTTTCCTTACCGGCATTTCTATTCATCAACCCGAAATAGTTTTGTTAGACGAGCCAAGCAACCATTTAGACACGCTGGGAAGACAATTGCTGTATGATTTCATTCGATCGACCCCGGCTACTTTAATCGTGGTGAGCCATGACAGGCAACTGCTAAACCTGCTCGATTCTGTGTATGAACTAAGTAAACGTGGAATAACGGTTTACGGTGGCAATTACGATTTTTATGCAGCACAAAAGCTGGTCGAAAGCCAGGCACTCAACCAGGATGTGAGAAGCAAAGAGAAAGCACTGCGCAAAGCAAAAGAAACAGAGCGTGAAACAGCCGAGAGACAACAAAAACTGGACGCCCGGGGAAAGAAAAAACAGGAAAAAGCAGGGCTTCCAACCATATCAATGAACACATTTAGGAACAACGCAGAAAAGAGTACTGCCCGTGTAAAAGGTGTTCATGCTGAAAAAGTCGGAGCGATCTCACAGGAGCTGAACGATTTGCGGAAGGAACTTCCCGATACAGACAAAATGAAATTTGGTTTCGATGATTCCGCGCTTCATAAAGGCAAAATATTATTCACAGCAAATGACCTGAATTACGGATATCACGAACACTTTCTTTGGCAACAACCCTTGAACCTTCAAATTATAAGCGGAGAGCGAATTGCACTCAAAGGGCTAAATGGTTCAGGTAAAACAAGTTTGATAAAAATAATTTTAGGAGAAATAGAGCCTGCATCCGGTACGGTTCTCCGGGCAGACAATAAGGCGGTGTACATCGACCAGGATTATTCGTTGATCAACAATCAACTGAAGGTGTACGAACAGGCGCAGCAATTCAATGTTATGGCATTGCAGGAGCACGAGATAAAGACCAGGCTCAACCGTTTCCTGTTCACCAAAGAATATTGGGACAAACCCTGCAGCGCCCTCAGCGGAGGAGAGAAGATGCGGTTGATGCTCTGCTGCCTCACGATAGCTAACCAGGCACCCGACATGATTATTTTAGACGAACCAACCAACAACCTCGATATTCAGAACATAGAAATTCTAACGGCGGCCATCAACGATTATAAAGGGACACTCATCGTCGTATCGCACGATCAGTATTTTCTCGGGCAAATACACGTGCAACGTACAATAGATTTGGAGTAACGGTGGCTCTTCACAAAAGTATATGTGGAGTCGCTGGAAAGCATTCACTTTCGAAATGTGGAGAAAAATGCAGACCTGCCGCATGACCTAAAGCGATATCGGCAGCATCCTGTGCAGTATCTTAGCAACCAAACTATTTTAGCATGAGTATTTACCTTACAGCCCTTGTAAAAAGCAAATCAGGAAAGGCAGAAGAATTAAAAGCTGTGTTACAGCAATTGGTCATCGACTCGCGAAAGGAAACTGCCTGCCTGCAGTACGACCTTCATCAATCAGTTACTGATGCTGATCTCTTTATTTTTCATGAAGAATGGGCAAGCGAATCGGGACTGCAACTGCACAATACACAGCCGCATATATCACGGTTTATACAAGCGTCGAAAGAAATCACCGACGGGCCTGTTACCATTCACAAAACCCAAAAAGTAAGCTGAGAACTGTTATTAGGTGTGCAGAGAATGGAGAAAAAAATTGCTTAAACGACTCTGGAAGAACAAACAAAGAGCGAAGAACAAATTAGTAAAAGAAGACAAGAAAAGCTCTTGCACTGGCAGCAGACCTGCAACTAACAAAAAGAGCCTGGCATTACTTGCTGAAAGAGGCGGTGACAGTACAAGGGAGTGACACAACGATGTTTAATAGTAATTCTCAGCTAAGTACATACTGCACCCTATTATTTGACCAGTAATGATGGTGATCATAATAAAAAAAAGCGGCAATGATAAATATCATTGCCGCTTTTTAATTAAGGAATTTATTTAATAACTGGCGTTTTGTTGCAGGTAGCCCTGAATATTTGACGCACCATCAATAGCTGTTTGCGGTATCGGGAACACCCTTTTTTGTTTGTCGGTGTTTGTTTTTTCGGTCCAGGTGCCTTCGTACTTGCCAAACCGGATCATATCTGTTCTGCGGAGCATTTCCCAGTAAAACTCGAAACCTCTCTCCCTGAACAACAGATCTAAAGTCATACTTGTGAGCGGCGGAGGTGGCGTAGTGCTGGTTCTTGAAGCCCTTACTAAATTTACATCGGCCAATGCACCTGCGGCGTCGTTCGATTTTCTCAGCTTCGCTTCGGCGCGCATGAGGTAGATATCTGCCAGCCTTGTAATTACGATATCTGCTTCGCCAAAGTTTCTGCCACTGACCGACTTTCTGCTGAACTCATATTTTTCGACCCGGTAGCCGCTGTTGTAATTGCTGCCATCTACAGTGAAATCTACCTTTTCGCTGAAATCAACGGGAAGTGTGGGTTTGTTCCTGGTATCGTAAAAGAGCTTGTCCACTTTCATTTGTCCACTTGCACATTTTAAAAACACGCCATTCCTTCTGATCAGGCCATACTGCTGACCGCGAAGTATGCCCCTGTTAATATTAAAGTCGGCTGCAGGCACACATGAATCGGCAGGATGGGAGTAGATAGACAAATTTTCTTTATAAAAACGCGGGTCAACCGAAGGATCTGCTGGCGCATAAGCGTTCACCCAGGTTCTGTAATAGTCTGAAGTGATGGCAGGACCATCGGTTCCATTTGCCGCAGGAAATTCGGGAAGCGGGTACTGGTCGCCGGATATGGAAAAATACGCCATACGGTTATGACCATTTAGATCAGCACGTTGATCTACTGCAAAAATGATCTCTTTGTTAGTGTTGTTTTCGTCGTCGAAAATAGAGAAGTAGTCGTTTGAGAGCTGGTATTGGTTAGATGCGATCACTTTGTCGCAATATTCTATCACTTTGTCCATATCTGCCCCGGTAAAAGTTGCGTCTGCATATATATTGCGATAAACTGCGGCGTTGAGGTACAACCTTGCCAGCAGGCTCCAAACGGCTGGTTTGCTTAATCTGCCATGAGTTACCGGAACAGTTTCAAGATCTGGTTCGGCTGCTAAAAACTCGTCGATTACGTATTGAAGTGCTTCATTGCCTCTTAATATTACGGAGTTTTTTGTTGGGTCATCTTTCACAAAGACCAACCCGAAAAGATCGAGGGTGAGCATAGAATAATAAGCCCTCATTCCTCTTGCTTCGGCTACAAATGTTTTTACAGAAGGATCGTTTAATGCAGGTAAGTTATTGATCGCGTTTATTGACCTGGAAATACTTGATGTAATGGTGTTCCAGGTACCACGAATATTTGGATCGGTACTGGAAAAATTATGCGAGTGCATTTGAAGATAAATGCCATTATCGCCCCAATCGGTTCCTCCGCGGTAAGGCAATATCGCTTCATCAGTAGATATTTCCTGTAAAGTAAAGTAAGTGGTGTGTTGAAACAGGTCAGGCAACTGGGCATAAACCGGTGCGATAAGTCCTTCCGCAGCCGCTCTGTCTGATAGCGAAGTCGTTAACGTTTCATCCAATATCTGTTCATTTAATTTGGTACAGCCGTTAAAAATAACGGTGCTGAAAACCATCATGAGAAGTAATTGCTTTTTCATATAAAAATTTATTTAAAGGCTACGTTCAAACCTATAATGAATGATTTTGCTTTAGGATAACTGAGGTAATCGATACCATAAGAAGTAACGCCACCTATTATTCTGTCTGTATTTACCTCGGGATCATATCCATCATAATCTGTAATTACGAATAGATTTTGACCGGTAACTGATAAACGAAGGTTAGACACCCACCGGCTGATACCAAATGTTTCAGGTTTAAAATTGTACCCAAGAGATGCATTATTCAATCGTAAAAAAGCTCCGTTCTTTAAGAATCTCGATGACACGGGAGCAGAATTGTTTACAGATTCTGCTGAATTTGCAATTGCTTCCGGAGTGGTATTGATACCTTTTGACAACCGCAGTTTGTAGAAATTGGAGTTAGCAGTATTGTCGTAGATCTTATTTCCTGCAACGCCATTAAAATTCACCGAAAAGTCGATGTTTTTGTAATTGATGCCACCATTAAAATTGTATTGTTTGGTAGGAAGCGCTGAACCAACTGGCAACCTGTCGTTGTCAGTATCTACTCCATTTCCGTCAGTATCTCGATATATGCTTAAACCAGCCTGGTTAAACCCAATAAATTCTTTTAAGAAAAAGGTTCCGATAGGTTGGTTATTTACATATCCATTTACAGTTGCAGAGGTAAGACCCGAACCTTGGGCAGAACCAGATGGAATAACAGAAAAAGGGGAATGTTGTACGACGTTATCAATGAAAGTAATATTCCCACCTATATTATAGGTAAAGCCACCCTTGTTGGTGTGCTGGTAATTTAACTCCAGTTCTACTCCTTTATTGGTGATAGTCATGTCTTTTACATTGGTCCACACAGTACTTGTAGGCTGAATCGGATCTGCCGGAACAAACTCCAACAGAATATTATTAGTCACTTTTCTAAAGTAATCAACAGTACCTGTTAATGCGCCCTTAAACAAACCAAAATCTATTCCCACATCAGTTTGCGCTGAAGATTCCCATTGGAGATCAGGATTAGCAAGACGTGTGTAAGTAATTCCGCCGGGGTAAGCTCCGGTAGGATAAAGTGGGTAACTGGTTGTTGGCGAAATGGTCGAACTAAAGGAAGCCTGCGTCTTTTTTGGTGGAATTTCCTGGTTGCCGGTTTTACCCCAACCAGCTCTTAGTTTTAAATGATTAAATATGGAGCCCTCCATAAATTTTTCCTCTGATGCGATCCAACCGGCAGAGAAAGACGGGAACACCCCATATTTATTATTGGCTCCGAATTTAGAAGAACCATCCGCTCTTACAGTGGCAGTCAACAAGTAGCGGTCCTTGTATTGGTAATTGATACGTGAGAAGAAAGACTGTAATTCATTTACGAGTGCAGAACCGAGAGGACGGTTATTGGCGAGTGTTAGCTCTTGTCCCTGGCCCGGGTTATACCTCGGGTCAATATCGGAGATAGGGAAACGGGTGATACTGGTGGTACGCTCCTGCAGAAAAAATTTCTGGTACGAATGTCCTAACAAGGCTGAAAGGCTGTGGTCGCCGGTTTTCGCCGTGTACGTCATGTAATTTTCGATCAGATGATTCCTATTTGTATTATTAACCGTTGTTAATCCTCCTGGTTGAAAAGGTTCTGCATTTGGCTTCGATTGAATGTCGGTTGTTGCAGTAGAATTATCAACCCCGAAGTTCAGCCGGTACGTCAATCCTTTTGCAAGAATTAAGTTGGCGGAGATATTTCCAAGAATTCTGTTCTTCATGGTGTATTCCCGCTCCAGTTCAAGGGTCAGTAACGGGTTGGTCACACTCTGGTATCTTGCCGGGCTTCCATCAGCGGCATAAGCGGGGTACGTTGGGTTAGCTGCAATGGCGCTGCCGATCATACTGGTAGACGGCGGTCTTTCATTAGAAGTATTGGTAGCGTTTAAATTCACCTCTATCGTCAATTTATCGTCCAACAGCTTCTGGCTTACATTTATTCTTCCGCTGTAGTTATTAAACTGGTTTCCTTTAATGATACCTTCCTGTTTTTGCATGGCAAGCGATGCGTAATAGGTAAGTTTATTAGTACCACCACTAAATGAAAGGTTATGCGTTTGTGTAATTGCCTGTCTTGTAATTTCCTTTTGCCAGTCGGTGTTTGCACCAAGATCTTCTAAAGTACCGCCAAGTGCCACTACTTGTTTTCTATATTCTTCAGCACTAAAAACCGGTAAGGCTCTTGCCATTGTAGAGATACCCACGTTTAATGAATAGTTAAGCGTACTAAAGCCAGCCCTACCTTTTTTGGTAGTAATGATAATGACACCGTTAGCTCCCCGCGACCCGTAGATGGCTGTGGCAGAAGCGTCTTTCAATACATCAATACTTTGAATATCCTGCGGATTTAAAAAAGCAAGCGGGTTGGCAGCGCCGCCGGTGCCTGAGTTGTCTAAGGCAAAACCGTCAACCACAAAAAGCGGGGTGCTTCCTGATCTTACGCTGCCGGGTCCGCGAACGGTAATGTTTTGAGCGCCGCCAGGTTCACCACTTGCCGAAGTTACATTCACGCCTGATACTTTTCCCTGTAACAATTGTTCAGGAGAATTAATGATCCCGCGGTTAAAATCGGCACTTTTAATAGACTTTACCGAGCCTGTAACGTCTTTTTTTGTAGAGCTGCCATACCCTACCACTACTACATCGTTCAACTGTCCCGCTCTTGGTGTAAGCGTTACAATAACAGGCGAATTGTTACTGACAGTTACGGTAGCGTTGTCATAACCTACATAAGTGATCAGCAATGCATCACCCTGTTTGGCTGTAATGGCAAATTCGCCATTTTCACCCGTAAAAGTTCCTGCTTGTTTTGCGCTGTTACTGATAACGACCGATGCCCCTGAAATGGGTGAGTGGGTAGTTCCATCGGTTACTGTGCCGGTAACACGCTGCTGCGCCTGTGAGTTCTGAGCGCATATCAATGCTGTCAGCAGCAATATGCCGGCTCTGACATACCGGGTAATTTGTTGTCGCATAATAGTTAGAATTGGTTTTGAAAATGTAAAAGTATGGTAGAAGTAGTATAGAAGTATTGTTTGAATTACAAACCGGTGTTATCAAAAAATGAACAGTAGTGAACTTCTGTTACTTCGCAAATATAAATGTCTGCATTTCACTTTAATAAATTGGCTGTTTCATTTTTGTTGACTGTCAGTTGTTTTCATCAGCGAAGGAAGGAAGAGCCATTTTTTGGTTGTCAGCCACTGTTCTCCTGGTTGATCATCGTTGCGACGCTCCGTTCAAGGGCACGGCAGTGATTGAACAACGCACAGCAGTTTCCAGGCACGAGGCGACGAAGATTGGAGTAGCAAATAGTACGAAGAGACTTTTGGGATCGTATGATGATGCGGGAAAAAAGAGCAGAAGTTGTGCTGTAACCGGGCAATACAAACCCTTGTTAGCGGTTGGTTGTTTTTTTGTTTGTCGGTTCATAGTAAAGCGTTATGGCACCACCACTAAAGGTTTTGGTCTTTATGAGTTTAAAAGCAGTCCTGTCGTTTATATTTTCAAATAACTGCAAACCGCTTCCTGCAACGACGGGGTGAACACAAAGTTGGTATTCATCAATCAAATTAAGTTCCATTAGCTGTATAATTAAACTCCGGCTGCCAACAAGAATGTCTCTCCCTGGTTGTTGCTTTAATTCTGTCACCATTTCTTCGATAGGCTGATCCGCAAGTTTCGCACTGTCCCATTCTGTGTTTTTCAACTTATGCGAAAAGACAATTTTTGGAATCTTGTCTATTGCCATAGCAAAATCGTCCATCGATTTTTCACCCGAAGGATTTTTTATCAGTGTTTGCCAAAATTGCATAAGTTGATAGGTTGTCCTTCCATATAAAACAGCGTCTGCATTATCTAAGAGGTCAGCGTAATGTTGATGTAATTCTTCATCTGGGATTATTACTGTATGGTCGCAAAATCCGTCAAGTGTCATATTGATTGCTGCAATTAGCTTTCTCATATTTTGCTTTTTAATTGTCAGTCCTTTGATTAGTTGCGATGTCGTCCTATCATTAAGGACAACCTAATGGCTGCTACCACCCGGTTTTACACCTCTTTGATCACCAGCAGCAGCCTTTTTTCGGGCTTGTCTTCGCCTACAAGCAGTTTCGACGTGATATGTACTTTTTGAAAATCGCTTTTATCATTTCCGAAAATATATTCTTTGTTTACCCGCTAGCCCATTACCAGTGCATTGCGAATATCATTTTTTATCTCCTGCTCGCTCCAAAAGGCATGTGGAATGTTTTGGATCTTACTGCCTTCTGTTATTTCAGCAGTTGAACCAAACATTCTGCGGAAGGCTTTATTGGTTTGAATAGTTCGCATCTGCGCATTGAGCAGCAATAGCCCGCTTTGTACAGAATCGAACAAACTGTCGAGCAGTTCTGTAGAGGCAAGCAGGTACCGCTCGAGTTGCTTTTGTGCATGTATATTGTGTATGATCTTTACGATAAAGGTGTCATTGGCAGTTTTAACAAGAATAGACTCACCGGTAACCCACAAAGGAGTGCCGTCTTTATGCACCAGGTAATTCTCGTCGCTGCACGATCCTTCCCTGTGTGTCGTATTCAACTCTATTTCAGGTCGCAGCAGGGCCTGGTCCTTTTCTATGTAGAAAATACGAAAATGTTTGGGATGCACCCGCTATAACCAATAGGAAGTCGTAAAAGCGTCATTTACCTCTTGAATAATGCCATCCTTATTCATAATGATCATGGCATTTTGCCTGGTATTTCTAAATATGTTATCAAAGATTTCAGTACGATCGATCATAATGTTGTCAATTTTAAATGAATACCGCGTCTGCCACTTACCCCAAAGTTGGAGGGTTTTAAGGTATATAAGAAATTTATATACATTCTGCTTTTTATCTTACTGTTCGCCTATTGTAAACCTGGTGTAACAATGCCGGCATTTCAGCCGCTATAAAAACAGTAAAGGAACCGTTGCACAAAGATATATTGTACACGGGTGCGACGCAACGGCTGCTCAATCGAAGCATACTGCCGGGCTCATAAAAAAAGAAACACCGGTCGGCAACGTTCTTCTGATTCCGCAGCCGCCTATACTATTTCCATATACTATGGAGCCGGGTCAGTTGCAGCGACTTTATCGTCAGTTGCCCCGGAGAGTGAATTTGAATGGAAGAAAACGGCTGATTTGGAAAGAAAATTCCGGTCATGACCGACAGCCCGTTATCGGCAAACAGTTCTATAGACGCGTCGTCGACGATCATGGTGATATCAAGGTTTTCGCTGGTTGAAATGCGGGGCGCAGTATGCCGGGCGGCAAAATCTTTTTGAAAACTGACCTTGCCCGACTTTGTGCGGTCGATGTAATAATGGTTGCTGGCTTTGTCATAGCCGACAACGACCTTCTCGTTGAGCCGGTTTGAAAACGTAAACGAAAAAGTTTCGATCTTATCGGCCGCTACCTGCAATTTGAACGGACCTGAAATTTTACCGGCTTTTTCGGTCAGGTTATAATTGGTCACCTGTATGTTGCCATCAACCATGCCGGTGGCATATAAAGTATTCATTTCGCTAACCGGTTTTGATGTGAGCATAAACTTTTCACCAATTTTTTCGATGCTAAGATCGCGTGGCACAGTGGTAGCGCTTCTCCACCTTTGCGTCGGTACTACATTGGCATATTGCCAGTTACTCATCCAGCCGAGAAAGATCTTTCTGTTGCCTGTGTTAGACCAGGTTACGCCTGCATAATCGTCGGGGCCATAATCTATCCATCTTATGTCCGTATGGTATGGGGTAAACTTATTGCCATCGAACTGGCCGGTAAAGTATTGGGTAGCAGAACCCCCGTTTGGCCCACCGGGATTTATGCTTACAAGCAATACCCAGATTTGCTGTCCGTTATAATTGAGCGGAAAAAGATCGGGACATTCCCATTCGCCGCCGTGAGCGCCGAAATCTTTACCAGTCTCACTTTCTTTTGTCCAGTTCTTCAGGTCGGGAGATGAGTAAAATGTAATATGGTCTAAAGTGGCCAGCGTCATGATCCACTTTTTGCCGGGCTCGTACCAACTCACCTTCGGATCGCGGAAATCCCTGATTCCCGGATTTTTTACTACCGGGTTATTGGCGTATTTGGTCCAGGTTTTGCCTTCGTCGAGGCTATAAGCGATACTTTGGTTCTGAAAGGTGTTGCTGCCTGCTTTTTCACCTGTTGGATCGTGATGGGTAAAAATGGCGACCAAAGGAGTTTTGCCTCCCATGCCGAAACCGGAAGTATTGTGTATGT
>Ga0160473_101319_pt1 | contig 12606 bp, 8 predicted proteins | sample HID1975I_E11MG_FD_108217 | JGI IMG/M metagenome (GOLD analysis project Ga0160473, IMG submission 108217) | Enriched soil microbial communities from UW Madison campus, WI, USA - HID1975I_E11 MG | ecosystem: Environmental > Terrestrial > Soil > Unclassified | place: USA: Madison, Wisconsin... | reverse complement strand
CGCTGGGGCTGGGCGATGGTCAACATCAGCGCGACCGGCCCGCTGTTCGGCGCGGACACCAACGCGGATGCGCTGCGGACCGTCGAGGAAGCCATGGCCAAGGGCGAGTTCGACCTGGAGGATGCGCGCTTCGGCCGCGACATGATCCTGGGCACCTGCCTCGCCGCGATGATCACCCAGCTGCGCGAAGGCGCGCCCGAGAACCAGCCGATCATGGTCGCGCGCCACATCCTGCGCAGCCTGGGCGTGCCCGAGGAACGCGTGCGCGAGGTGATCGAGAGCCCCCTGCCCCCGCCGACGCGATAGCCGACGCCGCGAAAAACGCCGCCGCTTCTGTTGCCCGATCGTTTCTCCCTCTTCCGCAATGCAGCACATCGTCTATAGACCGCTGTATAGGGGCCAACATAAGGCTCGGGTCTATCGGGAAAAGCCAAATGGGGAATCGACTGCGCAGCGCGCTCACCGCTGCCACCGTCATCATGCTTGCGACGCCTGCCTTTGCCGCGGACGAGGCGGCTGTCGAAGGACAACTGCCCGAGATCACGGTCACCGCGCGCCTGCGCAGCGAGGATGTGCAGTCGGTGCCCGTCGCGATTTCGGTCGTTGGCGGCGAATTGATCGACCGATCCTATACGGTGAACACCCAACAGCTCACCTTGCTCGTACCGACGCTGAACTACAGCTCCGCCAACCCCCGCAACACGGCATTCACGATACGTGGTCTGGGCAGCAGTGTGGTCGCGGTCAGCCAGGCCAATGACGGGTTGGAACCGGGCGTCGGCTTCTACGTCGATCAAGTGTACCACGCCCGCCCCGCAACGGCCGCTTTCGATTTCACGGACATCGATCGGGTCGAGGTGCTGCGCGGGCCGCAAGGGACGCTGTTCGGCAAGAACACCACGGCCGGTGCGATCAGCATCTCCACGCGCGTGCCCAGCTTCACGCCGGAAGCGATGCAGGAGGTCAGCTACGGCGAGGACAACTTCCTGCGGGTCAAGGCATCGGGTTCCGGGCCGCTGATCGCCGACAAGCTGGCATTTCGCGTTTCCGGCCTGATGACCCGACGCGATGGCGTCATCGACAACGTGAACAGCGGCCGCGATCACAATGGCATCGGCAACCAGGCGGTCCGCGGCCAATTGCTGTTCCGTCCTTCCGAAGCATTCCAGCTGCGCCTGACCGCCGATTACACCAATTTCGAGAGCAACTGCTGCACCCAGGTGTATCTGCGCGTCGGGGAAAGCCTGCGCGCGCCGGGCCGGCAATATCCGGCGCTCGCCGCCGGACAGGGCTACGCCCCGCCCAGTCTCAATCCCTATGACCGCCTGACCGATATCGATGCGGATCTCGGTGTCGACACCAACGAGGGCGGTGTGTCCGCAATCGCCGACTGGGATTTCGGCGGCGCGACCCTGACCTCCGTCACGGCCTGGCGCTTCTGGAACTGGGATGCCGCCAACGATCGCGACTATACCGGCCTGCCGATCCAGATCACCCAGCACATCCCGTCGCGACAGGATCAGTACAGCCAGGAACTGCGCATCGCCTCCAACGGTGACTCGCGGCTGAGCTACGTCGCCGGCCTGTACTATTTCCGCCAGGTCATTTCCGGCCGGCCGATCAGCATTTACGGCCCCCTGGCAGCGTATTGGCTGATCGGGCCCACGACCAGGGCCAACGCGACGCCGGTGCCGGGCAATCTGCTCGACGGCTATGGCCAGGATGGCGCTACCCGCTTCGCGACCAACAGCTACGCCGCGTTCGGCGAACTCAATTATCGGCTGACCGATCGCCTCACGCTGACCGGCGGCCTGCGCTACACCTATGAGCGCAAGAACGGCCAATACTCGACCTTCAACTTCGGCGGCTTGCAGACCGACAGCACGGCACTCAACAACGCCAAGCTGTCGATCCTGAGAGCGCAGAGCTACGCCGCGCGGGATCGTGACGGCAGCCTGTCCGGCCGGGCGAACATCGCCTATCAGCTCACCGACGACATCCTTGGATATGCCAGCTATGCGCGCGGCTTCAAATCGGGCGGCATCAACATGTCAGGGCTTCCCCTCGACTCCCAGAACCAGCCTGTCCTGGGCACTGCCGTCGTCAATCCGGAACGGAACACGACCTATGAAGCGGGCATCAAGTCACGGCTGTTCGATCGCCGCCTGACCCTGAACCTCGCCGGCTTCTACACGCAGGTGCAGGACTTCCAGGCGACGATCGTCGACAGCACGCAGACGGTCGCGCTCCGGGGCTATCTGTCCAACATCCCCGAAGTCACCGTGAAGGGCATCGAGGCCGATGCCGTCGCGCAGATCGGCGCCAATCTGTCCCTCCGGGGGTCGGTCGCCTATGCCGATGGCGAATACAGCGACTACCCTGCCGGCCCCTGCCCGCTCGAACGCCAGGGTTCCGCCACCACCGCCTGCGATCTGACCGGCCGCCGCCTGTCGGGCCTGCCGCGCTGGTCCGAAAGCGTGGGTGCGGATTACACGCTGCCGATCGGGCCCGGCGCATTTATCCTCCATGCCGATTCCAGCTGGCGCAGCGGCTATAACGGTGATCCGAGCCTGTCGCGGTTCACCTATATCAAGGGATACAACCTGACGAACGCCAGCATCGGCTACCGCTCCGATCACGGCTGGGAGGTGGCGCTGTTCGCGCGCAACCTGTTCGCCGAAAACTACATCCAGAACCTCACGATCCAGGCGGGCAATTCCGGCCTCATCCTCGGCACGCCGAGCGACCCGCGGATGTTCGGCATCACGTTGCGGGCGCGGCAATAAGGTCGGCGAGCGTCACGGTGCAGCCGTGTGGACATCCTCGCCGGAGGTCCACACGTCATGCGCGTCGACGCGCAGTTTGGTGATCGCGCGGAGCAGATCGCCCCGCGCCTGGATTTCCTGCCGGCGTGCGTCGTTCGCCTGTCGCCGCGCGAGCAGGCTGTCCGCCAGGTCGATCGCGCCGAGGCGATAGCCTTGCTCGGTCCGGTCGGCGGCGGCAGACGCGCTGTCGGCCGATCGCAGCATCGCCTGCCACACCGTCTGGCGCGTGCGGACATTGGACAGGTCGGCCGATGCGGTCGCCTCGACCTCGCGGCGGACCCGCTCCAGTTCGAGCCGCGCCGAACTCGCCTGCGCATCGGCCTGGTCGCCCGCCGCACGGCGATAGCCGCCGCCGAACGGGATCGACGCGACCAGCCCCGCGCCCCGCTCCAGCCCGCCCCGCTCGCTGAACAGACGCACGCCGACCGAGGGATCGGGCAGGCGATCCGCCCGCGTCCGCCGCGCCATCACCGCCAGCCGCTTCGCCTCGCGGTCGGCCGCCTCGATCTCATGGCTGCGCCGCACGACATAGCCGCGCAACTCCTCGACATTGTCGATCGGGAAGCTCGGCACGCTCATCGCGGGCGGCTGATCAGGCAAAGGGATGTCGGGGAAGTTCATCGCCAGCCGCGCCCGCGCCTCTTCCCGCTCGGCGAGCGAGGCGGACGCCTGCGCCTCTGCGGCAGCAAGCGCAGAACCCGCCTGGTCGACCTCCAGCGCGGCTGCGTCGCGCAGTTCGGCGCGGCGGCCGACCGCCCGCGCGGCATCGCGCAGATTGGCCGACGTCGCGATGTCGTTGCGATGGAGCGCGTCGGCGATCAGCCAGTCATGCCACAGATCGGAGAAGGCGAGCGCGGTCTGGTGGCGGACATCCTCCATCAGGTTATGCGCGACATCGATCCCGAGCGCGCCTGCCTCACGATCCATCGCGGCCTTGCCCGGCAGGCGGATCGGGCGGGTCACGTTGGCGTCGAACTCGGCATAATCTCCCTCGCCCTCGATCGATCGGCGGGAGGCGGTGCCCTGGAACACGAATTCCTGATCGCCCCTGCGCAGCATCCGCTCCTGCGCGCGCGCCGAATCGATCCGCGCGCGGGCGGCGGCGACGGCGGGATGGTCGTCGAGCGCACGGGCCACGACAGCCTCCGGCGGTAGATCGGGGCGTTGCGCCGCGACGGGAACGCCTGCCAGCAGGCTCGCGGTGAGCAGGATCATCGCAAGCCGCCTCATGCGATGCGCCCCCGCCGCGCGATCGCGACCGTCTGCCAGCGGACGGGATGGGCGCGGCGCGAGCGATCGACCGCATCGACCAGCGCGTCGACATCGCCCCCCGTCGCGATCAGCTCGATCGCCGATCGCCGCAGCGCGCCGCGAACCTGCTCCGCCGGCCGGGCGTCGCCGAAGTCGCGGCCAAGCACCTCCTCGTCGCGCAGGTGGATGGGCTCGCGGGTGACGGCGCGCAGCGCCTCCGCCACAATCTCCCGATCGGCTGCGGCGCAGTAGAAGGTGATCATCATCTCCGATATCCGCATCTCAGGCATCGCGGGCTTCCCCCGCGCTTTCGCCGAAGCGCTCGAACAGGATGGGGAGGAGGATCAGCGTCAGCAGCGTCGAGGTGACGAGCCCGCCGATGACGACGATCGCCAACGGTTTCTGGATCTCCGATCCCGGCCCGGTCGCGAAGAGCAGCGGCACCAGCCCGAAGGCGGTGATGCTGGCGGTCATCAGCACAGGCCGCAACCGGCGCTCGGCCCCCAGCCGCACCGCATCGGCCATGCCATGCCCCTCCTCCCGAAGCTGGCGGAAATAGGAGACGAGCACGAGGCCGTTGAGCACCGCGATCCCCAGCAGGGCGATAAAGCCCACCGAGGCGGGGACCGACAGATACTCGCCCGATATCCAGAGCGAGATGACGCCCCCCACCATCGCGAACGGGATGTTGGCGAGGATCAGCAACGACGCCCGCATCGATCGCAGCGTCATCAAAAGGACCATCAGGATCAGCAGCAGCGCGGCCGGGATCACCAGCATCAGCCGGGCGGAGGCGCGCTGCTGGTTCTCGAACTGCCCGCCCCATACCATGCGATAGCCGGTGGGCAGCTTGATCCGCGCATCGACCCGCGCCTTCGCCTCCTCGACATAGCCGACGAGATCGCGGCCCGAAACGAAGGCCTGCACCAGCGCGTAGCGCGATCCGTTCTCGTGATCGAGCTTGACCGGCCCCTGCGTGCGGTCGACCCGCGCCATGTCGCTGACCCGCGCGACCGTGCCGTCGGGCGTGCGCAGCGGGAGATCGGCGAAGCGCTCGGCGTCCTGCCGGATCGTGTCGTCGCCCTTGATCAGGATCGGCACCCGGCGCTGGCCATCGGCGACGACACCGGCGTGGACACCCTCGATCTGCGCGCGCAGCGTATCCTGCAGCTGGTCGATCGGCATGCCGAAGCGCCCTGCGGCGGCGCGATCGATGTCGAGCTGCAGGTAATCGACATGGTCGTTGGCAACGGTCATCACCTCGGATGCGCCGCGCACGCCGGTCAGCACCGACTGCACCTGACCGGCCAGGTCGGACAGCGTATCGAGATCCGGCCCGAATATCTTGACCGCCAGGTCGCCGCGCGATCCGGTCAGCATCTCGGAAACGCGCATCTCGATCGGCTGGGTGAAGGTCGGCTCAATCCCCGGCAACCGGTCGATCGCCTTGCGGATCTCATCGACCACGAACGCCTTGTCGCCGCGCCATTCGGCCTGCGGCTTCAGCACGACGAAGCTGTCGGTCTCGTTGGGGCTCATCGGATCGAGCCCGATCTCGTCGGTGCCGACGCGCGCGATGATCTGCGTGATCTCCGGCACGTCCCGCATCAGCGACTTCTGGATGGCGACGTCGGTCGCTACCGACTGGTCGAGGCTGATCGTCGGCAGCTTGGCGACCTGCACGATCACCGATCCCTCATCCATCGAGGGCATGAAGGTCTTGCCGACCGCGCCATAGGCCAGCCCGGCCAGGACCAGCCCCAGCGCCGCCGCGCCATAGACCAGCCGCTTCCGCGCGAAGGAACCGGCGAGCAGCGCGCGGTAGCGCGGCGTCAGCTGGCGCATCACCCAGGGCTCGCGGTGATGACCGGCCTTCAGCCCCAGCGAGGACAGCACCGGCACCAGCGTCAGCGCGATCAGCAGCGACCCCGCCAGCGCGAAGATGATCGTCAGCGCGACCGGCGCGAACAGCTTGCCCTCCAGCCCCTCCAGCGAAAGCAGCGGCAGGAAGACGAGCGCGATGATCACGATCCCCGCCGACACCGGCACGACGACCTCGCTGGTCGCGCGGAACACCGCATTGAGGCGCGGTGGCCCCTCTCCGTCCTTCTGGTGGTTCAGCCGGTCGACGATGTTCTCGACCACGACCACCGCGCCGTCGACCAGCATGCCGATCGCGATGGCCAGCCCGCCCAGGCTCATCAGATTGGCCGATAGCCCCATGCCGCGCATCATCAGGAAAGTGACCAGCGCCGACATCGGCAGCGTCGCCGCCACGATCGCCGCCGCGCGCCAGTCCCCCAGGAACAGGATCAGCAGGATGACGACCAGCACCGTCGCCTCGATCAGCGCCTTTTCGACCGTGCCGACCGCGCGGCCGATCAGGTCCGATCGATCGTAGAAGACGTGGATGCCGGTACCTTCGGGCAGGCTCTTCTCCAGCTCGGCGATCCGCTGCTTGACGCCGTCGACGACCGCGCGGGCATCGGCCCCGCGCAGCGCGATCACCAGCCCCTGCACGGCCTCCCCCTGCCCGTTGGCGGTGACCGCGCCATAGCGGGTGAGGCTACCCGTGCCGATCGACGCGACATCGCCCATCCGCAGGATCCGGCCGTCGCGCGCCGCGATCACCAGCGAATGCAGGTCTTCCTCCGACCGGATCGCGCCCACCGCGCGGACGATCAGCGATTCTTCGCCCGCGGCAAGCCGCCCCGCGCCGTCGTTGCGGTTGCCCCGCTCGATCGCCTGGTGGAGATCCTCGATCGTCAGCCCGGCGCTCGCCAGAGCGATCGGATCGGGCCGGACCTCGAAGGTAAGGACATGGCCGCCCAGCGCGTTGACGTCGGCCACGCCCGGCACGGTCCGCAGCGCCGGACGGATCGTCCAGTCGAGCAGCGTGCGCTTCTGTTCCAGGCTCATCGGGCCTTCGATGGTGAACATGAAGACGTCGGACAGCGGGGTCGATATCGGCGCCATGCCGCCGCTGATGCCTTCGGGCAGGTCGTCCATCACGCCCGACAACCGTTCCGCCACCTGGCTTCGCGCCCAGTAGATATCGGTGCCGTCGACGAAATCGATGGTGATGTCGGCGATCGCATATTTGGCGGAAGAGCGCAGGATCGCCTGACCGGGGATGCCCAGCATCTCCATCTCGATCGGCGTGATCACCCGGCTCTCGACCTCTTCCGGGGTCATGCCCGGGGCCTTCAGGATGATCTTGACCTGCGTCTGTGCGATGTTGGGATAGGCGTCGACCGGCAGGTTGACGAAGGCCCAGGCCCCCAGCCCTGCCGTCACCAGCGAAAGTGCGACGACGAGCAGGCGATAGGACAGCGCCCAGGCGGCCAGCGAACGGAGCATCGCGCGCTTACTCGCCCATTGCGATCGGCTTGAGCGCGCTCGTCCCCGCGACCACCACCTGCTCGCCCGGCTTCACGCCGGACAGGAGCAGTATCCTGTCGCCGTCACGCCCGCCCGATTCCACCTTGCGCACGGAAACACCGCGCGGCGTACGCACGAAGACGACATCGCCGTCCGCAGCGCCCAACGAGGTCACGGCCGCTTGCGCGACGGTCACCGCCCCGGCGGGTGCCGGCCCGAACAGCGCGAGGTTGGTCGCGCGGCCGGCCAGCGTGCCCGGCGCGGCCGGCAACCGTGCCTTCAGCGTCACCGATCGGGTGGCGGGATCGATCGTCGACCCGACCGCCGTGACCGTGCCGCGCACGCCATCCTCCAGCGCCACCGCCATGCCCGGCGAGACCCGTCCGGCCAGTCGCTCGGGCAGCTGGGCCTGCGCCTCATACTGCCCGTCGGCGTCGATCACATATGGCGCGGTCGATCCGTCGACGACGCTGCCGGCATGGATCTGCGCGGAGGTCACCTTGCCCGCGATCGGGGCCGTCAGGGTATAGGTGCCGCTGCCGCCCGATGCGTTGACCATGTGCAGGATGCGGCTCTTCTCCGAAACGTCGACGCGCGCCTCGCCCAGCGCGGCACGGGCCTCGTCCGATCGTGCCCCCGCGATGATCCCTTCGCGGCTCAGCTGCGCCATCCGATCGGCGTTCGACTGCGCGACACCCAGCCGGGCATTGGCGCGGCTCAGATCCGCCCCCATCACTAGCACGTCGCGGCTCGACACCACGGCGAGCGCCTGCCCGCGCCGCACGGTCTCCCCCTCCACCACCATCGTGCGCAGGACTACTCCCGGAAAGGTCGCCGCTACCGCGACGCGCGCATTGGGCGGCGGCGCGATGATGGCGGGCACGACGGCGATCGGTGCCTCGGTCGCGACGTCGGCGGCATCGAAGCGCAGGGCCAGCCGGCGGACCGCATCGGCGGACAGCGCGATCTCGCCATCCGGCTGCGGCGCCTTCTCCTCCGCGCCCGCCTCTTCCGCCGGCTCGCCCTCGGAACATGCGGCGAGCGGCAGCAGCCACGCGGATGCGACGAGGACGGAAAGCGGGATGCGACGGGATCGGCTGGCCATCCCTCCGGCCTAGAGCGCCAAGCTGACGAGACCCTGACGGATCAGCCGCCGGCCGAGAAATCCAGCACGAGTTCCCGATGCGCCGGCAACGTCTTCAGCGCGCCGCCATAGGCGGCCATGATCCGCGCGACGATCGCCAGCCCCAGCCCCGCGCCATCCTTGCTCGCATGATCGGCGCGGCGATGGCGCTGGACCAGTTCGGCCAGCCGGACGTCGGAAAGCCCCGCCCCGCCATCCTGCACGCGCAACCTCGGGCCGGGGCCGGCGAACACCGTCACCCCGCCGCCCGGCGGCGTGACGCGCAGCGCGTTCTCGACCAGGTTGCGCAGCGCCCCGGCGATCGCCTCGCGCCGCCCGCGCACCGTCACGACCTCGCCGACGCGCACCAGCGCGATCGTCTTGCCCGCCTCGATCGCGCCGGGGGCGAGCAGGCCGACGACATCGGCCCCGACATCCTCCAGCGACACGCGATCGGGCATCGAATGCGCAAAGCTCTGCGCGTCGATCCGCGCGAGCAGCATCAGCTGGTCGATCAGCCGGCGCATCGCCAGCACGTCGCCCTTCAGCCGCCCGGCATCGGGGTGGTCGAGCGCATCGAGCTCCAGCGCCAGCACCGCCAGCGGCGTGCGCAGCTCGTGGGCGACATCGGCGGCGAAGGCCTCGTGATCGCGGGCGGCGGCGTCGAGCCGGCCGAGCAGCGTGTTGACCGCCTCGGCGAATGGCAACGCCTCCGCCGGGAAATCGCTGTGGTCGACGATAACGCCGCGCTCATGCGCCTCCGCCATCCGCAGGAGCGCGGCCGCGTCGGTCAACGGCTGCAGCGCGCGGCGGATGACGATCAGGCTCGCCAGCCCCATCGGGATGATCAGCACCAGGATCGGCACGAGCACATGCTCGGTCAGCTCGCGAAAGGCATGGCGCGCGGCTTCCGGATCGCCCAGCGCCTGGAATGACTGCTGATGCTCGCGGATGATGAACACCAGCAGCAGGAACGCGCCGATCACCCCGACGATCGACAGGCCGATCGACAGCCGCCGCGCGATCGACCGGGGCGGTATCCACGCCGGCCTCATGCCGCGCGAACCATGTATCCGACGCCACGGACGGTATGGAGCACGCCGATCGCCCCCGCATCCTCCAGCTTGCGCCGCAACCGGGAGACATTGGCCTCGACGGCATTGGGCGTCACCGGCTCGGCGAACGAATACAGCGCCCCCTCGATCGCATCGCGGCGAACCACGGTGCCGCTGCGCCGCATCAGCAGCTCCAGCAGGTCGCCCTCGCGCCGGGACAGGTCGATCTTGCGCGCGCCGTGATGGGCGATGCGCGTCGCCGCATCGAAGCGCAGGTCGCCGCAGGACAGCCCGGTCTCCGCCCGCGCGCCGGGCCGGCGCAGCAGCGCGCGGATGCGGGCGGCAAGCTCGTCGATCTCGACCGGTTTCACCACATAGTCGTCCGCCCCGGCATCCAGCCCCGACACCCGATCCTCCAGCGCGTCCCGCGCGGTCAGGATCAGCGCGGGCTCCATATGCCCCCCCGCGCGCTGACGCGTCAGCCACGCGATGCCGTCGCCATCGGGCAGGCCGAGATCGAGGATGATCGCGTCGTATGTCGCGGCGGCGACGGCCCCCTCCCCCGCCGCCAGATCGCCTGCGTGATCGCAGGCGAAACCGCGCCGGCCCAGCCCCGCCACCATCAGCGCGGCCAGGCGCTCGTTATCCTCGATCAGCAGCAGGCGCATGGCCCGCTTATAGGCGGGCGTTCCCGCTTTCCAAACAGGCAACGGGACACCAGCACCCCGGATGCCCTCGACAATATTTCATACGATCGGATTACCTCATCCGGCGGCAATGACTTCGTTAAAGGTTTGTGCGATTCTCCACCATCGCCGACTTCCCGTCGACGAGATTGACTGCCGTTCTCGCGCGAGGATCGCTTGCTTAAGCTTCAAAATACCATTCTGGAGCTGATCGCGAAGGGAAAGACCCTGGCGCATACCGCCGAAGTCCTCTGCCGCGAGGTCGAGGAACTGGTGCCGGATGCGATCTGTTCGGTCCTGACGATCGACAAGGCCGGCCTCATCCATCCGCTCGCCGGCCCCAGCCTGCCCGAAAGCTATTCGGCGAAGCTCGACGGGATCCCGATCGGCCCGGAGGTCGGATCCTGCGGCACCGCCGCGTTCCTGCGCCAGCCTGTCACCGTGACCGACATCGAGAACGACCGGCATTGGGCCGCCTTCAAGCATCTCGTGCTGCCGCTCGGCCTGCGCGCCTGCTGGTCTAGCCCGATCCTCGATGCGGCCGGCGATCCTGTCGGCACCTTCGCCTTCTACTATCGCGAATGCCGGGGACCGGGGGAGTATGAGCAGGAGATCGTGCGCCATTGCGTCCACCTCTGCGCGATCGCGCTGGAGCGTCACCAGCGGCTGATCGAACATGAGCGCCGGGCCTTCACCGATGCGCTGACCGGCCTCTCCAATCGCGCCGCCTTCAACGCGGCGCTGGCCGATCTCGACTGCACGACGCCGGGGCAATGGGCGCTGCTCGTGCTCGATCTCGACAACCTCAAGGTCGTCAACGACACCTTCGGCCATCATGCCGGGGACCGGCTGCTCCAGCTGGCCGCGGCGCGGATCGCGGAAGCGGCGGCACCGGATCGCACCTTCCGCATCGGCGGCGACGAGTTCGCGATCGTGGTGGAAAGCGCGAAGGGCCGGCGTGATCTCGACGGCGCCGCCGAGGCGATCCTCGCGGCGCTGGGCGAGCCGGCCGATTGCGGCGGCCATATCGTCGGCCCGCGCGGCACGATCGGCGGCGCCGTCCTGTCGACGGGCGACCGGGTGGCCGATCGGGTGCGCCAGAACGCCGATTTCGCGCTATATCATGCCAAGGAAACCGGGCGCGGCGGCTTCGTCCGCTTCTGGCCGGGGCTGGGCACCAATATCGCGCGGCGATTGGGCGCGATCCGCGACGTCGATGCCGCGCTCGCCGACGGCCGGATCGACGCCTTCTACCAGCCGGTCGTCCGGCTCGACACGCGCGAAATCGTCGGGCTGGAGGCGCTGTGCCGGATGCGGATGGGCGACCAGTACGTCTCCGCCGGCAGCTTCCACGAGGCGACCCGCGACGTCCATATCGCCACCGCGCTCACCGAACGGATGATGACGCTCATCGCCGCCGACGTCCGCGCCTGGCTCGATATGGGCATCGCGTTCCAGCATGTCGGCATCAACGTCTCCTCGGCCGACATCCACGGCGGGACGCTCGAACGCGTCCTCACCCGCGCCTTCGAGAAGGAGAAGGTCCCGCTCGAACATGTCATCCTGGAGGTGACCGAGACCGTCTACATGGGCGATGGCGACCGCGTCGTGCAGAAGGCGGTCGAGGCGCTGCGGGCCAAGGGGCTGCGCGTGGCGCTCGACGATTTCGGCACCGGCTTCGCCTCGCTCACCCACCTGCTGACCGTCCCCGTCGACATCATCAAGATCGACAAGAGCTTCGTCGACCGGCTCGGCCATCACGATGCGAGCATGGCGATCGTCGACGGCCTGATCCGGATCGCCGGCAAGCTCGACATCCGCGTCGTGGCCGAGGGCATCGAGACCGAGGAACAGGCGACCCTGCTGCGTGAAGCGGGCTGCCTGCTCGGCCAGGGCTTTCTCTTCTCCCGCGCGGTCGACCGGCACCGGACGACGGCTTTGCTGCTCGATCGCGCACAGGACGCGGACGACATCACCCGCGCGCCCCGTCGCGCCGGAGCGGCCTGACCTTCGAACGCCCGACCTCCGATCGATGTCGCTGCCCGTCAACCGAACACACTGGCGGTGCCCGGCATTCGCGTCGTATCGGATGCCCTGATCGCGGGGCGGTTCCGGCAACGGGAGTCGCGACGGGCATTGATGGAGTACGCAATGACACAAGCATCCACCGCCGTCGTGATCGGCGCGTCGCGCGGGCTCGGCCTCGCTCTGGCGGCCGAATGGCTCGATCGCGGCTGGCGCGTGATCGCGACCGCGCGCACCGCTTCCGAAGGGCTGGACGCCCT
>Ga0160473_101318_pt1 | contig 12621 bp, 5 predicted proteins | sample HID1975I_E11MG_FD_108217 | JGI IMG/M metagenome (GOLD analysis project Ga0160473, IMG submission 108217) | Enriched soil microbial communities from UW Madison campus, WI, USA - HID1975I_E11 MG | ecosystem: Environmental > Terrestrial > Soil > Unclassified | place: USA: Madison, Wisconsin... | reverse complement strand
GGCGCCCGGGGGCGATACCCCTTATCGGGGGACGCCAAAAGCGTCCATCCATGGACTTGAGCTCATGTGGCGACATCCATGTCGCCACATGCCCCCGATAAGGGGTCTCGCCCCCGGACGCCCGAGAGATCACTGGTGCCGGAACGGAGATCAAATGCTGCTTCGTCGAAGTGGGGAAATAACGCGCCTTGCACCGACCCCTCGGGGGCAGGCGTTAGTGGGCCATGGATGGCCCACGGTCGGTGACTGAGTACATGGATGTACGTCGGAACCGAAACGCCTGCCCCCGAGGGGTCGGGGCCCGCACCGTAAGGCGACGGAAGTTACCGCACGGTGCAGCTCTTCGCTGCTCAGTAAAGAATGACGGCCCCGGAATCCGGGGCCGTCTGCATCAGCCAAGTTCAGGCGAAACGTCTCGCCTTAGAACCGCTGCGTGTACTGCAAGTACGTGTAGCGACCCGGAATCGAGTAAGCCGGGTCAAACGAGTTCGCGAACGCACCCATCACCACCGGCGGATCCTTGTCGAACAGGTTGCTCGCACCCACGCGAACGGTGGCGTTCCACGGCAACTGGTACGCGATCTGCAAATCGTGGAAGGCCGTCGCGGCAATGTGGTTGTAGCTGCCATCGTCGTTCTGGCCCCACTCGTAATCCTGCATGCCCGAGTAGTAACGCAGGTTCCAGCTCGCGCTCAGGTCACCATACGTCCAGTCCAGGCCCACGTTGCCACGCAGGCGCCAGTTCGGGTCGGTCTGCCAGTAGATGCCGTTGGTGCTCTCCCACGCCGAGTCATCGTCCACCTTGCTCTCGTTGCGCGAGACGTACGTGGCGTCCAGGCTGATCGTGAACTGGCCAAAGGCCGTCTCCGGCAGGCGGTAGTGCGCTGCGAAATCGTAGCCCTCCATCCGGCGCTGGCCGACGTTCAACGGCTTGATCACCAGGTTGGTGATCGTGCCCTCGGCATTGCGCGTCACCAGGTCGCAGTACGCGCTGATGCCCTTCTCATAGCACTGGCTCAGGATGTAGGTCGCGCTGAACTCGGAAATCGCATCGTCGATCTTGATGCTCCACCAGTCCAGCGAGAAGTCCACGCCCGGCGCCCACGAGGGACTGTAGACCAGCCCGAAGGTGCTGTTCTTGGACTGCTCCGGCTTCAGGTCCGGGTTGCTCGTGTAAGTGAACGGATAGATCGTCTGGCCCGAGTTGGAACCGGTGCTGCTGTTGTACTCGGCCACGAATCCATCCGGCACGCCGGCAGCAGAGCACGCCGCGGCCACGGCGCTCGTATAGGTGCTGCTGTTGGTCGAGCAGGGGTCGGCGTAAGAGTCGTAACTGTCCGAGGCACCCAGGTACAGATCCTCGATCGACGGGGCGCGGAAGCCGGTGGCGTAGTTGCCACGCACCAGCAGGTCGTCGAACGGCTTCCAGGTAAAGCCGATCTTGTAGTTCGTCGTGCTGCCGAAGGTGTTGTAGTCGGAGAAGCGGCCGGCCAGGCTCAGGTCCAGCGCCTTGGCACCCGGCAGGTCCTTCAGCAACGGAATCGCCAGTTCGGCGTAGTAGTCGTTGAGGCTGTAACCGCCCGAGGTCGGCGTGAACGAGTTGCCCGAGGTGTAGCCGCTGGCGATCAGCGCGTCCGGCGAGGAGTAGCCGCTTTCCTCCCGATGCTCGAAGCCCGCCGCTACGCTCATCCAGCCCGCCGGCAGTTCCAGCAGTTCGCCACCGATGTTGCCGGTGATGCTGTTGTTCTTGTACTGGTAGGTGTTGTGCGCGGTAAACAGGATGTAGTCCAGCTGTTCCTGGGTCACGGCGCCGGCCGGCGAAAGGGGATTGAACGGCACGCAGCCGCTGATTACCGCGCCGCCGCTGTCCAGGCACGACAGCACGCCATCCACCACCGCCGACGGCCCGAGGGCGTTGGCCAGGTTCAGCAGGTTGACGTCGCCATACTGGGTCTCGGTCTCGTCGGTCTTGTTGGTGGCAAAGCCCACGTCCCAGTTGAACTGGCGGCCAGAGAACTCGAAATCGCCTTCAAGTCCGCCATAGAAGTGCGAGGTCTTGACGTCCTGCTTGTAGGTCCGCGGGTATTCGGTGAGGCGATGCGACCACTGTGCATCGCTGCCGTCGCCGCCGTACGCGGTGTTGAACGGGTTGTAGTAGCTCTCCCCGCTCATCAGGATGCCGGTGCCGGTCGAGGACAGCGGGTAGCCGGCCAGTCGCTGTTCGGACTGGCGCTGGTTGTACAGCGCGTCCATCTTGAAACGGATGTTGTCGGTCAGGTTGTAGCTGCCCTGCACATACAGCGAGTCGCGCTTCTGCGGCGTGACCAGGTAGTTGTCCTTGGCGTAGTTGTAGCCGTACTCGGACGTGGTGTACGGCACGTACTGATCGAGTGCGTAGTACGGGTTGGCGGCGTCGCCGCTGCCAGTGGCACCGTTGGGCAGCACCATCCAGCTGCCGTTGACGCGCAGCTTGCCGCTCGCCGAGTAGCTGCTGTAGGCCGATGAGCCATAGCCGTAATACGGCTCGGAAGACAGCGTGCGATCGCCCGCCATCACCGCGTCCTCGGTCACGCTGGACACGCCGATCACAATGTTGCCGCGGTCGCTGTTCGCGCCCAGGGTGGCATCGAACGAGGTGCGTTGGCCGTCGCCCTGGCCGAACTGGCCGATGTAGGCATTGACCTCGGCCCCTTCGAAGTTGGTGCGGGTGATGATGTTGACCACGCCGGCGATCGCGTCGGAGCCATAGATCGACGAGGCGCCATCCTTCAGGATTTCAATGCGCTCGATCACCGCCGTCGGGATCGTGTTGAGGTCCACCGTGCCGGAAAGCCCCGACACCCAGCGTCGGCCGTTCACCAGCACCAGGGTGCGGTCGGCGCCGAGGTTGCGCAGGTTCACCGTGGCCGAGCCGTCGCCGCCATTGTTGATGGTGGTGTTCATGGTGGCGCCGTTGGCCGAGACGCGCTTGAGCACGTCGGCGACCGAGGTCAGGCCCTGCTTCTCGATGTCCTGCCGGGTAAGCACGAGGACCGGCTGCGAGGTTTCCACGTCGACCGAGCGGATGCGCGAGCCGGTCACTTCGATGCGGTCAAGGCTGGTGGGGGCGTCGTCCTGGCTTTGCGCGAAGGCCGGTGCGACCAGGCCCAGGGCGATCGCGGAGGCGAGCGGGAGCTGGCGCAGCGCGCGAGGGAAAGAATGCGTCTTCATGGATGAGGCAATTCCTGGTGGGTAGAAGGGTGGGCTGCCCGAGAGGCGGTGTGGGCCGACGTGCGTTCGTAACGAAATCGCAACGAAGGCTTACCGCGAATCTAACGAGCGTGTTTCGCCAGGATTTCTCCGTGAAAACGCCTGCGTGGCGTGGCCCGCCGCGATGCGTGCGGGGCTGCGCGGGCATGGCCAGGCGTGGCGTGCGACGACACGGCGCGCCGCTGCATGCCGGGGACTGGAACGACACGCCGGCTGCCGGCACGGCGGCCGATGTGGTTTAATCGCCGCCGAAGCGGGGGTACCCGCGCCGCAAGGCGCGTGGTTGAGACAGACCCTTCGAACCTGATCCGGTTGATACCGGCGTAGGGAAGCTTCGCGAGATGCCAGGGCGGGAGTGCGCCTCCCGTCGGTCCGTAAGCGGGCCGGCCGTCCCCTTTGCATCGAGCGCCGCCGCTTCGTCCCGCCCATTGCCAGGACGAACGCCATGAATGCCCAACCCCAGTCGCTGCTGCAGCAGACCGAGCAGCTCTCCGAATCCGTTACCCGGCCGATCCCGGGCTCACGCAAGATCTTCGTCGAAGGTTCGCGCGCCGATCTGCGCGTGCCGATGCGCGAGATCGCGCTGACCCGCACGCCCACCTTGTTCGGCGGCGAAGAGAACGCGCCGATCACCGTGTACGACACCTCCGGCCCGTACACCGATCCGCAAGCGCGCATCGATCTGGCAACGGGCCTGCCCGCCCTGCGCGCGCAGTGGATTGCCGAGCGCGGCGATACCGAGGCGCTGCCTGCGCTGAGTTCGGCGTTCGGCCGCGAGCGCGAGACCAATGCGCGGCTGGATGCGGTGCGCTTCCCGGGCCGGACGTTGCCGCGCCGCGCCGTGGCCGGCGCCAACGTCTCGCAGATGCACTACGCGCGCCGCGGCATCATCACGCCGGAAATGGAATACGTCGCCATCCGCGAGAACCAGCGCCTGGAAGCGGTACGCGATGCCGGCCTGCTGATGCAGCATCCGGGCGAGGGCTTCGGTGCGAGCATCCAGAAGTTGATCACCCCGGAGTTCGTGCGTGACGAGATCGCCCGCGGTCGCGCGATCCTGCCGAACAACATCAATCACCCGGAAAGCGAGCCGATGATCATCGGTCGCAACTTCCTCACCAAGATCAACGCCAACATCGGCAACAGCGCGGTGTCTTCGGGTATTGCCGAGGAAGTGGAGAAGTTGGTGTGGTCGATCCGCTGGGGCGGCGACACGGTGATGGACCTGTCCACCGGCAAGCACATCCACGAGACGCGCGAGTGGATCATCCGCAATTCGCCGGTGCCGATCGGCACGGTGCCGATCTACCAGGCGCTGGAAAAGGTCGATGGTCGTGCCGAGGAACTGACCTGGGAGATCTTCCGCGACACGCTGATCGAACAGGCCGAGCAGGGCGTGGACTACTTCACCATCCACGCAGGCGTGCTGCTGCGCTATGTGCCGCTCACCGCCAAGCGCGTGACTGGCATCGTCTCGCGCGGTGGCTCGATCCTGGCCAAGTGGTGCCTGGCGCACCACAAGGAGAACTTCCTCTACACCCACTTCGAGGACATCTGCGAAATCATGAAGGCCTACGACGTGGCCTTCTCGCTGGGCGATGGCCTGCGCCCGGGCTGCATCGCCGACGCCAACGACGCGGCGCAGTTCGGCGAGCTGGAAACCCTGGGCGAGCTGACCAAGATCGCCTGGAAGCATGACGTGCAGACCATGATCGAAGGCCCCGGCCATGTGCCGATGCAGTTGATCAAGGAGAACATGGACAAGCAGCTGCGCGAGTGCGGCGAAGCGCCGTTCTATACGCTGGGTCCGCTGACCACGGATATCGCGCCAGGCTATGACCACATCACCAGTGCGATCGGCGCGGCGATGATCGGCTGGTTCGGCACCGCGATGCTCTGCTACGTCACGCCGAAGGAGCACCTGGGTTTGCCCAATCGCCAGGACGTGCGCGACGGCATCATGGCCTACAAGATCGCCGCGCATGCCGCCGATCTGGCCAAGGGTCACCCCGGCGCGCAGGTGCGCGACAACGCGCTGAGCAAGGCGCGCTTCGAATTCCGCTGGGATGACCAGTTCCACCTCGGCCTGGATCCGGAGAAGGCCAAGGAATTCCACGACGAGACCCTGCCCAAGGACGCGCACAAGCTCGCGCACTTCTGTTCGATGTGTGGCCCGCACTTCTGTTCGATGAAGATCACCCAGGACGTGCGCGATTACGCGGCAGAGCAGGGCGTGGAGGAATCGCTGGCCCTGGATGCGGGCATGGCCGAGAAGTCCGCCGAGTTTTTGGCGCAGGGCGCGCAGGTGTATCGGCAGTCCTGAGGAACACAAACGGCGCGCCCGTGGGAGGCGCGCCGTTTGTTTGAGGTTCATTTTCAGCGGGCTGTCGCGCGGCCTGCGTCATCGGCGACATTCAGATGACAACGGCGCGGCGAAGCGGCGCCAAATTCGGCAAAGCCTGCTGCCGCAACGCAACACGTTGTCACATTGATGAATCCCAGATAAAAAAATCGCGCCAAAGGCGCGAGTAGTGAAGCAATTATGTGAGTTCGTCGGCGAGAGAGAGAGTGCCTGATGCGTGACTTTCCGCCTGGGCGGGAAGCTGCGACGCCTAGGTTAGAATTCTCCGCTTCCCGATGCCTGACGGATTTGGCTGCACCGCTTTGCGGAATGTGGCGAAACCTGCCCGGCCGTCACGTCCGAGTACTCGACCCGCCCCACACATGCCTGCTTCCACGACCAGATCGGCGCAGCCCGAAAGGCTGCGTGTCGGTGAGTGCGTTGTCGACGTCGCCTCGCGCGAAGTCCACGCGCCCGGCGCACGCCGTCCTGCGCGGCTGACGCCCAAGGCGATGGCCGTGCTGCGCGTGCTGGCCGAGCAGCCGGGCCAGGTGGTGTCGCGCGAGCAGTTGTTGGCCGAGGTCTGGCCGGACACCTTGCCCACCAACGATGTGGTCACCCAGGCGATCACCCAGCTGCGCAAGGCATTGCAGTACGCCGGCGATGAAGCCGGGCGCGCCGGTGGCATCGAGACCATCGCCAAGACCGGCTACCGGCTTCTGGCGCCCGTGCAATGGGAGCAGGCGCGGTCATTGCCGGCGCCGGTGCTGGCCGCCAGCAGTGCGGCCACACTTATGGATATGCCTGCCAGCCAGGGCGCGGAGATGCCCGCAGCGCTGCCGCCGCGCACCTTGCCCGTAGCGCGCAAGCGCAGGCGTGGATGGCTGGCGCTGGGGCTGTTGATGGCCGGCGCTGCGGTGCTGATCGGCGTGTGGGCCTACCTGCGCCACGCCGCGCCGCGCGATGTGGCCGATGGCGCGGGTGAGGAGCGCGTGGTCGGCATGCCGCGCCTGCCATACCGCCTGATCACCTCCGGGGGCGGCTTCGACCTGACGCCCACGTTGTCGCCGGATGGCTCGATGGTCGCTTTCGCATCGGTTTCCTCGGCGCGTCCGGGCACGTCAATCCGTTTGCAGACCACCAGCAATTCGCCGTCGCGCGAGCTGGTGATGCCCGGCCCGGGCGAGTCCGACCGGATGCCGGCCTGGTCGCCCGACGGCCGCCAACTGGCCTTTGCCCGCCAGGCCGAAGATGGCAGCTGCCGGGTCATGGTCGCCGCCGCCAATGGGGCCGCCGGCGAACACGAAGTGGCTCGCTGCGACCACACCGAATTGCTCAGCTTCAGCTGGGTGCCGGGGCGCAACGCGTTGCTGTTCGGCTCGATGACGGGCGGCAATGCCAGTGGTGGCATTCGCGAACTGGACCTGGATACCGGCGCGTGGCGTGATCTGCAATACGGCAGCACGCCGCGTGATTTCGATTACGGACCGCGGTATTCGCCGGATGGGCGCTGGATCGCTTTCGTGCGCAATCCGCAACTCGGCGGCGTCTGGCTGATGCCGGCGCAGGGGGGTGAGGCCAAGCGGCTGACCCGCGAGCGCGCCGAGATCCGCGGCTTCGACTGGTTGCCGGACAGCAGCGGCCTGATCTTCGGCCAGCGCGTGGATAGCCAGTCGCGGTTGTATCGCGTCGATATAGAAAGTCGCCTGCTGCACGACCTCGGCCTCAACGATGCCGAGTCGCCCTCGATCTCGGCCGACAACGGCCAGCTCGCCTTCGTGCAGCGCCGGCCGCAGTTCGCCTTGTATCGCCTGCAGCGCAGCAGTGCCCATGGCGCCTACCACCGTGAGCGCCTGTTCCCTTCCAATGGTCGTGATGCGCAGCCGATGGTGTCGCCTGACGGCCGCCAGCTCGCTTTTACTTCCGATCGTTCCGGCGAGTACGCGCTGTGGTGGGCGGACCTGGCGCGCCCGGATTCGCTGCATCCCATCCCCGGCCTGTTGCCGGAGACGCGCCAGCCGGTGGACTGGTCGCCGGACGCACGCTCCCTGCTGGCGGTCGGGCGCGGCGAGGACGGGCGCCCGCGCCTGTACGAAGTGGTGCCAGCCGAAAGCCGGGTCAACGTCTTGCCGGTGCCGGTGCGGCGACCGCTGCAGGGCTTGCACGTGGGCAATCCGCAGCGGATCGCGGTGGTCTCCGCCGAGCCGCAGGGCGACGCCTCGCTGATCTTGTACGACCGCTCGCGCCAGCCCTGGCAGCCCATTGCCCAGTTGGAAGATGTCTCGCAAGCGCGGTACGACCCCGAGACCCGCAAGATCTTCTTCACCCGCTTCTCCAGCAGCGGCCTGTTCGAGATCGGCGAAGACCTGGCCCCGGCCACGCTGGCGGCGGTGGATGCCGATGCGCCGTCGCGCTGGCGTTACCGCAGCTGGGCCCTGAGCGGGCGCGGGCGCGCGTTCTACTTGTCTTCGACGGCCGACTGTTCGGCCAGCGGCACCTGGCTTGGCCCGGCCGGCACGGCTGAGGAAGCGGACACCTGCCTGGCGGCCGATCAGTTCGCCACCATCAACGGCTTCAGCATCAATCAACAGGACGGCGCGCTGTATGTGGCGATCGCGGCCAGCGATGGCGCCGGCATCGGCTTCATGTCCCTGCCGAAAACCGAGCCGCCGACCTTCGGCATCGTCTCCAAGTTGTTGTCTGGACTGGCAAAACCCCCTTCGTAACTTCTTCGTTGCCGGGTTCGTGGCGAATTCGGCTCGATTTCGCCGAAATGTCCTGATTGGCGCCTGATTCGGCAAAACAATCCTCACCCTTTGGCAAACAGGGGTGAGCATGAACCCGATGATCACGGCCGACCGCGGCCTTTCGCTGACGCTGGATACCGATGCCCATCCCGGCTCGCCGGTGTGTCTGGCGGTATCGCGCCTGGGCAGCGTGCGCGCCGCCAGCGGCACGTTCACCTTGTGGGTGCAGTTGCGAGGGCGTTCGTGGATCGAATCCAAGGAAGGCAAGTTCCGGCTGCGTGCCGGTGACTGGATCGCCTTCGACCGCGACTCCCGGCCGACCGTGCAGGCAGATCGCAACGGCCTGTGCATTGGCGTTGGTCTGGACGGCCCCAGCCTGCAGGCCCTGGCTGAACTCACCGACAGCGTGCTCTACCCGGGCCGCAGCCAGCTGGGCCGCAGTGACTTGCTGACCGCCCTGCGCCTGTGGCGTAGCGCCGCCCGCACCGGCGACGCCGCCGGCGCCCGCCCGATGCTGTTGCACCTGGCCGCGATGCAGGGCGAATTCGCCCAGCAGGAGCAGCGATGCCCGGGGCGCTCGCGCAGCCGCCGCCGCCAGGTCTTCGGCCGCATGCAACGCGCCCGCCTGTACCTGGAAGGCAACAGCGACCGCGTGGTGCGCGTGGCCGAGTTGGCACAGCTGACCAACTTCTCCAGCTGGTACGTCTCCAAGACGTTCCAGAGCCTGTACGAAGAAAGCCCACAGGCCCTCTCGGCGCGCTTGCGCCTGGAACGCGCCGCCGACCTGCTGCGCGACACCTCGATGATGATCGGCGAAGTGGCCGGCGCCAGCGGCTTCGACAACTGCTGCAGCTTTGCCCGTGCCTTCCGTGCGCGCTTCGGCGTGTCCGCGTCGCACTATCGCGAGCAAGCGGTCCTGTCGCCAGATTCGGCAAAGTCAGGCGGCATGGCGCGCAAAGCGGTTGCCTTCACACGGTCGTAATTTGCTGGGGGCGTTTAACACGCCACTAACGACCTTTGGAGAGATTGATGAACCTTCGCACTCCCGCCCTGCGGGTGGGCCTGCTGCCCGCCAGCATCGCGATCGCGTTGACGCCGGCAATTGCCAGCGCGCAAGACCAGGCTGCCGACCAGTCCACCACCACCCTCGACCGCATCGAGATCACCGGTTCGCGCATCCGCTCGGTGGATGTGGAAACCGCACAGCCGGTCTTCACCGTTTCGGCCGAAGACATCAAGCGCTCCGGCCTGGTCAGCGTCGGCGACATCCTGCAGAACCTGTCGATTTCCGGCACCCAGACCTTCAGCAAGGCAGCCGTGCTGACCTCCAACGCTGAGCAGGGTGGCCAGTACGTCAACCTGTACAACCTCGGCGAGCAGCGCACCCTGGTGCTGGTCAACGGCAAGCGCTGGACCACCAGCCTGTCGGGCGTGAGCGACCTGTCGACCATCCCGAGCGCGCTGATCGACCGCATCGAAGTGCTGAAGGACGGCGCCTCGGCGATCTACGGCTCCGACGCCATCGCCGGCGTGGTCAACATCATCCTGAAGAAGAACTTCGACGGCGCCCAGGCTTCGGCCTACTTCGGCCAGAACGGCCGCGGCGACGGCTCGAAGGAGCAGTACTCCTTCATCGTCGGCAACACCACCGACCGCTCCTCGCTGGTCTTCGGCGTGAACTACACCAAGGAAGATCCGGTGTGGGCCAAGGACCGTGAGCTGACCCGTTACACCTACGGCCCGAACCACGCCACCGACGGCCTCAGCGCCACCGGCCCGTGGGGCCGCTTCAACTACGGCGGCAACACCTACGTGCGCAGCCACACCGGCTCGTGGGACGGCGCTGGCACGGCGATCGGCGATTCGGGCGATCTGTCGAACTACCACATCGGCGTCACCGACGACGATTACTTCAACGCCACCCAGCAGATGATGTTGCAGCAGTCGACGGAGACCAAGTCGGTCTTCGCCAACGGCAGCTACAACCTGACCGACAACATCACCTTCAAGGCCACCGCGATGCACTCGGAGCGTGACTCCGAGCGTCAGATCGCCGGCTACCCGCTGACCGGTACCTCGCAGGCCAACTTCCCGGTCGCGATCTCGGCTGACAGCGTGTACAACCCGGTCGGCGCGGACATCACCAGCTGGTACCGCCGCATCGTCGAGCTGCCGCGCATCACCCGGAACAACGTCAAGACCGACCACTTCGATGCCGCCGTTGAAGGCATGTTCGACGTGAACGGCCATGGCTGGAACTGGGACGTCGGCTTCAACTACAACCGTTACGACGTGACCCAGGTCAGCACCGGCAACATCAACCTGCTGGCGCTGCAGAAGGCCCTCGGCCCGTCGTTCATCAACAGCCAGGGCATTGCCCAGTGCGGTACGGCTGCCAACCCGATCACCCTGGGCACCAACCAGTCGCTCGGCCAGTGCACCCCGTTCGACATCCTGGGCGGCCCGTCGTCCTCGACCCCGGAATCGCTGGCTTACATCAGCACCCTGGGCCAGGCCACGCAGCGCAACGAGACCAAGCAGTACACCGCCAACGTCACGGGTGGCCTGTTCGACATGCCGCTGGACGCCGGCGAGTTCTCGTTCGCGGCTGGTTACGAGCATCGTGAAGTCAGCGGTTACGACTATCCGGACCAGCTCTCCAGCGCCGGTTACACGACCGACCTGGCTGCCGGCCCGACCAACGGTGCCTACCAGACCAACGAGTTCTACCTGGAATTCCTGATTCCGGTGCTGAAGGACATGCCGTTCGCCAAGGAACTGTCGTTCGACGTGGCCAGCCGCTACTCGAACTACGATCGTTTCGGTGACACGACGAACAACAAGTTCAGCCTGACCTGGAAGCCGATCGAAGACCTGCTGGTGCGCGGCACCTACGCCACGGGCTTCCGTGCGCCGACGCTGGAAGACACCTTCGGTGGCGGTTCGCAGACGTTCGACGACTACACCGATCCGTGCGATGCCGTGTTCGGCCAGCGCGGCAACAGCAACGTCAACGCACTGTGCAACGCGCAGGGCCTGGCGGCGAACTTCCGTCAGACCGACTCGGCTGGCCAGCCGGTGAGCGGCCGCGACACCCAGAGCAACACCGCGTTCAACGCGGGCGTGGGCAACGCCGAACTGCAGCCGGAGTACAGCCGTACCCGTACGCTGGGCTTCGTGTACAGCCCGCACTTCGTGCAGGGTCTGGACTTCTCGCTGGACTGGTACAAGATCTCGATCTCGAACGTCATCACGGCGGTCGATGCGAACTACGTGCTTGACCAGTGCTACGTCGGCGGCTCGCAGCAGTTCTGCGACCAGTTCACGCGTGACGCGACCACCGGCCAGGTGGTGACGCTGAGCCGCGGCAACGCCAACCTCGGCAAGCTGGAAACCGAAGGCTACAACTTCGGTGCCAACTACCGTCTGCCGGAATTCGGCTATGGCCAGTTCGTGGTCAACCTGGACAGCAACTACCTGACCAGCTACCGCTCGCTCGCCACGCCGGACGCCCAGTGGGGTGACTACGCCGGTTACTGGAACTACCCGCGCGTGCGCGCCACGCTGGGTGTGGCCTGGTCGCTGGGCAGCCTGTCGGCCAACTGGGACCTGCGTTACTACGGTGGTTTCCGCGACTACTGCTGGTCGGCTGACGAGGAGTGCTCGGAGCCGAACTACGTGACGGAGAACAACCCGGCTTGGGGCGGCGGCACCGGCGCCAACAAGAAGGGTTCGATCAGCCAGCAGGATCTGTCGTTCACCTGGGCTGCGCCGTGGGATGCAAGCGTGACCGTTGGCGTGCGCAACCTGTGGGACAAGGAACCGCCGATCACCTATTCGGTGACCAACAACAGCTCGTCGTCGATTGACCCGATGCTGGATTACGATCGCTTCTTCTTCATGAACTACACCCAGCGCTTCTGATCCATCGAAGTACTGGAAAGCGATACTGGAAAGGCGGGCCTCGTGCCCGCCTTTCTTTTTTTTTGTGCGTGCGAGAAGCGGCTGTTCTGGGTTCTGCGCGCGGCGCCCGGGGGCGATACCCCTTATCGGGGGACGCCAAAAGCGTCCATCCATGGACTTGAGCTCATGTGGCGACATCCATGTCGCCACATGCCCCCGATAAGGGGTACCGCCCCCGGACGCCCCACAGATCCCGATGACCGGTCCGAAGAGCAGCTCTGCTTTGTCGAAGTGGGGAAATAACGCGCCTTGCACCGTCCCCTCCGGGGTAGGCGCGAGTGGGCCATGGATGGCCCACGTTCGGTGCCTGAGTACAGGACG
>Ga0160473_101317_pt1 | contig 12622 bp, 10 predicted proteins | sample HID1975I_E11MG_FD_108217 | JGI IMG/M metagenome (GOLD analysis project Ga0160473, IMG submission 108217) | Enriched soil microbial communities from UW Madison campus, WI, USA - HID1975I_E11 MG | ecosystem: Environmental > Terrestrial > Soil > Unclassified | place: USA: Madison, Wisconsin... | reverse complement strand
TTTCCTCATGCCTACGTAATAATCCTTGAACCAGTCCGTCTCCAGCTCGTTCACGCCGCCGACGACCGAGAGCCCCGTGTCGATAAAACCCGGCGCAACCCCGTTCACGCGAATGCCATGCGGAGCCAACTCCAGTGCGGTACCGCGAGTTAACTGATCGAGCGCCCCTTTGGCCGCGTTATAATGACTGGATTGATTCAAGGCGCGGTAGCCGTTAATCGACGAGACGTTCACAATCGCTCCGCGGATGCCGGCTTCGATCATCGCCTTCGCGGCGTACCTTGTCCCCCAATAGGAACCGTTAACGATCGTGTCGAACACCGCGCGCCACCGCTCCGTGGATTCCTCCAGAAAATCGCTTTCGTAAAACATCGCCGCATTGTTGACCAGAACATCCAGCCGGTCGGTATGTTCGACGGCGGCATCGATCATGCGCTTAACGTCTTCTTCGTCGGAAACGTCGGTCTTCACGAACAACGGCCGGCCTCCGCCCTCCTTCAACTGCTCAACGGCCTGAGCCCCGTTGGACTCGCTGCGTCCAGCGATCAGCACGTTCGCCCCCTCGGCCGCGAACAGCTTGGCCGTCGCCAGGCCGATTCCCGTTGCTCCACCCGTGACGATAACCGTCCGCTCGGCAAAACGCTTCATCTTCTCGTCCTCCCCTATTCGTATAGGCTCAGGGAAGCAAAGTCCCGGTAATGTTGCGCGGGTAAGCTTTCGCCCGAATGAAGCCCTCTGCGTAGCGAACCCCGCTTTGAATGCCGCGGAACCGGGAGGTGATCTCGATCATCTCCATCGCATTGGAGCCGTATTGATCCTGCAGCCAATCCCCGACTTGGCTGACATGCTCGGCGAGCATTTTCCGCTTCGTCTCGAACTGCTCCGTAATATCGACGTACTCCTCCGGCTGGAAGCCCAATCCCGCAACGCTATCCATAAAGTAGACAATCGGAATCTTGTCCAGCTTGGGACTGGCTGTGACGATATTGGGAACGGTCGTCATAATCGCCACGTCGTTGGCAATTCGCCCTGTGATCGTATGGTCGGGATTGTAGAGATCGTCCGGCCAATGCGTGAGGACGACCTCCGCGCCGCTGCGGCGCATCGCTTCAATGAAAGCCAATCTCGTCCCTTCCGTGTCGAGCAGAAACTCGTCCGGATAACCCATCCAGATCAGCTCCGCGCCGATATGGTTGGCTGCCGCGATCGCCTCTTGGCGACGAATTTCCGCAATCTCCTCTTTCGGAAGCGTCGGCGATCCTACCTCCCCATTCGTTGCGATGGCGATGGTGACCTTGTCGCCGCGAGCGGCATATTTCGCCAACGTACCGCCTGCCCAGATTTCAGCGTCGTCCGGGTGCGCGCAAATAGCTAGAACGTTCATCTTGGCTCTTCCTCCTTTTTCGCTTGAACCCATCATAAATCCACTTATGTCGATTGTCAACAATTGATCTTCAACAATAATCCAATAAAATTAAATGGAGAAATAGCGGGAATCTCTCTCTTCAGTTGTCAACAATCGACTTTCACCAATCATTTGTTGAAGATGCATACGCATTCCTCTATAATGGCGATAACAGAAGGCTTGATACGGACGAAGCCAACCTTCCTTAAGGAGTTTAGCCAGCCATGGACACTTTTCAATTCAAAAGCCAAGAAAACCTTTCCCTGCGCCAACGCGTGCTGAACGATATTCGCAGCGCGATTATCGGCGGGCATTTGAAGCCGGGAGACAAGCTGAAGGAGCTGGACATTTCCAAGCAAATGTCGATCAGCCGCGGACCTATCCGCGAAGCTTTGCGGGATTTGGAGGCGCTGGGGCTCGTCGTCAGCTCTCCCTATCGGGAAACGACGGTCGCCGACGTTCGGAAGGAGGAGGTCACGGAGCTGTTAATTCCGATTCGCCTGAAGCTGGAGCTGTTCGCCTTGAAGTACAGCGGCGCCAAACGAGACGAAGCTTTCTACGGCAAGCTTGAGCAGATCGTCGAGCGGATGAAGGAATTCGCGGCAGACGGAGACTTGCCCGCGCTGGTGGAAGAGGACATTCAATTTCACGAGCAGCTCCTCTCTCTGGACGATTCTTCCTATACGCTGCAGATTTGGTCGGGTATCGTCAACCGGCTGCGCCTGCATTTTATTAAGAATACGAGTCGTTTCGACGATCTGCGGAAGGTCGCCGACGATCATGCCGCACTGCTGTCCACGCTCCGCGGCGGCTCCGAGGAGAAGATCGAGGCGCTTTGGACGCAGCATATTCAGGATGAGGATTGTTTGCTTTGTTTTATCGATGAATCCGAGGGCGAGGGCAAATAGAATGAAGAAATACGAACCGCATGGGGACGATCCGACCGTTTTGCTCTCCAACGGGCAAGGCGGTCTACTGCTGATTCGGGAGCAAGGCGCCCGGGCCTTGGCCTTATGGGCCAACAAACAGGAGGAATCCGCCTTCTGGCGCGCCGACGGAGTCCCGCTTCCGGAGCTTTCTTGGAATGTGGGCGGTGACCGCACCTGGATCAGCCCGGAACGGGATTACTACATGGACGATTCCGGACAATATGCCGTTCCCGCGCAGCTTGACCCGGGCAAATGGAAGATTGCTCAATCCTCCGACTCCCTGGTCGCCGTAAGCATGGACTGCGAGCTGCTTCATGGCCCTTCCGGCCGAACCGTCCTTCTGCATTTGGAAAAGCAGTTCACTTTAGCGTCTAATCCTTATGCTGTGAACTCGGGTTCGTCGTCTCGGATGGACGAATCCGTCTCCTATATCGGATATGAAGTTCATACCCATATGTCTCTAACTCCCGGCGCTTCGCGCTCCGGTGCGAAAGACGATTCCGCACCCGGGTTCTGCAACCTATGGAGCGTGATGCAGGTTCCGCCCGGGGGCCGCATCCTTGTCCCGAGCTACGGACCCGTCGGCCCTCGGACGATGTTCTCCCAAGCGGATACAGTTGATACGGAGCTTACGCCCCATGGCTTCCGCATCCCGTGCGAAGGCGCTCACAGCTTTAAGCTGTCGGTCGACGCGCTGTCTTCAACGGGCAGATTCGGTTATTTGCGTCGCTTGGACGACAGCAGAAGCAGTCTCGTCGTCCGTCAATTTACCGTTCATCCCTCCGGCATCTATCCGGACTATCCTCCCGACGATCCCCAATACAAGGGATCGTGCATGCAATTTTATTACGACGGCGGCCAGTTGGGTCATTTCGCCGAGCTTGAATATCACTCGCCCGCATTAAGCATCGACGCTCCCGGTTCGTCGTCGGACGTGTCGCGAGTTTATTATTTCATCGGCCCTCGTGAGAACATCGAGCAAATCTCTCAAGATATGCTGGGCTTGCGTTATGGTGTTTAAATGACAAGGTGCAGGAAGTCGAGACGACTCCTGCACCCGAAAAAACTCTAATCGAATAGACCGATCTTTAAATCTTCGCGCTGTCGGTTAGCGATGATTTTCGATTCTCGCTTTGACGGATCTGGCGTAGGCTGTCGGCGTCATGCCCGTCGAGCGCTTGAAATGGCGCGAGAAATAATGGATGCTGCTATAGCCCAGCTTTTCGGCAATCTCCGTATAATTGTATTGCTCCTCGCGGATCAGAATTTTGGCCCTCTCTATTTTCAGCCGGTTAAAGTATTCCATCACTCCGCAACCGGTTGTCACCTTAAACGTTCGTAGAAGCTGCGATCGACCGACCGTAAAATTATTATAAACCTCTTTAAGTGATAAGCTTTTGTGCAGCGTTAGGTTCATGAATTGGATAATTTGATTGGTCAGATCGGAATCCTTTTTTTCATTCATCGTTGACGCCAGCTTGGAAAGGGAATCGGTTTTCCGCAATCTGCGCGCGAAGTGAATCAACAGCGTCTCTAAATATAGCTTAACTAACTGTTGGCTCCCGAATAGCGAGTCCTTCTTTGCTTTCATTTCTTTTTTATAAGGTTTATCCAGACGCGGAGTGAGCGCATTATACCCCTCGTTAACTAGTTGAGTAAGCAATCTTCGCTCCTGCTCGTTGACGCTGAATCTCTTGTTTTCGAATATTTTCATCGCTTCCGAATCGCAGTCGAAAGTAATAATGATCAAATTAGGCGGAAATTTGGCATTCGAGTTGCCGGAATGAAATTCATTCGGTTTATAAAAGACAATTTCTCCTTGCTTGACGGAAAATTCGCCGCTGTCCGACCGGACGTCGATTTCCCCCTTATCCACGTAAACGAACTCCCAAAAGTTATGTTTCTCCCCTTTGGTGACATAGGATCCGGGCAATTCATAGTAGTGAAAAGTAATAATCTGGTTAATGACGATCTCTTCGTTAAGTTTCACTCGCTTGTAGGCCATGCAGATCGTCTCCCTTAACGCGATAGTATAAAAAAATCGGATGGAATGACAAAGATCGTTCACGATGCTGCCCTTATTATAATAAATAACCTCACGAATTTACACAGAAGGAACGAATAACATGAATGGAGGAAAATAGAAATGAAAACATGGCTTAAGAGGATCGCTTGTTACGGAACGGCCTTTACTCTCTTTGTCGGATTGTTGCCTATCGGCACCCGGCAAGCTCTCGCTTCGGAGCCGAATACGGCTCTTAATCCCGGATTCGAAACCGATGTCGATGCGAACGGGGTGCCGGATGGTTGGGATTATACCTTACTCAACGGAGGTGCGGCCTCTTTAGTCACATCCGTAGCCTATTCGGGAAGCCGCTCCGTTAAACTATCCGGCTCCTCCTCGCTCAGCCGCTCCTTTGTCAATCTGTGGTACGTATCCGCAACGGAAAACACCCGATATACGATGTCCTCATGGATTAAAACCAACAACGTGACTGCCGGCTTTGCCGGTCTTGAGCTCGTCTTCTACAACAGCTCGCATCAAGCGCTTGCTTCGGTGAGGGTTCCCGCGGCCCAAGGTACGCACGATTGGCAGAAAGTCGAGACCTCATGGATTTCTCCGCCGGGCACGGCATCGTACGCCTTCCGTACCGCGCTCGATTTCGGTACTGGGGACCTGTGGGTCGATTCCGTATCCTCCTTCGTATCGGATGCACAAAATCTATTGTTGAACGGCAATTTGGAAGCGGATACAGATAATAATTCCGTCCCGGACGGATATGATTACTCCACGGACTCCGGCGGCTCGGGGGCGCTCGTAACGGGGGAAAAATATCAGGGACAAAGGTCCGTGCGGCTTCAGGGCTCATCTACCTCCAGTCGTTCGTTTGCCTCCCAGTGGTACTTGCCCGCTCAGGAGTACCAAGAATATCAGTTTAAGGCGATGCTGAAAACGAGCGGAGTCGTACTGGCGAGCAGTACGGGATTTGTCGGATTGGAACTCGCTTTCTACGATGAAGCCCATCAACTGCTCCAATTCATACGCCAGCCCGCCAATGCCGGAACGCATGATTGGGAGCAAATAAGCGTGTCCAAGAAAGCCCCGGCAGATACGGCTTATTTTTCATTCCGCATGGTGCTTGATCATGCGAGCGGAAGCGCATGGTTCGATGCAGCCGAAGCGGTATGCTTGGTTAGCGGCAACCTATTGCTGAATGGATCTCTCGAGCGTGATACCAATTTCGATTCTATTGCGGACAATTGGGATTATACGCTTCTGGATGGCGGAACAGCCGCTACCTCAACCACTGTATTCCGCGAAGGCGCAGGCTCGGTCCGCTTGTCCGGAGTTACCCCCAGCAGCCGCGCAGCCGTTAACCAATGGTCGATTCCCGTCGAGGGCGGCGCCTTCTATCGCTTTTCGATCGAGCATAAAACCTCCTCCGTATCCGCTCAGTTCATCGGCTTCGAGCTTGGCGTCTACAACTCCAGCCGTCAGGTCATAGACAACCGACGCTTCTCCGGTGCGCCGGGCACCCACGATTGGCAGGAAATCGCGGTGAATTTGAAGCTTCCGGACAATGCGGCGTACGTTGCCTTCAGACCATTCCTGGATTTCGGTTCGGGCAGTGTGTGGTTCGACAACGCTCGCATCGTCAAGCTGACGGAACAGCCGAGTCCAGTCATTCTCCCGCTTTCCGGTCTATTTCAAGGAACGCCCCAGGATACGTTGACGCTGGAGATCAAAAACTCCGGCAACACGCGAGCGCTGTTAGACACCTTCGCATTGCTTGGAAAAACGCTAACCGTAACAAGCCATTCTCAGCTAACCGACGGCAGCTCATCCTATAGCTACGCGCTCGCCGGAGATCTCGCTTTCGATACCGCTTCCGGAGCTATCGCTCTCGATAATTACGGTACCGGCACTATCCATATATCCGGAACGTTCACCGCCGATCCCGGAGCATTGGTAACTCCAATTGTCCTTCATGAGAAGAAGAGCGGTTCAACGATTGCTTACAAGCTTCTTAATCGCGGATACGGTACACTCCAGGATTCGACAGTGTGGGAAATTGGCCAGTCCATTGTTAGCAGCGCTGAGCTATTCGACAGCCATTTGGATACGCTATTGTCCGGCTCGATGTGGGAAACTTACCATTCGTACTGGCCGACCGATCCGCAGAATGCGGACACGAACAGCATTACGGGCATCTACCGGATATATGCCGCGCTGTATGACGTCACTCGCAATAAGGATTATTTGGACAAAGCCTACCTCGCAGCCGAGCAATTATTGAACACCCAACAAGCCAACGGAGGCTGGGTGCTCCCATGGGATTACACAAGCTTTGGCGCGCTGCGTCCCAAAACGATGACGAATGCCGTTAATACCCAACAGGCTATACTCGGTTTATATGAAGCTTATTTGCGGTTCGGCAAGCCCGAGTATCTTGACGCCATTTTGGCGGGCAAGGATTACATGCTGACGAATCCCGGCACCAAATACGTTTGGCTCGATGCGGCTCATACCATCGGTACGGTTCCTTACTATGACATGCTCGATGTTACGATTAACGGAGTCGTCGGACCGGCCATCGAAATCTATAATGTAGACGCCACGGCTCTGCACATCCTCGGTCTCATTTACGATCTGACCTCGGATGCCGACTTGCTGCCTTATATGGACGGTTTAATCAATAATCTGAAAGCGGTCCAATCCGATTCCGGCAGTTGGCCGTACGGTTGGAGGCTCATCGGAGAAACGCCGGCCGCGTACAATTATGTTCAATCTCTGGACTTGGCTGCCTATAACAAGAAGTTTGGAAATAGCGATGTCGATGATATGCTGCTGAAAGTGCTTGGGGATCTCGGTAACCGGTACACGGATTTCCCCGTGCTGAAGAAGGAACTTGCCGATATAGCCGATCTTGATTTTACGGATAATCTGCTCACGTATATTTCTTCTAAGCTCGCTTTGCAAAATGTCGACGGTTCCTTCCCGGACGACACTCGTGCGGGAACCGCCTTTATGTATTTCATCATGAACGCTCTAACCGAGGCCGGTTACAAGGATCCTCAGGCGTTAAACGAAGTGTTACTGGACATTCCGGACAGCGCTTTCGACACAGCGCCTGCGACGCGCCGATCCAATCTGTCGACTGCGATCGGGCAGGTCCTAAGCAAAGCGACAAGCCATAATTTCAGCGGCGCCGTCGCGCAAATCGATAGCCAACTGCTCCCGAGCATCGATCTATGGATTACGGATGTCTCCCACCATGACGATATTGAAGCTGTCGTAAATATTGTTCGAAATCAGTTCATGGCGGAAGTTTATTAAGTAAAAGGAAGGGGATGTCCCATAAGGCCAGCAAGTTGCTTGGAAAGATAAGCGATGGTAAAGGTGCCAGAGGGATGGATCTCCTTCCGCTGCTATACGCTCCTGAAATTTGTTAAACCCGTAAAAGGTGATTTCAGGAGCGTATGAGCGGCCTGCAGGCTAATCATGATTCACGCGGACCTATTTGTGCACATTCGTTTACGCCCTACCAAGAGCCCCCGCGAGGGAAGCTAGACGGAAAATCGTACAACGTAGCTCGAATCAGGCTTAAATGGTAGACGTTTGTTCGAAAAATCGTATAAAGCAACTCAGATCAGGCGCAAACGACGGACGTTTGTCCGAAAAATCGTACAAAGCGACCAAATCAAGGGCTGTATGTTGCCCCCTCACTCTATCCCTATCTCGCTTAAACCAAGTCCTCTTAAATCCGCTATCGTGCCGACACTCTCGGCATCGTACAATTTCCAGATGACTTTTAAGCCCTGCAGGCTGATATCGCCATTCGTTAGCGGCAGCTTCCGGTCGCGGACGCATTCGAGAAAATGCATAATCTCGAACTGCGTTTGCTTGCCCGCTTCCTTCTCCTCCATCAGAATTTGCACTTCGGAGGTCGTATCTGTCGAAGCTCGCTCTTCTTTCATTTGCGAATGAAGATAAAGCTTGCCTTCGCAGCGGTTATATTCCAACATCCCTTCCGTGCAGTGGATGTGAATGCTATATCCTAAGCGACTGCCACGAGCGCCCCAGGTTCCCATGTGATAGCCGAGAACCCCGTTCTCGAATTCAATAACGACGTTGCTTGTCCCTTCCTTCTCCATCCAAGGCGTGCCGAAGTTGGTGCCGAAGTGCGTGCCTTTAATCGGCTTGCCGAGGAACCAAAGCATCAAATCTACGTAATGACAGCCATGGCTGAAAAACTGCCCGCCCCCCAACCTTTTGGCGATTGTAGCCCAATGTCCCTCTGGGGGATGGGTCAGCTGCTCTGTCCAAACCGACATTTGGAACACGTCACCGTAGGTTTTGGCCTCGATCAGCTCTTTCATCTTTTGCACGACCGGCCAGAAACGGACAGGGTAAGCCGTCATTAGCGTTAAATTCCGTTCTTTGGATACGCGTATCAGTTCCTCGCATTCCTCCTGCGTGTTGGCGAGAGGCTTCTCCATCAAAACATGTTTGTCCGCTTCGAGACAAACGATCCCGACCTCATAATGCAAATCATGGGGCAGCGCGATTAATACGGCATCCACATAATCAAGCAAATCGCGATAATCCGTTACGGCGATCGCTTTAGGCAGCTTAGCTTGTAACAGATTTGCCTGTTTAATATCGATATCGCATACAGCGGTCACTTCCATCACTTCCGTCAGCTCCAGAAGTCCGTTAACATGCGCATCCGCCGTCATTCCGCCGCAACCGATAATTCCCATACGTAATTTAGTCATTGATGATCTCTCTCCCACTGTGAATTAATTTGTGTTTATAAACCCATCATACGGCGTTCCCGGCAAATGATATTTATCAGAGCATCCGTTTTATTTGCACAATCGTGTTGCACATTCGTCTCGGAAAAACACGAATTTTGGGCATGGTTAAACAAGCCGGATGACGCGGCAATCCGGCCTTTATCCAAATGCTATCGGCAATTCCTTAGACATACTGCTCTACGATTTCCTCGATTTTCTCCGGCTTCCCGCTCTTCAAAGATTCAATCGCCTGCAAGACCATCAGCGTAGAATACAAGCCGTCCACATGATCGATCGGCGGAGGCGTATCGTCGACTAGACATTTCTCAAACGCTCGGTTTTCTTCCAGAAATCCGGATTCGGATCCCTCATAAACTACCGTCTCTTTCCCGTCTTCCGCATATGTCAGCTTGGTTAGACGATCGGAGATCGTAATGGATTTATGCTCGGCGAACAGTTGCATGAAAAACTTGCTCGTAACCGGAGGACAGCTGCAATCGCCTTGAATGAGCGTTCCGGCCGCCCCATTGTTAAAACGGAATACGGCTGTCAGATTGTCGATAACGCCGCTCTGCTGATAATAATTTCCTCCGGCCGCATACACTTCCTTAGGGTTGCTTCCGGCAACGAAACGCAGAACGTCTGTTGAATGACAGCCCTGGCTTAGCACGTTTCCTCCGCCCTTAACCGGATCGTTAGGCCAAATCCCTTCTCCCCAGCGGCTATCCATCATTTGCATAACGACCATAATCGGCTGCGGAATCAATTCCTTCGCTTTCCAAAGCATGTTGTAATAGCGCATTTTATACGCCGTAAACAGCTTCTTGCCTGTCGCTTTAACCGTCTCTCCGATACGAACGCAATCCTCAACCGTCATCGCCATTGGCTTTTCTACAAGGACATGCTTCCCCGCCTGCATAGCACGAATACATAAATCCGCATGCGTATCGTGCTGTGTAGTTACGTAGATCACCTCGATTTCCGTATCGCCCAGAAGATCTTCTACATCTGTCGTTGCCAGCTTGCCGCCAAATTGCTCGAGAAGCTTCTGCGCGCTTGGCCGATGGACGTCGCAATAAGCGACCGTCTCCATATGCTCCAATTCTTTGATACACTCCGCATGCGTTCTGCCCAGAGCGCCGCAACCGATAATTCCTACTTTGAACGAGCTCATTACGGTCATCTCCCTTCCTCGCCTTCTATAGGTGATACGATCTAGAACGTGCCAGATAATCGTCCAATTTTTCGATTTCAAACTCGCGAACGAGATCCTCCGCCGAGAACTCCTCCGTCTCGCTGGATAGCAGAACCGAGCCCAAGTAGCCCGGATCCGTAACCCGGACTTTCTTGCCGTACTTCTGCCTGATCGCTTCAAGCTTGCTGCGGTTATAATCCAGATGCGCAACGGCGCAATCCAAATTAATCGTCGCGCTGACGAAATCATAGTAGCTGGACGTCGAGCTTGTCACCTGCCCGACTGGGGACACGATCGAGCTCGGCAGCCCGCCCGCTATCGCCCCTACAAAGTGAGCGCGGCAGGAATAAGCCCAATATTGCTGCATGAAACCGCCGTGAAACATCGATGGAAACACGATAAGATCCGGCTTGTCCCGGACATATTTCAATCTAAGCTCGTCGAAATTCAGATCGAAGCAGATAGCGAACGCCACGCGACCGAAATCGCATTCGAAAACCGGCGCTTCTTCTCCGCATTGAATAAGATTATCCTCTACTTCGATGATCACGGGATGGTTCTTATTGTATACGCCCGCCACATCGCCGTTTCGGTCTAACAATTGAACGGAATTCCGCCACTTGTCATCCGATTCCAGCCGAATGGAAGGATAAGCAATGTATCACTCGTTCTGCTTAGCAATTACAGACAAAGCATCCCTTATTCGATTACCGCGTACGCGATAGTATCCCTGCAGAGCTTCTTCAGCTAACCCCGAAGGCATATCGCAGCACTCCGGCAGCACGATCAAATCCGGTTGATCCGGCAGCACCTGTTGAATCTTCTGCAGGAGATAATGTTCGATTTGCAGAACGATCGCCTCTAAATCCGCCCCCGCGTCCGCAACCCCATAGTGGAAATTAAACGTGCTGACCGTCACCTTTTTCAAAGCAGCCACCCCCTTTTACGCTTTAACTGCCCCGGCGGACAAGCCTTTAATGTAATATTTCTGCAGGAAGCCGAAACAAAGCAAGATCGGAACGATCGATATTAACGCCCCCGCCATTAGAACATTCCATTGCCGGAATACGCCGGAATCGAGCAGCATGACTCCGATCGGCAACGTAAACAAGCTTTGATCGCTGAGAATGACCATCGGAAGAATCAAGCTGTTCCATGAGCCTAGAAAATTAATCGCGGTAAGCGTCGCAAGGATGGGTACCGAGAGCGGCAAATAGATCTGAAGCAAGGTGCGCATAATGCCTGCTCCCTCCATCTTGGCCGATTCGAACAATTCATGGGGAATGCTGCGAAAATAGTTGCGAAACAGGAAGATCGCCATCGGCGCCGCGCCATTAATGGAGGGCAGAATTAAGCCGATATACGTATTCAAAATGCCTAAATAATTTTCCGTCAAATAGAGCGGCACCATGACCGTAATTCCCGGGACGAACATCATTCCGAGAAAGAGGACGAACAGCGCATTGTTGCCCGGAAAACGCAGCTTCGCAAAGGCGAAAGCAGCCATAGAATAGAGCACGTTAATGCCGATCAGCGTGGATAGCGTCACAATAACGCTGTTCCAGAAGTAAGAGAAGAAATTCAGTCGGTTCCACACTTCCGCGTAGGTTTCCCAATGCCATTTTCCTTGCGGGAACAGCGAAAAAGTACTCATGACATCCATCGGTGCTTTCAGCGAAGCGCCTACCATCCATAGCAAAGGATAAAGACAGAGGAAGCTCCATAGCAGGAGAAGGCCGTAAAGGGCGCCCGTCTTGGCTTTGGTCAATGCGATTCCTCTCCCTTCTTATCCCCGAATAGCTTCAAGCTAATCAACGACAATATAAACGTCAGCATGAACATCGTCCAACCCATTGCATTCGCGACGCCCATATTCCCATCCTGGAAAAAGGCCTGTTGGTAGACGAGTACGTTAACGACTTGCGTTGCGCCAGCCGGACCGCCTTTAGTCATGACCCAAATCTGGTCGAAAACTTGCAGAGCCACATTCAGATTCATGATCATCACGATAACCGTGATCGGCTTGAGAACCGGCCACGTAATTCGGACCAGCTTCTGCCAAGCGTTGGCACCGTCAATATCGGCCGCTTCATACAAGTGCGTGTCCACGGCTTGCAGTCCTGCAAAATACAGGATCAGGCTATGCGGAAGCGCCCCCCATACGATCGTAACGATAATTGCCGGTAGAGCGGTATGCATTTCCCCGATCCAGCCGTTCTTCGCGATCCAGGAATCAAGGCCGATGGAAGCCAACAATTGGTTAATGGAGCCGGTCGGGTCATATAAGCCTTG
>Ga0160473_101314_pt1 | contig 12635 bp, 14 predicted proteins | sample HID1975I_E11MG_FD_108217 | JGI IMG/M metagenome (GOLD analysis project Ga0160473, IMG submission 108217) | Enriched soil microbial communities from UW Madison campus, WI, USA - HID1975I_E11 MG | ecosystem: Environmental > Terrestrial > Soil > Unclassified | place: USA: Madison, Wisconsin... | reverse complement strand
GGGGTAGGCGCGTCGTCTCCGGCGTACGTCCCTGTACTCAGTCGACGAACGTGGGCCATCCATGGCCCACTCGCGCCTACCCCGGAGGGGACGGTGCAAGGCGCGTTATTTCCCCACTTCGACAAAGCAGAGCGTTTGCTCTTCGGACCGGTCGCGGCCGTCTGTGGGGCATCCGGGGGCGAGACCCCTTATCGGGGGCATGTGGCGACATGGATGTCGCCACATGAGCTCGAGTCCATGGATGGACGCCTTCGGCGTCCCCCGATAAGGGGTATCGCCCCCGGACGCCAAGCGCAGAACCAAGGCAGCCGCTTTTAACGAGCACCCCAACAATCGAGGGGGAGAGAGAAGAAAAACAAAAACCCGCCTTTCGGCGGGTCTTCGTCGGAGAACAGCTGGGCAGAGACTCAGTCGCCCTGCTGCTTCTGCATGTGCTCCCAACGCTCCTGCGCATCAATCGTGCGCTCAGCAGTCAGACGCGCTTCCAGGCGCTCCAGGCCAATTTCCTCGCCCGTGTCCACGCAGTAACCGTAGTCGCCTGCTTCCAGACGCTTGAGCGTGCTGTCGATCTTGCCGATCAGCTTGCGGTAACGATCACGCGTACGCAGCTCGAGCGAATTCTCGGTCTCGCGCGTGGCACGCTCGGCTTCATCGCCGATATCGCGCACTTCCTCGCGCAGGTTCTCGATGGTCTGCTTGGATTCCTCGACCAGATCGTTGCGCCACTGCTGCAGGCGCTGGCGGAAGTACTCCTGCTGCAGCGGGCTCATGTACTCCTCGTCCGAAGCAGGCTTGTAACCCTTGGGGAGGATCGGACGACCGGTGGTCTCGTCGGTCTTGAACTCAACAACCTTGTATTTGGTGCGCGGTGCCGGCGTGGCCGGGCGGGAAACGACCGCAACGGCAACCTTGCCGGCCGGACGCTGCACGGCGGGCTTGGCGGCGGATTCAGTCTTGGTGGGGGTCTTTGCAGAAGATTTCGAAACAGGCACGGGATTCTTGGCTTGCGGGGTCGCGGCCGGTGCCGGCGCCGGCTTGGCCACGGCTGCCTTGGGGGCGGGCGCGGGAGCAGGCGGGGTCACAGGCTTGACCGGAACAGTCTTGGCCGGAGCCGGCTTGACGGCCGTCTTCGGTGCGGGGGTTTTTACTGCTGCCGTCTTGGCGACGGGTTTGGCGACTGGCTTGGCGGCAACCTTGGCAACCGCCTTGGGCACCGGCTTGCTCGCCGGCACCTTGGTGGCCGAGGCCTTGGCCGCCTTCTTCGCCACCGGCTTGGGGGCAGGCTTGGCAGCGGTCTTCTTCACGGGCGCCTTGGCCGGCGCGGCCTTCTTCGCCGCCACGACCTTCTTGGCGGGAACCGGCTTCTTTGCCACGGCCTTCTTCGCCACGACCTTCTTGGCGACCGGCTTCTTGGCCGCCGTCTTCGCCGCCTTGGCGACCGGCTTGGAAGCGGACTTGGCCGCCGCCTTCTTTACAACAGGCTTGGCGGTTTTCTTGGCGGCCTTGACGGCCTTCTTTGCAGGTTTTTTAGCAGCCACGAAACGCTCTTCCTTGGTTCCCCCGGGGCCCGGGAAAGCGGGCCTTTATAACTTACCCTACCGGGAGGGGCAACATCGCATTAAGGCGGTTGGCATATCATGAAGATCGTGATCGCCCACCTGCTCATCGCTGTCCTGCGCTTGTACAAGCGCTTCATCAGCCCCCTGCTGGGGCCGCGCTGCCGCTTTGCGCCCAGTTGCTCCGAATACGCAATGACCGCCCTGGCCCGCCACGGTGCGCTGCGCGGCAGCTGGCTGGCGGCACGCCGGCTGGGCCGCTGTCATCCGTTTCATCCCGGTGGCTTCGACCCGGTGCCCGAGGCCGATGCCCGTCCTTCTTGCCGCTGCCCAGGAAACCCGCCATGACCCGCACGCTCATCGTCAACGCCCGCCTCGTCAATGAAGGTCGCGAGTTCGAATCCGACCTGCGCATCGGCGAGGACGGTCGCATCACCGCCATCGGCCCGCAGCTGGCCGCCGCGGCCGGTGAACAGGTCATCGACGCCGCCGGCCGCTGGTTGTTGCCCGGCATGATCGACGACCAGGTCCATTTCCGCGAACCGGGCCTCACCCACAAGGGCGACATGGCCAGCGAGTCAGCCGCCGCCGTCGCCGGCGGCCTGACCAGCTTCATGGACATGCCCAACACCAACCCGCCCACGCTCAATGCCGCCGCGCTGCAGGCCAAGTACGACCTGGCCGCCGGCCGCGTGTGGGGCAACTACGGCTTCTACCTGGGCGCCAGCAACGACAACCTCGCCGACATCCAGACCCTGGACCCGAAGACCGCGCCGGGCATCAAGGTGTTCATGGGCGCTTCCACCGGCAACATGCTGGTGGACAACCCGGAAACCCTCGACGCCATCTTCCGCGACGCGCCGACCCCGATCATCACCCACTGCGAAGACACGCCGACCATTGACGCGACGATGAAGAAGTTCGTCGAGAAGTACGGCGATGCCCTCACCGCGGACATGCACCCGGACATCCGTTCGCGCGAAGCCTGCCTGAAGTCCTCGCAGTTGGCCGTGTCGCTGGCCAAGAAGCACGGCACCCGGCTGCACGTGCTGCACATCTCCACCGCCGACGAACTGGCCCTGTTCACCCCGGGCCCGATCCAGGGCAAGCGCATCACCGCCGAAACCTGCATCCACTTCCTGCGTTTCGACCGTGCCGATTACGCGCGCCTGGGCAACCTGATCAAGTGCAATCCCTCGATCAAGGACGCCAGCGACCGCGAGGCGTTGATCCGCGCCCTGGCCGAGGATGTGATCGACGTGCTCGCCACCGACCACGCCCCGCACACCTGGGAAGAGAAGCAGAAGCCCTATGCGCAGGCGCCGTCCGGCTTGCCGCTGGTGCAGTACGCGCTGGTCGCGGCGCTGGAGCTGGTGCACGAGGGCCGGCTGCCGGTGACCAAGATCGTGCACAAGTTCGCGCATGCACCGGCGCTGCTGTTCGACGTCAAGGAGCGCGGCTTCCTGCGCGAAGGCTATTGGGCCGACCTGGTGATGATCGACGACGGCCCGTTCACCGTGCGCCGCGAAGACATCCTGTCCAAGTGCGGCTGGTCGCCCTTCGAAGGCACCACCTTCCGCTCGAAGATCGGCGCGACCTGGGTCAATGGCCGCATGGCCTGGAATGGCGAACACCTGGTTGGCCGCGCCGGCGGCCAGCGCCTGCAGTTCGACCGTTGATGCGGTGGGACATCGCGGGCTGGGTCCGACGCACCCGCATCGCTGTCCTGGCCGCGGCCGGCCTGGCGCTTGCCGCGCCGGCGTTGGCACAGGCCGGCGATGGCCGCGTGGTGTTCCCGGCCAGTGCTTCGCAGGGCGCGTTGGTGATCGGCAAGGTGCCGCCCGGCAGCCGCGTCGAATACAGCGGCCGACAGTTGCGCGTCAGCGATTACGGCAGCGTGGTGTTCGGTATTGGTCGCGATGAGCGCGGACCGCTACAGGTCCAGGTGACCCGGCCGGATGGCAGCAGCGAGCGCCCCAGCATCGCGGTGACGCCGCGCGACTGGCCGACCGAGCAGGTCAGCGGCGTGCCACCGAAAACGGTGAACCCGCCACCGGACATTGCCGCGCGCATCCAGCGCGAACAGGCCCAGGTCACCGCCGCCCGCGATCGTGATGATCCGCGCCCGGATTTCGCCCAGCCCTTCATCTGGCCGGTGCAGGGCCGCATCAGTGGACGCTTCGGCAATGCGCGGGTCTACAACGGACAGCCAGGCGCCGGTCATTCCGGCATGGATATCGCCGTACCCACCGGCACACCGGTCAAGGCGCCGGCCGCCGGCGTGGTCACCTTCGCCGCGCCAGACCTGTACCTGACCGGTGGCACGATCCTGCTCGACCATGGGTTCGGCGTCAGCTCGAACTTCCTGCACCTGTCGCGCCTCGACGTGAAGGTGGGCGATCGCGTGCTGCAAGGCCAGGTCATCGGCGCCGTCGGCGCGACCGGTCGTGCGACCGGCCCGCATCTGCACTGGGGCATGAACTGGTTCGACGTGCGCGTGGATCCGCTGCTGGTGCTGGAGCGCGCCAAGGCCGCGCCATGAGGGCGCGGCGCGGCTGCTACAGCGGCACCTCGCCCACCTTGTCGGCGTAATCCTTCTTCGGGTCCACGCCGAACAGCATCTTCACGCCCGCGAGCAAGCTGTTCTCGTTGAGCCAGACCTGCGCATGCGCCGGATCGAAGCGCAGCAGCACCAGTTTCGGATCGTCCTTGCCTTCGTACCAGGCAGCGATGAAGGGATTCCACAGGCGCTCGACCACCGCTCGGTCGGTCTGCTCGCGCAGGGTGCCGGCCACGCTGGCGAACAGGTCGTGACCCTTGGCGACCACCTGCATGCACCCCGCCCCGGCTCCGCCGCCCAACGCGGCGAGCAAGCCGTTGTCGCGCGCGGTGAAGAACCACACCGGCCCACTTTCGTCCGCCTCGAGGATCGCGGTCATGGGCTGTGCGTGGCCGTCTTCGGCGCCCTGCAGGCCCAGCATGACGGTGCGATCGGATTTGAGGGTCTTCCAGAACTTGCGTTCGAGCTCTCGGTCATCTGCCATGGCAATCTCCGTCCACGCGTCATGCGGGGGTTGCGGCAATTTGCCGCGCGCCGTGCAAGCACGCGTGAGCAAACGCGCGGACGGCTTGACACGAGCATCACGTCCACGCGCGTGTCCGTTACCGCACGCGATCATGATGATCCGGGCCCGGATTTCGCCCAGCCCTTCATCTGGCCGGTGCAGGGCCGCATCAGTGGGCGCTTCGGCAATGCGCGGGTCTACAACTCCCAGCCCGGCGCGTGGCAGCTGCGCCCTGCGCGGGTATCACCCATGTAATGCCCGCGCGCGTCTTGTCGCTGCTGCAATAAGGGCCGAGCTTCCAGCGGACCGAATCGATGAGAACCAGCAATCCGGTAACACCGTGGAATCGGATGCAACCGAGCGCGTCGGCGGCGCGCCGTGCGGACGCATCCGCCACACCACCAGGCACGCGCACGCGACGGAGTCCAACACCGGCGCCTGCCCAGGAACGTCGGCCTTCGATGCGCTTGCCTGGCGAATCCATTCCCGAATTCCAGGCCAGGTACCAGGAGGCGGTGAAAGCTAATCCCAACCCGCCGCCAACGGGCGGTGACACAGCGCTTGAAGTGATCGGCTCGATCGCCGGTGGCGGGCCCTTACCTGGCTTCAAGATGGGTATCCCGAAGGGCGGCGTGACATTGCCTGTCCGCCCGTCAAGTGCGCCACCTGCACGCCCGTCCACACCCACGCGCCCCACGCGGCCGTCGAGCGCGCCGCCGCAGGAACGCCCGACATCGACGCAGACGGAACCACCTTCCACCGGGGTCAAACGTCCGGGAGCGCCGACTACCCCGGACGTGCCGCCCGCCAAGCAACCCGCGCTGGATCCCGCGTCCACGAAGGGTGGGCAAGAACCGGCCGAGCCCGGCAGGTCCGACGAGCCATCGACCTCCCAGCCGCGTCCCGGTACCGGGACGCCACCCTCATCTCCGCTACCCACAATCCAGGTGAAACCCACGCACGGCTCTGCCGAAATGCAATCGGTGTTGGCGACGCAACAGTGGTCATCGCCTGTCAACAAGTTCGTCAGCGCAGAACCCGGCGACCCGGATGTTGCCGCCTACCGCACCAGTTATGCGCAGGCCTTCAGTGAGCTGAGCCCGGCCGAACGCTACACGATCCGCGACTGGACCCATGTGGACGGTGCGCAGGAGCAGTATGTCGATGAGATCGGGGGCGTCCGGATCACCGACCAGCACGCTTACCAGGGCACGAACTACGACCTCAACGCCTACCTGCACAGAAGCGGCACCGGGACGCCCGACCCCACCTACGAAACGGCAGCCTCGCGCCTGTACAACGCGCTGTCCAAACTGCCGATGGTGCCGCTCGATGACGTCCCGCTGCTGCGCGTGGCCGACGTGGACGCTGACTACGCAAGCCGCTTCCAGGTGGGGGATCTGGTCACCAACGGACGGGCTTTCATGTCCGCTGCCAGCAACAACGACTATGCCAGCGAAAGCTTGATCCAGGGCTACGCCGCCGAAGGCAGAACCGGGGGCATGGCGATCTACGAATTCAATGCAGCCACCGCGGTGCCCACCCTGCCCGGCATCACCACGCTGGCCGAGCATGAGACCGAATGGCTGTTCAGTCCCTACCGGGTGTTCCAGGTGGACGAAATGGCCAGCACCCGGATCAACTCGCAATCGGCGTCCAATCTTCCGCTGACCGCCATGCGGCTGACAGAGGTATCGCTGGCGCAACCCACCATGGCCAAGAGCCTGCATGGGGGCGAACCGGTCTGGGTGACGCCCGAGGATCGCGTTCCGCCGCCCCTCCCCAGTCCATTCATTCCCGTCCCGGGGCCGGGCGATAGCGCCTCTTCCGGCTATTCCTATACATCGCCTACATCGCCCGAATCAGACTGAAACGCGGCAGGAGGCTTTACGCGCCACCACTGGCGGCGCGCCAGGCGTTCCACAATTGCTGCAACGGCGGCGCCAGAACAGGTTGCCCGGCCTGTTCGCGCTGCAGGCGCAGCCGCGCCAGGCGCGACCAGATGCGATGCGGCTGGGCCAATGCCGGCTTGGCCGGCCAACGGGCCAGCAGTTCACCGCGCCAGGCGGGCAGATCCGTGCCTGGCGGCATCGCCGCCACGCCCGCCGAAGCCATCCGCGTGGCGAGCCACTGCACCGCCCAGGCCCGTGCGTCGCTGGGCCGCGCCCGCGCAAACAGCACCGCTTCCACGGCGACCGCGGCCTCGGCAAACGGCTGCAGCACGGCCAGCGCCGCATCCATCGACAGCGGTTGCCCGCGTGCCTCCTGCACGGCCGGCAGCGTTTCGGCCAGCTCGGCCCACGGTGCTACCACCGGCTCAAGCACGCGCCCCAGCGGATGCCGCGAACGACGCGCGCTCCAGTCGCGCAGCTCCTGTTGCCACCAGGCCAGCTTGGCGTCGGCCGGCAGCGTATCGCCGGCGATGTTCATGATGTCCTCGAACTCCTGCAGCAAGGCGAACCAGGCTGCGGCCAAAGGCTGCTTGTCGGGCGCGACGAATCGCTCGGCCACGGCCCATTCGGGCCAGCGCTGCCGCCATTTGTCGAGGAAACTGTCGAGGGCGCTGGGGGTACTCATGCGCGAATCCAGATTGCGGGCCCGCCATGCGGGCGAAACATCAAGGTGTCGGGATGCCCGGCCAGGCCTGCGCCTCGCACAAGGCGGACGGGGTTTCGACCATGCGCGTTGCCTGCCAGGCAGTGGGGTCATCCTGCGCCAACCGATAGCCCCACAACGCGGCGACCGAAGGCATGCCCGCCGCACGCGCGGCGAGGATGTCGCGCTCGTCATCGCCGACATACACGCAGTCGGCGATCGCCACGCCCATGCGCTCGCAGGCGACCTGCAGCGGCAAGGGATGCGGCTTGCGCTCCGGCAGGGTATCGCCGCCGATCAGTACCGCGCAGCGCGCTTCCCAATCGAGCTGCGGCAGGATCAGCCGCGCCAGGTACTCAGGCTTGTTGGTGACGATGCCCCATCGGCTGCCGGCATCTTCGAGGCAACGCAGCATCGTTTCGACGCCGTCGAACAGCACCGCGTGGCGCCCGATCAGCGCTTCATAGCGTTCGAGGAATTCGGGCACATGGCGGTCGCGGGTCGGCGCATCCCAATCCGGAAAGGCCACCGCGATCATTGCCCGCGCGCCCTTGGACACCACCGGCCGCAACTGCGCCAGATCCAATGGCGCCAGGCCGCGCTCGGCACGCATCTGGTTGGCGGTCGCCAGCATGTCCGGGGCACTGTCGAGCAGCGTGCCGTCCAGGTCGAACAGCACTGCCGCCGGGAACACGGCGGCCTCAGACATCGGCGGCCTTGGAGGCCCAGGCCAGGTAATTGATCTCGGTTCGCGGGCTCAATCTGGCGCGGCCGCGCCACGGCTCGTAGGCCAGCCCGCTGACATCCTCCAGCTGCAAATCGGTCTGGCGCAGCCAGGCGGCGAGCTCGGAAGGCTTGATGAAATCCTGGTAGTGGTGCGTGCCGCGCGGCAGCAGTCGCGCGACGTACTCGGCGCCGACGATCGCCACGGCAAAGGCGGCCGGCGTGCGGTTGAGCGTGGACAGGAACAGCTTGCCACCGGGCTTGAGCAAGGTGGCGCAGGCGTGCAGGATCGCGCCGGGGCGCGGCACGTGTTCCAGCATCTCCATGCAGGTGATCGCATCGAAACCGCCCGGCGCTTCGGCGGCGAGGTCTTCGACCGACTGCACGCGGTAATCCACTTCCAGGCCGGATTCGAGCTTGTGCAGGCGCGCGACCTTGATCAGCTCCGGGGCCAGATCGATCGCGGTGACCTGCGCGCCCTGGCGGGCCAGCGCCTCGCTCAGCAGGCCGCCCCCGCAGCCGACGTCGAGCACGCGGGCACCGGCCAGCGGCGTGCGCGCGGCCACGTAATCCAGGCGCACCGGGTTGAGTGCATGCAGCGGCTTCTGCGGGCCATCGGCATCCCACCAGCGGTTGGCCAGGGCGGCGAACTTGTCCAGCTCGGCCTGGTGGAAATTGCTCGAACTTTCGCGCGAGGCATTCATGGGGAACTCCAGCTTCAAACGAGAAGGTCAGGCGGGATGGAGATGGCGGATGCGGTCGCGCCACTGGCGCGCGTTGGCGACCAGGGCTGCCGGGTCCATGTCGACCAGCACGCGATCGCGCAGCTTGGGCCGGCCGGCAATCCACACGTCGCTGACCTGGTGGCGGCCGGCGGCGTAGACCAGCTGCGACAACACATGGTGCAACGGTTGGGTTTCCAGCGCAGACAGATCAACGAGGACCAGATCGGCCTGCTTGCCGACCTCGATCGAACCGATCCGCTCGCCGAAGCCCAGCGCCCGCGCACCGCCCAGCGTGGCCGCGCGCAGCGTGGTCGCCGCGTCCAGCGCGGTGGCATCGTTGGCTACCGCCTTGGCGAGGATGGCTGCGGTGCGGTTCTCGCTGAACATGTCCAGGTCGTTGTTGCTCGCGCAGCCGTCGGTGCCGATCGCCAGGTTCACCCCGGCGCGCTGCAACGCACAGGCCGGGCAGAAGCCGGAAGCCAGCTTGAGGTTGGACTCCGGGCAATGCACCACACTGACGCCACGTTCGGCGCACAGGTGGATCTCGTTTTCGGTCAACTGGGTCATGTGCACCGCGATCAGGCGGTCGTTGACCAGGCCCAGGCGATCGAGCCGGGCCAGCGGGCGCTGGCCGTACTGGGCCAGCGAATCGGCGATCTCCTGCGCGGTTTCATGCGTGTGCAGGTGCACCGGCATGTCGAGCTGGTCGGCGAGCATGCGCACGCGCTCGAAGTTGGCATCACTGACCGTGTAAGGCGCGTGCGGGGCGAAGGCGGTGCTGACCAGCGGATCATCACGCCATTGATCGTGCAGCTCGCCGGCGCGATCGAAATATTCGTCGTCACTGCGCGCCCAGGCGGTGGGGAAGTCGATCACCGGCGCGCCGACCAGGGCGCGGAAGCCGCACTTCTTGTAGACCGCTGCCTGGGCGTCGGGGAAGAAGTAGTTTTCGTTGGCGCAGGTGGTGCCGCCGCGCAACATCTCGGCGATGGCCAGGGTGGTGCCATCGGCCACGAACTCCGGCCCGATCACCGCCGCTTCCACCGGCCAGATGTGCTGCTGCAACCAGACCATCAGCGGCAGGTCGTCGGCGACGCCGCGCAGCAGGGTCATCGGATTGTGGGTGTGGGCGTTGACCAGACCGGGGATCAGCGCGGCCTCGGGGCGGCTGACGGTCTGTCGCGCAACGAAGCGCGCGCGCGCCTCGGCCTGCGGCAGCACCGCGACGATGGCGCCATCGCGCACGGCCACGGCATGGTCTTCCAGCACCACCGCATGCGGTTCGATCGGAACGACGAAGCCGGCTTCGATCAGCAGGTCACAGGATTCGGGTACAGGCGGGGTCACGGGGGATCGACTCCGGGGTGGATCAAGAAAGAGACAAGCCGGTGTTCAGGACGCTTCAGCCACTGCGCCCGCGCCACGCTGCAACCAGCGCCGGGTGAGCAACAGGCATGGGAAGACCAGCACGAACAGCAGCCCGCCGCGACCGGTGGGCATCAGGTAGGCGGCCGGGATGGCCAGCGAGAACAGCACCAGCGGCACCACGCCGCGCCAGAACAACCAGCGCGTGGCGAGCACGCCGATCCGCTCGTGCAGGCGCTCCTGGCGGATCACCATCTGCCGGCTGATCAGCGCGAACAGCGAGATCGCGGCCAGCACAGTGGCATAGAAGGCCAATCGGCCCGGGCTCTGGCTGGAGAAGAAGCTCGAATACTCGCGCGTGGCCAAGGGCATCAAGGCCACGAACATCAGCTGCAGCAATGTCATCCAGACCAGGCCGCCGCCGACCCGGCGCACGTGGCGCCAGGTCTGCATGTGTCCAATCCAAAACAGGCCCGTGACCAGGAAACTGATGAAATAGGCGAAGAAATGCGAGGTCACCTCGTGCGATGCAGCCACCGCACCGAGGTGTTCGATCATGTCCCGATCCGGCAGCTTCAGCTCGATCGCCAGCAACGTGATCGCGATGGCGAACACCGCGTCACTGAAGAAGACGACCCGGTCGTGCGGGAAGCGGTCCTTGAGGTCCGCTTCGTGTTCTTCCTTGACCACGCCCAGGTCCTTCATGGGCTTACTTCACGCGGGAGACGTATTCGCCGGAGCGGGTGTCCACGCGGATCACCTCTTCCTGGCCGACGAACAGCGGCACGCGCACCACCGCGCCGGTTTCCAGCGTGGCCGGCTTGCCGCCGCCACCGGAGGTATCGCCGCGCACGCCCGGGTCGGTCTCGGTGATCTTGAGTTCGACGAAGTTCGGCGGCTGCACGGCGATGGGGGTGCCGTTCCACAGGGTCACGACGCACTGCTCCTCGCCCTTGAGCCACTTTTCCGCGCCGCCCATGCCGCTCTTGTCGGCCTGCACCTGCTCGAAGGACTCCGGCTGCATGAAGTGCCAGTACTCGCCATCGCTGTACAGGTACTGCATGTCGGTATCGAGCACATCGGCCGCTTCCATGGAGTCGGTCGACTTCATGGTCACTTCCTGCACGCGGCCGGACTTGATCAGGCGGTACTTGACGCGGGTGAAGGCCTGGCCCTTGCCCGGCTTGACGTACTCGGTATCGGTGATGACCGCCGGTTCGGCGTTGACCAGGATTTTCATCCCGTTCTTGACGTCGTTCATGCCATAGCTGGCCATGTTGTAGCTCCTCGGATAAGGCAAGGCCACCGCGCGGAACGCGGCCGACCGTTAGAATGGGGTGCCCGCCGACCGGCGGGCGTACTGTTTCCAGACCGCACATGATAACCGCAGCCCCCAGCCGCATACAGCCATCCCCTGCCCGTCCGGCCGCCGCCCGCTGGCAGGCCCTGTGGCGCGACGCCGTGCGCGACCCGCTTGAACTGCTGGCCATGCTCGGCCTGACCGCTGAATCGGTGGGTTTGAGCGAAGCGGCCGCCGCCCAATTCGCCCTGCGGGTACCGCGCGGGTTTGTCGCCCGCATGCGCCATGGCGACCCGGCCGACCCTTTGCTGCGCCAGGTACTGCCGATCGAGGAGGAGATGCGCATCGTGCCGGGCTACGGGCTGGACGCGGTGGGTGACGCGGCGGCGCGCACCGCGGCCGGGGTAATCCAGAAATACCGGGGCCGCGCGCTGCTGATTGCCACGGGCAGTTGCGCGGTGAACTGCCGCTACTGCTTCCGCCGTCATTTCCCTTATGGCGAGGAAACCGCCGCCCGCGACAGCTGGCGCGAAGCGGTGGCGGCCATTACGGCGGACACGAGCATCGAGGAAGTCCTGCTGTCCGGTGGCGACCCGCTGTCGTTGGCCACGCCGAAACTGGCGGAACTGACCCAGGCATTGGCCGCGATTCCGCACATCCGTCGCCTGCGCATCCATAGTCGCCTGCCGGTGGTGTTGCCTGAGCGGGTGGACGACGAGTTCGTTGGCTGGCTGTCGGGCCTGCCGTGGCCGGTGGCTTTCGTGATCCACGCCAATCATGCCAACGAATTCGACGCATCGGTGGATGCGGCCATGTCGCGCCTGCGCAGCACGGGCGCGCAGGTGTTGAACCAGGCGGTGCTGTTGCGGGGGGTGAACGATGATGTCGACACCTTGGCGGCGCTGAGCGAGCGCAGCTTTGCAGCGGGCGTATTGCCGTACTACCTGCACCAGCTGGATCGCGTGGCGGGCGTGTCGCATTACGAAGTGACGGACGCGCGTGCGCGCGAATTGCATGGCGCGCTGGCGGCGCGGCTGTCCGGTTACCTGGTGCCGCGGCTGGTGCGTGAGGTGCAGGGCGACACGGGCAAGAGATCGCTCTGGTCGTAACCCCCGCGGCTGTCGCCGCGCCCCCCTTTCCAAGGGGGGCTGTTTCTCCATTTCGTTCTTTGCCGTCTTCTTCTTTAGAAGCGGCTCTCTTGGTTCTGCGCTTGGCGTCCGGGGGCGAGACCCCTTATCGGGGGACGCCAAAAGCGTCCATCCATGGACTTGAGCTCATGTGGCGACATCCATGTCGCCACATGCCC
>Ga0160473_101312_pt1 | contig 12647 bp, 8 predicted proteins | sample HID1975I_E11MG_FD_108217 | JGI IMG/M metagenome (GOLD analysis project Ga0160473, IMG submission 108217) | Enriched soil microbial communities from UW Madison campus, WI, USA - HID1975I_E11 MG | ecosystem: Environmental > Terrestrial > Soil > Unclassified | place: USA: Madison, Wisconsin... | reverse complement strand
GATCGTCGTTCACTCGGTCCGCCGGGTCAGCGATCTCGCCTTCCGCGAGGAGATGGAGAGCCAGCTGGCGGGCGATCCGCTCGTGCAGGATCAGGCGCTCCTCCAGTTCCGCTATCTGCCGACGGTAACGCGCGAGCCTTTCCGCACCACCGGCCGCATCGATGCGCTGATCGAGAATGGCGAGATGTTCAGCCAGCTCAAGGGCGAGCCGAAGTTCGACCCGGCCACCGATCGCGTGATGATGTGCGGCAGCATGGTGATGATCAAGGATCTCGCCCATTATCTCGACGGGCTTGGCTTCAAGGAAGGCTCCAACGCCGCGCCTGGCGATTACGTGATCGAGCGCGCCTTCGTCGGCTGATCGTCGACGCGCCAGTCCACCAGATTCGGTAGCTGAGTTCCCCGGCTGGGCCCTGCCCCGCCGGGGAACTTCGTTTCGCCCTACGTCAAATGCCCCCTCTGCTCGTCCGCTTGCCCGCGATATGCAGAAATTGTCGAAAGTTCATACGGGAGTCGCGGGCGATGGGGATGGGAAGCGGGATCGGCCCTGCGTTTCGCCTGTCGCTGAAGGCCTTGGCCATCATTGCTGCTGCGGCCCTACTGCCCGCCGCAGCAGTGGCGCACGACGTGACCGAACAGGCGCAGCAACTGATGCTCAACGGCAGTTGGGCGGAGGTCGCCTGGATCGGCGCGGAGCACATGCTGACCGGCTATGATCATCTGCTCTTCCTGCTCGGCGTGCTCTTCTTCCTGAGCGGCTTCGGCCAGATCGTCCGCTTCATCACCGCCTTCACCGTCGGCCACACCATCACGCTGCTGTTCGCCACGCTGACGGGGATCACGGCCAACGCCTATCTGGTCGACGCGGTGATCGCGCTGACGGTCTGCTACAAGGCGTTCGAAAATCTAGGCGGTTTCCGGCGCTGGTTCGGGGTCGACGCGCCCAACCTGCTGCTCATGGTGTTCCTGTTCGGGCTGATCCACGGCTTCGGCCTGTCGACCCGGCTGCAGCAGATAACGCTGGTCGAGGATCCGGAGTTGGTCGGCAAGATCCTGGCATTCAACGTCGGCGTCGAATTAGGGCAGATCGCGGCGCTGGTGGTGATGAGCCTCGTCACCCGGCTGTGGCGCGAAACCGACGCATGGCAACCGATGACCCGCATCGCCAACGCCGTGCTGATGATCGCCGGCCTCGTCCTCTTCGCCCTGCAGATCGGTGCCTTCGCCGGCGTCGCCCATCCCCGCGTGGAGGGAATTTCCTGATGATCCGCACATCGCTTGTCGTTCTCGCTTCCACCGGCCTTGCCGCCGCGCCCGCCCTGGCGGAAACGGCTCTGGCAGACGCGGTGGACGCCGCCGAGATCGTGGTGAAGGGCGAGGCGATCGATGCCGCCGACATCGCCTATTCGGCGACCGTGCTGACCCCCGAGGAGATTCGTACCCAGGCCTTCGGCGACTTCGACGACATCTTCCGCTTCGTTCCCGGCATGGCGGTGCGCGATTTCGGCCTGGGCGGCGTCGCCAACGGCATCGTGATCCGCGGCTTCGGCAATGGCGGCCATGGCGGCGACCTCGGCGCGGTGGTCGACGGCATCCCCCTCAACGAGGCAATGAGCCATGCCGACGGCTATGTCGATTTCAACCTGATCGTGCCGATCGAGGTGGAAACGATGACGGTCTATCGCGGCCCCGTCTCGGCGCTCTACGGCAACTACAATCGCGGCGGCCTCGTCAACATCGTCACGCGCAAGGGCGGCGATTACCTGAATGTCGACGCCAATATGGGCTCCTTCGCAACCGGCGACCTGCAGTTCGCGCTGGGCAAGCCGATCGGCGACAACCAGCAGATCAACATCGCCGGGCAGTACTACCTCACCGATGGCTATCGCCCCAATTCGGACGCCGAGCGGCAGACGCTCGTCGCGCGCTGGGCGATCGACGCAGCCCCCGGCTTCCAGGTCGCGCTGTCCACGCGCCTGCATCACGCCGACGCCAATTCGGAGAGCTACCTGACCCAGGAGCAGTTCGAGACCGACCCCTATGGCATCGATCTGCGCGCCCAGAACGACGGCGCAACCAAGAATTTCGCCAGCTTTCGCGCCGATGTGAATGTCGATGTCGCGGACCACGCCCGGCTCCTGACTTTCGCCTATGCGACGCGGCAGGATTTCACCCGCTGGTTCTCGCGCCCCGTCGGCGGCGGCCTGTGGCGCCAGCGCGAGGAAAGCTATGATCGCGATATCTTCGGCGCGGGGACCAGCCTGAACGGAGAGATCGCGCTGGGCGCGGATGCGAAGCCTCTCACCTACGCGGCCGGCGTCGAGACTTTCCGCGAGCGGACCGACTTCGAGTTCTACGACGGACTTTCGCGCCGCACTCGCCAGGGTCCGGCCGCTAACGACCGCCGGACGAAGCTGAACAGCGTCTCCGCCTTCGCCGAGGTCAACGCACCGCTGCACCGGCTGCTCGACGTATCGCTCGGCCTGCGCGGCGATCGCTTCACCGGCGGTTGCGAACTGCGCGGCCCGGAGACCGGCAGCGATCCCTGCGGCGATCTGGAAACTGTCGAGCGGCTCAGCCCCAAGCTCGGCGCACGATCGCAGGTTGCGCCATGGCTGCAACTGCGCGGCAGCTGGGCCGAGGGCTTCGCTTTGCCCAACAACTTCGTGAAATACGCGATCGGCGGCCAGACGCTTGACCCCAATGTCTTCCGCCAGACCGAGGTCGGCGTGAAGCTCACGCCCGGCGCGGGGGTGACGCTGGACGTCGCCGCCTATCGCCTGACCTCGACCGACGAGGTGCGGACACTGGCACCCGGCATCTACGAGAATTTCGGCGCGACCCGCCGGCGCGGCATCGAGGCGAGCGCCGAATGGAAACCGGATGAGAGCTTCTGGTTGCGCGGCGTCTATGGCTACACCGACACCGAGGTGCGTGAGAACGGAGACGCCCGGCTGATCGGCCTCGATGTCGCCGGCGTGCCCAGGCACACCGCCAACATCGATGCGCGCTGGCGACCAGTTGAAGCGATCGAACTGGAGGCGAACTGGCGGCTGGTCGGATCCTACGCGGTGGATGCGCTCAACACGCTGCGCGCCGAAAGCTACGACACGGTCGACCTGATGGCCGCCTACACGGCCACCGCGCCCTTCGGCTATCGCGCCTATGTCCGCGTCGACAACGTGACCGACCGTGAATACGCGACTTCGGTCTCGCAGATCGGCGGCGGCACCGTCGTCGCGCCCGGCGCGCCGCGCGCCGTCCGCGTCGGCATCCAGATCACCCTTTGAAGCCCGGAGACGAATTCATGACCATCGGTTTCCTCAAGGCGCTGATCGCAGGCGGGGTCGTGCTGGCCGCCCCTGCCGCCGCGCATACGGTGTGGCTGACGCCGGCTGCCGGCGGGCCGGCGGGATGGCATGTTCTGTTCGGCGGCCATGCCGGCGTGCTCAACCCCTATGATCCCGCCAAGCTGAAGGAAGTCACCGCGCTCGACGCGGCGGCCAGGCCGCTGAAGGTGGCACGTCGGGTCGCCGGGGATGGCGTTCACCTGTCGATCGCGGGCAAGCCGGCGGTGATCCTCGCCCATTTCGACAACGGCATCCACACCAAGCGGTCCTATGGTCCTTCGGTCGAAAAGCCGCTGAACCAGGTGCCGACGGGCATCAGCGCAACCAACGCGATCAAATATCACAAGACGATCGCCGCCTGGGGTTCGCCGGTGGTGACGAAGCCGGCCGGCCAGCCGTTCGAGCTGGTGCCGCTTTCCGCCACGCAGCCGGTGGCGGGCAAGCCGATGCGGCTGCGCGTCCTGATCGACGGCAAGCCCGCCTCCGGCATCAAGATCGCCCGCAATGAGGAAGGCAGCGACGCCGTGACCGATGCGAAGGGCGAGGCCAGCTTCACCCCCGTGCGCGGCTTCAACAAGCTGTGGTCGGGCAAGCGCACCGCGATAAAGGGCAACCCCGCTTACACAGAGCTCAGCATCGAATACTCCTTCGGGTTCGACGCGAAGTGACCCGACGCGTGATCAAGGCGGCGGTCGCGGCGGCAATCGCGATCGGCCTGGCCATGCCCGCCCTCGCCCACGGCCTGCTGATGAAACTGGACGGCGCGGAGACGGCACTGAGCGGCGAGCTCTATTACTCCAACGGCACCCGCGCCGCCGGCGAATGGATCGAGGTCTTCGGCGAGGCGAAGCCGGGCATCGCGCTCCACACCATCCAGACCGACGCCGAGGGCAGCTTCCGCGCCGTCGGCGAGCCGGGCCATGTCTATCTGGTCAAGGCGACGGGGGAGGAAGGGCACAGCGTCGAGATGCGGATCACCCTCGCCCCCAAAGCACGTGGCGAGACGATCGAAACGGCTGCGCCGGAGGAAGGCGGTCTGCCCGCCTGGGCCGTGATCGGCGGTATCCTGCTGCTGTCGGCGATCCCCGCACTCTACCTGCGTCGCCGAAAGTCAGGATGACCGGGCGATACATCCTTTGACCGCGCGCGCCGCCCGGATCACATGGCGCGTCACTTATCCGCCAGGATCCTCTCGACGCGGCGGGTGAGGTCGTCGATGGCGAAGGGCTTGGTCAGCACCTCCATGCCGTGTTCGATATGGCCGTGGTTGAGCACCGCATTCTCGGCGTACCCCGTGATGAACAGCACGCGCAGCCCCGGCTGGCGCTGGCGCGCGGCATCCGCCACCTGCCGCCCGTTAAGCCCGCCGGGCAGGCCGACGTCGGTGATCAGGAGATCGATCCGCCCGCCGGCATCGAGCAGCTTGAGCGCGGCGGCCCCGTCTTCCGCCTCGATGCAGGCATAGCCGAGATCACCCAGCGCGTCGGCGACAAGCAGGCGCACGGTGGGCTCGTCGTCGACGATCAGCACCGTCTCGCCCTCATGCGTCGGTGCGGCGGGGGCCAGGTTGCGGATGCTGTCGGCCTCCTCCGCCTCGCCGATGTTGCGCGGAAGGTAGATGCAGACCATCGTCCCCTCCCCCACTTCCGAATAGATCCGGACATGGCCGTGGGACTGGCGGGCGAAGCCGTAGACCATCGACAGGCCGAGACCCGTACCCTGCCCTGTCGGCTTGGTGGTGAAGAACGGATCGAACACACGATCGAGGATGGCCTTGTCGATGCCCGATCCCGTGTCGCTGACGCAGATCGTGACGTATTGGCCGGGCAGCATGTCCCGCTCACGCGCGGTGCGTTCGTCGAGCCATTTGTTACCGGTCTCGATCGTGATCCGCCCTCCCTCCGGCATCGCGTCGCGCGCGTTTATGCACAGGTTGAGGATCGCGTTTTCGAGCTGGTTGGAATCGACCAGCGCGGTCCACAGCCCGCCCGCCGCGATCGTCTCGACCGCGATCGCGGGGCCAACGGTGCGCTGGACGAGATCGACCAGTTCGCTCAGCAGCCGGTTGACGATGATCGGCTTGGGCGAGAGCGTCTGCCGCCGCGCGAAGGCCAGCAACCGGTGGGTGAGCGCCGCAGCGCGCCGCGCAGCCCCCTGTCCGGCGACCAGATACTTCTCCACGTCCGCGCTGCGCCCCTGCGCGGCGCGGATGCCGATCATCTCGAACGCGCCCGATATGCCGGCAAGCAGATTGTTGAAATCATGCGCCAGCCCGCCGGTGAGCTGGCCGACCGCTTCCATCTTCTGCGCCTGGCGCAGCGCCTCCTCGGTGACGCGCAGCCGTTCCTGCTCGGCCAGCCGGCTCGTCACGTCATAGGCGAATTGATAGGCGCCGATCTGCCGCCCCTCGCCATCGAGCAGCGGGCTGAAATGCTGTTCGTAGGAGCGCTGGACCAGCGTCGGATCGCCAAATTCGGCGACGATCGAGTAGTCCTCGCCGGCCAGCGCGCGCTGCCATGATCCCGCGACGGTATCGGCATGATCGGGCCGGTCGGCCAGCAGCGTACCAATGCAGTCACCCACCTGCGGCCGCACGCCGTAGATCCGCTCGAACTCGTCCGCCGCCGCCCCGTTGATCGCCAGCCAGCACAGCCTGGTGTCGACCACCTGGACATAGGCGTCTGTGCCCTCGACGATCTCCGCCAGCAGGCGGCGCTCGGCCAGCGCCGCCGCAACCCGCGCCTCCAGCGTCTCGTTCAGCTCCTGCAGCTCGCGCTCGGCGCGCTTGCGATCGGTGACGTCCTTGAACAGCACCGCGACCTGCCGGCGGCTCGGCGGCTCGATGCGGAAGGAGGAGACCTCCAGGTGATGGCCGGTCGCCACCAGTTCCTGGTCGAAGCGGATCGGCTTGCCCGTGGCGAGTACGCTGCCGTAGCGGGCGACCCAAGCATCGGCCTCGTCACCCACCATCTCGCGCAGCTTCTGCCCGACGACATTGGGAATGCCCGCGTTGACCGCATAGGCGTCGTTCGCCTCGACATGGATATAGTCGCTCAGCGGGCCATGCGGCCCATCGAAGAACTCGATGACGCAGAAGCCCTCGTCCATCGACTCGAACAGGGTGCGGTATCGCGCCTCGCTGTCGGTCATCGCCGCCAGCGCCGTGGCCGACTCATCGGCCGGATCGCATTGGAGCATTAGGCCGGCGACCGTGCCGTCCCGATCGCGAATCGGCAGGAACGTAACCTTGCCATAGACCACGTCGCCATCGGCCGATCGCCCCAGCACCAGCGGCACGCAGGACGCCTGCCCCGACAGTGCTTCTTCGGCGACGGGCGCGATCGCATCCCAGCCATCGGCCATCGCGATCGGCAGCGGCACGCCCGCGATATTCCTTGCAAACGTCTCCGTGAACGCCGGGTTGGGGATCGAGACCAGATCGCTCCCCCATGCCAGCACCGCCGGACCAGGCATGTCGAGTGCGAGCGTCGCCGTCGTCAGCAGCGCATCCGGCCAGTCATCGACCGGCCCGATCGGCGTGGCGCTCCAGTCCGCCAGGGCGTCGAGGATCGATTGGCGGTGGTCGGGGGAAACGGGATCGATGGGCACGGGCGGCAACGTCTCCGAGGTCGTCATGATGCCCTGCTGGCCGGGAAGGATGATCGGGTAAAGCGGGAAAACCGCGAATTGGTTCCGCGCTGCTGCCGGCTTGCACATCGATCTTGCACATCGATCGTTTTGTCGCTGCTCGCCGGGTGTTCACCCCGTTCGCCTTTTGGTCTAAGCCTCGGTCGGCATGCTCACCGCGCTTTCCATCCGCGATGTCGTCCTGATCGAGGCGCTTGACCTCGAATTCGGCGTTGGCCTCGGTACGCTCACCGGGGAAACCGGCGCGGGCAAGTCGATCCTGCTGGATTCGCTGGGGCTGGTGCTCGGCCAGCGCGCCGATAGCGGGCTGGTGCGGCAGGGCGCGGATCGCGCGGTCGTCACCGCCAGCTTCGATCTGGCCCCCGACGGCCCTGCCGCGCGGATGCTGGCCGATGCGGAGATCGCGATCGAGCCGGGCGAGCCGCTGCTGATCAAGCGCACTTTGCGCGCGGACGGCGGCAGCCGCGCGACGATCAACGACCAGCCGGCATCGGTGGCGCTGCTGCGCGAACTGGGCGCGACGCTGGTCGAGATCCACGGCCAGCATGACGATCGCGGGCTGCTCAACCCACGCGGGCACCGCGCCCTGCTCGACAGCTTCGGCCGCCTCGACGCCGCGAGTGCAGCGCGCGCGCACCGGGCGTGGCGCACTGCGGAGGCTGCACTCGCCGAACTGTCGGCCACGCTGGACGAGGCGGAGCGCGATCGCGAATGGCTGGAGCATGCCGTCGCCGAGCTCACAAATCTTGGTGCCGAGCCTGGCGAGGACGAGGAACTCGCCGAGGCCCGGTCGCAGATGCAGAAGGGCGAGCGGCTGGCGGGCGATCTCGCCGCGATCGGCCAGTTGCTCGACGGATCGGACGGCGGGCTCTCGCTGCTGCGCCAGGCCAGCCGCCGGCTCGACCGGATATCGGGCGAGCATGAGACTCTGACGGAGGCGCTGGCCGCGATCGACCGGGCACTCGACGAGGCGTCGAGTGCGGAGACCCTGCTGGAGCGGGCGGCCGAAGCGCTGGCCTGGGATCCGGCTCGTCTGGAATCGATCGAAGCCCGCCTGTTCGAGATCCGCGCCGTCGCGCGCAAGCACCGGGTGGAGCCCGACCAATTGCCGGCGCTCACCGCCGAGCTTGCCGGCCGGCTCGCCAATATCGAGGCAGGCGGCGAAGGGCTCGCCCGAATGGAGGCGAAGCTGGCCGCCGCCCGCGCCGCCTATGTCGAGGCGGCGGCGACGCTGAGCGCGCAGCGCACCCTCGCCGCCGCCCGGCTCGACGCGGCGGTGAAGGGCGAGCTCGGTCCGCTCAAGCTGGATGCCGCACGATTCCGCACCGTCGTCGATCCGCTGCCCGAAGCGCAATGGGGGCCGCAGGGCCAGGATCGCGTCGAATTCGAGATCTCGACCAACCCCGGCGCGCCCTTCGCCCCGCTCGTCAAGATCGCCTCCGGGGGCGAGCTCTCCCGCTTCATCCTCGCGCTCAAGGTCGCGCTGGCGGAGGAAGGCGGCGCACAGACCATGGTGTTCGACGAGATCGATCGCGGCGTCGGCGGCGCGGTGGCGAGCGCTATCGGCGACCGGCTGTCGCGGCTGTCGTCACGCGCCCAGCTGCTCGTCGTCACCCACAGCCCGCAGGTCGCGGCGCGGGCCGATGCGCACTGGCTGATCGCCAAGAGCCATGACGGCACCGTCACCCGCACCGGCGTCCGCGCGCTCGACGCCGGGCAGCGCCGCGAGGAAATCGCCCGGATGCTGAGCGGCGCCGAGGTGACCGACGAGGCCCGCGCGCAGGCGAAGAGGCTGCTGGAGGCGGCGTGAGCGTTCGAGGGTTGATCCACCGGCCGCGCATCGCCTAGCCAGTCGCGATGACAGACCCCGACACCCTGACCGAAGACCAGGCGACCGCCCGCCTCGCCGAACTCGCGGCCGAGATCGCGCGGCACAACGCGCTCTATCACGATCAGGACGCGCCCGAGATCAGCGACGCCGATTACGACGCGCTGACCCGCGAGAACAACGCGATCGAGGCGGACTTTCCCCAGCTCGTCCGCGCCGACAGCCCCTCGCGACAGGTGGGGGCCGCGCCCTCCTCCCCGCTCGCCAAGGTGCGCCATGCCCAGCCGATGCTGAGCTTGGACAACGCCTTCGCCGACGAGGACGTGACCGACTTCATCGATCGCATCCGCCGCTTCCTGAAACTCGCCGAGGACGCACCGGTTGCGCTGACCGCCGAGCCCAAGATCGACGGCCTGTCCTGCTCGCTGCGCTACGAGGATCGAAGGCTGGTGCTGGCCGCCACGCGCGGCGACGGGACCACCGGCGAGGATGTGACGCCCAATGTGCGGACGATCGCCGACATTCCCGACGAATTGCCGGAAGATGCTCCTGACGTCTTCGAGGTGCGCGGCGAGGTCTACATGGCCCATGCCGATTTCGCCGCGCTCAACCGCCGCCTGCTGGACGAAGCGCGCGAGGCGGGTGACGAGAGCAAGGCCCGCCAGTTCGCCAACCCGCGCAACGCCGCCGCCGGATCGCTGCGCCAGAAGGACGCGAGCGTCACCGAAACCCGCCCGCTGCGCTTCCTCGCGCATGGCTGGGGCGAGGCCAGCGCATTGCCCGGCGATACCCAATACGACGTCATGAAGGCGATAGAAGGCTGGGGCTTCCCGCTCTCGCCGGAGCTGGCGCTCCGCGACGGCACGGGTGTCCTGGCCGATTACCGGGCGATCGAGAAGCGCCGCGCCGACCTGCCGTTCGACATCGATGGCGTGGTCTACAAGGTCGACCGGCTCGACTGGCAGCGCCGGCTGGGCTTCGTCGCGCGCGCGCCACGCTGGGCGCTGGCGCACAAGTTTCCAGCCGAAAAGGCGCAGACCACCCTGCTCGCGATCGACATCCAGGTCGGCCGCACCGGCAAGCTGACCCCGGTTGCCCGGCTTGAGCCGGTAACGGTCGGCGGCGTGGTGGTGGCCAATGCGACGCTCCACAACGCCGATGAGATCGGCCGGCTCGGCGTCCACCCCGGCGACCGCGTCGTCATCCAGCGCGCGGGCGATGTGATTCCGCAGGTCGTCGAGAACCTCTCGCGCGACGAGACGCGCGAACCCTGGCCCTTCCCTGCCGAATGCCCGATCTGCGGCTCCTCCGCCGCGCGCGAGGAGGGCGAGGTCGATTACCGCTGCACCGGCGGGCTGATCTGCCCGGCGCAGCGCGTCGAGCGACTGCGCCATTTTGTCTCTCGCCACGCGCTCGATATCGAGGGTCTGGGGCTGGTCCATATCGAGAGCTTCTTCAACGACGGCATCATCCAGTCGCCGGCCGACATCTTCCGCCTGCATCAGCGGCGCGAGGAACTGCTGACCCGCGAACGCTGGGCCGAGACTTCGGTGGACAATCTGCTCAAGGCGATCGACGAGCGCCGCACGCCACCGCTCGATCGCTTCCTGTTCGCGCTCGGCATCCGCCATGTCGGCGAGGTGACCGCGCGTGATCTCGCGCGCCGCTACCGCAGCTTCGACGGTTTCATGGCCATGATCGAGGCCGCGCTGGCGCGGCGCGCCGAGATCGTCCCCACCCCCGCCGAGCCCGAACGCAAGTTCGAACTCCGCCGCCAGCGCGAGGTGGTGGCCGCGATCGAGACGCCCGGCATCGGCCCGGAAGTGGCGGCCGCGCTGCTCGATTTCTTCGCCGAGCCGCATAATCGCGATGTCATCGCCGATCTCATCACCGCCGGAGTCGCCCCCGCCGACCTGATCCACGAGACCCGCGTATCGCGCGTCACCGGCATGACGGTGGTGTTCACCGGCAGCCTCGAAACCCTCTCGCGCGATGAGGCCAAGGCGCAGGCCGAGGCGCTGGGCGCGAAGGTGGCGGGATCCGTCTCGTCGAAGACCAACCTTGTCGTCGCCGGGCCGGGCGCGGGATCGAAGCTCAAGAAGGCGGCCGACCTGGGCATTGAGGTGATCGATGAAGCCGGCTGGGCGGAGATAGTTGAGGCAGCTGAGTAAGGTCTGCGAAATCGAGCCGCTTCAGCTCCTCCCCTGCAAGGGGAGGTGTCAGCCCTTGTGGCTGACGGAGGGGTATCCCCGCCGGCCGTGATACCCCTCCGTCGCGCTGACGCGCGCCACCTCCCCTTGCAGGGGAGGAACATTGCTTGCCGGTAGCGCGGGTGGATTCGACGCTCACAACGAGACGAAGCGCCTCAGCACTTCCCGAATCATCCTTGACGCCGCGCCGCCTCGCCCCCAGATGCAATCGGACGAATTTGATCCGATTGGGATTCCATGCGCCTTTCCAGCCTGGCCGATTATGCGGTCGTGATGATGTCGGCGGCCGCCCGCCGCGCCGAGGGCGCGTGCCTCTCCGCATCGTTGCTGGCGGAGGAAACCGGCGTGCCGCTGCCCACCGCGCAGAAGCTGATGGGGCGGCTCGCGACGGCGGGCCTGCTGTCGTCCGCGCGGGGATCGGGCGGTGGATTTCGCCTGGCGCGCGATCCCTGGTCGATCACGCTGGCCGAGATCATCGAGGCGGTCGAAGGGCCGATCGCGATGACCAACTGCGTCGAGACCGGACGGCATGACTGCGCGCTGGAAGAGAATTGTCGCGTGCGTCCGCACTGGACGGCTGTGAACCAGGCGGTAAAGGGCGCGCTTTCGGGCGTATCGCTGGCCGTGCTCGCCGCACAGCCGGTGCCGGCCGCCGCGCCCAGCGTTGTTTTGGAGTTGCCCGCATGACTGATACCCGGACCGACGCCAGGACAGACGTGCGCAACGCCGAGGCCGTCGCCGCCGCCGAGCGCAGCGCGAAATACGAATGGGGCTTCACCAGCGATATCGAACAGGATTTCGCGCCGAAGGGCCTGTCCGAGGACACCGTTCGCTTCATATCCGCCAAGAAGAACGAGCCCCAATGGATGCTCGACTGGCGGCTCAAGGCCTATCGCCACTGGCTGACGATGACCCCGCCCGACTGGGCCAAGCTCAACGTGCCGCCGATCGACTATCAGGACGCCTATTACTACGCCGCGCCCAAGCCCAAGGACACGATCGGCTCGCTCGACGAGGTCGATCCCGAGATTCTGCGCGTCTACGAGAAGCTGGGCATCCCGATCGAGGAGCAAAAGGTGCTCGCCGGGGTAGAGGGCGCGCGCAAGGTCGCGGTCGACGCGGTGTTCGACAGCGTCTCCGTCGCCACCACCTTCCGCAAGGAGCTGGAGGCCGCCGGCGTCATCTTCCGCTCGATCAGCGAGGCGATCCGCGAATATCCGGACATGGTCCGCAAGTGGCTGGGCAAGATCGTGCCGATGCACGACAACTATTTCGCCACGCTCAACTGCGCGGTCTTTTCGGACGGCACCTTCGTCTATGTGCCCAGGGGCGTCCGCTGCCCGATGGAGCTGTCGACCTATTTCCGCATCAACGCGGAGAACACCGGCCAGTTCGAACGCACGCTGATCGTCGCCGACGAGGGCAGCTATGTCAGCTATCTCGAAGGCTGCACCGCGCCGATGCGCGACGAGAACCAGCTCCACGCCGCCGTGGTCGAGCTGGTCGCGCTCGACGATGCCGAGATCAAGTATTCGACCGTCCAGAACTGGTATCCCGGCGACGAGCACGGCAAGGGCGGCATCTCCAACTTCGTCACCAAGCGCGCGCTGT
>Ga0160473_101308_pt1 | contig 12694 bp, 7 predicted proteins | sample HID1975I_E11MG_FD_108217 | JGI IMG/M metagenome (GOLD analysis project Ga0160473, IMG submission 108217) | Enriched soil microbial communities from UW Madison campus, WI, USA - HID1975I_E11 MG | ecosystem: Environmental > Terrestrial > Soil > Unclassified | place: USA: Madison, Wisconsin... | reverse complement strand
CGAGACCCCTTATCGGGGGCATGTGGCGACATGGATGTCGCCACATGAGCTCAAGTCCATGGATGGACGCTTTTGGCGTCCCCCGATAAGGGGTATCGCCCCCGGACGCCACGCGCAGAACCAAGAGAGCCGCTCTTAAAAAGAGCAGCAGAACTGCAAAGAACCATATGGAGAAACAGCCCCCCTTGTGCGCAAGGGGGGCGGCGGCGACAGCCGCGGGGGGGGATGGAGAATTAAGCGTGCCCCCCCACCGAAGGCGTCTTCTCCTCCAGCGCATCCAACTCCCGCGCCAGCGCCTCGGGCGACCGCGTAAACGGCGCGATCAACGAATAGAACGCCGGCACCACGTACAACGACAGCAACGTGGACAACGACACACCGAAGATCACCACCACACCAATCGTCGCGCGGCTCGCCGACCCCGGGCCACCGGCCAGCACCAGCGGAATCGCACCCACCACCGTCGCAATCGACGTCATCAGGATGGGCCGCAACCGCACCGAAGCCGACTCGACGATCGCCTCATGCACCGCACGTCCCTCATCACGCAACTGATTGGCGAACTCCACGATCAGGATGCCGTTCTTGGCCGCCAAACCCACCAGCATCACGATGCCGATCTGGCTGAACAAGTTGAGCGTGCCGTTGGTGACCCACAACCCCACCAGCGCACCCAGCACCGCCAACGGCACGGTCAGCATGATCACCAGCGGATGGGCAAAACTCTCGAACTGCGCCGCCAGCACCAGGTACACCACCAGCAAGGCCATCGCGAAGGTCAGCAGCACCGCACTGCCCGACTTCTGGTACTCGCGCGATTCACCCTTCCAGTCGATCTGCGCGTACTCCGGCAGTTCTTCCTGCGCGATGCGCTCGGTCCAGGCGATCGCATCGCCCAGGCTGTAACCCGGCGCCAGGCTCGCACTCAACGTGACCGAGCGCAGCCGATTGAAGCGATTCAAGGTGCCCGCCTCGGCAACTTCACTCAGGCTCACCAGGTTCGACAGCGGAATCAGCTCGCCACTGGACGAACGCACGCGGATCGCCGCCAGGTCTTCCGGCGACATGCGCCCCTCGCGACCAGACTGCAGCATCACGTCGTATTCCTCGCCGTTGTCGACGAAGGTGGTGACGCGGCGCGACCCCATCAGCGTTTCCAGCGCGCCGCCAATCTCGGTGACCGAAACGCCCAGGTCCGCGGCGCGCAGACGGTCGATGTTGACCCGCATCTGCGGCCGGGTTTCCTTGTAGTCCGAATCCACGCCGACCAGGCCAGGGTTCTCTTCCATGCGCTGCATCATGCGATCGCGCCACTGCGCCAGTTCGGTGTAATCCGGGCCGCCGAGCACCATCTGGAACGGTTGGCCGCGGCTGCGCACCAGTCCGCCGCTGACCTGGGTGCGCGCCCGCACGCCCGTCAGGACGGAAAGCTTCTTCTGGATCTCGTCGGCCAGCGCCACCGTCGGTTGGTCACGCAGGTGCCAGTCCTGCAGGAACACGCTGACCCGCCCGGTGTGCATTTCCTCGCTGCTGCCGAAACCGCCGGGCACGCGCGGATTGGCGCGCACGATCGGCTTGTCCGGGCCGACATACGGCGCCAGGATCGCCTCGACCTGATGCATCTGCCCCACGGTGTAGTCGAAGCCGGCGCCTTCCGGCCCATCGATCATCACCTGGAAATTGCCGCGATCTTCCGCCGGCGCCAGTTCCGAGGGGATCCGCGTGGCCAGCCAGCCGCTCACCAGGAACGCCGCCAGCATCACCGCGCCGAAGATCCAGCTGCGATCCACGCTGCGCTCCAACGAGCGACGGTAGGCCAGGCTCAGCCGTTCCACGCGGCCGTTGAACCATTGGTGGAAGCGGTTGGGCTTCTCCTTGCTGTGCGGCTTGAGCAGCTTGGAGGACATCATCGGCGTCAGCGTCAATGCAACGAACGCCGAGATCGCCACCGCAGCAGCCAGGGCCACCGCGAGTTCGCGGAACAATCGCCCCGTGTTGCCTTCCAGGAAGCCCACCGGCAGGAACACCGCCACCAGCACCGCGGTGGTTGCGATGACCGCGAATGCCACCTGCGCGGTACCACGCCGCGCCGCGACCAGCGGCGGCTCGCCGAGATCGATCCGTCGCTGGATGTTCTCCACCACCACGATCGCGTCGTCCACCACCAGGCCGATACACAGCACCAGCGCCAGCAAGGTCAGCAAGTTGATCGAGAAGTCGAAGGCGTACAGCGCGATGAACGCGGCGATCAGGCACACCGGTACCGTGACCGCCGGAATGAGCGCCGCGCGGGCGCTGCCGAGGAACAGCCAGATCACCACCAGCACCAGGACTACCGCCTCGACCAGCGTGTGGTACACGCGCTCGACCGAGGCATCGATGAAGGTGGTGGTGTCGAAGGCGACGAAGATATTGGTGCCGGCGGGCAGCGATTTCTGGATCCGCTCCGCCTCGGCGCGGGCTTCGCGCGCCACATCCAGCGCATTGGCGGTGGAGTTGCGCACGATGCCCAGGCCGACGTTGGGCACGCCATTGCTCTGGAAGTATGCGCGGCGCTCGGCCGACGTCAGCTCGACCTTGCCGACGTCACCCAGCCGCACCACGTAGCCGTCCGCGCCCTTGGACAGCGGCAACCTGGCGAAATCTTCGGGCTTGAGGTAACTGCGCTCCACGCGCAGGGTGAAATCGCGCTGCGCCGACTCGATGCTGCCCGCGGGCAATTCGACGTTCTCTTTCTCCAGCGCCGCCTCGACGTCGCTGACGGTCAATCCGCGCGCGGCCAGCTGATCGCGATCCAGCCAGATGCGCATCGCGTAGCGTTGCCGGCCACCGATGCGGACCTGGGCCACGCCATCGAGGCTGGAGAATCGGTCCACGACATACCGTTCGGCGTAGTCGGACAGCTGCAGGGTGTCCATGGCGCTGGAGCTCATGTTGAGCCACAGGATGGGATCTGCGTCTGCTTCGACCTTGGAGATTTCCGGCGGGCGTGCCTGGTCGGGCATGCGGTCGCTGACGCGACTGACCGCATCGCGCACGTCGTTGGCCGCCGCCTCCACGTCGCGTGTCGGCACGAACTCGATGCTGATATCCGAGCTGCCGTTGCGGCTGCGGGCCTCGATCGTCTCGATGCCTTCGATGCCGGCCAGCGCATCTTCCAGCACCTGGGTGATGCGGCTTTCCACCACGGCAGCCGAAGCGCCGGTGTACTCGACATCCACCGACACGATGGGCGGATCGATCGCGGGCAGTTCGCGCAGGGTGAGCCGGGTGAACGACATCACGCCGAGCACGACCAGCAGCAGGCTCATCACCACCGCCAGCACCGGGCGGGTGATGGAGATGTCGGAGAGTTTCATTGCTTGCCCTGCGACGGTGCGGGTGCAGACGCGGGCGCAGCCTCGCCACGAATCTTCAGGCCCGGGCGCAGCTTGCCGGTGCCATCGACCACGATACGTTCGCCGCTCTTCAGCCCGTCGAGCAACTCGACCTTGCCGTCGCGGCGCTCACCGGTGCGCACATCCACGCGCTCGACGGTGTCATCGGCCTTGACGCGGTACACGAATGACTCCCGGCCCACCTGCACCACCGCGATCTCCGGGATCACCAAGGCCTGGCGGGCCGGCTGGTACAGGCGCACATCGAGCAGCATGCCGGGGCGCAGCCGATGGTCGGCGTTGGCGAAATCGGCGCGCACCGTCACCGCACGGGTGTTCTCGTCCACGCGCGAATCGATCGCCGCCACTTCGCCGCGGAAGCGATCGCCGGGGAACGCAGCCGCCACGCCACTGACTTCATCGCCCAGATGGACCAGGCCCAATTGCGACTCCGGCACCTGGAAGTCCACGTGCATGCGGTCGATGTCGTCGAGCGTGGCGATGACCGTGGTGGAGGTGACGAGCGAGCCGGGGCTGATCTGGCGGATGCCGAGCACACCGGCGAACGGCGCGCGCACTTCGCGGTCGCCGATATCCGAGCGCATCTGCTGCACCCGTGCCATGGCCGCATCGCGCAGGGCGCGCTGGGTATCGACGGTGGACTTGGCGACCAGCTGCTGGCTGATCAGTTCCTGCTGACGCCGATATAGCTGATCGGCTTCCTCGTAGGTAGCCTGAGCGGCGCTGAGCGCCGCCTGCTGCGAGTTGCCGCGCAGGGTAATCAGGAGCTGGCCGGCCTTCACCGAATCGCCGCTTTCGAAGTAGACCTTGTCTACGACATCACTGACTGCGGCGGTCAGCGCGACGGACTCACGCGCCCGCACCGTGGCGATGGACTGCACGGTGGAGTTCCAGGACTGTGGGCCGACCGTTTGCACGGTGACCGGGATCGGAGCAGCGGAGGCGGTCTGGTGGGCGGCGCGATCGCAACCGGCCAGGGCGACAGCCAAGCTCGCGGCGGCGATGCCCGCGCGGAATCTGGAATGCATCAATCGGGTGATCCTGAAGGGATGCGCCGAGTTTAACGACACCGGATGACAGCGGTTAACCGGGGGCCCGGATCCGGGGCATGACCAAAGACCCTTGTTTGAGCCGTTCATCCCCCCGCGCCTGTCGGCTCGCCCCCCTAAGGGGGGCTGTTTCTCCATTTGACTCTATCGAGTTTTGATGAAGTGCACGGCGCGGTAGGTTTCGTCGCCTTACGGTGCGGGCCCCGACCCCTCGGGGGCAGGCGTTTCGGTTCCGGCGTACGTCCTGTACTCAGTCACCGACCGTAGGCCATCCATGGCCTACTAACGCCTGCCCCCGAGGGGTCGGCGCAAGGCGCGTCATTTCCCCACTTCGACAAAGCAGAGCTGCTCCTCGGACCGGTCGCGGCGGTCTGTGGGGCGTCCGGGGGCGATACCCCTTATCGGGGGCATGTGGCGACATGGATGTCGCCACATGAGCTCGAGTCCATGGATGGACGCCTTCGGCGTCCCCCGATAAGGGGTATCGCCCCCGGACGCCAAGCGCAGAACCAAGAGAGCCGCTCTTAAAAGAGCAGCAGAACTGCAAAGAACCAACTGGAGAAACAGCCCCCCTTGTGAGCAAGGGGGGCGCGCCGACAGGCGCGGGGGATAGAACCCCGTTATTCCAACCCCAAATGCGCCAGAACCTGCCGCGCCAGCGCCTCCGCATTATCGCCATCCGCCTGCAAATGCAGCTCCGGCGATTCCGGCGCCTCGTAAGGCGAGTCGATACCGGTGAAGTTGGGAATCTGCCCCGCCCGCGCCTTGGCGTAGAGCCCCTTCACGTCGCGCGCCTCGGCCACCGCCAACGGCACATCGACGAAGACCTCAACGAATTCCCCGTCCGCAAACCGCTCCCGCGCCATCCGCCGCTCCGCACGGAACGGCGAAATGAAGCTCACCAGCACGATCAACCCGGCATCGGCCATCAGCCGCGCCACTTCCGCCACGCGCCGGATGTTCTCCACGCGATCCTCGTCGGTGAACCCCAGGTCGCGATTCAATCCGTGGCGCACGTTGTCGCCGTCCAGAATGAACGTGTGATACCCCAAGGCATGCAGGCGTCGATCCACCAGGTTGGCCACGGTCGATTTGCCCGCGCCAGACAGGCCGGTAAACCACAGCACCTTCGGCGCCTGGCCCTTGATCCGCGCCCGTGCGGCCGCGTCCACGTCCAGATGCTGCCAATGCACGTTGCCGGCACGACGCAAGGCGAAATCCAGCGTGCCTGCACCCACCGTCGCGTTGGTCTGCCGGTCGATCAGGATGAAGGCGCCCAATTCACGCTCGCGTGCGTACGGAGCGAACGCAATCGCCTCGTCCAGCGCCAGGTTGCAGTAACCCACTTCATTCAACGACAAGCGCTTGGCCGCCAGGTGCTCCTGGGTGTTCACGTCGATGCGGTGCTTGATCTCGCTGATGCTTGCCGCCACCGTGCGCGTGCCCAGCTTCAACCAGTACGGCCGCCCCGGCAGCAAGGCCGCGTCGTCCAGCCACAGCAGGTGGGCGGCGAACTGGTCCGCCACTTCCGGCGGGTCGCCCGCCGCGGCGATGACATCACCCCGGCTGATGTCCAGTTCGTCCTCCAGGGTCAGGGTCACCGCCTGCCCGGCGCGCGCCTGCACCAGGTCGCCATCCGGGCCGATCACCCGGGCAATGCGCGAGCGGCGGCCCGAAGGCAGCACCACCACGGCGTCGCCCGGATGCGCCTGGCCCGCACTCAAGGTGCCGGCGAAGCCGCGGAAGCCCTGGTGCGGCCGGTTCACCCATTGCACCGGCAGGCGCAGGCCAACATCGGCAGCAACCGTTGGCAAGGAGACGTTTTCCAAATGTTCCAGCAGGCTCGGGCCGGCGTACCACGGCATCCGCGCCGAGCGCGTGGACAGGTTGTCGCCCTCCAGCGCGGACAGCGGAATCGCCTGCACCGAGGCCAGGCCCAACTGCGCCGCCAGTGCGCGGTACTGGGCTTCAATCTCGGCGAAAACGGCCGGGTCGTAATCGACCAGGTCCATCTTGTTCACCGCCAGCACGATGCGCTCGATGCCCAGCAGCGAGGCGATGAAACTGTGGCGGCGTGTCTGCGGCAACAATCCCTTGCGCGCGTCGACCAGCACCACGGCCAGGTCGGCGGTCGAGGCGCCGGTCGCCATGTTGCGGGTGTACTGCTCGTGGCCCGGGCAGTCGGCGACGATGAACTTGCGCTTGTCGGTGTCGAAGTAGCGATACGCCACGTCGATGGTGATGCCCTGCTCGCGCTCGGCGGCCAGGCCGTCGAGCAACAGCGCGTAGTCGATGCGGCCACCCTGGGTGCCGTGGCGGCGGCTATCGCGCTCCAGCGCGGCCAACTGGTCGTCGAACAGGCGCTTGCTGTCGTACAGGAGCCGGCCGATCAGCGTGCTCTTGCCATCGTCCACGCTGCCGCAGGTGATGAAGCGCAGCAGCGGCTTGGTCTCATGACGCTGCAGGTACGCGGCGATCTCCTCGCCCGCAGGCAGGGTCTGCGCGCTGGGCGCGGCGGCCAGTGCGTCGGTTGCCGGTTCGCGCGCCATCAGAAATACCCCTCGAGCTTCTTCTTCTCCATCGATTCGGACGGATCGTGGTCGATCACCCGGCCCTGGCGTTCGGAACTGGTCGCGACCAGCATTTCGGCAATGATCGCTTCCAGGCTGGAAGCCGTGGATTCGATAGCGCCCGTCAGCGGATAGCAGCCCAGGGTGCGGAAGCGCACCGAACGCAGCTGCGGGGTTTCGCCTTCGCGCAGCGGCAGGCGTTCGTCGTCCACCAGGATCAGCGCGCCATCGCGCTCCACCACCGGCCGCGGTGCGGCGAAGTACAGCGGCACCACCGGGATCGCCTCGCGGTAGATGTAGAGCCAGATGTCCAGCTCGGTCCAGTTCGACAACGGGAACACGCGCACGCTTTCGCCGGCGTGCACCCGCGTGTTGTAGAGATTCCACAGCTCCGGGCGCTGGTTCTTCGGGTCCCAGCGATGGCGATCGTTGCGGAAAGAGAACACGCGCTCCTTGGCCCGCGATTTCTCCTCGTCACGACGGGCGCCGCCAATGGCCGCGTCGAACTTCCACTTGTCCAGCGCCTGCTTCAGGCCCTGGGTCTTCATGATGTCGGTGTGCGCGGCCGCGCCGTGGGTGATCGGGCCCACGTTCTGGGCGATGCCGTCCGGGTTGATGTGCACGCGCAGGTCCACGCCGGTTTCCGCGGCGCGGCGATCGCGGAAGGCAATCATCTCGCGGAACTTCCAGCGCGTATCCACATGCAGCAGCGGGATGGGCGGCGGCGCGGGGGCGAAGGCCTTGAGCAGCAGGTGCAGCAGCACCGAGCTGTCCTTACCCACGGAGTACAGCAGCACCGGGTTGGTGAAGCCGGCCGCGACCTCGCGCAGGATGTGGATGCTTTCGGCTTCGAGCCGATCCAGGTGGGACAGGGGTGGAAGACTCATTGCCGCCATGCGTCGGAGTGGCCGGTCAAGCCTAGCACCGACCGGAGAGGCCGCAGTCTGGCCGGGCCGGGGCCGGCGCAGAAATAAGCGCCGGGCATAAGGGGATAACCGCTGTTCCTTTCTGTCGCCGCAAGGGCTTGCCTAGGATCGGATTCCCAGCCTACTACCGGAACGGGAATGACCGCGCCCAGCCCTGCCCTGCCTGCCAGCCCTCTTCCGGAGGAGCGTCGGGCGCTGCTGTCGCGCGTGGTCGAGGGGCTGGATGCGCCGTCCCTGTGGTGGCTGTCTGGCTATGCTGCGGGCCTGGCCCAGGGCCATGCCGCGCCGCCTTCCCTGGCCCTGGTGCCTGGCGGGGTGGCCGAGCGTGGCGAGGAGCGCCGCCTGACCGTGCTCTACGGCAGCCAGACCGGCAATGCGCGTCGCGCCGCCGAGCGCCTGGCCAGCGAGGCCGAGGCCGCCGGCCTGCGCGTGCGCCTGCTGCGCGCCGATGCCTACGCCACCCGCGAACTGGCAGCCGAGCGCCTGTTGTATGTGGTCATCAGCACCCAGGGCGAGGGTGATCCGCCGGACGATGCCATCGGCCTGGTCGAGTTCATCCAGGGCCGCCGCGCGCCGAAGCTGCCGGAGCTGAAGTTCGCCGTGCTCGGATTGGGCGATTCCAGCTACGCCGATTTTTGCGGCATCGCGCGCCGGCTCGATGCGCGCCTGGCCGAGCTGGGCGCACAGCGGGTGCGCCCGCTGGCGGAAGCGGACCTGGATATCGACAGCATTGCCGACCCCTGGCGCGAGGATGTCCTGCGCGAGGCGCGCGAGCACCTGGCGACGGTGCCGTCTGCCGGTGCGAAGGTCACGCCATTGCGGGGCACGGCCTCGGTCGTGGCCGACCACGCGCATCCTTTCCTGGCCGAGGTACTGGCCAACCAGGTGATCAGCGGCCGCGAGTTCAAGGGTCCGGCGTACCGGCAACATGGCGTGGCTTCAAAGAGGGTGCGCCACCTCGAGCTGTCGCTGGCCGGCAGCGGCCTGCAGTACGAACCGGGCGATGCACTGGGCTTTCGCCATCGCAATGCCGAGGCGGTGGTCGCACCGGTGCTCGATGTCCTGCAATTGGACGGTCATGCCGACGTCACCCTGGCTGACCAGACTCTGCCGCTGTCGGAGTGGCTCGCCGCCCACCGCGAACTGACCAAGCTGTCGCGCCCCTTTTTGGTGGCGCACGCGGAGCGGTCTGGCGCGGAGGAACTGAAGGCGCTGCTCGCCCCCACCCAGACTGCCGGCCTGGCGACGCTGCTCGCCGACCACCAGGTGATCGACGTGTTGCGTCGCTGGCCGGCGGATTGGGACCAACCGGGCCTGCTGGCCGCGCTGCGGCCCCTGGCGCCGCGGTTGTACTCCATCGCCTCCAGCCGGCGGCGCGTGGGCGATGAAGTGCATCTCACCGTGGACGAGCTGGAGTACCACGCGCACGGCCACCGCCATGTCGGTTCGGCCAGCGCTTTCCTCGCCGCCCTGGCCGAAGGCGATACGTCGCCGGTGTATATCGAGGCCAATGAGCGCTTCCGCGTACCGGCCGATGATGCGCGCGACATCCTGATGATCGGCCCCGGCACGGGCGTGGCGCCGTTCCGCGGCTTCGTGCAGGAGCGCGCCGAGCGCGGCGCCCGCGGCCGCAACTGGTTGTTCTTCGGCGCCCGCCACTTCAATCGTGACTTCCTGTACCAGGCCGAATGGCAACAGGCCCTGGCGCGCGGCGAGCTGCACGAGCTGGACCTGGCGTTCTCGCGTGACCAGGCCGAAAAGATCTACGTGCAACACCGGCTGCGCCAGCGCGGCCGCGAAGTTCACGCGTGGCTGCGCGATGGCGCGCACCTGTATGTGTGCGGCGCGATCTCGATGGGCAAGGACGTCCATGCCGCCCTGCTGGACATCGTCGCCGAGCACGGCGCCCTGGACCGCGAAGCCGCCGCCGCGTTCCTCTCCGATCTGCAGCAGGAGGGGCGCTACAGCCGCGACGTGTACTGACGCCTTGCCGCGCCCGCACCCGACTGCCAGCCAATCATCCATGAGCACGCATTCCGTCGAAGACATCAAGTCCGCCAGCCGCCGCCTGCGCGGCTCGCTGCTGGAGAGCCTGGCCGATCCGGTCACCGGCGCCCTGCGCGAGGACGACCAGACCCTGATCAAGTACCACGGCAGCTATCAGCAGGACGATCGCGACCTGCGCGACGAGCGACGCCGGCAGAAGCTGGAACCGGCCTATCAGTTCATGATCCGCACCCGTACCCCGGGCGGCGTGGTCACGCCGCAGCAGTGGCTGCAGCTCGACGCCATCGCCACGCAGTACGGCAATCACTCGCTGCGAGTGACCACGCGCCAGGCGTTCCAGTTCCACGGCGTGATCAAGCGTGAACTGAAGGCGACGATGCAGGCGATCAACGCCGCCCTGATCGACACCCTCGCCGCCTGCGGTGACGTCAATCGCAACGTACTGGTCGCGGCCAATCCGCTGGTGTCCCCGCTGCACGCCCAGCTGTATGCCGATGCCGCACGCACGTCCGAGCACCTGCTGCCGAACACGCGTGCCTACTATGAAATCTGGCTGGACGAGGAGCGCATCTCCGGCAGCGGCGAGGAAGCAGAACCGATCTACGGCGACCGCTACCTGCCGCGCAAGTTCAAGATCGGCTTCGCCCTGCCGCCGCTCAACGATGTCGACGTGTTCGCCAACGACCTTGGCTTCATCGGCACGACCGAGGAAGGCGTGCTGACCGGTTACAACTTGGCGATCGGCGGCGGTATGGGCGCGACCCATGGCGACGCGGAGACCTGGCCGCGCGTGGGCAACGTGGTCGGCTGGTTCCCACGCGAGCGCCTGCTGGACGTGGCAACCGCGGTGGTGACGACGCAGCGCGATTTCGGCAACCGAGCCGTGCGCAAGCGCGCCCGCTTCAAGTACACGATCGACGACAAGGGGCTGGATTTCATCGTCAACGAGATCCAGCAGCGTGCGGGCCTCACGCTGTCGCCGGCGCGCGCCTTTGCCTTCGCCCACAACGGCGATCGCTATGGCTGGGTGGAAGGCGAAGACGGCCGCTGGCACCTGACCCTGTCACTGCCGGCCGGACGCATTGCAGATGGCGACGGTGCGACCGCGCTGACGGGCCTGCGTGAGATCGCAGGCGTGCACGAAGGCGAATTCCGCCTCACGCCCAACCAGAACCTGGTGATTGCGGGCGTGCCGGCTGCGCAGCGCGAACGGATCGACGCATTGGTCGCCGAACATGGACTGGATGCGGGCAACCGCGCACCGACTGCGCTGGCGCGCGGCGCGATGGCCTGCGTGGCGTTTCCGACCTGCGGCCTGGCGATGGCGGAAGCCGAACGCTACCTGCCGGACTTCAGCGCCCGTCTGGAACCGCTCCTGTCGCAGCATGGCCTGGCGGACACACCGATCGTGCTGCGCATTTCGGGCTGCCCGAATGGCTGCTCGCGCCCCTATCTGGCCGAGATTGCATTGGTCGGCAAGGCGCCGGGCCGGTACAACCTGATGCTCGGTGGCGACCATCGCGGCCAACGACTGAACACCTTGTATCGCGAAAACATTACCGAGCCGGAGATCCTGTCTGCGCTCGAGCCACTGTTTGCCCGCTACGCAAGCGAGCGCGCTACCGACGAAGGCTTTGGCGACTACCTGCATCGCGCAGGCATCGTCGCCTTGCCGGCGTATCCCACTCACCGCCAAGTCCAACTGGAACTCGTATGACCGCCCTGCCCGTCCCATCGGCCACGACCGACGCGCTGCACGACCTCGACGCCCTCAACGCGCGTCTGGAACGATGCACCGCCGAAGAGCGCGTGGCCTGGGCGCTGGCCAACGGTCCGGCGCAGGCAGCGTTGTCCACCAGTTTTGGCGCGCAATCGGCGGTGGCCTTGCACCTTTTGAGCCGGCAGAAGCCGGATATCCCGGTGGTGCTGATCGATACCGGCTACCTGTTCCCGGAGACCTATCGTTTTGCCGATGAACTGACCGAGCGCCTGCAGCTCAACCTGAAGGTATTCCGCCCGCTGGTGAGCCGCGCATGGATGGAAGCGCGGCATGGTCGTTTGTGGGAGCAGGGCGTGGTGGGGATCGAGCAGTACAACAGCTTGCGCAAGGTGGAGCCGATGCGTCGTGCGCTGGACGAACTGGACGTCGGCACGTGGTTCACGGGCTTGCGTCGTCAGCAATCGGCGAGCCGGGCGCAGACGCCGATCGTGCAGCGGCGTGGCGATCGCTACAAGATCAGTCCGATTGCCGACTGGACGGATCGCGATGTATGGCAGTACCTCAAGCAGCACGAGCTGCCTTACCACCCGTTGTGGGAGCAGGGGTATGTGTCGATTGGTGATTTCCACACCACGCGTCGCTGGGAGCCGGGGATGCGGGAGGAAGACACGCGCTTTTTTGGTTTGAAGCGGGAGTGTGGGATTCACGAGGATATCTAATCCCCCGCGGCTGTCGCCGCGCCCCTGAAGTTCGCGATGCGAACTCCAGGGGCCAGGCCCACACCTTGCCTACCCCCGCGCCTGTCGGCGCGCCCCCCTAACAAAGGGGGGCTGTTTCTCCATTTGGTTCTTTGCAGCGCTGCTGCTCTTAAGAGCGGCTCTCTTGGTTCTGCGCTTGGCGCCCGGGGGCGATACCCCTTATCGGGGGACGCCAAAAGCGTCCATCCATGGACTTGAGCTTGTGGCATAGCCCGCTGCGCGGGCTACGCCCCCAAAGTTTGCTGCGCAAACTTCGGGCCCCACTT
>Ga0160473_101304_pt1 | contig 12720 bp, 12 predicted proteins | sample HID1975I_E11MG_FD_108217 | JGI IMG/M metagenome (GOLD analysis project Ga0160473, IMG submission 108217) | Enriched soil microbial communities from UW Madison campus, WI, USA - HID1975I_E11 MG | ecosystem: Environmental > Terrestrial > Soil > Unclassified | place: USA: Madison, Wisconsin... | reverse complement strand
CGCTTCCTGTCCTTCCTGCCGCTTTCCCACGCCTATGAGCATACCGCCGGCCAGTTCCTGCCGATCGGGCGCGGCGCGGAGATTTGGTATGCCGAAAGCCTGGAGAAGCTTGCCGCCAATATCGAGGAGGTGAGGCCGACGATCATGGTGGTGGTGCCCCGCCTGTTCGAGGTGCTGCGCCAGCGGATCATCAAGTCGATCGAGAAGCAGGGGGCGTTCCCGCGCTTCCTCCTGCGACGGGCTCTCGCGATCGGCGGGCGGCGCGGGCTGGTCGACTGGCCGATGAACGCGCTGCTCGATCGCACGCTGCGGCCCCGGATCGCCCAGCGTTTCGGCGGCCGGCTCAAGGTGATGGTCTCGGGCGGGGCGCCGCTCAACGTCGAGGTCGGGCGCTTCTTCCAGGCGTTGGGCATCACCATGGCGCAGGGCTATGGCCAGACCGAGGCTGCTCCGGTGATCTCGTGCAACCGCCCGGCGGCGGGCATCGCGCTCGACAGCGTCGGCCCGCCGCTCCCCAATACCGAGGTGCGCATCGCCGGCGACGGCGAGATCCTCGTGCGCGGCGAACTGGTGATGCACGGATACTGGCGCAACGAGGCGGAGACCGCGCGCGTGCTGCAGGACGGCTGGCTCCACACCGGCGACATCGGCCATTTCGACCGGGCCGGGCGGATCATCATCACCGATCGCAAGAAGGATCTGATCGTCAACGACAAGGGCGACAACGTCTCGCCCCAGAAAGTGGAGGGGATGCTGACCCTGCAGCCCGAGATCGCCCAGGCGATGGTCGCGGGCGACCGGCGGCCGCATCTGGTGGGCCTGATCGTGCCCGATGCCGAATGGACCCGCGAATGGGCCGCCGCGAACGGCGTCGAGCCGGCGGCGGCGCGCGATCACCCCGCCTATGCCAAGGCGCTGTCGGCGGCGATCGACCGGGTCAACGGCGATCTCAGCGTGATCGAGAAGGTCCGCCGTTTCATCCTGGCCGACGAAGCCTTCACCATCGAGAACGAGCAGATGACGCCATCGCTCAAGATCCGCCGCCATGTGATCGGCAAGGTCTATGGCGACCGGCTGAACACGCTGTATTCGAGGTGAAGTTCCTCCCCGGCACGGGGAGGGGGACCACGCGAAGCGTGGTGGAGGGGGGGTGTCCCCGAGCGCGCCGTTCCCAGGGTCGGCGTATGCGGAAAAGCCCCTCCGTCGCGCTCACGCGCGCCACCTCCCCGTGCCGGGGAGGAGCAATGACTACTGCAACGTCCCGCCGTCGTCGTCGTCGGACAGCCGCGCGAATTGCATGAACTGGACGAGCAGGTCGGCGCGCTGGGCGATGTCGTCCGCTTCGATCAGCGCCTGCTTGGCGGCAGGGTCGAAGGGAGCGATCTGGGCGATGCCGTTGACCAGCGCCTCGTCGTCGAGCCGCGCAACCGATTCCCAGTCTACCGCATAGCCCCGCGCCTCGGCGAAGCGGCGTGCCTCGCGCTCGATCTCGGCGCGCTGGATGAGCGCGAGCGGATCGGCGTCCTCGCTGTCGCGCCATTCGTCGAACCGCGCCTCGACCTGGCGGAACGGCGTCGACACCTGCAGCTCGCGCACCACCCGAAAGCGGGTCAGCCCCTCCAGCAGGATATTGAACCGCCCGTCCGCCAGCGCCTCGACATGCGCGATGCGGCCGACGCAGCCGACGTCGTAGAGCGGCGGCGGCTCGGTCGCGCCGCGCGGCTGGATCATGCCGATCCGCCGGTCACGCGCCATCGCATCGGCGACGAGCGCGCGATAGCGCGGCTCGAAGATATGAAGCGGCAGCTGCATCCGGGGAAACAGCAGCGCCCCCGCCAGCGGAAAGATCGACAGCCGATTGCCCGGACGCCTGAATGCGGGATCGTCGTCCGGGACGGGATCGGTCGCCGGATCGGCCATCAGGTGAACAATATGGCCGAAAGCCGCCGCCGCTGCGCGCTGACCCACGGATCCTCCAGCCCGACCGCCTCGAACAGCTTCACCAGCCGCTGGCGGGCAGCCCCTTCGTTCCAGGCGCGATCGATGGCGATGCTGTCGAGCAGCTGGTCGGCGGCACCGTCGCGGTCGCCGGCCGCCATCAGCCCGCCGGCGAGCTCGTAGCGGGCGGCGTGGTCTTCCGGGTTCGCCGCGACCTGCGCGCGCAGCCCCGCCAGGTCGTCGACCGGCGTCGCCTCGGCCGCTAGCGCGACGGCGGCGGCCGCGCGCGCGATCGCGGCATCCTTCGCCTTGTCGGCGGGAACCGTGGCGAGCAGCGCCTGCGCGCCCTCGATATCGCCCGTCGCCAGCAGCGCCCGGATATGGCCGGAAATCACGCCGGGATCCTCCGGCACCATCTCGGCGAGCTGCGTGAAGATGCCGAGCGCGCGGGGTGCGTCGCCGGCAGCCAGCACTTCCTCGCCCATTTCGATCAGCGGCGCGATCTCCTGCGCCTGCTCTTCGGCCTCGCTGGAGATCGGCAGCTGGCGGAGGATCTGGTCGAGCGTGCGGGTCAGCTGCGCTTCGGTCCGCGCGGAGGTGAGATCGGCGACGAGCTGGCCCTGGAACACCGCGTAGACGGTCGGGATCGATTGCACGCGGAACTGCGCGGCGACGACCGGATTCTTGTCGACGTCGATCTTGGCCAGCTTCACGCCGCGCGTCGCATAGTCCGCCGCCACCTTCTCCAGGATCGGGCCGAGCTGCTTGCAGGGGCCGCACCATTCGGCCCAGAAATCGAGGATGACCAGCTGGGTCATCGACGGTTCGATCACGTCGAGCTTGAACGCCTCGATCGCCTCGCGTTCCGCCGCGCTCAAACCAAGGGTAGCCACGTCCAGTCTCCCGCCAAAATCCGTGCGCCTTATGTGGGCATGGGCCGCCCGCTGCCAAGCCCTTCTGTCGCAGCTGCCAATGCGCCGACAAGAAATCGCACCGCAGGGCGAATGAGGGGCTTGCCGGGTGGAAAACCCGATGCTAACAGCCGCGCCTCACCGGGGAGCCTTGCTCGCCGGGGACGCCAGAGCGGGCGTAGCTCAGGGGTAGAGCACAACCTTGCCAAGGTTGGGGTCGAGGGTTCGAATCCCTTCGCCCGCTCCAGTTTTCCAGAATAGATGTAGTAACTTAGCGGCAGGGTCGGATGGCCCGGCCGCCGCGCAGCTCCATTCGGGGTAACAACGGGGTAACTCCCGGTGGCCGGGTGGCTTGGTGTGAGCTCACGGGTTTTGCCCGAGACTATGCTTGTGAAGTCGGTCTGACGTGCCAACTACGAACGTACGGCGGGTGATCGGAAATCGCTTCCACGTCATCTGCCACGGCACGTCGCAGTACGAAAAGCCGCAAATCTGTTGGTGTATGGGCACGGCGCTCTCAGGCTCGAAGGCGGCGTCCTGTCGCGCCATTGGCTGAAAAAATTGCTGGATTTTTCCGTGACGCCTCATCCTTACCTCGCAGAAATGAGATTCTTGAATTAATTGCAGAATTTGCGACGAACAAAGCGACAATATTCATTGTGTGCCGTCAACATGTTGGGCAAGCATGTCGATCATTTCTTCGGGTATGCGTCGTGCGATGACGGCCATGGTGTCGCTTGGCAGGCGTGCTTCTACCGCTTCCTCCGCCTGCCAAGCGCGCAGTCGTCCCGCGACGTAAGCCGCCTTCTGGCCGGTCAGCCGGGGGGCAGCGGTGCCGTTGCCGTCGTGGCAACGGGCGCAGGCGGGCAGTTCGCGTTCGGCGAGCCCATGGTGGTATAGCTGCTCGGCGGAATCACGCGACGCTGCGGGCCGTCCTCCGGGCAGGCCGGGCAGGGCCGCGAAATGGGATGCCAGCCGCCGGCGATCTGCGGGGGTGAGTCTGGCCGCCGCATTGGCCATCACCGCCGATGGCCGCACCCCGGACGCATAGTCCGCCAAAGCCTTTTCAAGCACTGCGGGAGCCTGCCCGCCCAGCACGGGGATGTCCTCGCCGCCGCGGCCCAGGCCATCCACGCCATGACAGCCGGTGCAGCCCGCCAGCAGCGGATCGGCCCCGGTTTCGCGCGGATCGCGGGTGAGCGCGCGATAACGCGCGGGCGACATGCCGGGCAGGCCGCGCACGAAACCGGCCATCCGCCGGATCTCGTCATCGCGATGCGCCGCTGCCCAGGCCGGCATGCCGGTGAACTTCACGCCATGCTTGATGATCCAGAACAGCTGGGCGTCGGTCCATTCGGGTGCCTTGTCGGCAAGGTCCGGCGCGGCAGGGATCGCCGCCTGCATCACCGGCAGCGGGGAGACGCCGGGCGCGCCATGGCATGCGGCGCAGCTCTGGTCGTAAAGCCCCGCCGCCGATATCAGCCCGGCCGGATCGACAGGCTGCTCCGGCGCTTCGATGCGCGTCCACGTCGCGACCGAATTGCGCATCACCCAGTGAAGGAACCAGTCGGTCACGGCCCAATGTCCGCTCGATGCGGCGACGTTGAACAGGCCCGACCAGGCGAACAGCATCCCGCCCAGTAACAGCCCGACCAGCCCGAATACCGCCCGTTTGCGGGTTATCCTCATGCCCGCTCTCCCGATCGCTGCCGCAACAGGGTCGCCAGGGCGGCGAGCCCGCCGATTAGATAGCTGCCGGTGCCGAGCAGCAGCATGATCACCCCGCCGAGCTGCTGGTCGGTCAGCGGGTCAAATCCGGTCGGCACATGATGCTGCGGATAGAGCGGCTGCGGCGCGAGGCCGATCAGCACGCCGAGCAGCGTCATGTGCATCGACGTCAGCAGCAGCGCGCCCACCCCCGCCGCACGACGCGAGACCGCCGCGCCGTCCATCGCGCCCAGCACCGCGCTCCACAGCAGCAGCCCCGCAAGCAGGAAGCTCGCCTGTTCTGCCAGCAGCCCGACCGGATGGAGCGCCAGCGCGCGGGCGGCGGGCAGATGCCATCCCCAGACCACTGCCAGCTCGATCAACGAAGCGGGCAGCGGCTGCAACCGGGGCCAGCGCGCCGCCGGGTCGAGGCTGCCGCCCGCCAGGCCGATCGCGATCAACGGCGCGGCGATCGCCACCGACAGCATATGCGCCGTCATGTGCCCGGTCATGCCCCAATGCTGCGCGGCGATCGCCAGCGCGAGCAACGACAGCGCGATCCCGACGACGAGGGAGATGCGGCGCATCACCGGCAATCCTGCAGGAACACCACGGGCAGCGCCGTGAACAGGATCGCCACGAAGCTGAGCCCCGACAGCAGCACCGTCGATTTCGCCAGGAAGCGCAGGCGCGCCTCCTGCGTGCCGCGATCATGCGGCGGCGGATCGCCGGCGATCCGCTCCTGCGCAAGCGCGATCAGCCCGGCCGCGACCACCAGCGCGAGCGAGAGCATCGTGACTACGACGACCAGCCAACCATAGGCGCGGAACGACAGGTCGATCGCGCCGCGCGCGCACATGATCGCTGCCAGCAGATAGCAGAACAGGAAATGCCCCGCCCATACCGTCGGCGGCACGATCAGCGTCCACAAGGTGATGCGCAGGCTGCGCGCGCGATCGGGCAGCCGCATCACGACGCCTCCGGGAACAGGCCGATGGTGAGCAGCGACACCAGCGCGGTGAACGCCATGAAATGCTGGTAGAGTGCGATGTTGCGCAGGTCTGCATCGTGGTCCGGCGTGATTCGTCCGGCGATGCCGCAGGCGACGCCGTAAAGCTGCATGATCAGCCCCACGCCGGCATGCGCCGCCGTCCAGATCGCGATCACCCAGACGATCGCGGGATAGACATGCGCGGTCGGATCCATGCCCGTGCTCCACGGCCCGATCAGCGTCGCCGCGCCGCCGGCAAGGCTCGCCACCGCGCCGATCGCCACCAGCCACCGAGCCGCGACCACGCCGCCGCGCGCATTCACCTCCTGCGCGGCGACCGTCGCGATCCAGCCGCCGAGCAGGATCGCCAGTGCCACCATCGGCCAATGAACGCCGGGGCCGATAATATCGGCTGGCGGAAAATCGGGATGGACCGTCCAGTAGAAGAAATAGCCGAAGATCAGGCTGGCAAAGGCCGTCGCATCGGCCATCATCGTGATGAACATCGCCCACCAGCTCGGCGAAGCGGGGCCGGAGCTGTAGAGCGGCAGGCTCAGCCCATGGCCGATCGGCTTTTCGGGCTTCTCCGGGAACTCGCCGGTGCCCGTCCACAGCCAGTAGAGGATCGCGCCCAGCGTCAGCACCGATCCCGCCAGCGCCCACCAGTACAGGTGATAGGTGGTCAGGATAAACACGCTGCCCAGGAAGAAGGCGGTCACCATCGGCACGACGCTCGGCCCGCCCAGCCGCACGACCTGGATCGGCCGCGCGTCGAGCACCGTGGTGATGATGGTCTCGCGCCGGCCCTCCTCCGCATCGGGCAGGAAATATCGCCCCTCGTCGACCTTGCGCATGAAATCGGGCTGGTCCCACAGCGGATAGCGCTTCTCGATCAGCGGGATCGATCGGATGCCCCAGTTCTCGTCCTCGGGCAGCGCCAGCCATTCGATCGTGCCGGCGGCCCAGGGATTGCGCGGCGCGCGGGCCCGCCATGGCGACCGGCACAAATCGACGACCAGCACGAGCACGCCCGCCGCGAACAGATAGGCACCGATCGTCGAGAGCATGTTGAGCCCGCCGATCCCCAGCTCCGCCGGATAAGTGAACACCCGGCGCGGCATCCCCATCAGGCCCGACAGATGCATCGGGAAGAACGCGACATTGGCCCCTGCGAACATCAGCCAGAAAGCGATCCGCCCCAGCCGGTCGCTCAGCTTCTTGCCGGTGATCAGCGGCCAGTAATAATACAGCCCGCCGAACAGCGGCAGCAGGGTGCCGCCGATCAGCACGTAATGGAGATGCGCGACGACGAAGTACGTATCGTGCGCCTGCCAGTCGAACGGGGCGACCGCCACCATCACGCCGGTGAGCCCGCCGATCACGAAGATCGCCAGCGCCCCCACGGCATAGAGCAGCGGCGTCGACCAGGTCACGCGCCCCGCCCACAGCGTCGCGATGAAGACGAATATCTGCACCCCCGTCGGGATCGCCACCGCCTCCGACGCGGCGGAGAAGAAGCCCAGGCTGATATTGGGCAACCCGGTCGTGAACATGTGGTGGACCCACAGCCCGAAGCTCAGGAAGCCCGTCCCCACCGCCGCGAGCACGATCCACGGATAGCCGAGCAGGTGCCTGCGCGCGAAGGTGGGGATGATCATCGCGAACAGCGCGATTGAGGGCAGGAAGACGATGTAGACTTCCGGATGGCCGAAGATCCAGAACAGGTGCTGCCACAGCAGCGGATCGCCGCCACGGCTGGCGTCGAAGAACGGCCAGTCGAGCAGGCGCTCCATCTCGAACAGGATGTCGCCGGCGATCAGCGGCGGAAAGGCGAACAGGATCATCACCGCCACGACCAGGATGTACCAGGCGTAGAGCGGCATCAGGTTGAGCCGCATCCCCGGCGGGCGGCATTTGAGCACGCCGACGATCAGCTCGACCGCGGCCGCCACCGACGACACCTCGATGAAGGAAAGCCCCAGCATCCAGATGTCCGCGCCGATGCCCGAAAGCGTGGGATCGGTGGTGAGCGGCGGATACATGAACCAGCCGCCATCGGGCGCGGCATCGAAGAAGATCGAGCCGGATACGAAGACCCCGCCGATCAGGAAGCTCCAGAAGCCGAAGGCTGACAGTCGCGGGAATGGCAGGTCGCGGGCGCCCAGCAGCTGCGGCAGCAGCAGGATCGAAACCGCCTCGAACATCGGGACGGCGAACAGGAACATCATCATCGACCCGTGCAGCGTGAACAGCTGGTTGAAGGTCGATGCGGAAACCAGGTCGTTGTCCGGCACCGCCAGCTGCGCGCGCATGATCAGCGCCAGCACGCCCGCGAACAGCATGAAGCCGAAGGCGGTCAGCGTGTACCAGACGCCGACGGTGTTGTTGTTGCAGTCCGTCCAGCGGAAGAACCAGCCCTTGGGGCTTTCCCAGACGGCGCGCAGCCGCGCCTCCTGCGCGGTACGCAGCGCTGGATCGTCCTGCGCATGAGCGTAGCTCGCCTGGGTTTCCATCAGCGGCGCTCCAGCAGGAAGCGGGCGATGGCGCGCGCCTCGATATCGGTCATGTCGGGCGTCGCGGGCATGCGCACGCCGGGCTTGGCGGCGGCGGGATCGCGGATGAAGGCCGCGACCGACGCCTCGTTCATCGGCAATATGCCTGCCCCCAACGTCGGCCGCTCGCCCAGCCGCGCCAGATTGGGGCCGATCGCCGTCGCCGTCGCCGAAGTCGACAGGCTGTGGCAGGCGTCGCAGCCGCGCCGGGCGAAGGCGATCGATCCCGCCGAGTTCGCCGCCGGGCTGGCAACCGCGCGCGCCGCCAGCCAGCGGTCAAAGTCCCCCGCCGGCATCGCGATCACATCGAACGCCATCAGCGCATGGCTCAGCCCGCAGAATTCGGCGCAGACACCGCGATAGCGCCCCGCCCTGGTGGCGCGGACGATCAACCGGTTGGTGCGGCCGGGCAGCATATCCATCTTGCCGGCCAGGCCCGGTATCCAGAAACTGTGGACGACATCACTAGCGGTCAGATCGAAGACGACGGTCCGCCCCACCGGCAGGCGGATCTCGTTGGCGCTGGCGACGGGCGGCCGATCATTCGGGCGATACTCGACATGCCACCAGAACTGCCGCCCATCGACGGCGATGCGCAGATCGGCAGGCCCGCTCGCCATCGGGCGCATCAGCGGCAGCGCCAGCACGAGCAGCAGACCGAGCAGCACGGTCGGCACGATCGCACCCAGCCACAGCACCACGCGCATCCCCTGCTGATGGCTGATGCTGCGCTCGGGCTGCCGCATCGCATGGATCGCCAGCGCCGCGACGGCGGCGAGGATCACGGCGGCCGCGACCGCCAGATACAGCATCAGCGACCGGGTCTCCTCGGCCGCGATGCCGAACGGCGCGAGCGTCGACTGATGCCCCGCGCAGGCGGCCAGCAGCATGCATGACGAAAGGCCGGCGCATAGTGCCGGCAACCGGAACGAAGACGTCCAGCCCCCTTTCAATACCTGTTCCCATTTTTCGCGACCTGATTGGAGGGGATAATACTGCAGGCGCGAAATCGATCCCTCGTTGTAACGACTTATCGATCGGCACGGCGACGGAACGGGAGAGCGCGAGGACGGTTGATGGGCCGCCATGACCGAAACCTTGTCCGCCGCATTGCCCGATGATGTCGCCGTTCTTGCTCGAGCGGAGGGGCAGACGATCGGATGACCATGCCCGACGGCATCGCCGAAGATCACGCCGCCGAACCGGGCTGGTTCGGTCGCCATGCGAGCCCCCTGTCCTTCGTGATCCTCGCGCTGTTCCTGGGCTTGGCCTTCGCGGGCTTGTGGGGCGGCGGGCCGAACCCCGTCGCCCGCGCCGGCGGCCCCGATGCCGCGATCGAGGTCGCCATGCCGCGGATAATCCGCAACGGCGAATTCTTCGAGATCCGGATGCGGGTCGATCCGCGCCGGCCGATCGGCAATCTCGTCGTCGGCGTGACGCCGGCCTTGTGGCGGGACATGACCGTCAACTCGATGGTCCCTGCCGCCAGCGAGGAAAGCTACGCCGACGGCGCGTTTCGCTTCGCCTACGGCCCTGCCCGGCCCGGCGAGCCGCTGGTCGTGAAGGTCGATCTGCAGATCAATCCGCTGCTGTTCGCCGGCACCGCCGGCCGCATCACCGTCTATGACGACCGGCGCGCGCTGGTGTCGCTGCCGGTCGCGATGAAGGTCCGCCCCTGATGGATATCGTCCTGCGCGCCAGTGCGATGTTCGCGCTGCTCTATCTGCTCCTCCGCCTGCTGGGCAAGCGCGAGCTGAGCCAGGTGACGCCGTTCGAGCTGGTCGTGCTGATCGTGATGGGCGACCTGATTCAGCAGGGCGTCACCCAGAACGACTTCAGCCTCACCGGCGCAGCGCTGGCGATCGCGACCTTCGCGTTCTGGGCACTGCTGCTCAGCTGGATCACCTATCTGGTCCCCCGCGCGGAAAGGCTGCTGGAGGGCACGCCCCGCGTGCTGATACGCGACGGCACCCTGATCGAACCCAATCTCCGCAGGGACCGGATGACGCGCACCGAGGTCGAGTCCGAGATGCGCCTGGCCGGCATCGCGCATATCACCGAGGTCGCCTGGGCGATCCTCGAACCGCAAGGCAAGATCAGCTTCATCCGCAAGCAGGACGACGACGAACCCGCCCGCCAGACCGACGAAAGCTCCGTCGCGTCCTGAGGCTTCGTGGCGGCCAGATCTCCGGCAGGCTCTGCTCCGCCTCGCCCCAGCCCTTCAGCGCCTTCGATCCGGCCCGTTCGATCAGCAGCTCCCCATCGCCGATCATAACCCAGCAGATTGCGGATGTTCGCCGAAGTCCGCGCGATCAGCCAATCGCGCGTGACCGCGATTGGGTAACAGGTTCAGTGTCGGCTGCGGAACGGCTTGGAAGGGGCAGCGCCTTGCTGTGGCACCAGGGAGAGCGAGGTGACAGCCGCATGCAGGCCAGATCCGTTTCCTCCGGATGGTTCCTAGGCTTCGTTGGACGGCGGTTGACGGGACATATCATCGATGCAAATGAATGCGGAGGGCTCCATGCTGGGGCACGTCGGCGCTCGGGCTTCAGGGTTTCCGCAGCGGTCGACATCTAGCTGCGGTCATATGCGAGCGTCCACGTGTTGAATGGCAGCGGGCTGGGTTCGGTATTCATTGAATTGCGGCATGCGTTGCTGCGCTTCCTCGCCAGCCGTGGCGCGTCGCCCGAGGAAGCGGAGGACGTCCTTCAGGAAGTCCACCTGAAGCTGCTGGACGAGGCTACCGGGCCGATCGCCCAACCCCGCGCCTATCTTTACAAGATGGTCAACAATCACTTCCTGGTCCACCGCCGCACGGCGGGGAGGCGGTCGCGTCGCGAGGAGGATTGGGTCGAGGTCAACGGCTCGGGCAGCGAGATGGACGACCAGCCGTCGATCGAGACGGAGCTCGTCGCCCGGGAGCAGATCGCGATCCTGCAGCGCGTGTTCGACGACATGCCCGAACGCACCCGGACGATCTTCCGCCGCTTCCGCATCGATGGCGATCCCCAGCGGACGATTGCGGCGGATCTCGGCATAACCGTCAGCGCGGTCGAAAAGCATCTCGCAAGGGCCTACAAGACAATCTCCGCCGCCAGGCTGCGACTTGATGAGGACATGCCGGACCGGCGGAGTCCTACGCTTGATAGGGGTCGCCATGTCATCTGACACGCACGATAGCGTCCAGGCGCAGGCCATCGAATGGCATATTCGTCTTCGACAGGGAGATGATGCGACGTGGGAAGCCTTCGCCGCGTGGATGGCCGAGGACGAGCGCCACGCCGCAGCCTATGACATCGTCGAGCAGGACGATCTGGTGCTGGACGAGCTGCTCCCCCACGTCACCTTCCGCGAGGCGGCGAACGATCAGCCGGAAGAGATTCACGCGCAGCCAGAACTGCAACCCCAGCCCCAGCGGCGACGGTGGGCCTGGGCGCTGGCGGGCGGCGGCATCGCGGCTTCGGTGGCGGCGGTCATCGGCGTGTCGCTGGTGCCGTTCGACCGGCAGGAACTGTATCAGGTCGCCACGGCCAGCGGGGAGGTTCGGGTCGTCACGCTCGATCCGGAAACCAGCGTCACGCTCAACGGCGCGACCCGGATGACGTTCGACCGGAACGATCCCCGCTTCGCATCGCTGGAAGGTGGCGAGGCGTTCTTCCGGGTGCGGCACGACATCGAGAACCCGTTCCGGCTGACGGTCGGCGGGGACGTCGTGGAAGATGCGGGGACGGAGTTCAACGTCGTGCACGAGGCCGGCGAGGTGCGGGTCGCGGTGCGCGAGGGCAAGGTCGTCTACAATCCCGCCGGCTCGGCGATCGCCCTGATCGCAGGCCAGTCGCTGGTGGACCGCGCCGATGCCGATACGGTCAAGCTCGGCAAGGTGGCGATCGACGCGGTGGGCAGCTGGCAGGGCCGTTCGCTGGTCTATGCCGGCGCGCCGCTGGCCCAGGTGGCGGCCGATCTCAGCCGGTCGCTCGGCGCGCGGATCAGCGCTTCCCCCGACGTCTCGGCTCGCCCCTTCTCCGGGACGATCATGCTCGACAGCAGCGGCACCGCGCAGCTCGACCGGCTCGGTCGGGTGCTGGACCTGACGATCGAACGCGGCCCAGACGGATGGGTCATGAAGCCTGTCGGCAGTGCGGCTCGATAGGAGGTCGGCCGTCGCGATCACGGTTGCGGCCAGCCTGAGCGGAGCATCGGCCGCCGAAGCGGCACGGTTCGACATCGCGCCAGGCCCGCTGGGCGCGGTCGCGGCCGCGATCGGCGCGCGGGGCAGAGTGACGATCGCGGTCACCGATCCCGAGCTTGCCGCGCGCCGCTCGCCCGGGGCGCGGGGCGACCTTTCGGTGCGGGCGGCCCTGGCGGCGGCTCTTCACGGCACCGGTGCCAAGGCGATCTTCTATGACGACGTGACGGTGAGGATCGTCCGCGAGCGGACAGTCCGCAAGCGGCCGCAAGCGCCCGTCCCTGCCTTGCCCACGCCGATCGACGAGCCTTCGCCGGCGATCATCGTCACCGCCAGCAAGCAGAACGTGCCGCTGCTCAACTATCCCGGATCGTTCCAGATGTTCGAGCCGCAGGCGCAGTGGACGGGGCGTCACGCCGCGCGGGGCAGCGCGGG
>Ga0160473_101300_pt1 | contig 12734 bp, 10 predicted proteins | sample HID1975I_E11MG_FD_108217 | JGI IMG/M metagenome (GOLD analysis project Ga0160473, IMG submission 108217) | Enriched soil microbial communities from UW Madison campus, WI, USA - HID1975I_E11 MG | ecosystem: Environmental > Terrestrial > Soil > Unclassified | place: USA: Madison, Wisconsin... | reverse complement strand
CCACGTGCTCCACCACGAACGGCAGCTTGCGCTGGTCGAGCAGTTGCAGGGTATCGCCGGTCCACAGGATCGGGCGGATATGGTCGTAACGGGCGTAGTCGATGTCGGTGGATGCGTTCATCGGGCCATTGTAGCGGCGCGCCGATGCGGGCGGAATCGCGTGCTCAGTTGACCGCGAACTCGGCGCGGCAGCCCTTGTCCACCCACACCCCGCGGCTGTCCCAGCCCCAGCTGCTGCCCTGCTCGCAGGGCGTGCCGGAGAGCTGCTTGTTGAGCGTGGCACCGTGGGTGATCCCGGCACCACAGAAGCGGCGCTGACGGGATTTGGATTCGCAGACGAGAATGCGCGGCACGTTGAGGAAGCCGCTGCCATCGGCGGCACCGACCTCGAACTCGCCCTGGCAACCGCGGGTCACCCAGATCTCGTTGCGGCGGTAGCCCCAGCTGTGGCCTTCGCGGCAGGGCAGCGAGGTGAGCTGGCGAAGCAGACGCACCGGCGCACCCTGCAACACCACCGGACAACTCTGCGGGCGGCCATTGGATTCGCAGCGCACGATGCGGCGCGTGCGACGCTCTCCATCGCTGCGGGTTGCCGCCACGGCCGTGCGTGCGCGGAACTCGGCGCGGCAGCCCAGCGTGACCCAGACGCCGGAGCGATCGGTGCCCCACTCCGAGCCACGCACACAACTGTTGTCGGAGAGCTGGCGGATCAGATCCACGCCGCGCTCGGTGGGAATATCGCAGTGCACCCACCCCATATCGCGCGATTCGCAGCGCACCACTTCGCCGGCGTAGCCGCCCGCCTGCGCGAGGGCCGTCTCCGGCATCAGCGCAGTCCACAGCAACACCGGCCACAAGGGCATGCCCGCGCCTACCAACAGCTTCATCAACTCGATCCCTGCCACGCCTGAACGATCACCTGACCACCTTCGGACATCCGGTGTGATCAGAGCATCATCATGCAGGCCGCGCAAGACGCGAATGCGTCAAAACGCCTCAAGCGTGGGCGAAATCCAGGGCCAGTACATCGGCGATCCGGCCGGTGCGGTTCATCGTCATCAACAAGCGGTCCACACCGACCGCGACACCCGCGCAATCGGGCAGTTCCGGCAAGGCCGCGAGCAGGTGTTCATCCACCGGGGGCAGCACATCGCCACGTGCGGTGCGTATCGCATGGTCGCGCTCGAAGCGAGCGCGTTGTTCAGCCGCATCGTTCAGCTCGTGATAGCCGTTGGCCAGCTCCACATTGCCCAAGTAGAGCTCGAAACGCTCGGCCAACGCGGGCGTGCCGGGGCGGATCCTCGCCAGTGCCGCCTGGGTGGCCGGCCAGTCGTGCACCACCGTCATCGTGTCGTCACGGAAGTGCGGCTGGATGCAGTGGGTCATCAGTAGATCGAGCCAGTCGTCGCGGGTGAGCCCATCGGCATCGATGCGGATCTCGGCCAGCGGCGCCTGCAGCTGTTCCAGGCTGGCCTCGAACGGGTCCAGCCCGATATGCCGCTGGTAGAGACCGCGGTAATCGATGACCTCCAACGTGGCCTCGCGCTGGACCAGCTGCAGCGCGGCGCGCACCAGCTCGGCGGTCTCGCCCATCAAGCGGCGGTGATCCCAGCCGACCCGGTACCACTCCAGCATGGTGAACTCGGGGTTGTGGCGGCCACCGGCCTCGCCATTACGGAACACGCGGCCAAGTTCGTAACAGTCCCCCACCCCGGCGGCGAGCAGCCGTTTGAGGGGAAACTCCGGCGAGGTGCGCAGCCATCGCTGCGGCGTGCCTGCATCCACGTGCCCACTGAAACGGGTGTGGAAGCTGTCGATGTTCGGCTCGGTATTGCCGGCGGCGGAGAGGATCGGCGTTTCCACCTCCAGAACATCGCGCGCGGCGAAGAAGCTGCGGATCAGCGCGTTGAGCGCGGCTCGCTGGCGCAGCGCGGCGATCATGCGCGCGCGTCCTTCAGGCGCTGGGCCAACGGCAGCGTCAACAGATCGCGGGTGTCATCCACATAGCCGGTGGCCAGGTACAACCGGCGCGCCAGTTCGTTGTGGTGGTTCACTTCCAGGCGCATGCGTTCCACGCCCCGCGCATTGGCACGCTGCTCCAGAATCGCCAGCGCCTGCTTGCCGCGCCCGCGGCCCCGCGCGGCATGGGCCAGGTAGAGCTCGTCCAGCAGCGCGAAGTGACCGCCCTGCTCCAGGCTGAAGCCCATCGCCAGGGCACCGTAGCCCACCACCGTGCCCGCCTCGTCCAGCCACAACAACACTTCGCCATTGCGCGGATCTTCCAGCAGTGCGGCCAAGGCAGTGCGCACGCGGGTGTCGTCGAAATCGAGTTTGTCCTCGGCGTAGAAATCGCGCATCAGCCCGATCAACAACGCGGTGTCAGCCACGGTGGCCAGACGGAAATCAAGGGGAATGGTCTGCATGCGATCTCTCTTGTTCAATACTTCGCGAGGAAAGCGACCAGCTGGTCTTCATCCCAGACCGGCACGCCCAGTTCCTGTGCCTTGGTCAGCTTGGACCCGGCCTCGGCACCCGCCACCACGAACGAGGTCTTCTTGGAGACACTGCCGGCCACCTTGGCACCCAGTGCTTCCAGGCGCGCCTTGGCCTCATCGCGATTCATCTGCGACAACGTCCCGGTCAGCACAGCGGTCTGGCCCTCCAGCGGACCTGCTGCCTGCTCGGCCTGTTCCGGCGCCAGCGCCAGCAGTTTCTGGCGGTAATCCTCGGCCTTGAGCAGCATCGGCCCATGGCCCTCGCTGTCCAGCCAGGCGGCCAGGCCCATGGCCACCTCGTTGGGCAGGCCGGCGGCCACAAAGCGCACCGGCTCGGCATCCAGCACCGCGGCAGCGTCCGGCAGCATGGCGACCAGCTTCTCGGCGCGCAGGCGGGTGATGCCCGGAATCTCCGCCTCGACCAGCAACTGCGCGAAATCCAGACCCTCGCGCAGCTTGGCGATCGGCGGGTGCACATCGCTGATGCGTACCTGACCGACCTGCAGCAAGGCATCGATCGCCTCCTGGTTGCCGGCCTGCTCGAAGAAGTGGCCGAGCGAGCGCGCGACTTCGCCGCCAATATCGGGCACGCGCTTGAACAGCGGCCACGGCAGGTGGCGGATCAGCTGCAGATCGCCGAACCAGGTGGCCAGGGCCTTGGCGGTGCTTTCGCCTACGTGCTCGATGCCCAACGCGAACAACAAGCGCTCCAGCGTGGTGGTGCGGCTGGCGTCGATGGCGGCGATCAGGTTGTCGGCCCACTTGGTGGCGATCTTTTTCGTGTTCCAGGTGAACGTGGTCGGCATCGCCAGCGCCTGCGCGCGCCATCCCGCATCGCTGCCATCCAGCTTGAGCAGACCGCGCAGATAGTCACCGCTGCCTTCCGGCGGCAGATGCAGGCCGATCTGGCTGGCCAGCGCCTCGGGCGACTCGGCATCCAGCACCAGCTTGAGCTGCAGCAGTTGATCGCGCTGCAGGCGGTACAGATCCGCCACGCCGCGCACGATGCCGGCATCGACCAGCGTCTCGATGTACTTCCCGCCCAACCCGTCGATATCCATCGCACGGCGCGAGGCGAAGTGCGCGATGGCTTCCTTGCGCTGCGCCGGGCAGCTCAACTCACCCGAGCAGCGCCAGGCGGCCTCGCCCTCTTCGCGGACGATCTCCGAACCGCATACGGGGCACTGCGAGGGCATCTGCCACGGCGTGGTACCGGCGGGGCGGCGATCGGCGATGACGCTGACCACTTCCGGGATCACATCGCCGGCGCGGCGCACGATCACCGTATCGCCGACACGTACATCCAGACGCGCGATCTGATCGGCGTTGTGCAGCGTCGCGTTGGACACGATCACGCCGGCCACGGCCACCGGTGCCAGCCGCGCCACCGGGGTCGCCGCGCCGGTCCGGCCGATCTGGATCTCGATCGCCTCCACCGTGGTGGTCTGCTCCTGTGCCGGGAACTTGTGTGCGATCGCCCAGCGCGGAGCACGCGCGACGAAGCCCATCTGTTCCTGGCCGGCACGGTCATCGAGCTTGTAGACCACACCGTCGATATCGAAGGCCAGGCCATCGCGGCGCTCGCCAATGTCACGGTAATAGGCGAGCAGCCCGTCCGCACCTTCCACCACCTGGCACAGGTCGCTGACCGGGAAGCCCCATGCACGCAGCTGGGCCAGCGTGGCCGAATGGGTGGGCGGCAGTTCACCGCCGTCGACCTGGCCGATGCCATAGGCGTAGAAACTGAGCTTGCGCCTGGCGCTCATCTTCGGATCCAGCTGGCGCAGCGAGCCGGCCGCGGCATTGCGTGGATTGGCCAGCACCTTGCCGTCATGCAGCCGGGCATCGGCGTTGTAGGCCTCGAAATCAGCGCGGGCCATGTAGACCTCGCCGCGTACTTCCAACACCTCGGGCCAGCCTTCGCCTGTGAGCGCCTGCGGGATCACGCTGATCTGGCGCAGGTTGGCACTGACATCCTCACCGGTGGCGCCATCACCCCGGGTTGCGCCTTGGACGAAGCGGCCATTCTCGTAGCGCAGGCTGATCGCCAGGCCGTCGAGCTTGGGTTCGGCGGAGAAGTAAAGCGTGCGCCGGCGCAGGCGCTCGCCGATGCGGCGCACGAAATCCTGGACTTCCTCATCGCTGAAGGCGTTGCCCAGCGACAGCATCGGCACCGCATGGCGAACCTCGGCGAAGCGCGAAGAGGCTTTGCCACCCACCTGCCGGGTGGGCGAGTCTGCGGTGATGAGCTCGGGGTGCGCCTGCTCGATCGCTTCCAGCTCGCGCACCAGCCGGTCGTACTCGACGTCGGGAATCAGCTGCTCGTCGCGCTCGTGGTATGCCTTGCCGGCATCCTCGATCTGGCGGCGCAGGACGTCGGCACGTGCGGCGGGGCTGGGGGTCATGCGGAAGGCGATCCTGGCGGGGCATTCAATTTTACCCCTCCCCCCGCTCCTGCGCGCAGTGAAGAATGCTTGCCGCCGATTCGCAGTGGCGCTAGGTTGCGTCGAACCCCTCTTTGCCGGTGCACCGTGAGCCCTGCCCTTGCCGCTTCCCGTCGCTCGTTTCTGCAACTGGCCGGTACCGGCCTGGCGTTGTCCGGCCTGGGCGTACTGCCTGCGTCGGCCACGCCGTCGCGCGCGCTCCCCGCCAGTGCGGGACCGGTGCTGCTGAACTTCAACGAGTGCCCCTATGGGCCATCGCCTGCCGCGCAGGCCGCGGCACGCGACATCATCGCCGGCAGCGGGCGGTATCTGTTTGCTCTGGCGGGCGAGCTGCGCGATCTGTTCGCCCAGCAGGAAGGCATCGGCAAGGATCACGTGCGGCTGTATCCGGGCTCCAGCGAGCCACTGAACCGGGCGGCAGTGCTTTGGACCTCGCCTGGTGCGGGGCTGGTGGTCGCCGATCCCACCTTCGAGGCGCTGGGCGATCTTGCCGCTGCGCGTGGGGCCACGGTGGTCAAGGTGCCGCTGCGCGCCGACGGGGCACACGACGTGCGTGCGATGGCGGCGGCTGCCGCGACGGTCAATGCCGGCCTGCTGTACCTGTGCAACCCCAACAATCCCACCGGCTCGATCACCCCGACGGCCGACATCGCCTGGCTGCTGGCCAACACGCCTGCGCAGACCCGGGTGCTGGTCGATGAGGCCTACCTGCAGTACAGCGAACAACGCTCGGTGATCGCCCAGGTGATGCAGCGCGATGACGTGATCGTGCTGCGCACCTTCTCCAAGCTCTACGGGATGGCCGGACTGCGCCTGGGCGTGGCGGCTGCGCATCCGGATCGGCTGAAGGAACTGGCCAGCCTGGGCGACAACCCGTTGCCGGTCACGGCGGTGGCCGCCGGGCTGGCGAGCCTGCGCGATCCCGGGTTGATCGCGCAGCGCAACGCGGAGAATGCCCTGGTGCGGCAGGAGACCATCGGCTGGCTGGGCAAGCGCGGTTTTACCTGCATGCCTTCCGAAGCGAACTGTTTCGTGGTCGATGTGCAGCGTGACGGCGCAGCGTTTTCCGCAGCGATGGCCAAGCGCGGCGTGGTCATCGGCCGCAGCTGGCCGATCTGGCCGCAGCGGGTGCGGGTAACGGTCGGCACCGAGGCCGAGATGGCGCGGTTCCGCGAGGCGTTCGAGGCGGTGGTCAGCCGCAACGGGTAAATGGAGAGCCGACCGTTGGTCGGCTCTCCTTGATCACCAGCGCGGCGCTTTGGTGAGCGGCGGGGCCTGGTGCTGGCGGTCGTAGGCGCGCAGCTCGTCGCGGATGTGCGCGATGCGCTGGCGGCCCAGGGCGTTGCGGCTGTCATCGAGCACCACGCCGTCGAGCAGTTCGCCCATGCGCTGCACGGTCGGCAGCATCTTTTCCCAGGCGTCCAGCGCGGTCAGCGGCGCCGGCAGGGTCAGGAAGAAGGCGATCGCCGGCGTTTCCATCTCGCGGATGTTGGCCATGTCGAAACTGCCCGGCTTCATGATGCTGGCCATCGAGAAGATCGGGCCGCGCTCAGGATGGCCTTCGACCAGACGGTGGAAGACATTCATGTGGCCGAACACCAGGCCGGTCTTTTCCGCAGCGACGACGATGTCTTCGCCACGCAGCTGCTCACCAGCACGGGCGGCCACGAACAGCGAGACGATCTTGTCGAAATCCTGGGTGGTGCGCTTGCCAAGGTCACTGGCCGCACCGGCATCCACCTCGGGCAGGCCGAGTTCGGGCTGGGTCACGCCGTCTTCGCCCACCACGGGCGCGGCGCCGTCGGCCGGGCTCTCGCCCTCGCCCAGCACGGGCTCGCGGCGCTGGCCGTTGGCGCCTTCGGCACCCTCGACGCGGCGGCCTTGCACTTTCTTTTTCGGACGGCCAAACAGGAAGATCGCAGCGATCAACAGCAGGCCGGCGGCCAGGATGCCGATGCGGAGCAGTGCCATGTCGGACATTCGGGAGGTTCTCCGGCTAAATCATTCAGGTACTTAAGGATGGCACGTCACGCCGCGCCCGCCAATCGTGCGGCTTCCTCCAGGTCGACACTGACCAGTCGGCTGACGCCCGGTTCGCGCATGGTCACGCCGGAAAGCTGGTGCGCCGCCTCCATCGTGGCCTTGTTGTGGCTCACAAACAGGAACTGAACCTTCTCGCTCATTTCCTTGACCATATTGGCCAGGCGGCCGACGTTGGCTTCGTCCAGTGGCGCGTCCACCTCGTCCAGCAGGCAGAACGGCGCCGGGTTGAGCTGGAAGATCGCAAACACCAACGCCACCGCGGTCATCGCCTTCTCGCCACCGGACAGCAGCGAGATGCTCGACACCCGCTTGCCCGGCGGCCGCGCCATGATCGCAACACCGGTGTCGAGCAGGTCTTCACCTGTCAATTCCAGATAGGCGTGACCACCCCCGAACAGACGCGGATAGAGCTGCTGCACGCCGGCGTTGACCCGGTCGAAGGTGTCCTTGAAGCGGCCGCGGGTCTCGCGGTCGATCTTGCGGATCGCGTCTTCCAGGGTTTCCAGCGCGGTGGTGAGGTCGGTGTTCTGCGCGTCCAGATACTCCGAACGCTGCGAGGCCTCGCCGTATTCCTGGATGGCGGCCAGGTTCACCGGCTCCAGGCGGCGCATGCGGCCGTCGATCTGATGGACCGTCTGCTCCCAGTCGGTGATGCGTGCATCCTCGGGCAGGCCGTTGATCACATCCTGCAGCACGAAGCCGGCCTTCTCCACCGAGGCCGACAGCTGGTCGGCGCTGAGCACCAGCGCCTGCTGGTCGAGCTTGCGCTGGGAAATCCGCTCGCGTTGGGCAAGCGCCTGTTCGTCGCGCTGATGGCGGGTCTGTTCAAACGTGCGCAGCTCGGCATCGATGCCATCCAGCAGCGTGCGCGCCTCGCCCAGCACCCGGTCGGCACGCACGCGCTCACCCAGTGCGTTCTGGTGTTCGGCTTCGAGCGTCTTGACCGGCGAATCGCCTTCGTCGAGCTGCGAATGCAGTTCGCCCAGGCGCGTATCCAGCTGCCCGCGCTGCGTGCTCATGCGCTCCAGTGCCTGGCTCAGCGAGGCGATCTGCGCCCGCTGTGATTCCAGGGTCAGTGCCAGCGAGTGCGCCGCTTCGCGTACGTTGCGGGCCTGGTCACGCGCCTGGTCGCGCGCATCGGTGAGCTGGCGGCGCTCGCCTTCCAGCGCCGCGCGGACCGATTCCAGATCCCCCATGCTGGTGACCGCATCGTCCAGGCGCGCGCGTGCTTCACGCACCTGCTCACGGCCGGCATCCAGCGTTTCCAGCAGCTGCACCAGTTCGCCTTCGATACGATCGATGCGGGTTCGGGCGGCTTCCACCTTGCCCTGCTGGCTCTGCAACTGCCCACCAAGTTCGGACACGCTGCGATGCGCCAGATACAACTGGCGCTGCGCGTCTTCGCGCTGCTGCTCACCGGCCAGCAACTGGTCACGGAAACCGGACAACTGCTGTTCCAGGGCCGCTTCGCGGTCCTGCAACGTCTCAATCTGCTCGCGCAGGGTGACGATCTCGCGTTCACGCAGCAGCGCGCCCTGCTTGGCCGCGCCGGAGCGCGACACGCGCACCCAGCCTTCACCCAGGCGCTCGCCACCGCGGGTAATGACCGAATCGCCCTCACCCAGCGTCGCCTGCAGTGCACGCGCGGCCTCGAGATCCTCGGCGGCATGCAGGCGCGCAAGCAGGCGACGGATCGCGGTGGGGCCCTGTACTTTCGCGGCCAACGAGGTCGGCGCGACGTCCAGCGCGTCCTGCTCGGCCGAGACCAGCGCGATGCGGCCTTCGCCGAGTTCGCCCAGCGCATCCACCAGCGTTTCCGGTGCATCGACCAGCACACCTTCGATCAGCTGACCGAGCGCGCTTTCCACGGCGTTTTCCCAGCCACTCTCCACGGTCAGGCGCTCACCGACGCGCGCGCCGGAGTCCAGCCCCCGCGCCTTCAGCCATGCCACCGCCGCGCCCTGCTCCTGGCCCAGCGCGGCCTGCTGCAGGGTTTCCAGCGAGGACAAACGGCCGCGTGCGGCCTGGGCCTGCTTGCGGATCTCGGCCAGCTCGGTCTGCCCGGTGCGCTGCCGATCCTGCAGCCCGGCCACGGCGTGTTTGCGTTCTTCGACCTGCTCGTTGAGCGTGTCCAGCGAGGCCTTCTGGGTCTCGTGCTGGATGTGCAGCTCCTCGAACACCTCGGCCAATGCGTCCAGATCCAGCCCGGCACGTTCGGCCTGCAGCGACTCGCGGCGACGGTCGGCTTCCAGCACCTGGCGGTCCAGATAGTCCACGCGGGTGCGCTCGACTTCCCCGGCACGCGAGGCCTCGGAGGTGCTGCGGGTGTGGCTTTCCCAGCGCTGCTGCCAATCGGCCAGGCGCGCCTCGGCATCGCGCAGGGCTTCCTGTTTGATTTCGTTCTCTTCCTGCAGCTGCTCCAGGCGCGGCTCGGCGTCATCGACCGCCTCGCGCAGCACCATCAGCTTGGCCTCATCGCCACTGATGTGCTGGCCCAGATCGGCCAGCGCCTGCTGGGCTTCATCGCGCGCCTTGTTCAGTCGCTGCGACATCTCGCGCTGATGCTGGATCTGCTGCTCCAGGCGCGCCAGGGTGCTGCCGACCTGGTACACCTCGGCCTGCGCGGTGTTGAGCGCATCGGAGGCTTCTTCTCGGCGCAGCCGGCTGGTTTCGATGCGCGCTTCGGCGTCGCGCTGTTCGGCGATCAACTGCTGCAGGCGCGTTTCCTCGCGCGACAACGCTTCGCGCAGCCCGCCCAGGCGCCCATCCAGGCCGCGGTACTCCAGCGCCTTCCACTCGGCATCCTTGACCTTGCGCTCTTCCTGCAACGCCTGGTACTGCTCGGCCTGGCGCGCCTGGCGCTTGAGGTGCTCGAGCTGCTTGCCGATTTCCTCGCGCAGGTCGCCCAGGCGATCCAGGTTTTCGCGGGTGTGCCGGATGCGGGTTTCGGTTTCCTTGCGGCGCTCCTTGTACTTGGAGATGCCGGCGGCTTCTTCCAGATACACACGCAGATCTTCGGGCCGGGCCTCGATGATCTTGCTGATCATGCCCTGCTCGATGATCGAATAGCTGCGCGGCCCCAGGCCGGTGCCGAGAAACAGATCGGTGATGTCGCGGCGGCGGCACTTGGTGCCGTTGAGGTAGTAGTTGCTGCTGCCGTCGCGGCTGACGGTGCGCTTGACCGAGATCTCGTTGAACGAGGCGTACTCACCGGTGATGGTGTGGTCGGTATTGTCGAAAATCAGTTCGACGGCGGCCTGCGAGACGGGCTTACGGGCGGAGGAGCCGGAGAAGATGACGTCGGTCAGCGAGTCGCCGCGCAGGCGGCTGGCGGAGCTTTCGCCCATGACCCAGCGCACGGCGTCGATGATGTTGGATTTGCCACAGCCATTGGGGCCCACCACGCCGGTCATGTTGGTCGGCAGGTGCAGCGTGGTCGGATCGACGAATGATTTGAATCCGGACAGCTTGATCGTGGACAGACGCATGGCGTGATGGTTTTCCGGGCGAAGGCCTGAAGCGACCCCCACCATGGTGGATTACGGAGCGGATTTACCCTTCAAGCCATTGATGTTGCAGGGTTTCAATGGCCTCGAGGGCGACGCGATAGCCTGAGTATAACGGGGCGGGTGTTCGGCGGGCTGCGTGGCTGGTGTTGGCCGTGGCCGTGTAGCGGTAGGCAGAGCCAGAGCAGAACCGGCATTTCAGGTTGGTGCGTGGCGGGACGGCGTGGGTGGGGTCGCGGGACCCGCCGTGAACCCCGCTCCGCGGTCCGGCCCAGCCGCTGGCGGCTGTGCGTTCGAACGCATGCGAGGCAATGCCTCGCAAGCAATGCGCTCTCACCCATGGGGGCTCGAAATGCGCCATCCATGGCGCCTTACGGTCCCGCCACCCCACCCACGCCATCCCGTATACACATGGCTGGCGTGCGGGATAAGAGCCGAGGCATGGCGGCCGTGGTTTGGCTTTACTTCGCTTGGCCTGACTTGGCCCGACCTGACATGACACGACCTGTTCGCCATCGTCGGCGCGTCGACACCGGGGTAAAGCCACGCCATACGCCGCTGGGGCGGTACGAAAAGCAAGAGCATCCACGCATGGCGTGGATCTACCTGGGAAGCTGGACCCCCAACAGGCTGGCTTGGGTACCGCCCGCCCCAGCCGGCGGACGCCAGTTCTTCCAACCGCCCGGACCGGACATTTGGCTGGAGGGTGCCGGGTAGCCTGGGCCGGGACCGTAATGCGCCATGGATGGCGCATTTCGAGCCCCCATGGACGGGTTTACGGCGGGTCCCGGCCCAGGCTACCCGGCGCCCTCCCACCGATGTCATCAAGGCGCCAAGCCGTTGCCGCTGCCGTTGCCGTTGCCACAAACAAAAACGGGCACCCTCGCGGGCGCCCGTTTCAGTGACTCCCGCCTTTCGGCAGGGATCAGGCCTTTTCGGCTTCCACAACCACCTTGACGGTGGTTTCCACGTCGGCGTGCAGGTGAACAGTCACCTCGTACTCGCCCACGTTGCGGAAGGCGCCTTCGCCCAGGATCACTTCGCTCTTTTCCAGCGGCAGGCCGGCAGCGGTGAAGGCTTCGGCGATATCGCGCGGGCCAACCGAACCGTACAGCTTGCCTTCGGTCGAAGCGTTCGCAGCGATCGTGACGCTCTTGCCTTCCAGCTTCGCCTTGCGGGCTTCGGCGTCAGCGTGGATCGACTGGGCCTTGGCTTCGTAATCAGCGCGCTTGGCTTCGAACTCCGCCACGTTGGTCGCGGTGGCCGGAACGGCCTTGCCGGTCGGGACGAGGAAGTTGCGGCCGTAGCCCGGCTTCACGTCGACCAGATCGCCCAGACCGCCGAGGTTGGTGACCTTCTGAAGAAGAATCAGCTTCATGGTGTAGCTCCAAATATGTATTCGTTAGCGAGGCTCAGGCCCCGCAGCGGATGGCTGTCCGAATATCCGAACGGCAGACCTGGAAACCGCCCGACGCTGTTCAGCGCGGGCGGCCAGATCCGCGAAAGCGGCGACCGCAAGGTCGCCAGCCTTCATCAGACGTCGTGGTTGTCGGTGTACGGAATCAGGGCCAGGAAACGGGCGCGCTTGACGGCCGTTGCCAGCTGGCGCTGGTACTTCGACTTGGTACCGGTCACGCGGCTCGGCACGATCTTGCCGTTCTCGGTGAGGTACTGGCGCAGGGTGTTGAGATCCTTGTAATCGATCTCCTTGACACCTTCGGCCGTGAACTTGCAGAACTTGCGACGACGGAAGAACTTGGACATGTCAGTGCTCCTTAAGCGGCCGAAGCGGCGTCATCGCCGGCATCGGTGTCAGCGGCGGCGGGGGTGGTTTCACCTTCTTCGTCATCACGACGACGACGCTCGCCACGCTCGGGCTTGTCACCCTTCTCGTCCTTGCTCTTCATGATCAGCGACTGCTCGGTGTCAGCTTCGTCACGCTTGATGACGAGGTTGCGCAGCACGGCGTCGTTGAAGCGGAAGCTTTCCACCAGCTCGCTCAGCACGGCCTGGTCGCACTCGATGTTGAGCATGACGTAGTGGGCCTTCACCAGGTTCTGGATCGGGTAAGCCAGCTGACGACGGCCCCAATCTTCCAGACGGTGGATGGTGCCGTTGCCGTTCTCGACCAGCGCCTTGTAGCGCTCGATCATGGCCGGGACCTGTTCGCTCTGGTCCGGATGGACCAGGAACACGACTTCGTAATGACGACTCATGTGTTTTTACCTTTCGGATGTGGCCCTTTG
>Ga0160473_101295_pt1 | contig 12796 bp, 9 predicted proteins | sample HID1975I_E11MG_FD_108217 | JGI IMG/M metagenome (GOLD analysis project Ga0160473, IMG submission 108217) | Enriched soil microbial communities from UW Madison campus, WI, USA - HID1975I_E11 MG | ecosystem: Environmental > Terrestrial > Soil > Unclassified | place: USA: Madison, Wisconsin... | reverse complement strand
TGCCTGCATTAATTGGCGCTGCGGTGTTTGCCAAACGTTGGCGTCGTGCAGGCATCAGTACTCCGATGGAATATTTAGAAACCCGGTTTAGTCCTGCTGTAAGACAAATATTTTCGTGGTCCGGTGTAGGGTTTAAAATTTTGGATAACATGGTGCGGTTATATGCGCTGGGTTTATTTTTAAAAGCTGCCACCGGGGTAAGCCTGGAAAGTTCGATATTGATATGTGGTGTTATCGTAGCGGTTTATACAATTGCCGGCGGTTTATGGGCTGTAGTTATAACAGATGTAGTTCAGTTTGTAATATTAATTGTAGCCACATTAATTCTTGTACCGCTTGCAATTACTGCCGCAGGAGGGCTTGAAAATTTAATGAATACCATACCCGAACATTTTACCTGGACTAGTGGAAGTAAAGGAATGCCCATGTACATAATGGTGTATTATATAATGATCTTAATAAAGTACAGTGGTAATTGGACTTTTATTCAACGCTTTTACAGTGTTCGGGATGAAAAGGCTGGTAAGAAACAAGCGTTGTTGAGTGCCGCATTATTCTTCGTATTTCCTATTATTTTCTTATTCCCTTCTATTGCAGCAAGGGCTATTATACCCAATTTAGAAAATCCTGAAATGGCTTATGTAAGTCTTAGCTTAAAACTGTTGCCGCAAGGTATTATGGGTTTAATGGTAGCAGCCATGTTTGCTGCCACTATGAGCGTATTAAGTGGTGAATACAATGTAACAGCAGGGGTTTTGACCAAAGATATTTACCAGAGGCTATTTAAGAAAGATGCAAAAGATAAAGAGTTGTTGTGGGTAGGCAGGTTGATGACTTTGTTTCTTGGAGCTATGATTACCACAGGAGCTTTATACGTTGGCGGTTTTGGCGGCGCTTTTGAAGCGAATAAATTATTTACAGGCCTGTTTGCCATTCCTATGACAATACCATTGATACTGGGTATTGTGCTTAAGAAACCACAGCCATGGGGTGCTTTGGCAACGGTTGGCATCGGCATTGTGACCGGCCTGGTGTTGAATGCGCAGCCACAGATAAGCTGGCAGTTGGGAACCTTAATTGAAATAGTCATTTGTATAAGTGTGTTTCTTGCATCAGGTTTATTTGTAAATAAAAACCGTATATATCATCAAAATGTAAACACCTTATTTAAAAAGCTCGCAACTCCGTTAACCGAAGCACAGAAGCCAATTGAGAACTGGGGTTTTCAAAAAGCGATGAATAAATTATATGCAGTTGCATTGCTGGTTACAGGGTCATTGTTTATAATCATGAGTATTCCATCAATTAAAAACATCAGTGGAATGTCATCTTTAATTGCCGGTGCCTGTTGTTTGGTATTGGCCGGAATTATGTGGTTTTTAAACCGTAAGCCTGCAGCAGTTCCAACAGAAAACATTGCAGCAACATCCAGCAAGAAGTTAGAAACAGTGTAATGGGTTTAATGGTATATAGTAAGCAATATATGCCGTTATAATTTAATTTTCATAGAAAAACGGTATCAGGGCAAATAAAGGTAAAGTATAAAAACAGCAGAACAATTTATGTACAGTTTCAACGATACAAATCTTTTATTGACCAATGAGTATGGTAAAAAGTTGTACCATGAAGTTGCGGCATTATTGCCCGTCATAGACTTTCATAATCATCTTGATGCTGCAGCTTTGGCTGCCAATAAATCCTTTGAGAACATTTATCGGTTGTGGGTGCAAAACGATCCTTACAAGCACAGGGCCATGCGTATTTGTGGTGTTGCAGAAGACCTGATAACAGGTAGCGCAACAGAATATGATAAGTTTTTGGCCTGGGCACAATGCCTTACTAAAACAGTTGGTAATCCTTTGTTTCACTGGAGTTGTATGGAACTGAAACAACTGTTTGGTATAGAGGAATTGCTTACTCCCGAAAATGCGGAAAGCATTTGGAACACTGCAAACGGATTATTAAAAAATGAACAGTTAAAAGCAAGGAATATTTTAGAGCAATTGAATGTTGAAATAGTTTGCACTTCTGATGACTTGTCTGACAGTCTGGAACACCATATCGCCTTATCGAAACAGGGAAATAAACTGAAGTGCTTACCATCATTACGCGGCGACACCATAATTGCCTTTCAATCACCTGTATTTAATGCCTGGGTTTATAAACTACAAGCGGCTACCGAAATTACGATAAGCGATATCCAATCGTATAAAGAAGCTGTCATTAACAGGCTAAATTTTTTTAATGCTGCAGGTTGTTTATTAAGTGATCATTCTTTAGACAGCGGTTTTACATTCATTACCACCAAAGAGGCAGATGCTGCCGGATTGTTCGGCCAGGTATTGAACGGAGAACACCTTTCTGTAAACGACCATATTCGGCTTCAATCTCATTTGTTGCAGTTTCTTGGGGAAGAGTATGCGAAACGTAAATGGAAAATGCAATTGCATATCGGAGCACACCGGCACACCAGTACAAAGCTTAGAAATAAAGTAGGTCCGGCAGGCGGTTATGCCTGTATAGGAAGTACGGTAAATGTGCAATCAATCTGTAATTTTTTAGATGCACTGGATCAGCAGGATCGTTTGCCACCAACCATTTTATACACGCTTAATCCTGCTGATAATGCAATACTTGCATCGTTAACAGGTTCCTTTTCTGAAGATGGTGTACAGGGTAAAATACAGTTTGGACCAGCCTGGTGGTACAACGATCATTATGAAGGCATTGTACAGCAAATAAAAGATTTGAGCAGTTATGGTTTGCTAAGTACATCCATTGGCATGACAACGGATTCAAGAAGTATCGTTTCAATGCTTCGGCACCAATATTATCGCCGCATTCTTTGCAATACAATAGGTGGGTGGGTTGCCGAAGGGCACTTGCCGGACGACTGGAATTTGCTTTCATCAATGGCGAGCAATATCTGCTATTATAATATTAAAAACTGGATAAAAAAATAAGCGATCAATGAATAATAATTCTACAAAAGTAGCGGTGGTATCAGGAGCCGGCGGAACACTTTGTTCAGCAATGGCAATCAACCTTGCGGATCAAGGTTACAAGGTGGCTTTGTTGGGCAGAACGCTGGAGAAACTACAGAAAGTGGAAGAACAAATCACCGCTTCAGGTGGTACTGCCCTTTCAGTAAGTGCGGATGTTTCTAATGAAGAATCTGTAAAAGCAGCAAGTGATATTATTGAAAAGGAATTGGGCGTGTGTACCGTTTTAATCAACGGAGCCGGTGGTAACCAAATGGAGGCATTAACCAACATCACCGAGTTTGATGAAAGGGAACTGCTTAATGATGGATCGATCAAAGGGTTCTTTAATTTAAACATGAATGTGTTCCGCAGTGTGATAGATATTAACACCATGGGCACTGTAATACCCAGTGTTGTATTTGGCAGAGTTATGGCAAAATACAAAAAAGGGGTTATCATTAATATCGCCTCTATGAACAGTTATCGCCCATTGTCGAAGGTAGGCGCTTATGGTATGGCAAAAGCAGGCATTGCAAATTTTACTCAGTGGCTTGCAGCCTATCTGGCACCTGCCAATATTCGGGTAAATGCCATTGCTCCAGGTTTCTTTTTAAACGACCGCAGTCGTAAGATCATGTTCAATGCTGATGGTACTCAAACAGCAAGGGCAGGAAGTGTAATGGCTCATACACCCATGAAACGTTTTGGTGATGCAAAAGAACTAATTGGTTGTATGAATTGGTTGATTAATGATGATGCAGCAGGATTTGTCACCGGAATTGTGGTGCCGGTTGATGGCGGGTTCTTAGCAACTTCAGGGGTATAATTTATAGAGCTTTCAAAAAATATAAATAAATTTAAAATTATAATGCGATGAGCGTAGATCTGTATAAAAAAGAAGTTGGTATGATGAACCTGGAAAAGCTGATCGAAACCAGGGAAATGAAATCAGCCGTTGTTTTTCCCATAGATGAAAAAGAATTGCTGTACCGGTTTGAGCAATTATATACCGGTGCCGTAAACGATGTTTTACGGGAGTTTTGTTTACTCGACCAGGCATTGCCAGGTCATATAGTTCCATTAAGGGAATATAGAACGGTAGCCGGTTTTGCATTTACGGTTAAAAGTGCGCCTAATGTTTTAATTAGCGGCGAAATGGAATTTCGCACACAAATGTTAGATGAGTTGGGCGAAGATGCTTTTGTAATGTGGGATACCACCCAGGATGAAAAAGCAACTTTATGGGGAGGCGTAATGACAGCTACTGCTAAAGGTAAAAAAGTAAAAGCTGCCTGTATAGATGGCGGTATCAGAGACACCCACCAGATATTAGAGGCAGATTTCCCCGTATTTTACAAGTACCGCATCTCAAACGGAAGTTTGGGCAGATGCCTGATCACACATTACCAGATTCCTATACAAATTGGCAATACTGTTATCAAACCTAATGACGTCCTTCTGGGAGATATAGACGGTGTTTTGGTAGTGCCGCGTGATATTGCTTACGAAGTGTTGTTAAGGGCAGAAGAAATAAGGGAGAATGAAAAGAAAATATTTAGCTGGGTGCAGGAAGGGCAAACAGTACATGAAATAACAGAGAAGGGCGGTTATTTTTAAGTATTATAATAATCGCAGGTGCATTTCAAATTTTCCTGTTTCATTTGTTGACCAGCAGTGTTTTTCATGGCATCATCGTTGTGTCACTCCATTGTACTTGTATATTTTCATGCAACCGGAATCATGTAGCCATACACTTTTTTGTAATGACAATCCGCTATTTCATACAACAAATGCAGGATATTGCAGACGACCTGCACTAAGCTGAATAGTATTACTAACGTATAAGTGTGCGACGCAACGGCTGATGAAAATTGCCCCAAAGCCCGGTTCATAAAACTCTTAATCCAAATAATGAATAGTCATTCTTTTTGTTAAATACCATGCATGAAACTTAGTTTTTTATTTTTTGGAAATCAGCCCGATGAAAAATGGCAGTTGACAAAGCAAATGGGGATCTCATACGCCATTGCAAAACTTGCTCCTGAAATAACCGGTACATTACCGCCCTGGGATTACCAGTCTTTAAAACAATCCAAAGAAATTTTTGAGGCGAATGGCTTTACATTGTATGGTCTTGAAGGCGATCAGTTTGATATGAACAGGATTAAATTCGGGTTAGAAGGCAGGGATGAGGATATTGAGTTATACCAAAAAATGTTAGCAAATATGGGCCGGTTGGGTATTAAGTTACTGTGCTACAATTTTATGGCGGGTATTGGCTGGTACAGAACAACAACTGATATACAGGAAAGGGCAGGTGCATTGGTAAGTGGGTTTGATGCAGCTATTGCTAATAAACAACCATTAACAGAATTTGGAGAAGTAAGTGCTGAAAAGATTTGGGATAACTACCAGTATTTTATTCAAAAAGTGATTCCCGCAGCAGAGCAATCAGACGTTAAATTGGCTTTGCACCCCGATGATCCACCGGTATCCTCGTTAAGAGGCATCGGAAGAGTTTTCATTAATGCCGATAGAATACGAAAAGCCATGTCATTAAGTACCAGTCCCTCACATGGACTAACATTTTGCCAGGGTACTTATACTACAATGGGTGAAGATGTTCAAGCTTTAATTCAGGAATTTGGCAGTAGTAACAGAATTCATTTTGTTCATATACGTGATATTGTAGGCGATGCAAATAGTTTCAGGGAAACCTTTCACGATAACGGTCCAACTGATATGGTTACTATGTTTAAAGTGTATAAGTCTATCGGTTTTACCGGCCCCATTCGTTCAGATCATGTACCAACTATGGCAGGTGAAAGTAACAACCAGCATGGTTATGCAATGAAAGGTAATTTATTTGGAATCGGCTATTTAAAAGGCATCATGGAAGCCCTTCAGATAGATATGGAATAACGCTTAACTATTCTGTTTGTCTAAACGTTCTTTAATTTTGTTGGCTGTACGGTTCATTAGCTTAAAAATATTCTCTTTATGTGCAGGTACAAAACGGCTCTTTGGTAAATACACGCTTAAGGCAGCGATCACCTGTCCTTTTTTAAAAACAGGAATTGCTAAGCCCACTATGTGATTAGGGTTCAACGTTTGTACCATTTGATCGGTTCTGATTTTTTTCAAAGCGTTTAACAAATTGGTTTCTGATTTAATGCCAGCCCATATTGATGGTTCAGGTAAGCCTATGCTTTGTATCAACTGATTTAATTCTTTGTCTGGCAAAAAAGACATTAATATCCGTCCGCTTGCAGTAGGATAAATATCGGCTTCGACCTTTGTTTTTACCTGCAAATCATTATTGGCTTGTACTTCGTTTAAAACAATTCGTTTGTTGTTTTTTAAAACTGCAAGTATGCAGGTTTCATTAATTTTATTAACCAATTCCTCCATCAGATCAGTAGATGCAGCTACTAGACTTTGGTTATAAGAACCATTATCGGTTAACCTGAATGCATTGATGCCTAAAATATAACCCTCCTTACGGCTTATGTTTTCAAGGTAGTTTTTGGCAGCCAGAGTTTTTACAATATTGGCACAGGTTGGCTGGCTTAACCCGCTGTTCTCTGCAATTTTAATAAGTTGTACAGGTTTATTACCATGTTTTGCTACAAACTCTAAAATATCAATAGCTCTTTCTATGACTTGAATCATATTACAAATATATAATAAAATGGTTTCTTAGTTCATTATTATTGAATAAGAGTAAATTATTTCTTATCAAATAATAAACTCAAGATGTTCATATTATTCTATATATCGAAAAAAAGGACATGAAGAAGCATTTATAAAAGTAAGAAGTTGATCAAAACGGACTAATAAAGCGTTTGTAATAAACCTCAAGCCATATTTAAAGAAGCTATGGGCTTTTCTTTTATGTTTTTTGATAACAATTGGCTTTATGTTTTGATGTGCGTAAATGCCGGCTTTATAAGCCCATGTAAAAGCAATACTAACAATTGCAACCAATTTGTCTATCCTGTCTGTATCACTTAAATGGGCGTCTTCAATATTAAATCTCCTGCTAATCCCAAAGACATTGAAGAAGTCATCCCAAAAGCTCTTGGCTTCGGCATCTTCGCTTACTTCGTCTTTCCATTCCTGTGTAAATTGTAGGGCTCTGCTTTTGATCTCGTTCCAGCTTAAGGGCATGTGGTAATAGTATTTAGATTTTAGTAGTTAGTATTAAGAGAAGAATGGTCGTTGTTTTACATCTTGCTACTAACATCCTGCTACTTCTATAAGCAATGAAAATAACATAATTAACTGATATTTTGAGTGAGGAGCGTGGCAAATAGAGGATAACAGGAATGTCGTTTTGGTTCAAAAAAAGCTGCTTATTGTTATGCGGTACAAGTGTGATCCTTTTCTTTTCTTCCAGTGGAAGGAAAGAAAAGGACAAATCAGGATTGCAAGAATGTTTAATAGAACTTCATCTGCCGGGAACCAAAGTAACTTCTCATTTCCACTCAATTTTTACATAAACATTTCATATGGATATGCAGCTAAAGAACGATATTTGCCCAATTAATAATACGGTTGTTTTCACGGATAAAATATCAAGTAAATGAAAGATTTTTCATATATAACCAACTCTCACCCTGCTTATATTGAGAACTTATATAAAGATTTTGCTGTCAATCCAGAAAGCGTTGACCCCGAAATGAGAAAGTTTTTTGAGGGTTTTGACTTTGCTGTTGATAAAGTCGTTCCTTCTGTCAACGGACACGCAGTCAACGGAAAACAGGTAGATACACAAACCCTGCAAAAAGAATTCAGCGTTTTCCAGTTGATTCGTGCTTACAGGAAAAAAGGCCATCTCGTTGCTAAAACAAATCCTATTCGCGAAAGAAAGGACAGAAGAGCCAACCTGGAACTATCCAACTTTGGTCTTAGTGATGCTGACCTGAACACAACTTTTGAGGCCGGCAAGTTTTTGAACATGCCCAATGCTACGCTCAAAGATATTATTGCTCATTTGGTAAGATCTTATACTTCATCTGTCGGTGTTGAATATTCAGGTCTTAATGATCAGAAAAAAATTGAATGGCTCGGCAATGAGATTGAAAAAGAATTTCACACCCCTTTTTCTCTGGAAGAAAAAAAGTGCATTCTCGAAAAGCTGAACCAGGGCGTTATTTTCGAAAAGTTTCTTCATACCAAATATGTAGGTCAAAAGAGATTTTCACTTGAGGGTGGCGAAACAACTATAGCTGCACTCGATGCCATTATAAATACTGCAGCCGATTTTGGCGTACAGGAAGTTGTGATCGGCATGGCCCATCGCGGCCGGCTGAACGTATTGGCAAATATCTTAGGTAAAACTTACGAGCAGATCTTTACCGAGTTTGAAGGAACTTCTATGCCTGATACCACGATGGGTAGTGGCGATGTAAAATATCACATGGGTTTTCGTGGCGAGCATACGACAAAAGACGGTAAAAAAGTAAATCTTCAATTGTGCCCAAACCCTTCTCACCTTGAAGCCGTTGACCCGGTTGTAGTCGGGTTTGCCCGCAGCCGGGCCGATGTGATATATGAAAGCGAATACGACAAAATACTTCCCATTCTAATACATGGAGACGCCTCGCTTGCCGGGCAGGGTATCGTATACGAGGTGGTGCAAATGAGCGGTTTAAAAGGTTATTATACCGGTGGAACCATTCACTTTGTGATCAATAACCAGATCGGTTTTACTACCGATTTTGACGATGCCCGTACCTCTGATTATTGTACTTCACTGGCAGCAATGGTGCAGGCCCCGGTATTACATGTAAATGGCGACGACCCCGAGGCTGTAGTGAAATGCGTAAATATTGCCACCCGCTACCGCCAGGAATTCAACGTCGATGTTTTTATTGATATGGTTTGTTATCGCCGTCACGGTCATAACGAGGGTGACGATCCTAAATACACACAGCCAAAACTGTACTCTCTGATAGAGAAACATGCCAACCCCCGTGAGGTGTACAACCAAAAACTGATAGAAAATGGTTCTATAGATGCTGACCTTGCAAAAGAAATGGAGAAAAAGTTCTGGAGTGATCTGCAGGAAAGACTTGACGAGATAAAACAACATCCACTGCCTTACACTTATCAAAAACCAGAGTTGTGGTGGAAGGATCTGCGCAAGGCGAGACAAGAAGATTTTGATAAATCGCCTGTAACTGCAATAAATGAAGAACAGTTTACAACTGTGTTTGACAGCCTGATGAAGTTACCCGAAGGTTTTCAACCATTGCGTAAGGTGGACAAACTGTTACAGGATAAGATAAAGTTGTTCGAAAATGATAAAGCAGTCGACTGGGCAACCGGCGAATTAATGGCTTACGGTACTTTGGTGCTCGAAGGCAAAGACGTGCGCATGAGCGGGCAGGATGTACGCCGCGGTACTTTTTCTCACCGCCACGCTGTGTTGAGAGATGAAAATACCGATGAAAGTTACAACCGTCTTAGCCGCATCCCGGGAGCTGAAGGACAGTTTCGCATTTATAATTCGTTTCTGAGTGAATTTGGTGTGTTAGGGTTCGAATACGGTTATTCAACCGCTAATCCAAATGCCCTGGTGTTGTGGGAAGCGCAGTTTGGAGACTTCTTCAATACTGCACAGGCCATGGTTGACCAGTTCATTTCTTCGGGCGAAACAAAGTGGAGGCAAATGAGTGGTTTGGTTATGTTGCTGCCACATGGTTATGAAGGGCAGGGGCCTGAGCATAGTAGTGCACGTATGGAGCGTTTCCTGCAAATGTCTGCCGAGCTTAACTGGATCATTGCGGATATTACCACTTCAGCTAACTTTTTCCATGCTTTACGCCGGCAACTTGCGTGGCCTTTCCGTAAACCGATGGTAGTGTTTACTCCAAAGGCTAATCTTCGTCATCCAGGCAGTTACAGCAACATGACTGAATTTTTAAATGGAGGTTTCAAAGAGGTGATAGATGATGCATTTGTTGAAAGACCGGAAGAAGTGAAAAAAGTATTGTTCTGCTCAGGAAAAATTTATTTTGATCTTGCCGAACGCCAGCAAAAAGAAAACAGGAAGGATACCGCTATAATCCGGTTAGAGCAGATTTATCCTTTACCCATGAAGCAATTGGAGCAATTGTATAGAAAGTACAATAAAGCAACCTGGTTTTGGGTGCAGGAAGAACCGATGAACATGGGAGCTGCAGGATTTTTGCAAATGAATTTAAAGGGTATTAATTACGGCGTTATCAGCAGGCAGCCAAGTTCGTCTACTGCCACAGGTTATGCAAAAGTGCATGCACAGGAGCAGGCCGAAATTATAGATACAGCGTTTTCGATTTAATAAGAAGAAATGGACCAGAAAATTTTTTTAAATAAGATAAAAGAGCAGGTATTAAAGGAGGATGAAAATGCTTCTGTAATACTTTTCGGCTCAAGGGCCAGGGGCGATTACAGGGAAGACAGTGATTGGGATATTTTGGTACTGACGAGTAAAGAGGTAGATGGAACTTTGAAGCGGAGAATCAGGGACGAAGTGTATGATGTTCAATTAGAATACCTGCAGCCGGTTTCTACCCTCATTTACAATAGGAATTTTTGGAGTAAATTAGAAGCAACTCCTTTGTTTGAGAATGTTGCTAAAGATGGAAAGCCTTTATGAGTATTCATAATCCGAATATTTGTGAGAGCCCGTATTTCAAAGTCTGAGGAATCCCTGAAGATGGCCGAATTCGCTATTCTTAACCGTTATTGGAATTCCGCCGCAAGTGAACTTTATTATACTTGCTTTTATTTAATCACTGCTCTTTTTGAAAAACATGGTATAGTAGCACATACTCACTCGGGGGTAAATTCTTTATTTGCCCGTCATTTTATTAAAGAAGGAAAATTAGACCGGAAATGGGGCAAGCTCTTTTCGAATTTGTTGGATACGAGGCAAGATGGCGATTATGGTGATTTTGCTGTTATAAGCGAAGAAGAAGTTGTCACTTTTTTTAAGGAAGTGCAAGAATTCAGGCTAATAATTTTGAAGTTGATAGAAGAATAGATTTATGTACCCGGCAATTGTTTTTCAATGTAGCAGCCGTTGCGTCGCACTCTTGTACTGAATATCTTTGAGGGACTTGTTTAAAGGCAGGTCCCTTTTTTATTCGCGGCATCGCCCTATGGTAATATAATTGCCGGTTGTTTACTCGTAATAAAATTGATTGATTAATACTATTTGATAACTTTCCCACAAGAAAACAACTTATTTCCCCGAAATTTGCAAAACTTAAATTCAAGGTATGATTGACATAAAAGTTCCAACGGTTGGCGAATCTATTACAGAAGTTACATTGATTAAATGGACTAAAAAAGACGGTGAATATGTAGAAAGAGACGAAGTGATTGCTGAACTTGAAAGCGAAAAAGCAACTTTTGAAGTAAATGCTGAAAAAGCAGGCGTGCTTACAACAAAAGCCGCCGAAGGAGATACTTTGAATATTGGAGATACACTGGCCCAGATAGACGAAACTGCACAAAAACAAGGTGCTGCTTCAGCCGCCCCTGCTGAAGAACCTGCTCCTGCTGCGCCCCAACCGGCTGCAGCACCGGCACAGCCTCAGGCAGCGGCAGCCGGAAAAGGTGTAATAGATATAAAAGTTCCAACAGTAGGAGAGTCAATTACCGAAGTTACTTTAGTTAAATGGCTAAAACAGGAAGGTGACCTCGTAAAGCGTGATGAAGTGATCGCTGAACTGGAAAGTGAAAAAGCCACTTTTGAACTGAATGCTGAAGAAGCAGGTAAATTATCTCAAAAGGCAAAAGAAGGCGATACTTTAAAAATAGGAGATGTTATTGCCACAATAGATAGTGATGTAGCGGTAGGTTCTGCTGCAGAAGCACCTAAGGCAGAAGCGAAACCTGTAGCACCCGCTGCTCAGCCTGCGCCGGCTCAGGCCCCTGTTACTTCCATTTCAAATGATATAAAAGCTTCACCTGTTGCGGCTGCTATTATTGCAGATAAAAAAGTTGAACCATCTTCCATTACACCTTCTGGTACAGGAGGCCGGATAATGAAGAATGATGTATTGCAAGCTTTGGCAAATCCTGGTAAGAAAGCAGCAGCAGGACAGGAATTGTTTAGCCGCAATGAGCGTAAGGAAAAAATGAGCAACCTGCGTAAAACAGTGAGCCGCCGCCTTGTTGAAGCTAAGAATACAACTGCCATGCTTACTACTTTCAATGAAGTAGATATGAGCCGCATTATGGCGCTTCGCACCCAGTTTAAAGATAAGTTCAAAGAGAAACATGGGGTAAATCTCGGCTTCATGAGTTTCTTTACTAAAGCAGTTTGTTATGCGTTGCAGGAGTGGCCTTCGGTAAACGCTTATATAGATGGTGATTCAATTGTGTACCACGACTATTGCGATATTTCGATTGCCGTGTCTGCACCTAAAGGCCTTGTGGTTCCGGTGATAAGGAATGCTGAAAGCCTGAGCATGGCGGAAATTGAAAAAGAAGTGGTAAGACTTGCCGGTAAAGCCAGGGACAACAAATTGTCGATGGAAGAAATGCAGGGCGGAACTTTTACGCTTACCAATGGTGGTGTTTTTGGATCGTTGATGTCTACGCCGATTATCAATATTCCGCAAAGCGCTATTTTGGGAATGCACAAAATACAGGAGCGACCTATGGCTGTAAACGGGCAGGTAGTTATAAAACCTATGATGTATCTCGCTGTTAGCTACGACCATAGAATAATAGACGGACGTGAAAGTGTGAGCTTCCTGGTAAAGGTGAAAGAATTGCTTGAAACACCGGAACTATTACTTTTTGGAAAAGAC
>Ga0160473_101291_pt1 | contig 12812 bp, 10 predicted proteins | sample HID1975I_E11MG_FD_108217 | JGI IMG/M metagenome (GOLD analysis project Ga0160473, IMG submission 108217) | Enriched soil microbial communities from UW Madison campus, WI, USA - HID1975I_E11 MG | ecosystem: Environmental > Terrestrial > Soil > Unclassified | place: USA: Madison, Wisconsin... | reverse complement strand
TCTGGCCATGGTCATGATCATGCCCGCAATGCGGGTCGGTGCAGGTCGCGCTCATGCAGCCTGCGGAACCTGATAGCTCCGCGCCCCTTCGCTCAGCCGCTCGATGCACTCGGCGATGTGGCTTTCGTCGATCACCAGCGGGGGGAGCACGCGGAACACGTTCTCGCCCGCCGCCACCGTCAGCAGCCCGTGGTTGTCGCGCAGATGCGCCACGAAGTCCCGGCTCACCGCCGGATCCTTCATCTTGATGCCCAGCATCAGCCCCTTGCCGCGAATCTCGTCGAACAGGTGGTCGTGGTTCGGAATCAGCTGCTCGAATGCCGCGCGCAGCCGATCGCCCATGCGCTCGACATGCGGCAGGAAATCGGGCTCGAGCATCACGTCGAGCACCGCCTGCCCCGCCGCCATCGCCAGCGGGTTTCCGCCATAGGTGGAACCATGGGTGCCGGCGACCATGCCCTTGGCCGCTTCCTCGGTCGCCAGGCACGCGCCGAGCGGGAAGCCGCCACCAATGCCCTTGGCCACGGTCATGATGTCGGGCGTGATGCCGTAATGCTCATAGGCCCACATCTTGCCGGTGCGGCCATATCCGCACTGGATCTCGTCGAGGATCAGCAGCAGGCCATGCTCGTCGCACGCCTTGCGCAGGCCCTGGATGAACTCGGGCGTGCCGGCCGTCATCCCGCCCTCGCCCTGCACGGTCTCGACAAGGAAGCCGGCGGTCTCGTTGTCGATCTTGGCGAGCGCGCCTTCCAGATCGTTGAACTTCACGTAATCGAATCCCGGCAGCAGCGGCTCGAATCCGTCGCGCATCTTGGGCTGGTCGGTCGCGCTGATCGCCCCGATCGAACGGCCGTGAAAGGCGTTCTTGAAGGTGATCAGCTTGTGCCGCTGCGGATTGCCGTCGACGTAGTGATAGCGGCGCGCGGTCTTGATCGCGCACTCGATCGCCTCGACGCCAGAGTTCGTGAAGAACACCGTATCGGCGAAGCTGACGTCGACGATGCGCTGCGCCAGCGCCTCGCCCTGCGGCGATCCGTAGAGGTTGCTGACATGCATCAGCGTCGCCGCCTGGTCGGCGATCGCCTTGGTCAGGTGCGGGTGGCCGTGGCCGAGCGCGTTGACCGCGATGCCGGCCGCGAAGTCCAGGTAACGTTCACCGCGCTCGCCGATCAGCCAGCAGCCCTCGCCTCGCACCGGCCGCACGCCGCAACGCGGGTAGACGGGCATGAGGGGGGTGATCGTCATCTGAACTATCCTTCCGTGATGAAAGCGGTTGGGCGCGAAAGAAAATCTCCGAAAACGCAAAAAGGCGGCCCATTACGGCCGCCTCGTGCGGAGCGGGTATATACAGATGCGTATGGGGGCGCGTCAATCGTGGCGGAAGCAGCTGTCCATCACGGTCGGCCGCACCGCCCCCTCCCCGGCGGGAAGGGGGCGATCGCCGTTACAGACAGGCTTCGAGAAACGCCTGATCGAAGCCGAACGCCTTGGCCTTTTCCAGCGTGTAGGGCCGCAGGCCCATCGCGCGATATTCGCCGATGATCTTGCCGTTGGCGTCCTCGTCCAGATATTCGAACTTGAACAGCTCCTGCGTGACGATCACGGGGCCTTCCATGCCGATCACCTCGGTGACGTTCGTCACGCGGCGCGAACCGTCGCGCAGGCGCTTGACCTGGATGATGAGGTCGACCGAGTCCGCGATCTGGCGGCTGATCGCCTCCTTCGGTACCTTGATGTCCGACATCATCACCATGTTCTCCATACGCGCCAGGCATTCGCGCGGGGAGTTGGAGTGAAGCGTGCACATCGATCCGTCGTGGCCCGTGTTCATCGCGGCGAGCATGTCGAAGCATTCGGAGCCACGAATTTCGCCCAGGATGATGCGATCCGGGCGCATACGCAGCGCGTTGACGACGAGATCGCGGATCGTGATCGCGCCATTGCCCTCCAGATTGGCCGGCCGGGTTTCGAGCGGCAGCCAGTGCGGCTGCTGCAGCCGAAGCTCGGCCGCGTCCTCGATGGTGATCACGCGCTCGCCCGGGTCGATCATCTTCGACAGCGCGTTGAGCATCGTCGTCTTGCCCGAGCCCGTACCGCCCGAGATGACGATGTTGAAGCGGCAGGCGCCCGCGATCTTTAGCGCGGTGGCCATCCGGTCGGACATCGATCCGAACTTGGCCATCTTGTCGAGCGTGATCGGCTTGGCGGAGAATTTACGAATCGAGATCGCGGTGCCGCGCAGCGACAGCGGCGGCACGATCACGTTGACGCGGCTGCCGTCGGCGAGACGGGCGTCGGCGAGCGGGGTGGTCTGGTCGACGCGGCGGCCGACGCGGTTCACGATCCGCTGCGCGATCTGGAACAGATGTTCCTCGTCGCGGAACTGGATCGGCGCGATCTCCAGCTTGCCCTTGCGCTCGATGTAGGTCTGCTCGGGGCCGTTGACCATGATGTCGTTGATGTCGGGATCGGCCAGCAGTTCCTCGAGCGGCCCGAGGCCCAGCAGCTCGTCGACCAGCACCTTCTCCAGCGCGAACTGCTCGCGCCGGTTGAGTGTCAGCTTGAGCTCGGCCAGCACCTCGCCGATGATCGGGCGGAATTCCTCGGCCAGCTCATCCTTGCTCAGCGTCGCGGCGGCCTCCGGGTCGACCCGCTCCAGCAGGCGGGGCAGCACCTGTTCCTTGATCTTGTGGACCGACGCCTCGAAACCGTCGACCTGGGACTTGCCGGCGTCGCCTGAGGACGCCTGCCGATCGGCGAGGCGCTGCATCGCATCCGAGTGTACCGCCGGCATGTCGCTTTCGGCCGGTTCCGCCGGAAGCGTCGCGGTGTCGATCGGTGGGAACTGCGCACCGCCCTCTGCCGTGCCCGCTCCGCCGCCCTGCATGGGACGCGCCACGCCGAAGCTCGGGCGCTGTCCGCCCGTCCCGTTGCCGCCGCGCCGACCAAATGCACTCATGACCCGTTCTTCCTGTACCCGGACAACTCCGGGAATGGTGAATAAGACGGAGACTTTGACAATTACCTAACTCCGCCCGATGGCGGATTCCGGTGGCTTCACGCGGCGGACGAAGGAAAACGGATGACGAAGGGCGGCAAGGCTTCGGGCCTGCTGATCGCGCTCGCGGGCTTCGCGTTGCTGTCGGTGGGCGATGCGATCGTCAAGTCGATGGCCGGGCAATGGCCGGGCACCGCCATCGCGACGCTGCGCTATGCCGCCGGGACGGCCGGCCTTGCCATCGCCCTCGCCTTGACCCGGGGGCGGGCCGGCTTCCGCTGTCCGTTGCCGATGATCCAGCTTGGCCGGGGCATCGCGATCACCGTCGCCACCCTGTGCTTCTTCCTTGCTATCTTCCTGATGCCGCTGGCGGAGGCCACCGCGATCGCCTTTGTCAGCCCGATGATCGTCGCTACCGCCTCGTCCGCGCTGCTGGGGGAGCGCACGCCGCCCGCCGCCTGGGCCGCGATCGGCATCGCCTTCGCCGGCGTGCTGCTGATCCTTCGGCCCAATATCGCGCTGCTCGGCCTGCCAGCGCTGCTGCCGCTCGCGGCCGCTTGTGGCCTGGGTGCGACCGTGCTCCTCAACCGGCGGGTGGCGGGACAGGGGCCGGTGCTGCAGATGCAGTTCCTCGCCGCCGCCTTCGCGACCCCGCTCCTGCTGTCCGCGACGTTGATCGGGCATCTCAGCGGCCATCCCAGCTTTCACGTCGGCATTCCCGAATGGACGGTGGTGGCGCGGACATTGTTCATCGCGTGCTCGGCCACGCTGGCCCATTCGCTGATCTTCATGGGGACGTTGCGCGCATCGGCCGCCGCGACCGCGCCGATGACCTATGTCCAGCTTCTCGTGGCCGCCGGGGCCGGCTGGGCGATCTTCGGCGAGACGCCCGACCTGCCGATGATCGCCGGCGCGGCGCTGATCATCGGTGGCGGGCTCTGGCTGTGGCGCTCGCAGCGGATCGAGGATGCGGGCGGCGCGCCGGATTGAGAAGCCGCTGTTGAGAAGCCCCGATTGAGATGGCTTCGTGGTTGTGGCAGCGTCACGACCATGCGCAAAGTCCTCCCCCTCCCCGCTCTCGCCGCCCTTCTGCTGGCCTCCACCGCGCCAGCCGCCGTCACCCCGAACGAGGTGATCGAAGCGGCCCCCGCAGGCGACTGGCGCGAGGTGCCGGCGGAAGACCTGCTCCTCCTCGATTTCGCCAATGGATCGCGCGTGGCGATCGAACTCGCGCCCGCCTTCGCGCCGGTGCATGTCGAGAACATCCGGAAACTGGCCCGCGCGGGATGGTGGCAGCAATCCGCCGCGATCGTCCGCGTGCAGGACAATTACGTGGTGCAATGGGGCGACCCGACCGCCAAGGCCCCGTTGTCGCCCGGCGTCGTCGCGCAGCCTCCTGCCGAATACGAACGACCCGTCGCCGGCCTTGGCAAGATCCGCCCGCTCGGCTCGCCCGATCCCTATGCGTCAGCCGTCGGCCATCTCGACGGCTGGGCGGTAGGTAGCGACCCGGCGACCGGGACCGCCTGGCTGGCGCATTGCAACGGGATGGTCGGCGTGGGGCGCGAGAACGCACCCGATGTCGGCACCGGGGCCGAGCTTTACGCCGTAATCGGCCACGGCCCGCGCCAGCTCGACCGCAACATCGCGCTGGTCGGCCGCGTGGTCGACGGACTGGACCGGATGTCTTCGCTGCCGCGCGGCACGGGGGAGATCGGCTTCTACGAGAAGGCGGGGGAGCGCATCGCCATCACCCGCGCGACGATCGCGAGCGACCTGCCGGTTGCCGAACGCCCGCATTACCAGGTGATGCGCACCGACAGCGCCAGCTTTACCCGGCTCGTCCACACCCGCGCAAACCGGCAGGATGATTTCTACATCCGCCCGGCCGGCGGCATCGACCTGTGCAATGCCGCCGTACCGACCAGGAAGGCGGCAAAGTAAAGCGTCAGGCGATCGCGGACAGCGCCCGCCGCTGACGCCGCAGCGACGCGCCGACTGCACCGAAGCCGACGATCATCATCGCCCAGGTCGCCGGTTCGGGCACCGGTGCCACCGGATTGGCGTATGTCACGGTGACGTCGAACTGCCGGATGGCGAACTGGTAGAGGCCGGAGGTCGCACTCGTCGAAACGGTACTTGCACCGGAGTAGCTCTGGCCATCGGGCGACAGCACCAGTGTCGGCGTGTTCGTCAGGCTGCTGCTGACCGAATAGCTGATCTGGCCCAGGCCGCTGATCGACGTGATCGGGCCGGTCAGCGACACGGCGTTCAAGCCCGCGTTACCGCCACCGAAGGCAAAGCTCATGGCATTGATCCGGACGCCGTCCAGCGTCGCCGCGTTCAGGAAATTGACCGGCGTGGAGATCGAGAAGAAATTGGTGGTCGTGGCATCGCCAACCTTCTGGCTGGACGTCATCGTGATCGCCTGCCCGGCATAGCCCTTGAACACCTGCGTGGTGCCGAAGGTGACGGTCTGCCTCGAAAGCAGGTAGCCGCCCTGCGCGATTCCGTCGACGACGGTGCTGTGGTCATAGCCCACGATCGCGATACCGAATGTATCCCCCAGCGTGACAGCCGCCTGCGCAGCACCGCCCCCCAGCATCAGCAAACCCGCCGCAGTCGCCATCACGCCCCGGCGCATCACGCCACCCATCTCGAACTTCACGCCATTTCCCCCGGATCGTGCCCCGATGCGGTGGCCCCCAAGCCGCCGTCACAATCCCGTCGTGAAGTCCGGCGTCGCCGAAATCCAGTGCAATATTAAATGGTTGTTCGATTATGGAACGATCAGCCAGCTTTCAGCTCGCCCAGCATCGTCGGGATCAGTTCCGAAACCGTGGGGTGGATGCCCACGCTCCGCTGCAGCACCGAAGCGGGCGCATCGGCGTACATGATGTCGAGGATGCCGTGGATCGCTTCGTCTCCCCCGGTGCCCAGGATCGCGGCGCCCAGGATGCGATCGGTTTCGGCGTCGACGATCACTTTCATGAACCCTCGCGTCTCCCCCTTCTCGATCGCGCGACCGACGCGCGTCATCGGGCGATGGCCGATCCGGATCGGACGGCCGGCCTTGCGCGCCTCCGCCTCGCTCATCCCCACCCGACCGAGCGGCGGATCGATGTAGAGGGCATAGGCCGGGATACGGTCGTTCACCGATCGCGGATCGTCGTCGAGCAGATTGGCGGCCACGATCTCGAAGTCGTTGTACGCGGTATGCGTGAAGGCCCCGCGCCCGTTGCAGTCGCCCATCGCCCAGATTCCGGGCACGCTGGTGCGCAGCCGATCGTCCACCGTGATGTAGCCCCGCGCATCGGTCGCGACCCCCGGCCGGTCGAGGCCGAGGTCATCGGTGTTCGGCCTCCGCCCGACCGCGAGGAGGACATGGCTGCCGATCACTTCCCGATCGCCGGAGTTGCAGTCGACGCCGACCGCGACGCCCTCGGCATGCGGCGCGAAATGGATGCATTCGGCATCGAGGCGAAAGGCGACGCCCTCCGCTTCCAGGATCGCCCTGACCTCGGCAGAAACCTCATCGTCCTCGCGCCCGATCAGCCTCGGCCCCTTTTCCACGACGGTCACCTGCGCGCCGAAGCGCCGGTACATCTGCGCGAATTCCAGCCCGATGTAGCTGCCGCCGACCACGACCAGATGGCGCGGCAGGGCATCCAGCGCGAGCATCGAGACATTGGTGAGCGGATCGATGCTGTCGACCCCCGGCATGTCCGGCACCACCGCGCGGCCGCCGACATTGAGGAATATCCTGTCGGCCGCGATCAGTTCGTCCCCGACGCGCAGTTCGGTCGCGCTCTCGAAGCGGGCATGGCCGTGGATCACGGTGCAACCCGCCATGCCGCCTAGCCAGCGATCGACATTGGCGCGGGCATTGGCCGAAACGGTGTCGGCGCGTGCCTTCACCCGCGCCATATCTACTGTGATGTTCCCATCGATCGCGACGCCGTAATCCGCCGCGCGCCGCGCCAGATGGGCCGTGTAAGCGCTCGCCACCAGCGTCTTGGTCGGCATGCAGCCGGTGTTGACGCAGGTGCCGCCCAGCAGCTTGCGCTCGACCACGGCGACCGTCATCCCCGCCGCCGTCAGCCGCCCCGCCAGCGCCGGCCCGGCCTGTCCCGCGCCGACGACGATCGCATCGAAGCGGCGGGTCACGCCAGCGCCGTCACGATCAGAAACGCGCTGCCGATCGCCACCACATCCTCGATCAGCGCGGCCGGCAGGTCGCGGCCGAAGATCGCGGCCAGCCGCCCGCGCACCGCAGCCCCACCCAGCGTCCCGATCACCGCGCCGACCACGCCGGCCGCCAGACCGCCGATCAGCAGCCCCGCCGACGCGCCGATGGTCGCGCCGCAGAGAGCGCCGCTGATGATCCGCGCACCGAATTGCTGCGGCACCTTGCGACTGGGGGTTTTCGGGAGCTGATCGCTCACCAGCTCGGCCAGCGCCAGCACGGTGAATATCCAGGGCGTCCAAGTGTTGCCCATGAAAGCGAGCGGCGTATCCGCCACCGAAATCCAGCCGAGATGCGCCGCCCAGCTGACCGCCGCCGGTGCCGTCATCGCTCGCAGTCCCGCGATCACGCCGATCAACACCGCACCCAGGATGATGCTCATTTCCGCCTACCCCTCGCCCGTTTCCGCAACGTAACGGACGCCTGCGACAGGCCCGCGTCAAGCGCGGAATGAGGGACGCGGCGCGATGGTGAAGATCCGCGCGCTATGGCTGCTCCAGCCGCCCGAGTATCTTGTCGAGGACGCGCATGCCGACCACCAGTTCCTCGTCGTCGAGATCCTGGAGCAGCCCCTTGCGCATCAGATCGGTGATGACCTGCATCGTCGCCAGCGCCTTCTCGCCTTCCTGCGTGATGCGGACGATGCGCTGACGGCGATCCTCGCCGACCAGCCGATGCACAGCGCCATCCTGCTCCAGCGCGGTCAGCATCCGGGCGATCGTCGGATCCTCGACCGAAAGCAGCCGGGCGAGCTCGCCCTGGGTCAGCCCTTCGCTGCGCGCCGAGAGCGCGAGCAGGGTTTCCCAGCGCGCCTGGGTCTGGTCGATCCGCTTCAACCGCTGGTCGACCCGCGCCCTCCAGCGCCGCGCGCTCACCACCAGGCGCCGCATGAAACGGAAGCGAAGGTCGTCGATCGATCCCTCAGGATAGAATTTGACGTAGCTGGTTGGTTCCTCGACCCCGTCCGAGGAATAGGCAAGCGCGGTTTCCCGGCTCGCAGGCGGCGGCCTTCTGCTCATGTTCGGTCCCCCAGGCCGTATGCTTTCCACCGGGATGGGGCCAAAACCCCATCCCGACAAGCCCCGGCGTGCGGGATCAGTAGTTCACGCGCACGCCGAACCGATACGAACGACCGATCGTGTCGAACAGGATCGGGTTGAAGCGCACCGAAACCGGCGGTGACTGGTCGAACACATTGGTGACGTTGGTGAAGAACTGCACGTCGCGGTTCTCGCCGATCGGCACGGTATATTGCGCCGACAGGTTCAGATAGGCGCGGTCCTCCACGGTGTTCCGGCTGATCGAGTTGGGCAGGTTCGGATCATAGCCGTCGTCTTCCGGGCCGACCTGGCCCGCGTCATAGCTGCCCTTCGGCACATATTTGCCCTGCGCGGTCAGCGAGAGCGGGCCGTTGGTGTAGTTGATCGTCGCGTCGACCAGCCAGTCGGGAACGCCCGGCCCGGCGGTGACGAACCAGCCGGTCTGGCCGGCGCGATCGATCGTGACCCCCGAACTGTCGGTGGTCGCCAGCTTGCTGACATAGGTCGCCATCACGTTGAAGGTCAGCGCGCCGGTGGAATCGGCACCCAGCGCCGAAAGCGGCAGGCGGTAATTGGCGGCGAACTCGACACCCTCGGTCTCGACCCGGTTGAGGTTGAGGAACTGGATGTTGACGCGAGTGATCTGGTTCGACGCGTCGGTGACGAGGAAGTCGCAGAACTGGGCGGTGCCGCCCGCGCAGTTGTTGACGATGGTCTGCGCGCCCACGGTGGAAATCGCGTCGTCGATCTTGATCGAGTAGTAGTCGACCGAGAAGTTCAGGCGGCTCTCACCGAAGCTCGGCTGCAGCACGATGCCGGCGGTGAAGGTGTCCGCGATCTCCGGCGAGAGATCGAGGTTTCCGCCCGTGAACAGCTGAGCGATGTTCTGCGCGTTGTTGCGGCCGGGGCGGCTGTCGAAGATCGGCAGCTGGCTCTGGATCGGCGGGCTGTAGAGCTCGTTGATGTTGGGCGCGCGGATATCGCGCGAGCGCGTGGCGCGCAGGCGCAGCCAGTCGTTCGGCTCATAGACGGCACCGAGCTTCCACGTCGTGACCGCGCCGCTGGTGTTGTAGTCGGTACGGCGGACCGCACCGTTGATTTCGGCGTGCTTGGCCCAGGGCAGATCGTTGGCGAGCGGCAGCACCGCCTCGATATAGCCTTCCTTCACCTCGATTTCGCCGCCGATGCGGGTGCCCGAGGCGACCGCCCAGCCGGTGCCGAGGCTGATCGGATCGGTATCGCCGCTGACCTTGTCCTTGCGCCACTCGACGCCAGCCGCAATCGAAAGGGGGCCGGCCCAGAGATCGACGACATCGCCCGCGACATTGAGCGCGGCGACATGCTGGGTCAGCGTCCGCGTCTGGAACGAGGTGCCCGACACGTAGTTGCGCGCCGCCTGCGACGCCTGGTTCTCGCCGAAGATGTTGTAGGCGACGCAACCGTTGGTGGGATCGGTCAGCGTCGAGCGGCAGACGATCGATCCGTCCGGCGCGCGGACGGCATCGACTGCGCGCGCCCAGTTCGCCTCGATGCGGTTGTTGGACGTGCTCGAAAGCGTTTTGTTGCGGCCGTACTGGTAATAGCCGTCGACGCTCCATCCGCCGCCGATCTCCGCCTTGAATCCGGTGGAGGCACGCAGCGTGCGGTTGCGCGAATAGCCCTGCAGGAAACCGAGATCGTTGTTCGCGCGGCCGACCGGGATGCTGGAAACGCCCGCCGTGATCATCTGGTCGACGATGCTCTGCGGAATGAAGGGATTCTCGATCGAGATCGCCCGGCCGAAATCGCGGGTCTGGCCCTGCACGTTGCGGCCGATCACCTGGCCGTAGGACCCCTCGGCGAAGATCTCGATGCCGTCGGCGATCTCATAGTCGACATGGCCGAAGGTGGCGTAACGCTCCACCGCCGCCGCCAGCATGATGCCCTGGTAATAGGGGTTCTGCGCATTGCCTCCGCCGACCATGTAGGTCGATCCGCGCAACGAGCCGAACTCGAACGGGATCGGCGTGCCGTTGGCGTCGAACTGGATGCCGGCGAGCGGACCGCTGGCGATCACGCCGCCGGGGGCGAGCGTCGATGCCTTGGCACCGGGGGCGACGATCGTCGCGGGCAGGCCGTTGCCGCCCGGCCCGGTGCCGCGATTGGGGTTGGACACCAACGCCCAGTCCTCCGCGCACCAGCCGCGCGTATAGCAATCGCCGACGCCCTTGTTGTCCTCATATTCGCCGCCGACGACGACATGGCCGCGTCCGCCGGCAAAGCTGGTGCCGCCCGCCAGCGAGAGCAGGTAGTTCTGGCCGTCGCCGCGATCGGTGAGGCCATAGTTGGCGGAAGCCTTTATGCCTTCCAGCCGCTTGTTGATGATCAGGTTGACCACGCCCGCGACCGCATCCGAGCCATAGGCCGCCGATGCGCCGCCGGTGACGACCTCGGTCCTTTCGAGCAGGCTGGTCGGGATCAGGTTCAGATCGACCGTGCCCTGCGTGCTCGACGAGACGAAGCGGCGGCCGTCGACGAGCACCAGCGTGCGGGTCGCACCCAGGCCGCGCAGGTCGAGCGTCCGCGCGCCCACATTGGTGCCGCCGAAATAGAGCTGGGTGCCCGGCGTCGTGGTCGCGCGGAACGACGGGATCTGGTTGAGCGCATCGGCGATGTTGGTCAGGCCGAGCTGGGTCAGGCGCTCCTGGCCGACGACGGTGACCGGGGTCGGCGCGGTGAAGCCGCTCCGCGCGATGCGCGATCCGGTGACGACGATATCCTCGACGGGGCCGGTATCCTCGGCAGCGGCGGCGGGGGCGATCGCCGCGTCCGCAGGCGCGGGGGCCGGGGTCGTCGCATCCGGCAGCGTCCCGCTCTCTTCGGCGGTAGGCGCGGTCGCGGGCGGGACCGCCTCCTGCGCGAGCGCGGGCGACGCGAGCGCGACGGTCAGCGCGGCGAAGCTGCCACGGGCAAAAAGGAACGCGGACGAACGGACGGACGGCATGACGGCGAATCCCCTCCCTAAGGGTCGATGATTGGAAAGCCGCATCAGCCGGCGGCAAGGTAACAATAGTTAGTGAGCTACTTGTTCGTGTAGCTTCATATATATTAGTTTGCTATCTTTCAGCGCACCGAGGGTCAACCCACTTTCGCGGCACGGCATCGCAATTCGGCTGAAATCCGGGATGAACGAGTGGTTTATGTGCTCCTGCAGCGCGAAGGTGAAAGAGATGCGTCCGCGCAACAGCGATTACCAAAGGGAACAATCGATAGCCGTCAGCGCTCGATATTAGTTCGTACGCTAGGCGTTATGCGCCGCTCAAGACTCAAGGCAGCGCTTTCCCTCTCCCATCGGGAGAGGGAGGGAGGCGCGCAGTGCCGGAAGGGTGAGGAAGTTCGAAAAACGCGGAAAAAACGCGGAACAGAGAGGCCCGAACGCCTCAGCGCTGCGCCTCGATAAGCTCGCCGAGATTATAGACCAGCGCGGGCTTGCCCTGCTGGTGCACGGCATCCATCTGCCGCGCGCGGCCGACGAAGGCCGGATGCATCGCCCTGCTCTCGCCCGGCTGCGCGTGCAGCCACAGGCGGAACAGCAGCCGACGATGCTCGGACCGATCCTTGAAGCTGGTCCGCGAATGCAGACAGACGAAATTGTGCCAGAACACCATTTCGCCGGGTTCCAGCAGAAAGCTCGCCTTGACGTCGGGGCGCAGCGCGATCTCGTTGAACACCCGCTGCGCCTCGATAAGGTCGGCCGGCAGCGGCGTGCCGAGCGTCTTGGCGGCGTTCATCATGAACAGCCCGTGGTAGAAGCAGCTGATCTTGCCCTCGACATCGCAGAACACCGGGATGTTCTCGTCGGACAGGTCCTCCGGGCTCGCGCACTGGTGACGGAAACCGCGATAGAGCGCCGCCAGCAGGTCGGGATGCTCGGCCTGCATGATGTCGTGGACGGCCAGGCTGCTCACCAGCCCGCTCAGCCCGCCTTCGTCAGCCGCGCGATAGCTGGCGAGCGCGAGGATCTCGTGGAAATCGCAATGCGATCCCAGCTCGATGTCGGACTGGTAACCGCGACCCGCCGGATTGTCCTCCAGCTTCTCCACCCGGCCGACAAGGTCGCGCCGGGCGCTCTGCACCGCTCCTTCGCCCAGATGCGTGCCCAGTGCCCAGAACACCCGATGGAACACCGCCTCGCTCATCCCGCCGATCTCGACGCCCGACAGCACCGTCGCGGCCTTGCCGCGCTGGATGTCGAACCGGACCGAGGTCATCAGCGTGACCAGTTCGGGATCGTCGACGTCGGCGCGTGTGATCTCCACCAGCGGCTTGTCCGCGATCCGGATCGCGAGCGCATAGATCGCCTCCAGCTGCGCATCGGACAGGCGATGGATCAGCCCCTCCTTCCCGCCGATCGCCGCACTGGTCCAGGCGCTGGGATGATCGATGGCGGGCACGGCGGGCATGGAACGACTCTCCTGAACTTCTCGACACTTGCTGCCTGGAAGAGAGCATATCCGGCAATACTTAGCAAGCTAATAGATAGGAT
>Ga0160473_101290_pt1 | contig 12822 bp, 11 predicted proteins | sample HID1975I_E11MG_FD_108217 | JGI IMG/M metagenome (GOLD analysis project Ga0160473, IMG submission 108217) | Enriched soil microbial communities from UW Madison campus, WI, USA - HID1975I_E11 MG | ecosystem: Environmental > Terrestrial > Soil > Unclassified | place: USA: Madison, Wisconsin... | reverse complement strand
GATCGATGGGTCGTAATCGGCAGCGTGTCGCTTCTCCTGCATGGTAACGAAAATTCCGGAGAAATCCTGGATGCCCTGCGCAAAATCATCGACAAGGCGATCCTTGCACGCGGCCTTCGCAAAACCGTGCTCCAGAGCCCTATAGGTCTGCCGCCAGGCGGACTCGCTGCGATTCGCCCCGGGCCCGCCGACGAGCAGGTCGGCACCGTTTCGCGCAAGACAATGAAACAGCGCGTAATAGACCGAACTCGTAGCGCGACGCAGGCTGACCTGCGACGGCTTACCTCGGCTGGACGCGACGAGAATCTCGGCCGAAGCGATAAGATCAAGCGGCTGCACGCCGAAGGCCGTCGCTGTCCTTCTTCGTCATAAAGCGAAAGATCGGGAAGGCCTCTTCATTCTGTTCCCGCAACCTGGGTCGAAGGTGGCGGATCAAACCCGCAAGCGCGGTCCCGTCGACAGTGTTGATATCGGCATCGAAAACCACCGTGATACGCAGGATCGGGTCGCCATCACTGTCACGATCAGCCTCGACATCGATGCTGTCTATAACGACGTCATCGAAATTCGTGCTCACCACATCCTTTACGACGTCCTCAATGGATTCCGGCATAATGCACCTCCATTTTCCATAGTATGGCCATCGGATTTGCCAATCAATGACGGGCGCGAATCTCGTCTTTCTGTTTATGACGTTTCGCACACTGCCTCGCGATGCGTTACTGCTCCAAAAACGGCAACAGCGCCTCGTACGCGCTAGCCTCGCCGATCGTCCCGCCTCGTCGCGCCAGGAAGGCGTGGCGCACGATCTCGGCCTGCTGCTCGATCCCGTAGCGGTCGAACGGCTTGCCGGCTTCGAGGACATAGCCATAGCGGCAGAAAGGGTGGCGCATCAGCGGCAGCCACCATCGCCCGCGCGTCTGCGCCTGCCAGACATGTGTCATCTCGTGCAGGAAGAACCCCTGCAGGCCGATCGACGCGGTGGCGAAATCGTCGCACCAAAGCTCTCCGCCGGGGTGGAACCAGAGATGCCCGTCGGGTGCCATGCACACACCGCGCGGCTGGAGTGGCCACCAGCGCCGACGGTGCAGCCGTACCCGCCCGTAATCGATCGCCCCGTCGAAGATCGATGCCGCCAGCGCGCGCTCGCCGGGGGTCAGCGGGCGGGTCGGCGCGCCGCCGTCAGCGCGATCAGTGGCCAGAATGCTCCCCGCCATGCTCGGCGCCCTGGACGCCGGACTTGGGGGCGGCGACCGGCGCATCGCCCGTGGCGAAGGTCTTGGCCTCCACCGCGAGCTTTTCCCCACTGGCGAAGGTCAGGTCGAGCAGCAGCAGGTCGCCCGGCTTGACACCCGGATCGACGCCGAACAGCATCGCGTGGTTGCCGCCCGGCGCGAACGCCGCCTCGCCGCCGGCGGGCACGTCGACGCCATCGATGCGCCGCATCGTCATCATGCCGTCGTTCATGCCGCTTTCGTGCAGCTCGATCGTGGCGACCCGCGCGCTCGATATCGAGACCAGCCGTTCCGGCGCGCCGCCGCCCCGGACGGTGAAATAGCCCGCCGCCGGCCGCCCCGCGACAGGCGCCAGCCGCACCCAGGCATCGGTCACCGCCAGCGTGCCGGGCCGCGCCGCCGGCTCGGCAACCGCGTTGCCCGCCCCTGCCTGTTCCTGCGGCGCAGGCGCGCTTTCCTGCCCGCCGCAGCCGGCGAGGAGGGCGGCCGCCATCAGCGGCGCGACGAAAACTGCTGTGCCATATCGACGCATCGGAAAAAGGGCTCCCGAAATTGATGCGGCTTCCTTAGGAGATCGCCCGACTTGCGGCAATCGATTGCCCCCCTATATCGCTCGGCGAAATGCTGCGCGGCCTTCGCTTGGTTACGGAGGGGGGCTGGCGCGGCTCCGCAAGAGATTGGGGCAGAAGAGGAAAGACATGGGTAAGGTCATCGGGATCGATCTGGGTACGACGAACAGCTGCGTCGCCGTCATGGAAGGCGGCAAGCCCAAGGTCATCGAGAATGCGGAAGGCGCGCGCACCACGCCTTCGATCGTCGCTTTCGCCAAGGACGGCGAGCGCCTGATCGGCCAGCCGGCCAAGCGCCAGGCGGTCACCAATCCGGACAACACGGTGTTCGCGGTGAAGCGCCTGATCGGCCGCCGTTTCGACGATCCGGTGACCAAGAAGGACACCGAGCTGGTTCCCTATCACATCGTGAAGGGCCCGAACGGCGACGCCTGGGTCAAGGCCGGCGGCGAGGAATATTCGCCCAGCCAGATTTCCGCCTTCACCCTGCAGAAGATGAAGGAAACCGCCGAGGCGTATCTGGGCGAGAAGGTCGACCAGGCGGTCATCACCGTCCCGGCCTATTTCAACGACGCCCAGCGCCAGGCCACCAAGGATGCCGGCAAGATCGCCGGGCTGGAAGTGCTGCGCATCATCAACGAGCCGACCGCAGCCGCTCTCGCCTATGGGCTGGAGAAGCAGGACGGCAAGATGATCGCCGTCTATGACCTTGGCGGCGGCACCTTCGACATCTCGGTACTCGAGATCGGCGACGGCGTGTTCGAGGTGAAGGCCACCAACGGCGACACGTTCCTGGGCGGCGAGGATTTCGACGCCAAGCTGGTCGAGTATTTCGCGGCCGAGTTCCAGAAGGCCGAGGGCATCGACCTGACCAAGGACCGGCTCGCGCTCCAGCGGCTGAAGGAAGCCGCCGAGAAGGCGAAGATCGAGCTGTCCTCTGCGCAGACCACCGAGGTCAACCTGCCCTTCATCACCGCCGACGCCACCGGGCCAAAGCATCTGGTGAAGAGCCTGAGCCGCGCCGAGCTGGAGCGACTGGTCGACGACCTGATCAAGCGCACGATCGAGCCGCTTCGCAAGGCGCTGGCCGATGCCGGCCTCAAGGCCGATGCGATCGACGAGGTCGTCCTCGTCGGCGGCATGACGCGCATGCCCAAGGTGCGCGAGGCGGTGAAGCAGTTCTTCGGCAAGGAGCCGCATACCGGCGTCAACCCGGATGAGGTCGTCGCGATGGGCGCCGCCATCCAGGCGGGCGTGCTGCAGGGCGACGTCAAGGATGTCTTGCTGCTCGACGTGACCCCGCTGTCGCTGGGCATCGAGACGCTGGGTGGAGTGTTCACCCGCATGATCGATCGCAATACCACGATCCCGACCAAGAAGAGCCAGACCTATTCGACCGCCGACGACAACCAGAACGCGGTCACCATCCGGGTCTTCCAGGGCGAGCGCGAGATGGCGGCGGACAACAAGCTGCTCGGCCAGTTCGACCTGATCGGCATCCCGCCAGCGCCGCGCGGCGTGCCGCAGATCGAGGTCACCTTCGACATCGACGCCAACGGCCTCGTCAACGTCTCCGCGCGGGACAAGGGCACCGGCAAGGAACAGCAGATCCGCATCCAGGCCTCGGGCGGCCTTTCGGACACCGACATCGACCAGATGGTGCGCGATGCCGAGAAGTTCGCCGAAGAGGACAAGAAGCGTCGTGAATCGGCCGAGGCGAAGAACAACGCCGAAAGCCTGGTCCACACCACCGAGCGCCAGTTGGAAGAGCATGGCGACAAGGTCGACGCGAGCCTGAAGTCGGAGATCGAGGCCGCGATCGCCAAGACCAAGACCGCGATCGAGGGCGGCGAGGCCGCCGCGATGCAGACCGAGGCTCAGGCGCTGGCGCAGGTCGCCATGAAGCTGGGCCAAGCGATCTACGAGAAGGAACAGGCCGCCGCCGCGTCGCCGGGCGCGGATGCGGGCGATGCACCGAAGGACGACAACGTCGTCGATGCGGAATTCTCCGAGGTCGACGAGGACCGCAAGGCGTAAATGAGGGTACGGGAAACAGGGTCGTCACCCCAGCGCAGGCTGGGGTCTCTGTCGGGAGGAGCGTTGCTCCTGCGGCACGAGATGCCAGCCTGCGCTGGCATGACGCCCCCTGTCCCGGGGGCCGGGGGGCTTGATGCTGGACGGTGACTATTACGAACTGCTCGAGGTCGAGCGGACCGCCGACGACAAGACGATCAAGACGTCTTATCGACGGCTCGCGATGCAGTGCCATCCGGATCGCAACCCCGGCTGCAAGGATTCCGAGGCGAAGTTCAAGGCGATCAGCGAAGCCTATGACTGCCTGAAGGATCCGCAGAAGCGCGCGGCCTATGACCGCTTCGGCAAGGCGGCGTTCCAGAATGGCGGCTTCGGCGGCGGCCAGGGCGGCGCGCAGGGCTTCGAGGGTTTCTCCGACATCTTCGAAAGCATCTTCGGCGATTTCGCCGGCGGGCGCGGCCAGCAGCGTTCGAGCGCGCGGCGCGGCGCGGACCTGCGCTACGATCTCGAGATCAGCCTCGAGGAAGCCTATGACGGCAAGCAGGTCGACGTCACGATCGACGTCGCAGCACCCTGCGAACCCTGCGGCGGCACCGGCGCCAAGACCGGCACGGGCGCCCGCGCCTGCACCACCTGCAACGGCCATGGCAAGGTCCGCGCGCAGCAGGGCTTCTTCGTGGTCGAACGCACCTGCCCGACCTGCCATGGCGCGGGCCAGGTCATCGCCGAACCCTGCGACAATTGCCGGGGCGAAGGCCGCATCGATCGCGAGAAGACGCTGTCGGTCAACGTGCCGCCCGGCGTCGACGAGGGCACCCGCATCCGCCTGTCGGGCGAGGGTGAGGCCGGCGCGCGCGGCGGCCCTTCGGGCGATCTCTACATCTTCCTGCACGTGAAGCGGCATTCGCTGTTCGAACGCGACGGCGCGACCTTGTTCGCCCACGCGCCCGTCAGCTTCACCACCGCATCGCTTGGCGGCACGATCGAGGTGCCGGGCCTCGACCGCAAGCGCCACGAAATCCGCATCCCCGCCGGCATCCAGTCCGGCAAGCAGATCCGCCAGCGCGGGGCCGGCATGCCCGTCCTCAACGGACGCGGCCATGGCGACATGGTCGTCCAGATCGACGTCGAAACGCCGACCCGCCTCACTGCCCGCCAGAAGGAACTGCTGGAAGAATTCCGCGCCACCGAAACCGGCGAGGAATGCCCCCAGTCGAGCGGCTTCTTCGCCAAGCTGAAGGGCATGTTCGAGTAGGGTCAGGCGGCTGCACGGCAGCCGCGCGAGGCTCCGCCTCGCCCCCTCTCCCAGCTACGCTAGCCAGCAAGCTGGCAAGCTCCGCTACCTCTCCCCGTCGGGGAGAGGACCAGTTGCGCCAGTCCCCGTGCCCATAATTTCTCCCCTGCAAGGGGAGGTGGCGCGCGTGAGCGCGACGGAGGGGTATTGCCCGCCCCTGGCAAAGGCCAGGCCATCAACGCTCGCTGCGACTAATTGGTGGATGCCGGCAGATCCATCTTCACTGCGTGGGTTTGAATTGGGGTCAGCAGGAAGACAGCCGCACTCGCCAAACCAACGGCACCCCAAGCATATCGACGTGCTCGAAGATCGATGACCGCTTTGGATATGCAGTAAACGGCGGCCGCGAGAGCTGCGAAATTCCAAACAAAGAAAGTCCACATGCCGCCAAGCTATCGACAGCGAGAGCGACAGGCAATGTCGGTGATTGCTGCTTCCCTGCCTCCCTCAAACAAACGCCCGCAACGACTCCACGCTCTCCACCGCCAGCGCGGGGCGTTGCTTCTCGCTCGTCTCCGCCCAGGTCTCGATCGTCTGCAGGCCGGTCGCGACCCCCACCGAGACCGCGCCGCAGCGATTGGCCATGCGTGTCTCCAGTGCGGGATCGTCGCCGACCACGACCACGCGGTCCGCGTCGGATCGGCGCAGGCCCATCGCCTTGACCGCGCAGAAGAATGCTTCGCGCGAAGGCTTGCCGAGGACGCGGTGTTTCGTCTCGGTGAGCGCGGTGATCGCGGCGTTGATCGCGAAGCTGGTGCCGATGCCGCGCCCGTCCTGCGTCGCGAAGAAGGGGACGTGGCTGGCGGTGGTGAAGCCCGCCCCGTTCCAGATGTCGCGGCAGGCGGCCTCCAGATGCGGGAAGCCGAATTCGCGGAACCAGCCGGTGAACACCGCCTCCACCCCTTCCGCCGGGTCGGCCGGGCCGATCACCTCGATCCCGGCATCTGCGATCGGCGCGATCGTGCCGGGGTTGCCGAGCACGCGGACCCGGCCGATCTTCTGCGCCACGAACCACGCCGCCGCCGAGGAGCTGGGCGTCATCATCTCGTCGTCGGCCAGGTCGAATCCCGCCGCGCGCAGGCTGGCGGCATAGGCGGCGGGGGGCTTGGCCGATCCGTTGGTGAACACGCGATAGGGCACCCCCTTCGTGCGCAGCCGGTCGAGCAGCTCGACCGCGCCGGGGATCGCGACATGCCCTCCGCTCGCCTTGTCGCCCAGCGCGATGGTGCCGTCCATGTCGAAGATGAACGCCTTGGCCCCCGCAATCCGCTCAGCGGCCGCGTGGCTCTTCTTACCGCTCAAATCCCTGCCCCCGCATGGAGCGCCAGCCGCAGGCCGGGCCGCTCGACCACCAGATCCCGTGCCGCCGGCCGCGCCGCCAGCTGCTTCAGCAGCGCCAGGATCGGCGCGGCCTCGGGCGTGAAGCTCGCCCGGGATCGGCCCGCCGCCAGCATCGCATCGACCTGCTCGGGCGGCATTACCGCGCGCAGCAGGAATTCCTCGTCGTTCATCGATTCGCCGAAGCGGCGGCGCAGGTCGCGATATTCGGGGAAGTTGGGCTCGTCCTGCAGTTCGCGCGATCGCGACCGGTCGAGGATGGCCGCCTCCACCGCCGGGTCGACCGGCCGGGTCGGGTGGCCGAACTTGCCCATCACATAGCGGATAACCTGGTCGGAAACCTGCGCATAGCGCCGCTCGCCGATCACGTTGAACAGCGCCTGGCTCATTACCATCTGCGGGAAGGGCGTGACCATGATCGGCTGGCCGAGTTCGGCGCGCACCCGCTCGGTCTCCGCGATCACGTCGGGCAGACGATGGCCCAGGCCGAGCTCCTCCAGCTGGCGCTTGGTGGTGGTCATCACCCCGCCGGCGATCTGGTGGCGCAGGAAGCTCGCGTCGAAGCTCTGCGGCGTGCCCGGCGGCAGGCCCTTCGCGGCCGCGACCCGATCCCAGTAATCGGACACCCGGCGCAGCGCGGCCTCGTCGACCGCGACGCTGTGCCCCGCCTCGCGCAGATTGGCGAGCATCCGCCCCGCTTCGGGCAGCGAGGAGCCGTCGCCGAGCGGACCGACGCCGACATGCACCGCAGACACCCCGAAATTGGCGGCCTCCAGGCTGGTCAGCGGGCCATAGCCGATCGTGCAATGCGCGTGGATCTCCAGCGGCTTGTTGCCGATCACCGCCTTCACCGCCTGGGCCAGCGTGCGCAGCCGCTCGGGCGACAGCAGCCCGCCCGGATCCTTGATGTAGAACAGGTCGATATCGGGGCTCTTCGCCAGCTTCGCCGCGAAATCGGCGTAGAACTGGTCGTCGTGGACGTCGGACAGCGTGAAGGTGAGCGCGCCCATCACCTCGGCGTCGCCCTCTTCCTTCACGATCCGCGACGCCTCCAGCACGGCATCGGCATCGTGCATCGGATCGAGCATGATGATCCGGCGGATGCCGTTCACCTGGAGTCGGCGATACACCAGCCGCATGAATTCCGGATCGGCCTGCTGCCACGCGATGAAGCGCAGGCCGGTGGTGATGAACTGCAGCGGGGTGCGCGGCATCGCGGCGCGCATCCGCCGGATGCGTTCCCACGGGTTGTTCTGGAAATAGCGGACCGCCACCGCCATGTGGCTCGACGAGGTGAAGTCGATCGCGCGGAACCCGACCCGGTCCATCGCGCCCGCGATCTCCAGCATCTCCGCCGTATCCAGCCCGGTCGCGCCCCACAGGCTCTGATTGCCGTCTCGCACCGACACGTCGACGAGGGATATTTCAGCCATTCGAAGTTCCTTGCGGTACGGTAAGCCCCTCCCCTTCAGGGGAGGGGTTGGGGTGGGGCCTGTCCTCGCAATCCGACGTCCGCGTTCGCGGAGAGGCCCCACCCCCAGCCCCTCCCCTGAAGGGGAGGGGAGCAGAACAGGTCTCACCCATTCGCCAACCCCTCGAAAAACCGGGTGTCCACGCCGCCGCGCCGGAAGCGCTCGTCCGCCGCGATCGCGCGGTGCAGCCCGGCGGTCGTCTCGACCCCCTCGATCGTGAGCGCGTCGAGCGCCGCCGCCAGCCGTGCCACCGCGTCCGGGCGGTCCTTGCCGGCCACGATCACCTTGCCCATCAGGCTGTCGTAATGCGGCGGCACCACCCCGCCATGGCCGATATGGCTGTCGACGCGGATGCCCGGCCCGGCGGGCCATCCCGCGCGCGTCACCCGGCCGGGCGAGGGGCGGAAATCGGCTTTCCAGTCCTCGGCGTTGATCCGCACCTCGATCGCATGGCCTGTCGGCCGCACCTCGGCCTGTTCCAGCCCCAGCGGCTGGCCGTCGGCGATCAGCAGCTGCTGCTCGATCAGGTCGACCCCGGTCACCGCCTCGGTCACCGGATGCTCCACCTGGATGCGCGCGTTCATCTCCAGGAAGTAGAAATCGAAGCTGTCGGCATCGACGAGATATTCGACCGTCCCCGCCCCGCGATAGCCCAGATGCTCGGCCAGCCGCACCGCCGAATCCTCCAGCTCCGCCAGCCGGTCGGGCGGGATGCCGGGCGCGGGGGCCTCCTCGACCAGCTTCTGGAAGCGCCGCTGGATCGAGCAGTCGCGCGTGCCGAGGTGGATCGCGCGCCTGCCGTCGCCCAGCACCTGCACCTCGACATGCCGGCCGCGCCCGATATAGCGCTCCACATAGACCCGCGGATCGCCGAACGCCGCCTGCGCCTCGGCCATCGCCATCGAAATCATCGCGTCGAGCTGCTCGGGCGCATCGACCCGCTTCATGCCGCGCCCGCCGCCGCCGGAGACCGCCTTGATCAGCAGCGGATAGCCGGTCTGCCCGGCCCGTGCCCGCGCCGCCGTGGCGTCCTCCGCCTCGCCGCCCGGCACCACCGGCAACCCCGCCTCGATGCCGACGCTGCGCGCCTTCAACTTGTCGCCCATCGCCTCCAGGCTGGACGGGTCGGGGCCGACGAAGGTGATCCCCGCCGCCGCCACGGCGCGCGCGAAGGCGACGTTTTCCGAAAGGAAGCCATATCCCGGATGGACGGCATCCGCCTTCGCCGCCACCGCCGCCGCGACCACCCGGTCGATCGCCAGATAGCTCTGCGACGATGGCGCGGGACCGATCACCGCGATCTCGTCCGCCAGCAACGCGGGGGCGGAGACGCGGTCCGCCTCCGACACGCCCTGGATGACATGGATGCCGAGCCGTTGCGCGGTACGGCAGATGCGGAGCGCGATCTCGCCCCGATTGGCGATGAACAGCCTGCGGATCATTGGAAGCCCCTCCTCTTTAGAGGAGGGGTTGGGGTGGAGGCTGTCCACGAAGTCCGACGTTGGATCGCCGGGACAGCCCCCACCCCAACCCCTCCCCTGAAGGGGAGGGGCTCATAGGGCGCGACCTCGCGCTTGTTTGCTTCGATCTTCATGTTGTCGACTCAATCCGGCCGCACGCGCATCAGCACGGCATCCCCGCCGATCAGCGTCCCGTTTTCCACCAGGATCGCCTCGATCGTGCCCGCGCAGCCGGCATGGGCGGGGTTCATCAGCTTCATCGTCTCGACGATGCCGATCACCGTCTCCTCGGTGACGCGGTCTCCGACCTCGACGAACACTGGCGCACCCGGCTGCGGCGCGCGATAGAAGGTACCGGGCAGTGGCGGGCGGATCGACGTCAGTCCCTCGACGTCTCCAGCCCCGGCAGGCTCGGTCGCCGCATCCACCGCGATCGCGGCGGCGGGCGCCTGGGCATCGGCGGTCCAGTCCCAATCCTGCGTCCAGCCTTCGCCGGATCGCGCGACGCGCAGGGTGAACCGGCTCGTCTTCACGTCCAGCCGCTCATATTGCGTGCCATCGAGGATCGCGACGATGTCGGCGACATCCTCGGGCGTAAGAGGCAGATCACGGCTCATGCGGCACGGCGTTCCCGGGTAAGCGCCTCGGTCGCCGCGACGATCGCGTCGGCGAATTCGGCATCGTTGAAATGATGGTCGAGCACATGGACCGGCACGCCCGCCGGGATCACCGATCGCAGATAGTCGGCGAACGGCCCCGGCACGCTCAGGTCCAGAAGATGCCCCGCCGGGCTGTCGTGGTTCGAAAAGCCCTTGAGCGGGGTGAAGATCTCGACCGGCCCCTTCGCATCGGCGATCAGCGTGGCGAGGTGATCGGCCAGCGGCTTCAGGTCTTCCACGCCGGTGCGCACGGCGGTCAGCGCGGCATTGTGGACGTGATAGCGCCGGCCGGGGAACTGCGCCTCGGCCGGGCCGATCGGCCCGCCGATGATGAAATCCGCATTGCCCGGCGCGAAGATCACCGGGATGCCGCGCGCCAGCGCCGCCTTCGACCGGTCCGGTCCCGCCGCCGCCAGCCCGCCGTGGATCTGGTCGAGGATCTCGGTCAGCGACAGATCGAGCACCGCCGCCACCTCGCGCTCGGCCGCGATCGCGTCCAGCGTCGGCCCGCCCGCGCCCGAGGTGTGGAACACCATCACCTCATGCCCGCTCGCCTCCAGCGCCTTGCGGATGCGGCGTGTCGCGGTCTCGGTCGTGCCCAGCGTGCCGATCAGCACCAGCGGCCTGGCGGGGCGCTGGCTCGGCGCATAGCCCTTCGCCATGCCCGCCGTCGCCAACGCGGCGTTGCGATAGATTTCCCGGCTGATGCTGTTGATGCCGGCGACATCGGTCACCGCGTTCATCATCACGATGTCCTTCACGCCGACATGCGGCGCGGTGAAGCCCGATGCCATCGTGGAAACCATCACCTTGGGCACGCCATAGGGAAAGGCGCGCATCACCGTGCAGGACAGCGTGGTGCCCATCGATCCGCCGATCGAGACGATCCCCGAAAGCGGCGTCTTCTCGTGCGTTTCCAGCGCGAGGCGCACCGCGCCGGGGATCATCGCGGCCTGGCACTTGCCCTCGTGCCCCAGCGCGCGGACATCCTCGATCGTGGTGCCGGCGGCCTCGGCCACCGCGCCCGGCGGGATTTCGGCGCCCCCCACGTCGCGGCGCACGCTCGGGTCGAGGTGGATCACCTCCACGCCGGCCGCCTCCAGCTCGCCCCGCAGGAATGCAGCTTCCTCCTGCTTGGTATCCTGCGTGACGATCATCAGTACCCTGGATTGGCCGGGCATTCGGTCATCCTCATCCGTATCGTTGTCTTTATATCTGACAGCCTTCCGAAAAGCGGGGCTGGCGGCAAGGCATCGCCCTTGCTAAAGTCACCTGATGAAACGGCCGGGACAGACCGTGGACGGAGGGGTAAAGAGCATCCGGGCGCTGGCCCGGGGGCTGGACGTCCTTGCCGCCCTCGAAAGCAGCAGGGGCAGCAGCCTCCAGGATCTCCACGCAAGCCTGGGCTTGCCGAAGGCGACGCTGCTGCGTCTACTCAAGACATTGGGCGAACACGGTTTCGTCTGGCGCAGGATCGCCGACGGCGCCTATCTGCCCAGCATGGTCCGGCGCGAGATCGCGACCGCCAGCAACACCGTCGACCGGCTGGCGGAGATCAGTTCGCCCTTCCTGGCGCGGCTGTCCGAACGGGTCGCCTGGCCGTCGGTGATGGCGGCACCCCGGCTGAACCATGTCGAGATCATCGAGACCAACAGCCCGCTCAACCGATTCGACCGGCTGACGCTAGGCCCGGTCGGCGCGAAGCTCAGCTACATCCACACCGCCACCGGCCGCGCCTATCTCGCCTTCTGCGACGCGCGGGAGCGACAGGCCATCCTCGACCGGCTCCGTCCGCTCGATCCCGCGCCCGGCAGCGAGGAGGCGATCCATGCCGTGCTCGACGATATCGCGGCGCGCGGATACGCCACCCGCGATCCGGGCGTGACCTGGCCGGGGCTCAGCAAGATCGAGGTCGGCCGCGACGGGCGCAAATCGGTGGCGGTGCCGATCCTGCTCGATCGCCAGCCGATCGGCTCGGTCAACGTCACCTGGCCCGATGGCCGCACCAGCGTCGACCGCTTCGTGCGCGATCACCTGCCGACGCTCCGGGAAATCGCCGCCGCCATCGCCGAAGCCGCCCGCCGCGCCGGCGCGGTGCTGCCGGCGGCGTAGGGGGGCGGCAGGGCGAGTCGCTTACCAAGGACCGTCATGCTGATGACGATCTCAGAGGATCGTCGTTGCGAGGAGCGTAGCGACGAAGCAACCCAGAGCGAACCTTTCCGCTTGCGGAACGGCTGGATTGCTTCCCCGGCTTTCGCCGGGGTCGCAATCACGAATTGTTGTGACCGAAAACAGAACCCCTCACTTCGGGTCGATCACCACGCCCTGTTGCGGGAACAGGTTGCGATCGATGCGCACATGGATGCCCTGGGTGCCGTCGACCACCTGGGTCACGCCGAAATCGGCGGCCACGCTCATCAGCGAATAGGCGTCGTTGCGGCTCAGCCCCTGATGCTCGTTGAGCAGGTGGATCATGTCCTTGGCCGCGTTCTTCATGGCCTCGTCCAGATCCTCGCCGAATCCATGGACGATCCAGTTCTGCGGCGTCTCCAGCAGCGGCGAGGGGAATTTGAAATCCTTGCGCAGGATGATCTGGAACAGGCAGTTGAGCGAAGCCTCGATCGCGGTGCCGCTGATTTCGCCGTCGCCCTGGCTGACATGCGGGTCGCCGATCGAGAAGAGCCCGCCCTTCACCTGGACCGGATAGTACATCGTGGCCCCCGCGCCGATACGCCAGTTGTCGATGTTGCCGCCGTGCAGG
>Ga0160473_101289_pt1 | contig 12823 bp, 14 predicted proteins | sample HID1975I_E11MG_FD_108217 | JGI IMG/M metagenome (GOLD analysis project Ga0160473, IMG submission 108217) | Enriched soil microbial communities from UW Madison campus, WI, USA - HID1975I_E11 MG | ecosystem: Environmental > Terrestrial > Soil > Unclassified | place: USA: Madison, Wisconsin... | reverse complement strand
TCAAGATGAACACCCTTAATAATAGCCCGCTGAATATCGCCGATACTCAGCATAGAATAGAACAAGTTATCCTTAAAAACAAGCAACAGTTTACAATCAAGCGAATCCATCTGTTTCATCGCACTTACCAAAGTAGCCGTGCTTGAAATTATCCTACTTTCAATCTTTTCTTGTTTGGTCATAGGGAAACGGCTGATGCCGAAGTTAAAGAGGCTTTGTGCCGATATGCTTTAAAAAATGATTCATCTTTATTGTATTCATGTTCTTCATCAATACGGGTACAACGTTGTTTTTTGTCGATTTCTTGTTGCCGTACAAGTGTGCGACGCAAGAATGTCAAATAAAATTCCTACTGCCTGGTTCAAAAAAATTCGCGTTATACTATACTCTCATTTATAACCTAACCACTTGCTGCTTCCTAATAATGTTGATAGATCTTCCAATAACTGTTCTACTACCCTTTTCTCTGTCGGTTTAGGTTATCATTTTTACCTCCCGTAACTCTGTATAACACGAAAATGAGGGTGCTATCAATAGCTTCGCTTCCTCAGTCACATTAAGCATTTTAAAAACGATACTTAACGGCTAATTTTTCTGAATATTGTAAAACTCAGCGCTTAAAATTATTTTAAGCGGGTTTTAATAAAAGTTTGCAAAAGTAATGCATTAATAGTTTATGGCAAGAACCATTGCTTTAAAACTTGATAAACGTGGCGAGAGAGGTAGAGAGAAGTTTTTGTAAAAAAAATAAACACATAGACATATAGGTATATAGAAATACCTAAGAAATAATCACTAAAAGAGAAAACATGAGAGCCTAAGAATTTGCCTCTTTGACTTACTGCCTTATTGCCTATTGCCTTACTGCCTATTACCCTTTCATCCACCTCCTACTTCTCTTGCCTTTACTTTTACGGCCGGTATTCCCTGGTAGATGCCGTATGATTCCAGGTTTTTTGTGGCAACAGACGCAACAGTCAGTACAGAATGGGTTTGACAGATTATACCACCACAAACAATTGATCGGGCGCCTAACCAGACGCCATCTTCTACAGTGATAGAACCGACGATTAAATCAAAAGCCGCTTTCTTATAGTTGTGGTTGCCCGATAAAAGATAAGCGCCCTGCGAAATACATACATTATTACCAATAGTCACCATAGCAAGATTATCGATCCATGCTTTTTCACCTATCCAAACATGATTGCCGATCTGTAACAGCCAGGGATACTTGATGTTCACCGACGGTTTTATAATTACCTTCTCCCCTACTTTTGCCCCAAAAAGTCTTAGTAGTCCACACTTTACTGTATTAAAAACGGCAAACTGGTTATTAAAAAATAACGCATTTACCACCATCCATACAGCTATTTTCCAGGTTGGTCCGGGTTTATACCAGCTATTGTTATAACTGGCTAAGCTGACCTTCTGCTTTTCTTCTATTTGATTCAACTGCTTCATGCTTTTTTTGTGCGCCGAGGTACCAAAATATCAGTAAAAAAATAAACCCATAAGATATGATATTGAAAATAAGGTGAGAATCTAAAGAAGCTAAAAAGCTCCAATTCAAATGGTTGGCCAGTAATATCAGTATAATCCGGAAGATATTTAGCAGCATTATACAAGCAATACCAAGCACCATCCAACCCATTTTATGTTTCCAATTGCTCTTGTTTGCGTACACAAAAGCGATCCAAAAGCTCATAACAGCCCATCCAAGACAGGAAGGATTTACACTAACTCCGCGTGAAAAACCGATCTTTAAAGAATGGTAATCATTTTGTTTTACATTATACTGCAACAGTTCGAGAAAAGCTTTAGATGAAGCGGTGAGAAACTTAGTGAGGCCTTTTATTAGGTTAAAATGGCTGTCGAGAAAAGCAGAATAGAAATCGCCTCCCGGACCCGTAATTCCCCGGTAAACCGGAAAGAAAAGATAAAGGATAACGAAACATACCAGAAACTTTATCAAAAACAGGTACGGAGATCTTTTATCTAAAAGTTTATTAATATGCATAAAGGGTCAGATATCCGTTTTAGTTATTATAACACCTCTTATAACTTTTTTTACGATAAAAAATTGTGTCGAGTGCTTTTTATAGAGACAGGAGATAGAAGCAGAAAATTTGAAGAACATGCTAACTGACATTTTTTTGTTACAAGCAATTGTATTTCAATGGAGCATCGTTGTGTCACTCCCTTGTACCCCAAATCATTGTTCAGCAAAAAATCGACGGCTAATGAAGCGTAAAAAAGACGAGTATTAATGACTCTAAACAGAAAACAGTGCAACATAGCCGGTTGTGCTATCGAGGTTATTATAGTAGTCCGTCGATAAGTTGTGTGAGCCGGCACAATAGCTGTTGAAGTCTTCCTGATCCATATTAATAAGATCAGTGATCTTTTTTGTACAATCGTCCCTGTTTGCAATATCTACATTTACACCGGCCATCTTTTCCTGCAAATTGTTCCAGGGAGTAAAATAACTGGTAATAACAGGTCGGCCCACGCTTAAACTCTCATATATAGAATGACCAAAATTTTCTCCTTTGGTCAATAGAATGAGCGCATGATACTGGGAAAGCATTTGTTGCACTTTCGCCGGTTCTATTTCACCCTTATACAACACTTTTCCCTGCATTTTTTCAATCAACTGCAGACATTGCTGCCAGTAATTAAAATCGATCACCGGACCGTAAATGTCAAGTGTAATATCTCCGGGACAGCTTTGGATGACCTGTAGTAACAGCAGCAAATTTTTGTGCTCATTAATAAGAGACAGCGACACAAACTTCAACGATCCTTTTTCCTTGGTAATAAAGTTAACATTATCAACCGGCGTTTTGGGAATATTTGACGCCACTACAATTCCTTTATTACGCGGAAAATGAAAGCTGATGTCTTTTGCCTCTTCATCACTGGTGGCGTGCCAACGGACAATTTTTAGCACCCCTGACATTCTCATAAGAGATAAATAAATCTTCTTTTTGAAAGACTTTCCGGCCAGTGCGCCGGTTTTTAGCATGCCTCTCGGACAAACGACTATCTGATAATATTGCGTAAGACTTTTTAAAGCTATCAGAGGTAATATAAAATACCGAAATGAAAACAAACCGTTGAAATATATAGCGGCCGGTGTAACGGCGCTTATTAGTTTCTTCAATCGGGGAATACTTACATTTTCTGTTGTGGAGTAATAAACGTTTATGGGCTTTTCTGTTCCGGGCAGGTCTATTACATTCCATTCATTAGAAATAATGCCTTCATAGGCTTTACCTGCATTTAAATCAAAAGCGCTGGTAATAATATAAATGTCGAAAGAACTGTTTATTGCAGCAACGAGGTTTGCCAGCGATTGTATCGGCCCCCCGGCCTTGTAACCAGGGTAAAACCAATCGTAGAAAATTAGGAGCTTTGGTGACACGACTTAGGAATTAGGAGACAGGATGTAGTAAAAAGCACCCTTCGGGAGGGCTTGAAAGCTGGACAGGAATTCGTAGATTTGGTACCAAACGTTATTGAACATGGAAGGACGAATTATTAATATTGACCCGGAGATTTTGGGTGGTACCCCTGTGTTTTACGGTACACGAGTTCCTATAAAAAATCTTTTTGATTATTTGGAGTCAGGAGAGTCTATTGAATATTTTCTTGATGACTTCGAAGGCGTACAGCGGGAACAAGTAATAAGAGTTCTTCAAATGTCACAAAAACTTATTGAAACATCATCAAACATTATGAATGAAAATTTTGCTTGACGAATGTGTAACAAAGCATTTAAAGCCTTATTTGACCGACCATGAAGTTTTGACGGTGAGAGAAATGCAGTGGAGCGGAATCAAAAATGGTAAGCTCATGACATTGTGTACTCAACATGGCTTTGATATGCTTTTAACTATCGACAAAAATCTTCAATATCAACAGAATCTTGACAAATATTCAGTGACAATTGTAGTTTTAAACTGTTTTACAAGTAAAGTTGAAGAACTTATATTGTTCTTGCCAGCCTTTCGAACACAACTTGCAAGTTTTGAAAAACACAAGGCATACCTTATTAACAAATAAGGGCTGCTTAGAGCAATTGGCTGCATATCGCTATCCGTTGGGGTTGGGCTGAAGGAACTCTTTTGAACTTAGAATAAATTCTTTCTTTTGAATAAATAATAAACTTCGGTTGCCAGGCCGGGGTTACAAAATATCCACCTATCGGCAATACTTGTTCGAAGCAGGAGGATGCAGGAAGGAAAAATATAACAAGAAACATGAACCTTTGGACATAGGACTATTGACCATCGCTATCGCTTCTTCCTTGCTGATTTCTTGATGCCGTACAAGGGAGTGACACAACGATGCTTCATTGAAAAACAGACGCTTGTAAACAAAAGAAAATCTTTAGTAAGTGAACAATGCCGGTTCTTATGCCTTATGTCATCCGTCAGCTTTCATCTGTCATCCGTCAACTTTCTTATTCCCTAACTTTCGTAGCTGATGAACTTCTCCATCCGGGGGAAAAGCGTGTATTTTAACAATAAAAAGACAACGAAGGTTGTAAACATGCGGCCAAACATAAATGTTCCATCCATTTCGAAAAATGAAAACTGGATGAAAAATGCAATTACTATTGCATAATTAACTACAATATTGTTGGTTGACTTTATTAGAAAAAACCTGAAGATTTTTGACCAGATAAAAGCGATCACAGCAAGCGCAATGAACATGCCGGGAACGCCAAAATCGACATAGCAGTCGGCAAAATAACCGAGGCTAAAAGATACGCCACGGGATGCACCCGAAAACGGAATGCCGGTATATTTACTTGCTTTTACTGAGTTATCTAAACTCCCCTTGTCAGGATTCAACATGCGGGGAACAACCACAAATTCAACCGTTTCACGCCACACGCTTCCTTGCTGATAAGGAATATTTGCGGGAACCATATCGACGGCTTTTGCAAAATGATATACATATTGCAAACGGTAAAAAAACTGTCCTACACCCTGGTTTATTGTCTCTTTATTTACGGTAGAAAGCAGATCTGATAGTTTATCAAACGCCTTATCCTGCGAAACATTGACCTCCTGCCTTCCGCTGCCTTCATTTAAGAATTGCCTGTAATCTCCTTTAATGACAGTCCAAACTACTGCCAAATAAAAGAGAGCCACCACCCCAATTGCTGCCTTGAAACTAACATTGAAGCTGATTTTCGAGATGTACGTCATGAATATGACTGCAGTATAAAAAAACACATCTTTAAACGACGAAAAGAAGCTGAAGAACCCACCGATAAAATCTAATACGAATGCTATCGCAAAAAAGATACGGTATTCTTTGTTGCGGAAACTTAAATACCCCAGAAGTACGAAACCTGCCCATTTTAGCAGAGCGATATTTAGAAATACCTGGGTTAAGCCTCCAAAACCAAAAGCATTCCGGCTTAATACACCCGAAGCAAAATATAGAATCAGGTACAACTGAAGTACCTTCTTTGGGTTGATTCTATCGAGCGACGTCTCGAAATCTTCCCTGGAAACTATGATGTTTCTAAAGGCCACTTTTGCAAACACAAGCGACATGACCAACAGGCCCACCAAAGAATACATATATGCGTTGGCGGAGGAATTGGTGTTCAAGTTCATATCTCCGTGCCACAAGGTATTTACATAAAAGATATAGCTCACCACCTGTGCCCAGTGAAAGACCATCAGAAATGTAAAAACGTTTGGCAGGTAAAGCCTCCATGTGATCACCAGTATTAACAGTAAAACCACGTAAGCCAATACCAGATAAATACCATTTGGCATGGCCACTGAAAACGCTGAAAGAATACCCAACAAACCTGCAAACCCCGCTATATCAACACGCTTCATTTAAATAATCGTTTTTCGAATAACGCTTCCAGTTGTAAGATCGTTTTTGAGTAGGTCCAGTTGTCTATTATTTGCTTTGAATGTCTGCCCAGCTCTTTATAATTGTGCAACGATTGCTGCATACATCTTTTTAAATCCTCCATGTCGCCAGCAGAAAAAATATAGCCGTTGCTGCCTTCAACCACCAGGTCTGCACTACAGCCACATTTATCACTTACAATTACAGCCCGCTCACATGCCATTGCTTCATTAACAGCCAAACCCCAGGTTTCCCCGGGGCCTTTCGATGGTAACACAAAAATCTCTGCCAGCCCGTACACTACCGGCATTACCGTTTGATTTTGAAAATCAATAAAAGTAATGTCAGCAAAAGAACTGTACTTTTCTTTCAATTCACTTTCCAATTCGCCATTGCCGATAATTATCAGTCTTATCTGCGGTTTGCCAATAGCAAGAAAAGCCTTAATTAACAGTTCAGGATCTTTCTTTTTCGACAATTTGCCTGCAAATAAGAACACACATATATCATCGCCGATACCCAACTCTTTACGCCATCGCTTTGCACGCTGTTCTGTATCGACCTCGTTTAGCGAAAACCTGTTGTTATCAATTGCATGAGGTGCAAAAAGTAATTGTTCCGGTTGTAATCCGTGCTCTAAAAAATAGGTTTTGTTAGCAGAGCCAACATACAACGCAAAATCGGCATGACTATAGATCCACCTGAGAAACAGACGTCTTACGAGCTTCTTTACAGAAAAGCCTGAAGGTTCATCAATTAAAGTAGAGTCGCCGCGAAATAAGACCGGTATCTTTTTGTGAAAAAACCTGATTGCTTTCAGATGGCTTTCAAAGCTCCAGCCGTAAATGAGAATTGCATTGGCGTTCCATTCTTCAATCTCCTTATTGAGCGAAGGATTAATAATGCCTTTAAAATGATGAGAACCAGGATCTGTTGAAGCATTTTCTACGAAACAATAATCATAACCCTGCAACAGCGGAATATCCCATTGTATATTTTGTCCAAACTCCTTATCAAAAATTTTTTCCTTAGACTGACTCCAGGTGTAAAAAACCTTTACAGTAAAAGACACAGCTTCCTCACTCAACTGCTTAAAAAGAGGAGCATTGTATTGAATAGGATGAGTAGTGATGATAGCGAGGCGCTTCAAAACAGTATTTTGTTTTTGAGCCCGGCGATTGGAATTCTATTTAGCATCGTTGCGTCGCACTCTTGTACCTGAAGTAATTCTACTGAGCAAAAAGAATCCACTAAAACCGGGAACATTATCTAAACTCATTTTGTTCACACTACTTTTGACACGCTGTTTAAACTCTCTGCAAGAATGGCTGTTACTTTTTCGGCCGAATACTTTTCAAATTCGGATTGGTTAATTCTTTCAAAATCATATTCCTTAAGAAAAGTAGTAAACAGATCATAGCTGGTGGCAAAATCGTCTTCGATCTTCTTCACACCGTCTTCCCCGTTAAAGTCTAAAACTACTCCCGCTCCTGAATCGCGTAATACCTTGCAGGCCGTACTGCTTTCATGCAAGACTGCCCAAATTGGCTTTTTCGACAAAACGCCCTGGTACACTTTTGAAGGCGTATAATGAGGCTCGGTGCTGCCTAAAATAAAAACGCCTGTAGCAACATTTAAATGCACCAACACGTCGAGGTAAGGAATCCTTGCCGGGTATTCAAACACCATAGTTTGCCACAAACCATATCTTTCGGCCATAGGTTTTATATTATAGCCAACAGGGTTATTTGGAGAAGTACCGGTACCAATAAAATGAATTTCAAGATCTTTAAAAAGCGCCGGCTGTTCACTTATGGCGGCGAAGATATTTTCAAGAGGATCAAACGCTTTTGGCAGCATTGCGCCTGCATATACTAATTGAATCTTATCGGGTCTGGGCTTAAAAAGATAGGTGTCTATATGCAGGTTTTGTACTTTATCATGATCACTCTTTTCACCTCCATATGGCATGGCTGCAAAGACACATTTTTCTACCAGTTCCGGATTTCTGTCCTGAACTCCTTTATAATAGCCTGCTGCCACACCGGTTATTAAAGAAGCTTTTTTAATAGCTATCGGTTCTAATACCTTAGCTATTCGAGTACTTAACCAATGTCGTGAAAATGTTTTATCACTGCCCGGAAAATAATGTACCCATGGATCAATATAATCTATGCCATATTTAATACCGGTGGAATGGTGCAACCACCGTCCCAATAAAGCAACATAAAACGATGGAATAGGAATGTATAAAAAATCTATCTTTTCTTTTTTAATTAATTGTTTTGCTTTTTTATATAGTTGAAAAAAAGCTCTCAATCCAATATCACCAACTACCCGCGGTTTGGTTATTTTAAATGCTTTTACTTTTTCAATTCGTAGATCTTTTGGTAACAGTTTGTGCAGGTTCCAGTCTAATTTTTCTTCGTAATAATCTTCATGAACCGTAAGAATAACCGGTTTCCACCCAAAAGAAGGAAGGTGTTGGGCAAAGAGCCGGCTGCGATGTACTGCAGCAAGATTTGAGGGGGGAAAATGGGGGGAGATGATGAGGATTGATTTCAATATTCGTATTATTCACCCACCTTTTTAAGTGTTTCTATTATAAGGCGTTCACTTAGACGAAAATTTGTTTTGGAGACAACTTGTATCAGCTATGACGAATTGTGGCGGCGGCATTTTTTATATCGCGTTCAAGTTCCTCCGCACCATAATTGAATATAGAAACATTATATCTGCCCAGGAGTTCTATAAAGGTTCGTTTGGTAAAGCCTGCAATTTCCGCCCCTTGTCCTGATGAAATCTTGCCTTGCTCATAAAGCTTCACTGCCAAAAGCATAGCCGCTTCTTTATCATCCAAATCTACACTATCGGGTATGTTCAATGTAATTGTTTTCATAGTTTAAATTTACTGCATTTTAGTTATACCACATTATTTTGACTTTTACGTCGTAAAAAATATAGCCACTGTCCCAACAAAGCAACATAAAACGAGGAATAGGAATGTATAAAAAATCTACCTGCTCTTCTTTAATTAACTGTTTTGCTTTTTTATATAGTTGAAAAAAAGCTCTCAATGCAATATCGCCAACTACCCGCGGTTTGGTTATTTTAAATGCTTTTACTTTTTCAATTTGCAGATCTTTTGGTAACAACTTCTGCAGGTTCCCGTCTAATTTTTCTTCGTAATATTTTCATCAACCGTAAGAATAATTGGTTCCCAGCCAAAAGAAGGAAGGTGTTGTGCAAACAAACGGCTGCGGTGTACAGCGGCTAAGTTTGATGGGGGAAATGATGAGGAGATGATTAAGACTTTCTTCTGCAACATTTGTAATAGTTTCTATACTTTTTTCTAAACTGTGCTAATAGGATAAAAATCTAATTTGATTATAGCCCTTTAAGACAAGCTTTTGGGTAAAGTTTAAGGAAAGGTTTTTCTTCCTCACAAATAATGCCTCAATTGGCCAGCTATGATCAGGCGCATCGGTGATACAAAGAAATCCAAACGATGTAAGCTTTTTTATCGCGTTAACCGTTCTTTCGTGTAAATTCTTATTCAACCAGTCGTGGAACTCAATTGTAATTTGTTTTATTGCTGCTATATCCTTTTCATCAAACGATTCTATCAGATCTAATTCCGCGCCTTCGACATCAATTTTTAACACATCAATATACCGGTTCGTTAACTTCAACTTTTCAACCATGGTTTTCCAACAGTAACCGACAACAGATACTTTCTGCGCATTTCCCCATTGCTGCTCAAAATTGTTAATCAAACTGCTCGATTCAGGATTATTGCTGAGAAAAAAACTGACGGTTCCATCCGCCGCAGTAATCGCAGCATTCACTTTAACATTAACGTCACTAATTTTGTCAAAGAGGTCTTGATTGGGCTCGACGGCATAACATTTTGCTTTAAACTTCTTAATCATAGCTTTTGAAAATTCGCCAAGGTTTGCCCCTAAATCAACAACAACTGAGTTTGAATTAATTGCCGGAATATAGAGCCAGTGACCCCTGATGTTACAAAAGCCTATTGTCTTAAGCATCGTTTCTAACAAAGACTTTCTAAGCATCAAAATCTTACCTGATAACATGATATTTTTGTTGTTAGGAAGAATTACAGGACCAGCCTTATTTCATTATTTTCCTATACAGCATATTAGAATAAAAATATGTTACTGAGGCAAAACTTCTAAAAAAGCGTTTTAAAAGTCCTCCTGCAAGCTGCTGATAATAGTAGTTTTCGAAGAATAGCAAAATGTCGGGTCTCGTCATTTTTCTTAAAGCCGGCGTTCTCACATCACCCGCCCAATGAATAAGTCCGTCTTCTGTTAATTGTTTATTTATTATCTGATCTAAATTTAGATTTGCCACATTGCTGCTTTTACTCCAAAGCATGAAGTCTGCGGTTCCCAATTTAATTTTACTCTGCTTAGATAAGGTTGGTAACAAATAATTATAAACAGACTGATCCACTAAAGGAAACAGTTCCTGGTGTTTCCAATAGGGGTAGTTGTGCGGATCGAAATAATCATTCAAAATATTACTTTCTATAGCGCCTGTAGTCACAAACATTTGTCCAGCATTAAAAAAATAGCCCGGAAATGTATAGTCAGGGTATGTTTGTTCTATTTTCTTGGTATCAAAATAAATTGCTTTAACCCAGTCGGCGTATGGATTTATTTCTCTCTCTATACTTACCAAGTAATCATTTCTTTCAAAAAGAGGTAAAAGCTTTTCTATAAAAGGTCCGATAAAAACAATATCTGCATCTAACATCAATAGTTTTTTCCCTTTTGGAAACTTATATAAATAGAGAAATTTTGCTGCACTCCAACCTAGTTGTTTTACCCCAAGATCTATTTGCATAACTTTAAAATATTTTTCGAGTTCAGTAGTATCAAAATTGCCTCTACCTGGGTCTTTTACAAGTTCTATTGCAACATCAGGATAATAATATCTGATGCTTGCAATGCAAATTCTTGCTAAAAAAAAGTCACTTTTATTACAGCAAACAACTATAGTAAGGTCTTTTGTAGTCACTATGCTTCGATCACCTTTAACAGTTTTTGAGATTCTGTTTCCCAGTTCATCAGTGTTTCACCTAATAATTTTGAATTTATTTTGTATTGCTCCAACAAAGCCCTGTCATTGTATAATTTATAAATTTTAGCTGCAAGATCGGTAGCATCACTGCTTCTATAGAGAAGGCCGACTTCATACCGCTTCATAAAGTCTTTTTGGGCCGAGGTATCAGAAGCTATAATACATTTTCCTGCGGTTATATAGGTAAAAATTTTATTGGTCAGGCAAATATCCCGGTTTAACGGGGTTTTCAACTCGGCAGCAAGTCCAACATCAAACTTTGCAGCAAAGGCAGGCAACGCGTCAGGATTGATAATACCTGCAATATGAATAGAGCCGATGAAAGAACTTCCATGTTCCTCTATATGTGCCTTCATCTCATCATCGTACCTGCCTGCAAGGGTAAGATGTATGTCCAAATTGTTTAAATACTTCAAAGCATCTATTACCACTTCTAACCCCCGATTCTTTCCTATTGTTTGGCTAAACCAAAAAAGCTTCAATGTCTTATGGTGGCTTGCCGTATTGACCCCACATAAGTTTTGTGATACTGGAAAACAATTTAAAAGCGTTATAATTTGTTTTGAGAAATGAAGGAAATTGGTCTTAATTTTTTCGGTTATTAAATCACTCGCACTACTAACATAGCTTAAACCTGGAACGTATTTTTCTTCTAAAAAAACAATTCTTTTTTTCTCAGCTAAAGGAGTATCAGCATTCTCTCCCCGATGATAATCTTCAAAATCGAAGCCAGCGTATGCTCGATTGTAGGCTGCAGCCTTTACAGCTATTGGCAGCGCTCCCAAATTGTGACCAATATACCAATCTGCTTTTATTTTTTTAGCTGCTTTCAACAACTCGTTATAACATCTTGCCTGGCTCCTTTCTGCCAACAAAAGCTTGTTTCCTAACTTTTCGTTTAGCTTCCTGCTTATTTTAAATCTTGCCTTGGTAAAAAAATAAAGTCCTCTATTTTGCGAAGAACTTCCTCCGATGAGTTTATAATTCCACTTAACCTTCTTCAAAAGAATTTTATCAGCATCTTCCGCCCACTTTATCCAAAAACAATATAAAACGGTCACCTCATATCCTGCTGCCTGAAGCGCATCCGCTTCTTTTACAACCCGTGGGTTTACAGAAGGCTGACCGGTAGTTATAATTACGATTTTTCTCAATTATCAATGATAATAATAACAAAATAATTTGTTAGCTCTACTTTCAACAGATTTCAAAAAGTTTGTTTAGGAAAAGATGAGGAGGCAATAAAAGACGGAAAAAGGTGCCATGAAAATATATCAGTACAAGGGAGTGACACAACGATGATGCCATGAAAAACATTTGTTGACATACCAAAAAATTTAAAAAAACTGAATTTGCTAAAGTAGAACTATGAGCGGTTACTAAATCCATACTTTTTTTCTGCTCGCAAAAGTCCTCGCCTTAAATAAGGTGGCTCAAAATGTTTGTCATAACTAAAAATCATATAGCCGGCAGACGGAGAAACTTCAAAACCGGCATCTTTCAAAAATTCAGTAAATATTTTTTCATCACCCTGTTTATGATAAGTACAGATCGCCATCTTAAGAGATCTTCTTTTATTTAAAATGCCTAATGAACCATTTAGCAGTTTCAACTCTGCTCCATCTACATCAATTTTTAAAAAATCAACTTGTTGGGCATCTTTAAAATAACTGTTCAAAGAAACAGAGTGCTCATCGTTGCGATCAGAAACATATTTATTAATTATTTTCACTTTATTACTCCACGGAGCAAATGTTGCGTTTAGCGCTTCTATCCATTCGGTATCTGTTTCAAATAAATACATCATACTCACTTTGTCAATTACACT
>Ga0160473_101285_pt1 | contig 12904 bp, 16 predicted proteins | sample HID1975I_E11MG_FD_108217 | JGI IMG/M metagenome (GOLD analysis project Ga0160473, IMG submission 108217) | Enriched soil microbial communities from UW Madison campus, WI, USA - HID1975I_E11 MG | ecosystem: Environmental > Terrestrial > Soil > Unclassified | place: USA: Madison, Wisconsin... | reverse complement strand
AGTTGCTCGATATTACTTCAATAGAAGTGTACGAGGTAGCCACTTTTTACAGCATGTACAACATGAAACCGGTTGGCAAATTTGTTTTTGAAGTTTGCCAGACCGGACCATGTATGCTTAGGGGTAGCGATGATATCATCAACTATATTAAAACCAAACTTGGCATCGGCGTAGGAAAAACAACCCCGGACGGCTTGTTTACGTTAAAAACAGTAGAATGCCTTGGCGCTTGTGGTTACGCACCTATGATGCAGTTAGGCAAAAATTACAAGGAGCATTTAACACCCGGGAAAGTAGATGCAATCATTCAGGAATGTCGGAATTTTTCAGCTATAAACAATTAGAAATTATGAAAAAAACGTTGACCTTATTACTGGCCACTTTTATTACGGTCGTGGCCTTCAGTCAATCTGCTAAGGAGAATGAAGTGTGGTTACGATCCGAAGCGCTGAACAAAGCTGTTTTTGAAACAAAAGACAGTAATGCAATAAGCGAGCTTGTCTCTGACAATCTAACCTACGGTCACTCCGGTGGAAAAATTGAAGAAAGGACAGAAATGATTCATGCAGCATCTACTAACCCTGACAGCTATAAGAGCGTAGTGTATGAAAGGGTTAGCGCAAGATCGGCCGGCAATGCAATTATTATAAGACATATTTTGCGGGCAGAACAGGTAAACCCTACAGGCGTTTCTACTCCTTTAAATCTCGGCATTATACAGGTATGGGCTAAAGAAAAAGGTAAGTGGCGAATATTTGCAAGACAGGCAGTTAAAATTGCACCCAAGTAGATGATTACCCACCTATAAAATTGTTATGAAACTTACGCCCTACATACATTTTGAAGGTAATGCCGAAGAAGCGATGAACTTTTACGCCAATGCTTTGGGAGGAAATATAACAGCTATAAACAGGTATGGAGATAGTCCCATGCCTTCTGACGAAGATTATAAACAAAAAATAATACACGGCAGGCTGGCGTTTGGCGAAAACATAATAATGATCTCTGATGTTTTTAAAGGTCAGAAGGTAAATACTGATGGAAACGTGCAATTTTCAATTGAGATAACCGAAGAAGGACAAATAGACGAGGTCTTTAATAAAATGGTTGAGGGAGGCACAATAGGTATGGCGCTTCAGAATGCGTTTTGGGGTGCAAGATTCGGTATGCTGAAAGATAAGTTTGGCGTTAGCTGGATGTTTAATTATGAATTGAAAAAATAGTTTATGGAACAGCAAAAAGTTCATTTTCCAATATTATTAGAACAAGATGAGGATGGAGTTTTTATAGTTTCCTGCCCTTCTTTTAAGGGATGTCATTCTTATGGCTTTACTGTTGATGAGGTTATGAAAAACATTGAAGAGGTAATAGCAATGTGTATCGAAGAAGAAAAGCCAAAAGTATACAATCACTTTATTGGCTTTCAGGAAATAGAAATGAATATTGCAATTTGATTTATGGGAAATAGGCAAATTGTTCTTTCAGGAAAGGAACTGGTTAAAGTACTTGAAAAAATCGGATTTGTAGTTGTAAGGGTAAATAGTTCTCATCATAGAATGAAACATGAAGATGGAAGAGTTACAACAGTACCTGTACACGAAAATGATGATTTACCAAAAGGATTAGTTAGAAAGATTATAAGGGAAGATGCGGAAATTAGCCTATATGAGTTTGAGAATTTGGTAAATGGTAAGTAATTGCAAAAAATGGGAATAACAACCGCTATATTAACTGTTAGGGAGCATCGGAAATCTGAAAAGTTCGCTGAAGTGGAATTTTTAGTGGATAGTGGTGCTGTTTATAGCTTGGTCCCGGGTAAAATATTGGATGAATTGGAAATTGAGCCATATAAAGAAATGAGTTTTTCTTTGGCAGACGGGACGTCGGTAAAGCGAAAAATAAGTTCAGCATATTTTGAATATGAGGGTGAAGGCGGTCCCGCTCCTGTAGTATATGGTGAAGAAGGTGACACCGCGTTATTAGGTGCTACAACACTGGAATCAATTGGTTTGGTTTTGAATCCGTTTACCCGAACATTACATCCTATGCGGATGCTAATGGCAGGTATAAACACTGGAAAATGAAGAATAAAGCGATGCAGTACAAGTGTGCGACGCAAGAATGCTGCATAGAATTAATAGAGCTGACTTACAAAAAATAAAAATTCCCTTTAGGGTTAAGGGCTTATGAAATTATTATTAGATAAGGAAAATATAGAAGGCATTCGTTTTTACAACGCATATCGTCAGAATGGCGGGTACACGGCGGTAGAAAAAGCTTTCAAAATGTCACCTGCAGAAATTGTGGAAGAGGTTAAAAAAAGCGGCCTCAGGGGCCGTGGAGGCGCAGGTTTCCCCACTGGTTTAAAATGGAGCTTCCTGGCTAAGCCGGAAGGTGTGCCCCGTTATCTTGTTTGCAATGCAGATGAAAGTGAGCCGGGAACTTTTAAAGACCGCTACCTGATGGAGTTTCTGCCTCATTTGTTAATAGAAGGTTTGATAGTCTCGTCGTTTGCATTGGGCAGCAACAGGACGTACATCTATATCAGGGGAGAATATGCATGGATCGTGGACATTTTAGAAGAAGCGATCTATGAGGCAAAGCAAAATGGCTGGCTTGGAAAAAATATATTGGGAAGCGGGTTTGATTGTGAGATCTATGTGCAACGAGGCGCCGGCGCATACATTTGCGGCGAAGAAACGGCATTGATCGAAAGCCTTGAAGGAAAAAGAGGCAATCCGCGTATTAAGCCACCATTCCCTGCAATTAAAGGTTTATGGGAAAGTCCGACAGTAGTCAATAATGTGGAAACCCTTGCTGCTATCGTACCTATTATAAATATGGGTGCCGACGAATATGCAAAAATCGGGGTGGGTAAATCTACAGGCACAAAACTAATAAGTGCTTGTGGCAACATCAATAAGCCAGGTGTGTACGAAATTGATATGACCATTAGTGTCGAAGAATTTATTTACAGCGATGAATATTGTGGTGGAATACCTAATGGCAAGCGGTTAAAAGCGTGTATCCCGGGTGGATCGTCTGTACCTATTTTGCCTGCTAATCTTTTGTTGAAAACTGCCAAAGGTGAAACCCGTTATATGAACTATGAAAGTTTGTCTGACGGTGGATTTGCAACCGGAAGTATGATGGGATCTGGCGGTTTTATTGTTTTAGATGAGGATCAGTGTGTTGTTCGTAATACCTTAACCTTCGCCCGTTTTTACCATCACGAAAGCTGTGGCCAATGCAGTCCCTGCCGGGAAGGTACCGGTTGGATGAAACGTGTTTTATATAACCTTGAATACGGTAAAGGTAAATTAAGTGATATAGATCTTTTGTGGGACATTCAGCGAAAGATAGAAGGGAACACCATTTGCCCGCTGGGCGATGCTGCTGCCTGGCCGGTTGCTGCCGCAATAAGACATTTTAGAGATGAGTTTGAATGGCATGTAACAAATCCGGAAGAAAGCCAGGTAAGAAACTTTGGATTGGCGCATTACGCTGATGCGAGGGAAGTGGTGGTATAGTTAAGTAGTATTATTTTTGAGCCAGGCAATTGAATAAGTATTAAGCAGCCGTTGCGTCGCACTCTTGTACTGTAACAAATATTTGAGCAAGTATTGAATCATATAAAAAACATAGAAATCAAGAATTTTAAGTCTATCAGACATCAGACAATTGATGATTGCCGGAGGATTAATGTTTTTATTGGTTATCCTAATGTCGGGAAGAGCAATATTTTGGAGGCGTTAGGACTTTTTTCTGTTAATAAAATTGGAGTTAATTTTAATGATTTTGTAAGAATTGAAAAGCTTACAACATTTTTTTTTGACGGTTATATTGAAAACAATGTTGAAGTAATTATTAATTCAATTGATAGAATTGTTGGCAAATATGCAAATGGCACTTTAAATCTTACAAATGAATATGACCGGGAAAAATACGGATTTGAAAACGTAGATAAAAGTGAATTTTCCCTTAATAGATTGGAGGCCAACGAAATTTGTTCATACTCTGTAGAAGAATTAGGAAGGGTAACTGGATTTAAAAGTTCGAATGGTATTAAGTTGAAGAATGAAGACTCTATAATTGAAGTGTTAAAATTTGATTTCAAAAAAAGTATAAAATTTATTTCGGGGAGTGGCTGGAGGTTTTCTCACCCTTTTGGGGAGAACATTTTTTCGGTTATTTCCGAAAATAGGTTGATAAAGAAGGAAGTTAAAGAGATTTTTTTACCAAATAATTTAGAATTATTATTTGATTCTAGGGAACAAGTATTCACAATTTTAAAAAGAACAGAAGCGGGTATTTTTACCATTCCTTATGAGTTAATTGCTGATACTTTACAAAGATTAATTTTTTACAAAACTGCAATTTTAAGTAACAAGGATAAGGTTTTACTTTTTGAAGAGCCGGAAGCGCATATGTTCCCTCCTTACATCTCGAAGTTAACAAGCGATATTGTTAACGATGAAAACAACAACCAGTTTTTTCTTGCAACTCACAGTCCTTTTGTGATGAATGATCTGATTTCTAATACAGAAAAGGAAGATTTGTCAATTTATATTGTAAGTTATGACAATGAAACTGGTGAAACATTAATTCATCACCTATTGGAAGAAGATGTTGATGAAGCTTATCAGTTCGGATATGATTTTTTTATGAATATAGATAATTTCATTCCACAAAAGCAGCATGAATAATTTAGAAGCAAACTGGCACCAGCATTTTGTGCCGGAATGTTTTTTCGATACAGTTCTTTTAAAAAAGTTATTGCACACTAAAAAGCGTTTGATGCATAGAAAAGGGTGTAATAATGTTGTGAACGATTTAGATAGTAAAAGATTAAAAGATAAGTTTGCAGTCGGACTAATTGACAAGGATAAAAGAGAATTGGATTACTTAAAAAGTTGTACAGTTCTTTATAATGCGGATAAAATAATTTTATGGAAACATAAGGACAGATTGCAGTTTGTAATCCAATTAAATCCGCCTTTAGAAAATTGGGTAATATCTATCTTAGATGAACAAGGATTGAGAATAGAAGATTTTGGTTATCCAAGGGATTTTAAGAAATTAAAGAAGCAAATAAAAGAAGATATTGAGAATGAGAATGACGACAAGCTGAATAAATTGATAAATGCTGTCATTAAAACTGATTGCCAAACAATTAAAAAGATAAAATCATTTTTGATCTATCTTAAGAAGAAAAATTATCAGACGGATATAAACGAACTATTAAATGGCTGAAGAAGTAAAAAAAGAGGTACCCCAACTATTTAAAGTAACTATTGACAATATTACTGTCAAGGTTGCTCCGGGTACGTCTATATTGATGGCGGCGAGAAAGATCGGCGGAGAGGTTACTCCGCCTGCTATGTGCTTTTATAGCAAGTTACAGGGTAGTGGAGGAAAGTGTCGTACCTGCCTGGTAGAAGTGGCTGCAGGTTCAACTGCTGACCCCCGGCCGATGCCGAAGCTGGTTGCGAGCTGCCGTACCAATGTTATGGACGGGATGGTTGTTAAGAACTTTACAAGCGAAAAAGTATTGGATGCCCGCAAAGGCGTTGTTGAATTCTTGTTACTTAACCATCCTTTAGACTGCCCGATCTGCGACCAGGCCGGAGAATGTCATTTGCAGGATTTGAGTTATGAACATGGCGATGAAGGAACACGATACGAATTTCAACGCAGGCTGTTCGAAAGAGAGGACATTGGTCCGTATATACAACTGCACATGACCCGCTGCATACTTTGTTATCGTTGTCTTTATGTTGCTGACCAGATTACAGATTCACGTATTCATGGAATTCTTGACAGGGGTGAACATTCTCAGATAAGTACCTATTTATCCAAAGCAATTGATAATGACTTTAGCGGAAATGTCATTGATGTTTGCCCGGTAGGCGCTTTAACAGACAGAACTTTCCGTTTTAAGAACAGGGTCTGGTTTTTAAAACCAATGAATGCTCATAGAGATTGCCCTACCTGTTGCGGAAGAGTAACGCTTTGGAACAGGGGCGACGAAGTTTTTCGCGTTACAGCACGAAAAGACGAGTGGGGCGAGGTGGAAGACGCTCCTGATGGTAAACCTGCCTGGATCTGCAATACCTGCCGCTTCGACAAAAAGAAGACAAGTGACTGGGTGATCGAAGGTCCGCGAAAAATAAACAGGCATTCCGTTATTTCTGCAAATCATTACGAAAAGGTAAAGGTACCGCACGAAACGATCCCTGAAGTAATGGGTGGTCGCAAGCCAAAGCTTTTGATGGATATACACGCCATCAGTGAAGTAAATAAACCTAACGTACATTTGAGCGAAATTGAAGGGTCCGCAACGGGTGAAATGTTCAACAATGGTAATGGATTACCATCAAAGCAGAATAAACTTGAATGAAAGTTCAAAAATATTAAAAGATATAAAGCAAGCTGTTTTAGATGTTGATTCTGAAGCAGAAGTAATTTTATTTGGTTCACGGGCACGGGGAGATTTTCATGACGAAAGTGATTGGGATGTGTTGATATTGGTAGATAAAGATGAGAGGGATTATGAGTTTAAAAATAAAATCCGGGATATTCTTTTTGAGTTGGAATTGAAAAGCGGAGCAGCAATCTCAAGTATAATTAGAAACAAAGAGTTTTGGCAAGAAATCAGTATAACTCCCCTTTATAAAGAAATTGAAAAAGACGGAGTTTCTTTATGAAAAGAAGTAAGGGTGACTTAATACAATATAGAATTCAAAAATGTGATAGAGCTTTCAAGGCGGCAGCGGGTTTAGCGGACTTAGAAGATTATGATGGAGCTATTAACCGGTTATATTATTCTGCCTTTTATGCAATTTCTGCCGCTTTATTAAATTATGATATCATTGTCAAAAGTCATTCAGGAGTAAAGTCGAAGTTTCATGAATTGATCATAAAGCCAAATAAAGTTGATAGTAAAAGTGGAAAGCTATTCAATCAGCTTTTTGATAACAGACATGATGCAGACTATTCTGATTTTGTAGTTTTTACAAAAGAAAATGTTGATGATTTAATTCAGAGAACAAAAGAATTTATATCTGAAATAAAGCTCTTAATATTTAATGAGACTGAATGATTTAGGATTGATTATTTTAACGGCACCATAGCCAAGTGGAAAGGCAAAGCTCTGCAAAAGCTTCATCAGCGGTTCGACTCTGCTCGGTGCCTCTCAAAGAGGTTGGCTATTAAAATTATGAATAGTGTATGTGCCGAATTGTAATAATGCTATAAAAAAATTTGGATAAATAATGTTGCTTTTACAAATTGACTTAGGTTTATTGATAGAGAAATTAGTGCTTATTGGTGCTATTATAACCGCTTCGCTGGTTATTGCCATGTATGCAACATACGGAGAACGTAAGGTCGCCGCTATTTTACAGGATAGAAAAGGGCCTAATCGTGCGGGTCCGTTTGGTATTTTTCAACCACTTGCCGATGGGGGAAAGCTTTTTTTTAAAGAAGAGATCATTCCCAATACATCTAATAAGATGTTGTTTATTTTAGGTCCCTGCCTGGCTATGCTGACTGCTATGATGACCAGCGCAGTGATTCCCTGGGGAAATGAAATTCATTTTAATTTATTCGGAATTGACCGCGTGGTAAAACTGCAGATTGCCGATATTAACATTGGCATGTTATACATATTTGGCGTTGTGAGTACCGGCGTGTATGGTATTATGATTGGCGGATGGGCAAGTAATAATAAGTTTTCGCTGATGGCCGCCATGCGTGGCGCATCGCAGGTGATCAGTTACGAGTTGGCGATGGGCCTTTCATTCATTGCGCTGCTGATGCTGACCGGGTCTCTTAGTATGAAAACAATCGTAGATCAGCAAATGAATGGCGTCTGGAATTTTTTTTACCAGCCGTTGGGCTTCCTTTTGTTTTTGATCTGCGCTTTTGCTGAGTGCAACCGCGCTCCTTTCGATTTATCTGAAGCTGAGAATGAGCTGAACTTTGGGTATCACCAGGAGTACTCGAGTATGAAACTCGGGTTTTACCTGTTTGCCGAATACATCAATATGTTTATCAGCAGCGTTATTATGGCTACACTATTTTTCGGCGGTTACGATATGCCGTTTGTAAACGAAGCAAATCTGTCGGTAAACGTAGCGGCAATTGTTGGCATTGTAGCCTTGTTGGGAAAATCGTTCATTTTCATCTTTATTTTCATGTGGGTTCGGTGGACGCTGCCGCGCTTCAGATACGACCAACTGATGAATCTTGGCTGGAAATCGTTGATTCCACTGGCGCTCATCAATATGTTTATTACAGGCGCAGTTATTCTTTGGAGACAGGGATAATTTGAAGATGAAGAGCAGGAGATCTGTTCGTTTTTTTGATACAAACAGAAGTACTCCGGTTAAGCATCGTTGCGTCGCATTTCGTTCATCGGCAGTAACAGTGTGGAACAGAAGGAGCGAGTGGGTCTTTTAAAATTTGAAGTGGTTGATGGATAGTTGAAAATGATCATTTAGAACAGTACAACACATAGAATTACGCTTCGGAAAAGGCCGAATAAAGAGATTCAGTACAAGTGAGTGACACAACGATGTTGAGAAGTGATTGAATGACCGCTAACAAAAAAAGCTCACAAAAATCCAGTAGGGATTTAGGGCCCAGTAAATAAAGTTGGTGGCTTACGTGTAGAAAAATATTTTTGCAAACCTTTTAAAAATGATGCTGGTCTTCGCTGACCGGCTTTTATATATGCAACCGTTAACAAAAAAAGTAAAGCAGGTAGAACGAAAGCCAATGACGTTGCTGGAGAGACTATATCTTCCTGCAATTTTTAAAGGCATGGCTATTACGTTTAGCCACATGTTTAAAAAAGTTCCTACAATCAGTTACCCTGAAGAAAAACGTCCTTTTGCAAAGGTTTTTCGCGGATTGCAGGTTTTAAACAGGGACGAGGAGGGACGTGAACGTTGTACCGCATGCGGTCTTTGTGCGCTTGCCTGCCCGGCAGAAGCCATCACGATGGAAGCGGCGGAAAGACAAAAGGGCGAGGAGCATTTGTATCGGGAAGAAAAATATGCGGCAAAATACGAGATCAACATGTTGCGTTGCATTTTCTGCGGTTTGTGTGAAGAGGCCTGCCCGAAAGATGCCATTTACTTAAGCGAGACTTTTGCACCTGCCAACTTTAGCCGTAAGGGATTTATTTATGATAAAGAAGACTTGCTGATACCTAACCCGTTGACACAGCCAGAGGAATATGAGAAGGCTAAGGGAGAAAGAGCGCCGACGACACACTAAATACCTTTACCAACAGCAACTAATGAATACAACTGACATTCTATTCTGGTTTTTATCTGCTCTTGCACTGGTAAGTGCAACGATGGTTCTAATAAGCAAAAATCCTGTTCACAGCATTTTGTGGCTTATCATTGTATTCTTCGCCATTTCAGGCCATTATATTTTATTAAACGCACAATTTCTTGCCATAGTTAACCTCATCGTGTATGCAGGTGCTATTATGGTGTTGTTCCTGTTTGTGGTCATGTTGATGAACCTCAACAGTGACTCAGAACCTCATAAAAATAACCGGCTGAAACTTGCCGGTGCTATTGCCGGCGGCTGCCTTATGCTGATCATGATCGATGTGGTAAGAGACGCTGCTGAACTGCGCGGTGCAAAAGCGATGTCGAGTGCAGGAGATATTGGCCTGATAGAAAACCTGGGTATGGCAATGTTTAACGACTATGTAGTGCCATTTGAAATAAGCAGTGTATTGTTTCTAAGTGCGATGGTAGGGGCGGTAGTGATAGGTAAAAAGGAGAAGGTTAATTAGCAAATTAGCAAATGTGCTGATGTGCTGATGTGAAAAAAGAAAGACTAATTAGCAAATTAGCTAATTAGCAAATTAGCCTAATTAAAATTAAGGGTAATGCCAATAACATATTATATAGCGCTTTCGATTGTTTTGTTTTGCATTGGTGTGGTGGGTGTACTTACCCGTAGAAATGTAATTATCGTTTTCATGTGTATAGAACTAATGTTGAACGCGGTGAACCTTTTGCTGGTCGCCTTTTCGAGAATGCACAATAGCAATGCGATGGCCGCCAATGCTAATTCATCGGTAGGTATAGACGGGCAAATTTTTGTATTCTTTATTATGGTAGTGGCAGCGGCAGAAGTGAGTGTAGGTCTTTCCATCATAGTAATGATATTTAGAAATACCCATTCTGTCGACATTAACTTTCTAAACAGACTAAAAAATTAGTCCTCTCACGAGCTCTCCCCGCAAGGGAGGGAGAAAGAAGAAGGGGATGTATAAAATTATAAAAACTACTCCTCCCATGCGGGGAGGTTGGGAGGGGTTTTCTTATGAGCAAACTTGTTTACTTAGTACCATTATTTCCGTTGATAGGTTTCCTTATTAACGGTTTAGGGCGTAAAGCTCTGTCAAAGTCATTGATTGGTTTAATAGGTAGCGGAGTTATTCTTGCCTCCTTTGCAGTAAGCCTTGGCATTTTTTTCGAAGTAAAGCAGGATGGCTTTCAGCCGCAGATCGTTCACCTGTTTGATTTTATCAGGGTACAGTCTTTCACTATTCCATTTGACTTCCAGGTAGATCAGTTATCCTCTTTATTTCTGCTGATTATTACAGGTGTCGGGTTTCTTATTCATTTGTATTCTACTGCTTACATGAATAATGAAGAACCACAACACTACGGACGTTACTTCGCTTTTCTGAACCTGTTTGTTTTTTCAATGCTGTTATTGGTATTGGGAGCCAATTACCTAATCATGTTCATTGGTTGGGAAGGTGTAGGCCTTTGCTCTTATTTATTGATAGGTTTCTGGTTCAAGAACAACAATTATAACTATGCAGCCCGTAAGGCGTTTGTCATGAACCGTATTGGCGATGTGGGTTTTCTGCTGGCTGTGTTCTGGATATTAGCGAAATTAGGTACTCTTTCTTATGGTGAAGTTTTTGACAAAGCTTCTACTTTCAGCGCTTTTGATGTAACAGGAATAACCATGTTATTGTTTGTTGGTGCAATGGGTAAGAGTGCGCAAATCCCTTTATATACCTGGCTTCCCGATGCCATGGCCGGTCCTACGCCTGTATCTGCTTTGATACATGCTGCTACAATGGTTACCGCCGGCATTTATATGATCGTTCGCAGCAACGTATTATATACAATGGCTCCTACAACACTGGCGGTTATTGCAGTTATTGGTCTTGCTACTGCTTTTTTAGGAGCAACGATAGCTTTAAAGCAGAATGACATCAAAAAAGTATTGGCCTACTCAACCGTTAGCCAGTTGGGTTATATGTTTTTAGGTTTAGGTGTCGGCGCTTATACCGGAGCGGTCTTTCATGTGATGACTCATGCATTTTTCAAGGCTTTATTATTTCTTGGTGCCGGTAGTGTTATTCATGCTATGAGCAACGAGCAGGATATTCGTATGATGGGCGGATTAAAGAAATATATGCCTGTAACTCATATTACGTTTTTGCTCGCCTGCTTGGCTATTTCGGGCATTCCTCCTTTCAGCGGTTTTTTTAGTAAAGACGAAATTTTGGCGGCCGCTTTCGAACATAATAAGGTTTTATGGGCAGTAGGGGTAATTACTGCTGGTATGACTGCTTTTTATATGTTCCGGTTGTACGTTATGACTTTCCTCGGCAAGTTTCGTGGCACCCATGACCAGGAGCATCATTTACACGAAAGCCCTTTAGCGATGACTATTCCTTTGATTATTCTTGCTATCTTAAGTGTAATTGGAGGATTTGTTGGTATCCCTGAAGTATTTGCTCATAATACACATGCCTTGGAGCATTTCCTTTCTCCGGTAATCAAAAAATCTTCTGAAACTGCTCATCGTTTAGATCATGGAACAGAATATACGCTTATGGCAATTTCTGTTGGCTTGGCAGTTATCGCTATCATTTATGCATGGACACGATTTACTAAAAAACATGAAATAGCTGAATCTGAAGGAGCCGGTAAATTCTTAGCAAACAAATGGTATATAGATGAACTGTATGACTCAATAATTGCTAAACCATTGATAGCAATTGCAGGTTTTCTTAAAAATGTAGTTGAAAAAAGCGCTATAGACGGTATTGTAAATGGCGTAGGCAGAGGTGTAAATTATGCCGGCAGACAAATCAGGTTTATGCAGAGCGGACAAGTTGGAAATTACATCTTGTTGATGGTATTAAGCATGGTTCTGATGGTGATCCTGATATTCTATGGTAATAATCTAAATCCCCTCCTAAAATATTTTTCAAAATAATTGCAGGTAAAAACAAAGTATGATTCCCGTTTTATTAATTGCTGTTCCTTTACTAACCGGCTTGCTGTCTTTTTTTATAAAAGAAGAAAGAAGTGCAAAAGCATTCGCTTTGTTAAGTGCTGTTGCCACCCTTGCAATTTCGCTCATAAGCCTTTCCCAAAACAATAACCAGCTTTCATATGACGCTCCCTGGTTACCTATGATGGGTAGCCGCTTCTCTGTGTCTTTAGATGGAATGGGAAAAATGCTTACCCTTTTAAATGCAGTTTCCTTTCCAATTATTTTCGCCTCTACCTATACAAACAAATATAAAACTCCTAATACGTTTTATGGCTATATGCTGCTAACACAGGCAGGAATGATGGGTGTCTTTTGTGCAAACGATCTGCTGTTGTTTTATTTCTTTTGGGAGCTGGCTCTTATTCCTGCATATTTCCTTTGTTCCAAATGGGGAGGTGAGAAAAGAATACCTGTTACTTTTAAATTCTTTGTTTACACATTTACCGGTTCTTTGTTGATGCTGGTCGGTATCTTATTTGTCTATTATAAGACACCCGACCATTCTTTTGCACTGGCTTCCTTGCATAATCTTACATTAACTTCCGGGGAAGAGAACTTTATCTTT
>Ga0160473_101282_pt1 | contig 12960 bp, 12 predicted proteins | sample HID1975I_E11MG_FD_108217 | JGI IMG/M metagenome (GOLD analysis project Ga0160473, IMG submission 108217) | Enriched soil microbial communities from UW Madison campus, WI, USA - HID1975I_E11 MG | ecosystem: Environmental > Terrestrial > Soil > Unclassified | place: USA: Madison, Wisconsin... | reverse complement strand
TTGCTGTTAAAGCGGTGCCATAAATAATATCTGCCGGGTTAGCCCAGGTGATTACTGGCGTGGCCTTGCTCACATTGATCGTTACCGTTTTGCTAACCGCTGCATAATTTGCTGCATCCGTTGGCGTGAAATCTACTTTTAAGTTTTGATTTGCACCTGCGTTTAAGATAGTGCCTGAAACTGGTGTGTAAATAAATGTTCCAGCAACATTTGATGTGGCATTTAATTGCGTTGCTGTTAATGCGGTGCCATACGTAATATCTGCCGGGTTAGCCCAGGTAATTACTGGTGTGGCCTTTATAATATTAAAATTAATGGTTGTTGAATTCCCTGCTGCATCAGAAGCAACATATATATATGTACCTACCGCACTTACACTGGTATTATTAGTAAACGAATTACCATTTAATGTCGCAGTGCCCTCGTTAATTGAAATGAGTTTAGATGTTGGGGCGGTATAACTGGCGTTATTTGTGATGCCGGTTACCATAGGTGCTGTAGTGTCAATGTTGATGTTTAAACCAGCCGATGCAATACTTGTATTCCCGGCAACATCCGTAGCTCTGGCAGTAACGGTATGGCTACCCTGCGCCAGGGAAGGAATGGTTGTGATCGACCAAATGCCGCTTGTAGCTACGCCATTACCGATTATGGTCGTACCATCTGAATCGTATAGCCTAACCGTAGTTCCGGCATCTGCCGTTCCTGTAAAAGTGGGATTAGTAACATTGGTAATGCCATCAGTATTTGAAGTTCCGCTATCACTTGAAGTGGCAAGAACAGGTTTTGAGGGTACTGCGGGAGGCTGATTATCAATGGTAATGGACAACGAAGCGGATGCTAATCCTAAATTACCAGCACCGTCACTTGCTGCTGCAGATATAGTGTATAAACCGTTCGTAAGTGAAGTGGACGTAATCGACCAAATCCCGCCAGCTGCTACCGCAGTACCAATTGCGATATTGCCATTTCTATATAAAGTTACCGTTGCACCATTTTCAGCTGTTCCGGTAAATGTAGGTGTTGTGATGCTGGTAATTCCATCTGAACTTGACTGACCAGTATCGCTTGCGGCAGACAGTACCGGTGTTGATGGTGCTGCTGGTGCCTGGGTATCAAAAGTTAATGATGGACTTACTCCTGCTCCACCTGAATTTCCTGCTACATCATTATAACTATTTACATTAACAACAATACTGGCCACACCGTTATTTGTATTAGCCGTTGGCGTAAAGGTGGCTGTTCTAATTAATCCAGTACCAGAAATTGCACTTACCGTACCGCCTGATATGGTTAGGTCTCCTGTAGATCCATTCCAGGTAAAGGTATTTCCAGGATCTTCGCTAAATGTAAATGTCAACTGCGCAGTTTCACCCACTTTTAAGGTTTGAACGTTTGTTGTAACGGTAACTGACGGCGCAGTTAAATCAATGTTAACAGTTAGCTCGCCTGAAGAAACACTTGTGATGTTGCTTGAGTTGGTGGCAGTCGCTGTAAATTTATGAATGCCAGCGGATAAATTTGTTCCAACCGTTATAGACCAAGTACCATTTACACCAGCAGGTGCAGATCCAAGCAAAGTTGCGCCTTCATATAACTTAACTGTTGCATTTGCCTCTGCTGTACCTGTTAATTCCGGTTTGACCACATTGGTTATCAGATCTGAATTGGATGTACCCGAATCACTACCCGCAGCCAGTGCTGGCGTTGATGGTGCAGCAATAACAGGTGTTAATACCAATAGCTTACCCCCATTTGTTCCATCATCTCCATCCAGAACAAACAATGATGAATTCGTTTCAGCAATTCCCCATGGATAATAGAAGCCATTTTGGCTTAAATTGGTTTTAATTACTGTGGCTACTCCAGCAGTATTGTATTTACTTAACTTATAGGTTGTATTTGCACCACCATTATGCTCACTTGCGTAAACGTTATTTTGCGCATCAACAGCTAGCGCTGATGGATAAGTATCAACGGATAAACTTGATTCTGTTCCTGATGATGTTATTTTGATGATTTTACCTTTATCCGTTCCATCAAAAGGCGCCCCGATGTATACGGTACCATTTCCGTCAACTGCCAAACCAGTGATATATGAATAATTTGAACCACCAAGACCGGCACGAATCACTGTACCTGTACCAGGTGCAGCTGCGGCTGCATATTTGACAATCTCATATTGATTTGTTGTTGAGTTGAACTGTGCCGTGTAAAGCTGGTTGTTGGCAATGGCAATGGCAGTAAAGTACTTTCCGGTGAGATAGGAAGATGAAGTAGCATAATTACTTGCTGCCGTAACCTTAATAATTTCGCCCATTTTGTTCGCGTCAGTAAAATCCGTAGAGATATATACATCGCCATTGGAAGCTACCGCAAGGCCCCAGGGAAATTCCTGAACACCGTGTGTAAGCCCTGTATATACCACTGTTGGTGTGGCAACAGGATTGCTTAATGGATTGGTATACTTAACCACTTCATAGGTTTGTCCATTGGTGCCACTTTTGACCCGGGTTACGTAAATATTGTTATCGGCATCTTTAGCCAGCGCACTATAAAGCCCGCCCTGTTCGAGAATGGTTTCGTTATATTGAGCCAGCGCAGGAATGGCCGTAGCCAAAAAAAACAGTATAGTCGATAAGACAATACCTGATTTTGTAAAGAATCTCTTCATGTGGAGCGTTTACTAAACGGATAAATAGGGGTTTTGCCAGCCACTTACAGTTTCGTGATACAAAGAAGAAGTATCTAAACCTACTGCCGATGTTTGTGCAATGATTGTTTGGTTTATATTATGGTTACTTGTGATAATTTTAATGATGTCGATGTTTGACCGCTGTCTTCCATTGGTATCCAGATCTAAAATTCCTCTAGGGCCAGTTACGCCCTGGTTTTTTAAATCTGTTAAGGCATTTTTTACTTCGCCTTTTTTAAGTAAGGACATCATGATCGTGAGCGAAAGGCCAATCTCATAGCCAATCATGCCAAAAACATTGGCTTGCTGTTTTCCGAAATCCTCAAAATCTTTGACAAATTTCCGGTTGTGAACAGTTTCATCTTTTCTGTTCCAGATAGAGGTTGAATATACTTTCATGCCCAGATGTTTCACATCATCAAGCATGTCATCATAACCCATATTTTCGGCAATCAAAAGCGGAACAGTATCATAAAACCTACTATTGCGCCACTGCTGTAAAAATTGATTACCCATGTTGCCAATAAAAATAGCATGAACAAAATGGGGGGTATTTTTTTCGAGGGCAGCAAAAAAATCGTCCAGAATCAGTCCGTTTTTACTCGCTAAGTTTTCTGGCAATACCATGCTGTGTAGTTTTTCTGCACCGGCGGCACCTGCACCATTCATAAAAGCGGCATTCAAATTAAAGCCTGCTTCGTAAATAGGCGCTACGATTTGTCCATCTCTACCAAACGCCTGCACTGCCCACTGGCCCAAGGCATATTGCGCTTGCCAAAAATCCATGGAAATTAGACCAATATTTGGCCCATAACCCGCAGGTGAAGGGACAAGTTCGCCCATATCGAAAAACAAACCTAACTTGTTGTGATTTTCCAACAGGGGGCGAACTTCATCTAAGACTTTGATGTTAATCATGCCTGTGACAACATCCACTCCCTCGAAAAAAAGCAGTTTTTGCAGGGCTTCTAAAATGGCTTTTGTTCCACCCTGCCCAACATAAACAGGTACAAAGGCAAACTCTTGCTGACTAAGCATCATTTTCGCTGCCGCACAGTAGATCCCTGCCATGATATGCTGGGCATAATATGGATAGATACCAGAATAAGGCATCAAAAAGCCAACTTTAAGTGGTCTGTTCAATTTAGTTTCGAGAAGGAAAAAGGCCTTGCACTGCAATACTGTAGTTTATGGCTAAATATGGCTGCATAATAGAAAACGGTTGGTTACCACCGTTTGGTCCTATTATAACTGATTGTGCTGACATAGAAACTGGGGTAGCGGTTGCACTTGTATAAGTATTCAATGTACTTGCATTTGGTCCTGAACCTGTTTTTGGACTATTAGCTAACCTATTCCCCACTGGAGATGAGCTGTTACCTACACTATTATCAGCAATTGGATTTAAGGTACCGGTATGATTGTGTGCTGGCATGTTACCAATCAACAGCGTTGTATTTTCAACACCTGCAATTTGACCCTGTACATAATTAGAAAGACCAGGACCCTGGCCCATACCAACAAGCGTCCTACCTCTCAAATCAGGTAGCGCAAAAGTGGTTTGTCCATTGCCGCCATAGGTAGTACCCAAAAGAGAAAAAAGAGCAGTGTTTTGGCTTATTGGTAGCGTCTGTCCTTGACAAAGCATCCAACCTCTTGGCGCAAAAGTATAGCCAAAAGCGGCAATAAATCCTAAATAAACATCCATATTATTATATTATTAAATTGTGTTAAGCATTAAATTTTTAGATTGTTTTGCCAAGGCAGCAAGCACTAAAAGCTTATTCTCTTGATTGTTTGAACCCGGCACATGACGTTTCAATTCCAAACCCACTTTTTGCTGCTGTTCATTGAAGGCAATGGCTAGTGTTGCTGTTGATAAACCTTTATGATAATTATGGCTCAGCAATACCTCTTCCTTTTTTTGATTTTTAACTACCCATAACTGGCTTTTGCCTTCAGTAGCATTCCCACCAATTACACAATCGACATCGTTTGAAGATTGCGCCAGAGTTTTGTTATTGATTTTTGCTTTGTCGTTTAAGCCAAGGTGAGCCAGGCATACCACCAAATCACATTCATACTTTTCTTTTAATAAACGGCTAACCCTATTCAAAGCAGTCTGTGGATTACTTATTGTTAAACCAGCAACATTTGCCTTTTCCCCTACAGCAGTAACACCCACTTTAAATTTACCGTATTTTAAAATTTGATAGGGCTTAACTGTTTTCCTTAAAAGCGGATCTTCAAAATGATAATTACAGCTTAATAAACGAAAATTGATATAAGGCACCAGAGATTTAAATGATTCTATACCGTTTGCTAAATCACCTGCACTGAGGTTTACACCGTGATAGTTGATCTTATTCATGATATCGATGCCCCGTAGCTGATCAGCCTGGCTATGGCTCGCATTTAAGAATCCGCCTGCATCAAACAATAAAGAAGATACCTCATCGTTATTAATGGTGTTGTGTAACTGGCGAAGCCCTCCAAAATCCTGATAGGCAGTATCAACCTTCCCAAGAAGGTCGTTAGTGTACATGATACTTAATTGAGATTGATTTACACCATGGGTGTTAATAGATTTCGCAACGCCTGCAAGAGCATTAAGCGAATTTGCTAATAGCAAGCTACTGCTAATAAAGAGATTTTTCCGAAGGAAAGATCTTCTATCTGTATTCATAAAAGCGTTTGTAAGGAGGATTAATTCCTACAAATATGTAATAAAATTATTATTTGAAATAGGCTTATTTTCCAGTTGTTGACAAATATCAACAATTATAGATAAACAGCTCATTAAGGTAGATTTAAATAAAGAATTTGTCGAAATCTACCCATTGTAAAATAGCCAAAAGCATACAGTTTTATAATTTATGTATCCGTAATACTACATCAAAATTTTATAGGACAGCCGAAAGGATGTATTTTTTGAGTAGCTGGACAGACAAAGCTATATCGATATTGTTTGTATCAAGCCGGAAGTCTGGAAATTCAGGGTAATCAAAAACATCATTTACGCCCGTTAAGTTATAGATCTTATCTTCATGCTCGTTTGGGAGGAAGGCCCGTTTGTAGAGCCCTTTTGTATCTCGGAGCCGCAGAGTAATGATATCACAATCTATATGTACTAAAAGTGCCTGATACTGCTGCTTCAAAAGATCCCGTGCTTCCTGATAAGGATTAATAGCGGAGATGATAATTACATCATAATAATCACTCATTTCTCCTGCCACAGTACCTAGCCGCCTGATATTTTCTATGCGGTCTGCACGACTAAACCCTAAATCCTTACACAACCCCCGGCGGTAAACATCTCCGTCTATCACGGTCACACGATACCCATCCAGGCTTAACTCTTCTTTCACCTGATTGGCCAGAGTTGTTTTTCCGGCTCCGGATAAGCCTGTGAATTGAATAATATTAGCCATGAATGCTTAATTTTTCGTAAAATTTTAAATAAGCTGCTTTAGCAAATTCATAGTGAAATGATGGATCAGGTTTTAACTCTTCCTGGAAAGGCACATCGGGAAATTTGCTATGAAAATTAATTCTTCCCATCATCTCCTGATGCGCAAATTGCTGACCAATAGACTTAAAAAAATGGGCCGGCATAGCCTTCATCCCCCAGCTATAATCGTAGAAGTAATTGTGCGGAAAATTCAGCGCCTGGTATGCTTTCAGTGCATCATAATAACCGACCAATACCTCAGCCGTATAAAAATCGAAATTTTCGAAATGGAGCGGAGTAAGTTCCATGTTAAATAAAGCAGGCACGATATAACCTGGAATGCTATGGATTCCCCTCTTTTTATGGTGTGATGCCAAAACCGCTCCAGGCTCACGCGATAAAAAATAGAATGGGGTTTGTGGAAACCATGCTCTAAGCATTGGATAAAAATGCAGATGCCAGCTATCCAACTTGATAAAATAATTTTTCTCCCTGCCTGATCTGCTCTGCCCCATCAGTTTAATCAAAGCAAAAAAATACACCTTAATTTCCTCCTCCGATAAGCCTGAATCCTTTTCCCGCATTCTCAACACGTGATCAAATACAGGCGCCTCCGCAATCACAATATGATCTTGATCCACACTCAGGGTTTGCGACAATAAAGTAGAGCCGCAGCGAGACACATGAAAGATAAATGCTGTGGGCTCCATACCACTTACCCGATCGGCCACTTCAGTTAAAAAAACGAGATTACTTCGTGAACTGAACCTCGATCGGTTTAACATTTTTGCCCTGCAAAGGGAAATGGTTTCATCAAAAAAAGGTTCCTTAATGTGATGGTTACCCAAATCAAGCCAATCTACATGCCAATTCTCCGCTTCAAAGCCGATATGGTAGGGAATCCAATTTTTTAAATCCGCAGTCATTTCCCCGCCCTCAACTTTTCCATCAGTTCCCGGGCTGTAGCGGTATTCATCCGTTCAAGCTCGGCAATAATCTGTGCATTGGTTGCTGTATCATATTGATTTTCCAATTTTTCTGCTTTAAGATCATAACCATGCGCTGAAAAAATTTTGTCTGTCCATTTATTTCTTAACCCATCTATTACCAAATGAATTCGAACTTCCTTGCCTTCATTCTTAATACTATGCGTTTTGCTAAAATCAACATACCAGCAACTGCCCTCTTTTAATGAGATGGCATCTTCATCTACTTTGAAAATAACCTGATTGTTGGTTTGAATTGGAATATGTAGGCGAAAATTCCCATCCTGATAGCTACAACCCAAATCGCGGTGGAGTTTGATCTCACTTCCAGGATGCAAAGCGAGCAAACGAATGGTTTCTTTTTCACAAGCCCATGACTCAATCACATCCTTGAAATAAGGTAATCGATCCAACAGTTGGGTATTCTGATAAGTTGACACGCCATAATTTGCATAAATATCAGATTCTTTACCGCTGCCAGATCTTAAGGAGATACTCTGCCAACAACCCTGATAATCTTTTTGATTAAAGTGATCGCTCCATTCGTTCTTTAAACAAATGGCAAGTTCTGCCTGCAGCTGTGCCACATCATATTGATGCTGAAACTGAATATAATTTAACAATTTTTAGGGATTTAATTGTAATGTTAGCAAACGATTTGGCCTAAAGCAAATAATTTTGCAACTTCATACCTCCCAATTTGCGTAAACCGGAATTCATGAGCTCCCTAACACAAAATCAGTCTGTCGAAATCCCACAACCAGATTGCCCTTTCATTAGGACGTATTTCGAAAATCACCGTCCCAACGTGGTACCTAAACAAAAAGATGACCAGCTGATGCTGACAGAAAAGATGTTCCTTGCATTTTTTAAAGTCGGTATTTTTGATACCTACCAATTCTTATACCAAGACTGTAGAGATGCAACACATTTTAACGATTGGCTGATTGGAGTTAACGGCATAGAAATGTACATAAAATCAGTACAGGATTTTAATGAATGGCTTAGTGCTGGCGTAGCAAAAAACGCATGTCTACCGCAGTTACTTGGTCAATCAGAAATGGATTTCTGGGCAGAAAATGGTTATCTTAAAGTTTCCGGATTAGTGCCTGATCAGGATTGTGAAGAAGTGGTTTCCTTTATTAAAAACCATTTAGGTATTCAAAGTAATGATCCTGAGAGCTGGTATCAGCCTCATGAGTCGTTGCAAGGCTTGATGTTCCAACACTACCAGGCAGACTGTATCTATAAAATCCGTGACAATCCGAACCTCCAGGCTGTATTCGCACAGCTTTACGGAAACCAAAATATCATTCCAAATACTGAGAAATTAAGTTACAATCCACCTGAAAATGAGCAGTACCGCTTTGCCGGAAGTCCGCTTCACTGGGACATAGATTTTAACAGAGGGGTTCAATATCATATTCAAGGATTGATTTACCTCAATGATGTTCCTGCTGAAAGAGGGGCATTGACTTTAATTCCTGGCTTCCACCATCAAATTGAAACGTTCCTCTCCGAATATTCAAGTCCGGAGCTGGCGATTGAACAGCTTAGAACAGCCAACTGTGAGGTTGCAGTTGCTGGTAAAAAAGGTGATTTAATTGTCTGGCTTGAAGCTTTGCCTCATGCCGCAAGCCCAAACCACTCCGATCAGCCTAGGTTTGTACAATATGTAAGCTTTGAGGCATTTTAAAAAACTATTTTAGACTATTTATTACATACAAAATGATACTAAATCTCAGATTTGAATAACCTAGTCACAGACTTATAAATCGTAAATTAGTGTTATTGGCAAACATTTGCAGGTTTCTATCACCCCAGTTGTCATCAATCTTAAGTATCGCAGTCCATTCTTGACTACTTCATACTATACGTTTTAGTGAATCGACGCCCGCTATTAGAGCGATGGTTCAGACTAGCCTTTAATAAACTAAAGATTCAAAACAAAACTTTTGGATTTATTGTCGTAGTCCCAAAATGATAAGGTTTCCTTTTCAATATTCCATTAATAAACCAATCTTCAGCTACTGGGATTATCATTCATAGACACTTTGCTTTTTAAATAATAAGACTTTCGAGTTCCTTTTTTATCTATAATGATCGTTTCCCCTTTTGCGGTTTGCATTTTATCCGGCAAATGAATCTTCATAAAACTACCGTTCTCACCCATGATGTTTTGTACAACCATCACCACCCGGATACCCTGTTTTTGAAAACCATTTTGGAGACTTCAAACCCATCCCAGTGGCGGCTCAAAAATTACAAAACAATTTAATGAAATGCCGGATGGCTGATTAAAATACCGGTTCATCTGTCGGCTGCTCCATTCAGCTTTTTCAGAAAGCTCCTTTACGGTAATAGAACCATGCGTTTAATGGATAAAATCAAATAATTTCTTTTTGCGAAGATCAATTTCTTTTGGGATACGAGATTTTATTTTCTGTGATGCCTTTTCGCAAAAGCTTTCAAAGCTATCAAGATCATCAGGACCCATATCCCAAAAATCATGAGATAATGTTTTGCCCTTATCAACAATATCTGAAATACTTTCATGAAAAACATATTCTACGGCAAGCAGCTTAAAACTCACGGCAAATCTTAAACTTTTAGCAGGGATTAACCCCTCAGCATGGTACTGCGTACCTAAACCAAGAAGCACAATTTTGAAAGGTTGGTCATCTGACTTTATGAAAAATAAATCAATTCTTCCGTCCGGTAATCCGACGGTCTCCTTATCATTTTTCCGAATCATTGCGCAGCACCCAAAAACTCTCCACAAAGTCTGAAAGTGATTCATCGGGTTTAACTTGTGTATAATTGATGCCGCTGGTCATAGTCTGTTTTGAGTAGTCTTCAGATCTAAAATTGTGTTTTTTTAATCTAAATACCATTCAAATCTAAGATTGTCAAAAAACTAACGTACCAATTCACTTCTTTTTTTTATCAGTGTTAACTTTTCAAGCTAAAACATGATAAACAAAAATTCTAATACACGAGACTTTTAGCTTTTCATAAACGCATTAAGTTTTTAAAGGCGTTAAAGTGATAACGATGTCTGGAATTAAACTGAGCGATTGTTGATAATTAATAATTTTATAACTAAGATTTGCCCCGGTCAACGCACTATCAGCCCACAAGTGAGCCAACTTAGGCGTAACTTTATTTTTAATTTCAATAAACGATTTAGAAGAAATTTCAATAACCATTCAGAAGACCTCAACTAAATGGCATCTTTTCAATGTTATCATTAGTTGACTAACATTGCCAGCGAAACCTTTGACCCACTTTTGTCAACTACAGGAACTATATTAATAGCTTTCAGCGCATTGTCAACAAAACCAATGGAAAACCTCACCACATCGAGTACCTTGAACATCACCTCTGGATGCTCGTTATAAAACCTGATTTTTTGTTTATTGCCATCTTTAATGACGCCACATCTAATCACACTGTTATAGGAAACTATGACTCCTGTCCTCATGAGAAATTAATTTACTGATACATTAATTAGCGGGACCAGATAAAGATAACATAAAAACCAATAATTTTAAAATTTTAACTAGCGAGGTGCTCGTCGTGCGTCTAAAGATTCATAACCGCAGCTCACCGCATCCGAGGGAGGAGTAAACGTCATAGATGGGATTAAAACATCCCATCACCTGAGGAATTCAGGATATACTTGGACTTCCCAGAAAACAGAAAAACCTTAACTCCCTCATTACAGGTCTCGCAGAATTTGGATTAACCGGGCAATTTTCAAAAACCCGGATCAGTCATGACGAGATTGATGCTATATGTGCAGCAGTAGGTGGACTTTTCTTTTTGGCTGATGAGTATGATACGGTTGGAGACCCATATGAGGGACTAATCATTCTCCCCAAAATCAAGTATACGCAAAGGCACTCCGAAACTGCAGAGTATAAAAGCCCCATTTGAGATTTAATATTGTGTTTTTTCTATCAAGATATTCCATTTAGCAATCGAAAGTATGTCAACTTCGTTATTTCATTATTTTTGCTATTGATCTATCTGTTTTTTCTAAGCCAGATCAGCGCTCCTTTAACTTTAAGTTATCAGCTAATTCCGGAATTATACCATGCAGGATAAGAATTTCCGGCGCTATATTTTCCGGATAGATTTTACAATTTTTGACTGGAGCATAATTTACTGCCAAATTAAGACCGGAGCATTTATTCAGTACAAACCCCAAATTTTTAGTTTTAAGACCTCTATCAAAAACATCGATACGAATTGATTTTTTTCCCTTCCTATTGTAATTCCTGTCATTTCACCAGAAGTTACGGTAGTGGAGCCTACAGGCACAGTAATAGGGAGGTTTTTCTTGATCGCATAGCCTTCGATCCGGACGGGCGACACCTTTATGCGCCAAACATAAAGCGATGCATTTTTAATTATCCAGTTTCCATCAGATTGTTTATCCGGCCTGAGAAAACCACCAACCTTCCTTTCCCAATCAGGTCGCTCAGACCAGCAATAATAGGATACATATTTCCACCAGTATTGATTCTTAGTTCAATAATCCAGCATTTGATATGCATATCATTAATTCACGAAATTGCTAAGTTAATACCCTAGTCATGCTGCCCATGTGCCTCCCCTGAAATCATTATTACCAGGAATCAAAATGTTACCAATATTCTTGTTGAGCTTTTTCCTTCAGTTTTTCTTTCCCAAATTTCTTGAAGCGCTCAACCATTTTAAGCAACTTACTAAAGTATAAACTGTTAGAATTCTATTTTCTGCGCACCTCCAACCAGTTTGACTGTTTTATCTTTCCATTTAAATACCCCGGATACATTTGGTGGTAATATTACCTGACCTTGTATTCTGTCACCAGTTCTTTTCAGTGAGACATGGATCATTCCACTAGGATGCGGCATTTGGCCAGTGACTTCATTAAGCTCCCCTAGCGCTGGTTGGATCAATACTCTTTTAAAACCAGCATCATCAGGCATAATGCCGCAGATGGTTGCAAGGAAATCATAATTCGGACTGGCGCTCCAAGCATGGCAATCTGATCGGGTAGGATCTGGATTTTCAGCAAATGTAGTTAGGCCATTCTGCAACATCTCTCTCCAGGGCCTCAACTGAGTATAATACAGATCTGCCATCCCAGCCTTTTTCAAGGCCTGATTTAGATAAAACCTGTAGTAAAAAGTAGCTTGGCTTAATGTAGTATCTGTTAAAACCTGATTTAACAAAACTTTTTCCTCAGCTTCGGGAACTGCCCCGGAAAGTATCGCCATGATACTGGCATGCTGACTAAAACTATTCTTTAGCGGTGTATTCGCTACCACTCCTTTTTTTGCATCATAACACAACCTGTAAGAAGCAGCGCTTAGCCGTTCTGCAAGTTTAAGATAGTGACTGGCCTGCTCATCTTTTCCATAATATTTAAATACCTTTGACGCCTGTCGCAAGGTATAAGCATATTGAAAGGTAATAATAGAAGAGTTTCCATCAGTAGCACCATCAGGGACACCAAAGTTAAATGCAGTATTCCAGTCAGTAAAATTCCACCACTTCATGGGTCCAAGCATCTGCTTCTGCTGATCAATGTTGTTTTCATACCATTTTAAAACCTCTTCCATCGGCAAAAGAAACTGATGTAAAAACGCATCATCACTGCGGTGCAACCAGTAATCATGAATCATTGATACCCAATACAGTGAAAACGGAGGGATGACTTGCAGCCTGTTGCTTGGGTACCTTCCCTGCGTAAGTCCTTCTGGAACTCTCGAGTGGTGAAAATCCAGTAATGCCTTGCGCATTAATCGGTCATCACCAGTAACATACAATGATAT
>Ga0160473_101281_pt1 | contig 12965 bp, 11 predicted proteins | sample HID1975I_E11MG_FD_108217 | JGI IMG/M metagenome (GOLD analysis project Ga0160473, IMG submission 108217) | Enriched soil microbial communities from UW Madison campus, WI, USA - HID1975I_E11 MG | ecosystem: Environmental > Terrestrial > Soil > Unclassified | place: USA: Madison, Wisconsin... | reverse complement strand
TATGCTATTTTATTAGATGCGACAGTAGAAAACCTGACCAATGTAAACCTGTTGAAACTAATAGATGAATGGTATGGAACCGATTATTGCCTCGGTGGCAGTACTAAAGATTGCATCGATTGTTCGGCTTTTACGCACATCATCATGCAGAGTATTTACAACGTCGATGTTCCCCGCACCGCGCAGGAGCAATACAATGCAAGCGAGCACATAAACCTCGAAGACCTTAATGAAGGCGATCTTGTTTTCTTCTTCACTGGCGGACGCGAAATCTCTCACGTCGGTATTTATCTTCTCAACAACAAGTTCGTTCATGCCGCAACAAGTGGTGGTGTTATGGTGAGCGATTTAAACGATTCTTACTGGAAAGGCCGTTACAAAGGCGCCGGCAGGTATTTAGCTTCCACTGCTTCTTTAACTAAATAACGCTCCTTCTTTCTTTCGCATTCTATAGTATGCGTCCTAAACATTACTGCCTCTATCTTGCAGGCTGATAATCATTTGTTGACGGGCAGAAGTATTTCATAGCATCATCGTTGTGTCACTCACTTGTACCGCATATCAGTGTGGAGCATTTTTAAAACAACCCCAAAAATACTTGTAAAAAATGCAGCGGGTTGCAACATACAAACTTGCATTATCGCAACCACAGTTGAACGAGCCCGTACTATAAAAATTTAAAAATCAAGTAAAATCATTTTTTTGTCATTGCTCCCAATCTGCATAAATTTATGGGTTAGCAGCAACCTTAGCAGCATGAATTTAGACATGGTTTCATATTATAAAGACAGAGCAAAAGAGTACGAAAAGATTTATAGTAAACCTGAACGACAAAATGATTTATTGATTGCAGGACAAATCTTGCAGCACACTTTTGCAGACCAGGATGTTTTTGAAATTGCTTGTGGCACTGGTTATTGGACACAGAAAATTTCTGCTACTGCAAGAAATATTTTAGCTACAGATATTAATGACACCGTAATTGAAGTTGCAAAATATAAGACCTATTCACACGCAAAAGTTAACTTTCAAACAGCAGACATATTCAACCTTTCAAACATCACTAAACATGAAAGTTTGTTCGGCGGCTTTATTTGGAGCCATATAAAACTTCAAGACCTAAACAGTTTTATTGACATAGTTAACAGCATTGTAGAAAATAGCGGGACACTTGTTTTTATGGACAATAATTATGTGGCTGGCAGCAATCTTCCTGTGACCGACAAAGATGATTCAGGCAACACTTTTCAAACAAGGACATTGGAAAATGGGACAACACATAAGGTTTTAAAAAATTTTCCATCTGAAACATTTGTACGGGAACTATTGACAGACAAAGCTTCAGAAATTAACTTTATTCAGTTACAATACTATTGGATTTTGAAGTACAAAAAAATATCACGCCATCTGTAGTTCTACTTTAACAAAGTCCAAAAACATTGTTTCAAAGCAGATGAGAGACAATAAAAAACGCGAAAAGATGCCATGAAAATATATCAGTACAAGGGAGTGACACAACGATGAAGCCATGGAAAACAATCGCTGACTATCAAAAAAAATTGAATTTGTTTAAGTAGAAGTAGTATTAAATTGTTTCTGTCAGGTATAAGTTTTGTTTGTACTCGTGCAGTTTTGCTGCAAGATCGCGGGTAAATTCATCCATGTTATTGATAGAATTTTGCATGCAGTTTATAATGTTCTTCAACTCGCCGCTTTCGCTTTTTTCCATTTCTAAGAGTGGAATAAGCCCCTGCAGATTGCAAAGCGGCTGGCGGATTTTGTGAGACGTGGTAAATGCAATTTTTTCGAGTTGTTTAACATATTCATCTCTTTGCATCTGCGCTTTTTTAAGTGCCGTGATATCCATTCCATAGCCATACACATGCTTCAACTGGCCATCTTCGTAATACGGGTAAAATTTGCGAAGTACATATTTTAATTTCCCGTCTACTATGTGTTCGTCTATCCATTCCTCACTTTGTCCGGCAATTGCTTTTGTAAACAGCTCTCTTCTTTTGCGGGCAATACTCATGTCCGTACCTTTTAATGCGAAATATTCGAAATCGTCTTTTCCGATCATCCATTTTCGCATGTCATCATTTCTCACTGCAGTCTTATTCAATAAAATATAGCGGTGGTTTTTGTCGAAGATGGCCACGTCGACCGGAAAATTTTCGAGTATATAGGCAGTGAAATTTTGTTGCTTGATCTTTTCTTCCTCGGCCAGTTTCTTCTCTTCTCTTGCTTTTACTATTTCGGTAATGTCTTTTAGCAGCAAAAGGCTGCACTTTTTGTTTTTAAAGATGATTTCGCTCAATGAGACTTCGGTCAGGATGATCTCGCCGTTTTTTTTCCTGTGCCTCATCTTCTTGACTTTCTCGTTGTCGCCGCCCTGGTTGTGCCGCTCCGACTGTAAAACGCCTGCTTCATCCTGAAGTTGCAGGTCAGTTAAGGTCAAAGACAAAAATTCTTTGAAAGAATAACCATAATTGAGAGTAGAGGCTTTGTTAACTGCGAGGAATTGAAGGGTGTTTATATCCACTATTCCCATTGGAGTGGGGTTGCGGTCGAAAAGGTTATAATACTGCTTTTGTAAGTGAGACATTTTCCTTGCCTGTTGTTTTGTACGAAAAAAGATGGCGATAGCCATGCAGGCAAAAAATAAAAACTCTTTACATGTTTCGACGATTTGAAGAGATTCTTCGCTAATATAATTACTGAGAAACGCAATCAAAGCAGGGTTTAAAAAAAACCATAGTAAGTAAGCTACCAAAAATAGTAGGCTCAGCAAAACTTCCGGCTTTTTTAAAAATTTCATAGTGATGGAACACTAACTAAAAAAGGGTAGTGAATATTGCCTTCAAGGCCATTTTTAATCGAAATTTTAGCAGCTCTCCTATGGAACTATCATAGAATCGGTTTCTAAACCTGTATTATGCTTCTTTCCCAGGTTCAAAGTGGCGGGTGTTTTTCTAAAATAATAAAGCCTCGCGTTTGCGAGGCTTTATTATTCCTTTATTTACGATAATAAGAATATAAATTATTTATGATTTTTTCTGATCGTTATTTACAGGAATCGGTATTAACTCTGGTTGTTTTAAGCCAAACAAAATTGATAAAACATCTTTCAAGCTCATGTTATACTGTTTATAGGGTTAAGTTTTTCCTCTTTTATCCTTAAGAGCAGGTGTAAAGTACATAGAAATATTTAAGGAGATTGTTAAAACAACAAATATGTTTTTTATCAAAAACCACAGAAGTTTTTCAACTTCCTTTATTTCAAATGATTACTATACTTCACGCCTGATAATTTGTGCATTGCTGAATATTGATCAAACCGTACAAGAGTGATTTGCTTTTTTTCTTTCACTGAAAGAAAAACGAAAACAATTACCTAATTGCAAGGATGTTTAATAGCAGTAACTCTGTTCGGCTCAAAAAATCTATTGTACATTTCTTTGTGGCAATGAGTATAATTCTTTATAAGAACGTAAATCTGTCAATAAAGTTGCTTCGGCCGCCTGAACGACCTTTTTTTTAATCAAGTAGCGTTCAATTTTCCTTTTCTGTTTTCGTCAGTAACCGGTTATTTATTATTTGCTTAAACATATTTTTAGGCAGTGCGCCACGCTGTACCATCGGCGCTCCTTCGATCGGAATGAAAAGAAAAGTCGGGATACTTTGTATGCCAAACAGCTCAGACAATTCTGTTTGTTTGTCAGTATCTATTTTATAGATCTCAATTTTCTGGTCATATTCCTCGGCCAGTTGTTCTAACACAGGAGCCACAGATTTACAGGGGCCGCACCAATCTGCATAAAAATCTATGATGGCTGGCAATTCTCCCTTGTACTTCCATTCGCTGTCATTTTCATAGTCAAAGATCTTTTCTGTAAATCCTTGCTTGTCGAGTTGTTTGGTAGGCATATTAATGAGTTTGTAGCGGCGCTGAATAATCTGTTTTATATTGACCTTCAAACTCAGTGCCACTACTTACAACGCAAGCTGGTAGTCGCCCCTGTATTCACGCTTTACAAATTGGTTGGCAGGTTCAAAGTTGGTGATCCGTTGATTTTCCCCATCCCACAACAATTGTTTCCTGCCGGGATAAGTAACTTCACCTTTGCTGTTTTTTTCCTGGAAATTATAGCTTTGCACGGCAAGATTACCCATCAGCACCGTTTCAGCCAGGGGACCGCTTTTATCGAAAGATGAGCTGGTATAAGCGCCATAACCTTTCTTGCAGGCATTTACCCATTGTGTCTGGTGTCCTTCAGATCCACGCTCTACAAACGGATATTTTGATGCTGGCAGTGTTACTTCTTTCATTCGCCTGGTTGGCAACAGGGTAGGATTTCTGCCAAACAGACCCGCCATTAATTTACCTTTTGTTCCCTCGAAAATGATTCCGCCGTCCCATTCGCCCATTTGTTCATCGGGCAGTAATTCATCGGGCCTTCGCGGTTGTATACCGCCATCGTACCACACTAATTCAACAGGCAACAGGTTGTTTCGTGCCGGAAACTTTATGTAGGTAACCGAAGAGGGCGGATAACTGTCGGTATAAACTTCCTCTTTAAAAAAACCGCTAAACACCGAACCAACGCTGCACGAGACTGCTACAGGATAACCAAGGTTCAGTGCCCGGTAAGGCACATCAATAAAATGACACCCCATATCGCCAAGAGAGCCCGTGCCAAAGTCTGTCCATCCACGCCAGGTTGCCGGCAGGTAGGTAGGATTAAAATCGCGAAATGGAGCTGTACCCAGCCATAGATCCCAGTCTAATTCTTTGGGGATATCGAACTTGCCCGTAGGAGTTGGGATGCCTTGCGGCCATACAGGCCGATTGGTCCATACATGCACAGTATGTACGTCGCCTATCAATCCTGCTTGTATCCATGTTTCTACCAGGCGGGTGTCGTCGCCGCTGCTCCCCTGGTTGCCCATTTGTGTAACAATCTTATATTTTGCAGCAGCTTTGGTTAAGATCCTGGCTTCGTAGATATCGTGGGTTAGCGGCTTTTCGCAATACACGTGCTTGCCCAGTTGCATGGCAGCCAGTGCAATAGGCGCATGCATGTGATCGGGGGTAGTTACAATGACCGCGTCAATATTTTTATGTTCTTTATCCAGCAGTTCCCGGTAGTCTTTATAGTACGGCGCCTTCGGCCATTTGGTCCTTGCCTTTACCGCCATTCGATCATCTACATCGCAAAGCGCCGCTATATTTTCGGAACCATTGTTCCAGGCGTATGGCAGGTTTACTTCTGCTTTGCCTCCGGCACCAATGCCGGCAATGTTCAGTTTATCGCTGGGCGCTATATATCCTCTGCCCAAAACGTGACGGGGCACAATGTAAAAACCGGTAGCGGTAAGTGCCGCGTTTTTTATAAAATTGCGCCGGCTGTTATTATCGTTCATGGCAGCAGTATTTTGAATGTTAAAATAAAGGGTTATAAATATATGACTTTTCTGCCGGCCTACATTAGCCGGCGTACGCCTTTCTGCTTCTGTTAGCTGATCAATAAGCTTTGTTTTTATTTGGAGCCCGGCGGTTGTGTTTAATGCGGCTTTACTTGCGTCGCACACTGCGGCGGCAGAATAAACAGGAACCTTTCTCATGTTTTGCTGAATAGAGATTTGCCCAGATAAAAAAATGCATCTGTGCCTTTCTTGTGCCATTTGTGAGAGAATCTTTTGTGCTCCCAGAAAACACCGATTTACACAGATAAAAAAATGCATCTGTGCCTTTCTATGCCATCTGTGAGAGAAACAGGAACTATGATCAATGACAAGCCTAATGCAGTTTAAGGGATAGAAAGAGAAGTGCAATTCTAAGCGGGATTTGCAAACTTATCAATCTGCATATAAATATCTTCAAGCGGGAGATCATAATTAATAGCGCTGATATGTATATGATCATCTTTGTCTTTTGCTGTACTTAGTATCCATTGATCGTTGCTGCGGGTGTAAACTTCTGCGGCAAACTCTGTGCTGCTTACCAGAACATAGTTTTGCAACGAAGGAATGCTGCGGTATAATTTAAATTTTGTGCCCCTGTCATAATCTTCGGTTGAGGTGGAAAGCACTTCAAATAAAACGGTCGGATTTAATAAGGTGTCAGACTTGTCATCGAGGTATTCTTCTTTACCACAAACAACTACAACATCAGGATAGGTATATAATGTATTCTCAGGGTTGTGAACTCTTAAATCACTTGGGAAAAAAGAACACCCTTTTCCTTTTAAATGTTGCCCCAATGCTGAAATAATGGAGGCAACTATTTTATTATGTTCTTTTGTAGCGCCTGCCATTGCAAATACTTCTCCTTTATAGTATTCGTTTTTTTCAAAAGATTTTCTTTCCTGTAAAAGGTATTCTTGTTCTGAAATCTTCTCTTTTAAAACTGCTGACATAAAAAGAATTTGAGTGATAAAATTAAGTCATTTAGGTTAAACCGTTTTGGCTTTGCAACACCAGAACTGTAACCCATTCCTCTACAACGTTGTCGCCGTTGGCGCGTGTTATCACCTGCAACTGTCGCTGTCATCAATCCTAAGCTTCAGTTGTTGGTTAAAAGACACAACAACGGCTATACACAATTATCCCATAAATCCCGGTTCAGACAAAATACGCTTTAAGAATGGCTGCATAAAGATTTGCCGTACAAGTGAGTGACACAACGATGTTGAAGAGAATTCCTGATGCCCGGCCCCAAGTAAATATTTCTCTTGCTGTTACGCTACGGCTTTCGAAGTTCGTTTTAAGCTCCTTCGGAGTCACCTTTAGAAATAATTGACAATCTTCAAATAAAGAATAAATTTGACGCTGATTAACCCGTCTTACAATCAATAAAGCCAGGCAATTATGTCGTTGGAAGCCTTCGTTCTGTTCTTCCTTATCGTGTACCTGAGGAAATCGTCAAAAAAGCATTCAGTACTGCTAAAGTGGGATAAGACCTTTGTATCATTACTATTTGTAATTGCATTGCTGGCTGTTATCCAGGTTAGTTTTTCAGTAGCATTCATCAACTGGATCTGGCAGATACTTCTTTTGCTGGTGTTGGTCGCTCTTGTACGACTGCCTGAATTTGCGAAGTTCAAAATGCTGATGTGGGCCATCTTACCATTTGTGGTCATCTCATTTGTTGGCGATCTGGTGGAACCCTTCACCAATCCTGTTTTTTCGCCGTTAAAAAGGTTGCTGAATTTCGCTGACCCGTTAGCAATTACGTGGATGATCGCACTATTGATCATCTGGAACAAGCAACAGAAAGCACTTGAAAAAGAACGTAACCTAAGGTTGTCAGAAGAAGAACAACACAAGATAGTAGAAGCACGAAAAATAGAGCTGGAATATTTGGTATCGGAACGAACTGCTGAACTGACACATCAGAAAGAAGAGCTGGAACAGGCATTACTGGAGTTGAAGTCAACGCAAAACCAATTGATTCAATCAGAGAAAATGGCTTCGCTGGGAGAGCTGACCGCCGGCATAGCTCACGAGATACAAAACCCGCTGAACTTCGTGAATAATTTCTCAGAAGTAAGTGTTGAATTGTTAGATGAATTGAAAAGCGGCCCGCTGCAAAACTTGCCAGCCGCGGATAAAGAAGAAGTAGAGGACATCATGGAGAACCTGGTGCAAAACCTTGAAAAGATACATCATCATGGTAAAAGGGCTGACGCCATAGTAAAAGGCATGCTGCAACATTCGCGGAGCAGTACCCAGCATAAAGAGCCTGCTGATATCAATGCCCTGGTAGATGAATACTTGCGGTTAAGTTACCATGGCTTACGTGCTAAAGACAAATCGTTTAATGCGACAATGCAGACAGATTATGATCAGCGCCTTCAAAAAATAAATGTGATCTCGCAGGATATAGGCAGGGTGGTGCTAAACTTATTCACCAATTCGTTTTATTCCGTCAATGAAAAAAAGAAACAAATGGGCGAAAGTTTTCAACCAACTGTTTCTGTCAGTACAAGGCATATTACCTTTCCGGCAGGAACGGAAGGCGTCGAGATTCGTGTAAAAGATAACGGGCTGGGAATTCCGCAAAGGGTACTTGATAAAATATATCAACCCTTTTTTACCACCAAACCTGCAGGACAGGGCACCGGACTGGGCTTATCTATCAGTTACGATATTGTGACTAAAGTACATGGTGGAGAAATGAAAGTTGACACAAAAGAGGGCGAATTTGCAGAGTTTATTATTCTTTTGCCGCAATAAGACAAATAGTAATATTGAAAATATTTTAAATTGATTGGATGAAAATATTAGTAGTTGATGACGAACAGGATATGCAGGCTTTGTTTCAGCAACGTTTTCGGAAGGAAATAAAAGAGCACCTGGCCGAGTTTGCTTTTGCCACTTCGGGTGAAGACGCGCTGGTTTATCTGCAGCAACACAATCACGAAGCGGTGTTGATTCTTTCTGACATAAACATGCCCGGCATGAGTGGTTTGGAATTGCTTAAGCACATCAAACAGAAGTATGCAACACCACCACCTGTAGTAATGATGATCACTGCTTATGGCGATAGCGAAAATTACGATAAGGCGATGCAATTAGGCGCAGACGACTTTCTTACTAAACCTATTGATTTCGCTTTATTAAAAGAAAAACTTAAGATTACAGTTAATGACTAAGATTTTAGTGGCAGACGATGAGGCAGACCTGGAAGTGCTGATCAAGCAAAAATTTCGCCGGCAAATAAGGGATAGTAAATACAATTTTGTATTTGCTCTAAATGGAAACGAGGCCCTTGATATAATAAAAGATGACCCGGAAATAGAAATTGTACTGAGCGATATTAACATGCCGGGAATGGATGGACTGAGCCTTCTCGGAAAGCTGAATGAAGTGAGCCCGGTGATAAAAACAGTCATGGTTTCGGCTTACGGCGATATGGATAATATCAGGTCTGCGATGAATAAAGGCGCATTTGATTTTATTTGCAAGCCGGTCAATTTCCAGGACCTGGAGGTTACAATAGAAAAAACGATCAGGCATGTATTGCAGATCAAAGAAACCCTGCAAGCTATAAAGGAGAACAATATACTCAAGATGTATGTGGATGAAACAGTACTCAACTTCATGAACCGGCAGAAGTTTGAAAACTCCTTAACGGTAAATGATACGGTAGAAGTGTCGGTGGTCTTTATTGATATCTGCAGCTTTACTTCGCTTACGGAGAAGGAGCCGCCTGATAAAGTAGTAAGCCTGCTGAATCATTACTTTGATGTAATAGTAAAGGAAATCTTAGCACAAGGCGGCTATATAGACAAGTTCATCGGGGACGCGGTAATGGCGGTTTTTAGAGGAGATTATCACTTAGACCGTGCAGTTGACGCCTCATTGGCAGTAAGAAAATCTATAGATCAATTGCCGCTTGAACTTAGTCCGATCTCTTTTTTGCCCAAAGTATCGGTAGGAATAAATGCCGGCGAGGTGATCTCCGGAAATATAGGATCTGCCACTTTGAGGCGGCTCGACTATACTGTAATAGGCGATGTTGTAAATACTGCACAACGGTTGCAATCTATAGCAAAACCGGGTCAGGTACTTTTAAATGAAGAATGTTACAATAAGATAAAGGAATCCTTCAATTGCGAATATATTGGCGAGGAGACATTGAAAAACAAGTCAGGTAAAACAATCGTGTACCAGGTGATAGATTAAGGCATAACAAATTGATGTAAAATTATGAGTGGTAACAAAAAGATAGATGCAGCAAAACATTCTGCCAGCTATAAAAGTACTGTAAGCGATCTTTTTTTAATCGGTTTAGGGGTGATATCTGCGGGCTTCGCACTAAAAGGATTCCTGGTTCCCAATAAGTTTTTCGACGGAGGCATCACCGGTATATCTCTTCTCCTGCATGAACTGTATCACTGGAACCTTGCTCTTGTTATCATCATTATCAACCTCCCTTTCATTATTGTAAGTTACTTTTCGGTTAGTAAAAGCTTTGCCGTCAAAACTTTTGTTTCGGTTTTATTACTTGGCTTATGCCTGCTGTTTGTTCCTTATCCTATTATTACCTCCGATAAACTGCTGATCTCTATTTTCGGCGGTTTCTTTGTCGGCGTTGGTATCGGACTAATCATGCGTGCCGGTTCTGCACTCGATGGAGTTGAGGTGCTTGCATTATACACGATCAAGCGCACCAGTTTTACTATCACAGAAATTATATTGTTTATAAATGTGCTTATTTTCTGTTTTGCCGCCATGAAGTTTGGAATGGAAACCGGACTCTATTCCGTGCTCACTTATTTTACCGCTTCACGCACTATTGACTATGTAGTAGAAGGTATAGAAGCTTATACAGGCGTTACCATTATCTCCGGCGAAAGTGAAGCGATTAAATACAGGCTGGTAAATGAACTGGGAAGAGGTATCACGATATATAAAGGAGAAAGAGGCTACCTGCCCGGCGATTTCGAAGTCCGTGCAGATTGCGATATTATTTTCACAGTAGTAACACGCCTCGAATTAAGGAAGCTCAAGAACCTCGTCTATCAGTCCGACCCTAAAGCTTTTGTATTTGCCAACACCATAAAAGAAGCTTCAGGCGGAGTAGTAAAGCAGCTCCATAAGCATTAAGCAATGAATAAGAAATTATATTTAATCTTCTCTAATCGTTCTAATCCATTAATCCTGGTTCTATTATTTGCTCTTAAAATCTCCCCGCTTCCATGCCTGTATAAACTCTGACCACGCAAAAGGATTCAGGATATTCATTGGAGGGGTTTGTCCGTTATAGTACATTTTCTGAGCGCCTTGTCTTAGCTGGTAATTCGATGCTTCCCGTCCGTCAGCGGGAAGGCTGGCCATCAGAATGCGTCGCTTGGCTGCATCATTATTCTGGCGTGCAATCTCATATTTATCATCGGGGAAACGGGTATTTACAAAATCGCGTTCAAATTGGGCACGGGTAGGTCGCGGCTTTAATATTGTTACAGGCAGATAGGCCGTATCAGTAACCAAAAGCTGTATCACGCTGTATTGGTTGCTTTCAAGTTTCGATGGAATCTTTATTTGCTTTGCTTTATAGCCCACACTGGTAAATTCGACCTCGTCATTTTTGAGCACCACTATCGAAAAAACGCCCTGGTCATTTGTCATGGTACCGCGGTTGGTTCCCTTGATCACCACGCTCACAGAAGGAAGCGCCTGAAGACTATCGGCCGTCATTACGACTCCGTATAATTGCACAACACTATCCTGCACCTGCTCAAACTGTGCAAGTAACTGAAGGGGAGAAAAGCAAATCAATAAAACGAAGTATCGTAAAATTTTATGCATGTGGTTTTATAAGGGTTAGCCGTTTTTTCAATTGTTTCTTATTGTTTTGAAACTAAATATCTTTTGTTGGTCAGCAGTTGGTTTTCATAGCATCATCGTTGTGTCACTCACTTGTACTTGTATCGCATTATTCAGCTTTGCTTACATTTTGCCACTAAGACACTATGGCACAAAAAAATTTTTCTATCCTTCAACTTGTGTCTTTCGTGCCTAAAACCTATGTCTCGTGGCTAAAAAAAGTTGAAATAAAGATTTCCGGTACAAAGAGTGATTTTCTTTTTTCTTTCACTGGAAGAAAAAAGAAAACAATCACGGATTGCAACGGCTGCTGCATCAAAGTTACTAAGGCCGGGTACATAAAAAATACCTTCAACGCCTTCTTAACAAATAGCTGAAGCCTAACAAACAAAGTAAGGTACTCAATGGTTAACTTTGCATTGCGAAAAACTTATTTAACAAAAACTTTTGTGATGAATAAAGACGATATATTGAAGGCGTTGAGCAATGTGCAGGAACCTGATCTGGGTAAAGATTTAGTAACGCTTAACATGGTGAAAGACATTGAAATAGAAGGAAAATATGTTTCATTTACCGTAGTGCTTACCACACCCGCATGTCCTTTGAAAGACATGATCAAGAATGCATGTATCAATGCTGTTAAAATACTGGTAGATAAAGAAGCGATCGTAAATGTCAAGTTTACCTCTAACACAACCAGCAAGCGTAAACAGGGTGACGCTATCTTACCACAGGTAAGAAATATTATTGCAGTAGTAAGCGGCAAAGGCGGTGTAGGTAAGAGTACCGTTGCCGCAAATCTTGCACTTGCTTTATCGCAAGGCGGCGCAAAAGTAGGACTGATGGACGCCGATATTTACGGGCCAAGCGTACCGATCATGTTTGGCGTTCGTGGCGAAAGACCGATGATGCAGGAGGTGAATGGCAAAGGCATGATCATACCACTGGAAAGATATGGTATTAAGCTGCTGAGCATTGGTTTACTGGTAGACGAAAAAAATGCGGTTGTTTGGCGTGGCCCGATGGCGAGCAGCGCCATTAAACAATTTGTGTCAGACGTAATGTGGGGAGAACTTGATTATCTTGTAATTGATATGCCGCCGGGTACAGGAGACATTCACCTTACACTCGTGCAAACTGTACCGGTTACCGGTGTGGTAGTGGTAACCACTCCGCAGGATGTGGCTTTGGCTGATGCAAAGAAAGGCATTGCCATGTTTGGACAGGCACAATTAAAAGTGCCTATCATTGGCCTGATAGAGAACATGAGTTATTTTACTCCTGCAGAACTACCTGAAAACCGCTATTATATTTTCGGAAAAGACGGCGGTAAGAGATTGGCCGAAGAATATGATATTCCTTTCCTGGGGCAGATACCTTTAGTGCAAAGCATAAGAGAAGGTGGTGACATTGGCATACCTGTAATGGTAAGCGATGACGAGATCAGCAAGAAAGCTTTTAGTGATTTCGCCGCATCTGCCGCAAGAAGCATCTCTATGAGAAATGCAAACATGAGCGCAACCGAAGTTGTAGAAATTGTTGAAGAGGTGGGAATGGCAAGTATGGTGGGGGAGTAGGGAATTGAAGGCATTGGGGGTAATAAGGCATTGATCACAGGAAATAGCAGGTTG
>Ga0160473_101280_pt1 | contig 13000 bp, 9 predicted proteins | sample HID1975I_E11MG_FD_108217 | JGI IMG/M metagenome (GOLD analysis project Ga0160473, IMG submission 108217) | Enriched soil microbial communities from UW Madison campus, WI, USA - HID1975I_E11 MG | ecosystem: Environmental > Terrestrial > Soil > Unclassified | place: USA: Madison, Wisconsin... | reverse complement strand
GGTGGAGACCTCGTCGCGGTCGAAGTTCTCGACCAGCTGGTTGGTGCCCGGCTTGAGGATGTTGGCGCGGAACAGGCGCGCGGTGCCGTTGAGCTTGCGCTTGTGCACGTTGAACAGCGCTTCGAGATCGTCGCCTTCGTACAGGAACTGCACGCGGGCGGCGGCTTCGTCATAGCCTTCAAAGCCCTGAGCGGGTGCATTGGCGCGGGTGTTGGTGACCCAATCATCGCGGCGCTGGTACAGCGCCGACACGCGTGCCGACCAGCGGTCGGTCAGCGGGCCGCCGTAGGCGCCCTGCGTGTTCCAGGTGTTGTAGCTGCCGTAGGCCACCTTGACGTACCCATCGGCGTCCTGCGACGGGCGCGCCGAATCGAACTTGACCACGCCGGCCGGCGTGTTGCGGCCGAACAGGGTGCCCTGCGGGCCGCGCAGCACTTCCACGCCGGCCAGGTCGAACAGCGGGAAGCCCTTCAGCAGCGGGCTTTCCTGGACCACGTCGTCATACACCAGCGACACCGGCTGCGAAGCATTGAGATCGAAGTCGGTATTGCCCAGGCCGCGGATGTAGAAGCGCGGGAAGGCACGCCCGTAGGACGATTCGATGTTCAGGCTGGGCACGCGCGCGGACAGGAAACGGATGTCGTCGCCGGCCGAACCGAGCACGTCGAGCTTCTCGCCCTGGATGGCCGAGATCGACACCGGGACGTCCTTGGCGTTTTCCACACGGCGCTGGGCCGTCACCTGCAGGGTGTCGAGGGCGACCGGATCCTTGGTGGCGGGGGCGTCCTGGGCTGCGGCCGTCAATGGCAGCAGGGCGGCAAGGGCGATGACGAGCGGGTGCACGGACGGAAACCGGCCGTGGGCAGTGCGGTTCGGGAACATGGCGTTTTAGGCTGTGTTGGGAGGGGTGGTGGACCGGCGCTACCAGACAATTGTTGCAGTACAGCAACAGCGTCGCAAATTCCGGTCATTCATTACCAAGATCCGGCCACCCGGATGTGAAGGCAGATCGCGGTTTCCGACGCCGGTCACGACTTCCGGCCCACTCGGGCCCACGCCGGGCCGCTCTAGACTGGCCCTCTCCTCCGTCTGCCAGGCACACCGTCATGACCCAGTGGTATTTCCATCCGTCCGGCCAGGCCGACCGCACCGGTCCCCTCGACGATGCCGCCGCCCGCCAGTACGCCCACCTCAACCCGCGGGCACTGGTCTGGTGCGAGGGCATGAGCGGCTGGATGGCGATCAGCGAGGTGCCCGAACTGCTGGCCGGGAGCGTTGCCCCGCAAGGCGCGCCGCCGCCGCTGCTTGGCCCGGGCGGCCGCAGCCAGCGCGCCGACGACATCGATTTCCGCATCGTCGGCCATGAAATGCAGTTCGTGGAGATCGAGCTGGACCCAGGCGAAAGCGCCATCGCCGAGGCCGGCGCGCTGATGTTCAAAGACGCCGCAGTGCAGATGGACACCGTGTTCGGCGACGGCTCGCACAGCGGCCAGGGCGGCGGCTTCATGGACAAGCTGATGAGCGCCGGCAAGCGCGTGCTCACCGGTGAAAGCCTGTTCGCCACGCTGTACACGCATACCGGCCACGGCAAGGCCAAGGTCGCCTTCGCCGCGCCCTACCCCGGCACCGTGCTGCCGATGAAGCTGGACCAGCACGGCGGCCGCCTGATCTGCCAGAAGGACAGCTTCCTGGCCGGCGCGCGCGGCGTGCAGATCGGCGTGCAGTTCCAGCGCAAGATCATGACCGGCCTGTTCGGCGGCGAGGGCTTCATCATGCAGAAGCTGGAAGGCGACGGCTGGGTGTTCGTGCACGCCGGCGGCTGCGTGGTGGAGCGTGAACTGGCCGCCGGCGAACGGCTGGACGTGGACACCGGCTGCATCGTGGCCTACCACGCCAGCGTGGACATGGACGTGCGCCGCGTAGCCGGCATCAAGAGCATGGTGTTAGGCGGCGAAGGCGTCTTCCTGGCCACCCTGACCGGCCCGGGCAAGGTGTGGCTGCAGTCGCTGCCGTTCTCGCGCCTGGCCGGGCGCATGTGGATGGCCGCGCCCCAGGCCGGCGGGCAGAGCCGTGGCGAGGGTTCGGTGCTGGGCGGCATCGGCCGGATCCTGGACGGCGACAACCGGTTCTGAGGGGGCCGGCCCGTGGCCGGCAACCCGATATAAACCGGCGCCCTGTCATTGCCGGCCAACAGCCGGCAGTACCGGTATGCTGGCGACCTCGATGCCCATTCACTTTCTGCCACGCCGATGAAATCACTGCACCGTATTCGCCTGACGCTGTCTGTTGCCGCTCTCGGCCTGCTCGCCGGCTGCGGCGGTGACCCCGTGCGCCCGTCCCCACCGCCGGTCGCCACCCCGGTGGTGCAGGCCAAGCCGGTCAAGATCGGCATCGCCCTCGGCGGCGGCGCGGCCAAGGGCTTTGCGCATATCGGCGTGATCAAGATGCTGGAAGCCAACGGCTTCGAGCCGGTGGTGGTGTCCGGCACCAGCGCCGGCAGCGTGGTCGGCGCGTTGTACGCCAGCGGCATGGACGCGTTCCAGATGCAGTCCAAGGCCGTGGCGCTGGATGAAGCCAGCATCCGCGACGTGCGCCTTTTCTCCGGCGGCCTGGTACAGGGCCAGAAGCTGCAGGACTACGTGAACGCGCAGGTGGGCAACCGCCCCGCCGAAAAACTGCAGAAGCCGTTCGCGGCCGTGGCCACCAACCTGGACACCGGCGACCGCGCCGTGTTCGTGCGCGGCAACGTGGGCCAGGCGGTGCGCGCCTCCAGCAGCATCCCCGGCGTGTTCGAGCCGGTGAAGATCGGCAAGAACAGCTTCGTCGACGGCGGCGTCGTCAGCCCGGTGCCGGTGGACGCCGCGCGCCAGCTGGGCGCCGACTTCGTCATCGCAGTGGACATCTCCAGCAAGGCCAGCGGCAAGTCGCCGACCGGCATGCTGGGCATCGTCAACCAGTCCATCTCGATCATGGGCCAGCGCCTGGGCGAGCAGGAGCTGGCGCGCGCGGACATCATCATCCGCCCCAAGGTGCTGGAGATCGGCGCGGCCGATTTCAGCCAGCGTGGCTACGCGATCCTGGAAGGCGAGAAAGCGGCAATGGCGGCGATGCCGCAGATCCGCGCGAAGGTGCAGCAACTGCAGCGCGCGCGTGCGGCCGCGGTAGCGCCGCCGCCGCCGAAGCCCAAGTGCGATGAACCGTCGCGCGTGGGCCGGCTGATGGGGCGCAAGGAAAAGTGCTGATCAAGGTTCTGTAGCGCCGGGCTCTGCCCGGCTGCTCCCCTCCAAAACGAGGCAATGGCGCAGGCTCCTGCCTACGCTGCACTGCCGCTCGCCGCGTTCAATCCGTTGGACCCCGCGGCAAAGTGCCGGTTCCGACAGATGCCATTGAATGACGCTCGGACGGTGCAACCAGTACCGCGTACCCGATGTCTTAATCGCGGCATGCGTCATGGTTCTCAACATGCTGCAAATGGTTCTAGGACGTTTTAGAGGTGATCAGCATCACCCAGAACGCACCTACCGCCAGCCAGAACACACATCCAATCGCTATCGAAGCGAACAGCCAGCGTCTGGCCGGTGCGAACATGCCACCGCGATGACGCGCGAGTGTCCGCAGCTTGGAGTCCTCCGGAAGCGCTGCGAATCGTTTTTTTCAAGGCCCCAACGCCGCTTCACCGCGGGGTCCAAGCGAGATCTTTGCAGCCACAATCTCAGCAGCCAGCAGAGGAAGCGCAATAACGGTGTTGATGATAGTGCCCAGCGCGGTCCAGCCTGACCAAGGCCTCTCCCCAAGCCAGCTGGCACCCAACGCGGGGACTATCCAGATGCTTGACGCGATGCGCTGCATCCAGCTCATATGAAGCGACGCCAGTCGGAATGCGGGTAGCGCTTCAAGAGTTTTGCCCATGTATGCCTCGAAGAACCCGTATCTCAGCGAACCAGCACTGACAACGTCCCCTCGGCCCACTACAACCTCCCTTCCAACCCTGCGCGAGGTGCTGTCAAACTCTGCGAGGATGAGCAGTTGCACCTGAGCACCACCTGCCGTTCCAACGGCCCGCACGATGCGTATGAAAGGCTTTAGATTTACCCAATCCAGCGTTGTGACACGATCAGCACCGTAGTGCTTTACCGTCCCGTCTTCCCGATTGAACAGCACTGGCTCAATACGACTTTTGTATCTGATGGAACTTAGTATCCATATACAAAATGGAATGCTTATGCAGATAAACGCACCAGGTATCGCGGCTGCTACGTAGTCATTATGCAGCGCAATGAACTTGATCATTATGTGCATAAAAACAGCATCAACTAGTAAAATGACACCAATCATCCAGAGAGCGCCCCCTTGGCTCCAGAGAGCATTGTCAGGTTAGGCGCAACAACTAGCTCTCTCTCACCGATGTCCATGACAAAGTCGAAATCCACCTCCTCTGGACACCAGTGTTTCAATGGGTACATGACACCCTCCCGCCCACGAGCAGGGGATGAGAAGTCAACCAACTCAACAGGCTCGTTTGCAACAATTTCTTTCACAAAACTGGCCTTCCGCCGTTGATGGTCGAGTTATACCTTCCCTGTAGATCCGTCCTTCATTTGCAGTGAGAAGGTGCGCTCTAGCCATCTTACCCAAAGCGAAGCTAGGGTCCTGATGAAGCACTGTTGTTGTCGACGACCTTGAGCGCCGACGCTCTGAGCTTCGCGGCCATCTCCGGGCCGTAGTCATCTGCAGTGGTCAGCTTCGGCACGGGCGCACCGGGCAGTCCGGCGCGACGAATGGCCTTGGGCCACCATGTAGGCCAGCACAGAAGCAGCGAAAGCCAATGGCAGATGCTGTGCATTAGCAGCAAGGGCGAGAGCAGAAGCGCGAATGTGAGCACCATCCCCTTGTCACCGTTGTGCCAAGAAGGCTTCATAAAACTCAAAGTTGATCGAACAGAATCCCATGGCCAAGGAAACATCGAACGAAGTCTGGTAGGACTAGGAACGGCATTGATGCCCTCCTCCATGTAACGCCGGATGTATTCCCATAGTGCTTCAGCCCTATCGCGGTCTGACAGAGTGCCGCCGACCAGACTAAAATCGTCGAAACCTGCACCGCTGTAACGCGCTGGCCAGACTAGTGCGAGCACGCCATCGCCAAGACGCGAGCCCTTGTCACCGCCGCTTATATCCGCAACGGTAGACTCCCAGGGAAATGTCACGATTCCGCCGGCGTAGGAGGGACGATTTATGTGCACCTGCCGGGTGAGTCTGTTAAAGCGAATCACAAGCCGTCGCTGAGTGAAGATCTCCAAACGAATCCAGCGCCAGCCGAATCCGAACAGAACAATGTTGGCCGCAAGCCAAACAAGGATAGAAAGGGGAGCGAATATATATCCCGCGGTAGTGAGGGGATATCCCATAGGGCCGATGCCCGAAGAGATGCTCCCGATGCCCGGGAGAACTAGATTGAAAAATATCTGGTATTGAAGAAAATACATCAATCCAATGAATAGGAATGCGACTACGCCTCGCCGATCCTCCTGCCAAGCACCCTGAACGTCAATGAAATTCTCGCCAACACCAAAAAGTGCGAATCCGTCATCTGGCGGCACTTCTGCTCTTTGCCTGATGTTGGGGTAACCCGAGCCCTCCCGCTCCGCCGTACGAAGCGACGAGGCGACGTCTTTAGACGTCTTCGATTTCCAGTACAGCATTTCAAGAAGATACATTTTGGCCCGTCACTTGGAATCAACGTCAATAGAGCTTTTTGCACGACGCAGCCTGGCATGGTAATCCGGCTCATCGACAACCTTGACGGCCGATGCCCTTAGTTTCCTGGCAACTTCCACGCCGAAATCTTCTGCAACCGTCAATCGGGGACCAGCAGCTCCAAGCAAACCTGCGTTCTTGATGATCCCGGACCATCGGGTAGGCCAGCACAGGAGCAGCGAAAGCCAATGGCAGATGCTGTGAAGCAGCAGCAGAGGCGACAAAAGCAGCGCGAAGCTAAGCACAAGCCCCTTGTCGCCTGTGCGCCATGCCGGGACAAGGAAGCTCAATGTGGAGCGGACCGAGTCCGACGGCCAGGTAAATAGAGGTCTCAGGCGCGCGGGACGAGGTGCAGCATGCGGCCCCTCCTCCATGTAGCGCCGGATGTACTCCCACATTGCCTGCAGCGAAGCTACTCGATCCATAGGCTGTCCACCTAATCCGTTGGACCCAGCGGCAAAGTGCCGGCGCCGATAGATGCCATTGAACGACGCTTGGACAGTGCAAGCGGTGCCGCGTACCCGATGTCTTAATCGCGGCATGCGTCATGGTCCTCAACATGCTCCAAATGGTTCTAGGACGTTTTAGAGGTGATCAGCATCACCCAGAACGCACCTACCGCCAGCCAGAACACACATCCGATCGCTATCGAAGCGAACAGCCAGCGTCTGGCCGGTGCGAACATGCCACCGCGATGACGCGCGAGTGTCCGCAGCTTGGAGTCCTCCGGAAGCGCTGCGAATCGTTTTTTCCAAGGCCCCAACGCCGCTTCACCGCGGGGTCCAAGCGAGATCTTTGCAGCCACAATCTCAGCAGCCAGCAGAGGAAGCGCAATAACGGTGTTGATGATAGTGCCCAGCGCAATCCAGCCTGACCAAGGCCTCTCCCCAAGCCAGCTGGCACCCAACGCGGCGACTATCCAGATGCTTGAGGCGATGCGCTGCATCCAGCTCATATGAAGCGACGCCAGTCGGAATGCGGGAAGCGCTTCGAGAGTTTTGCCCATATATGCCTCAAAGAACCCGTATCTCAGCGAACCAGCGGTAAAAACGTCCCCTCTACCCAAAGCAGCCGAGGCTGTTAGGCGAGCAATCAATACCTGAAATACACATCTCCCAACTCGGCAGAATCGCCAGGTTGACGAAGGGCTGCTGAACTTCTACGCAGGCTCACTCTTTTCACGTCAGGCCAGCCAAGCGCAGCAAAAATGGACTCCGCCATATGGACAAACTTTCTGAAACGCCGTCCTATCCGATAACCAACGAATAGAATCGCCGATACGCAAAGCAGGTAAAGTCCGGATAACGGAAGAAATTTTCCGGCGAAGCCATAGCCAAGCGCATACGTACCCAGGCACATCGCTGAAATAGTGAGAGTCGCGATGAAAACACCTACCCACAGCGAATACCGCATTACGCTACTCCAATGCGCGTGACTTCCGGAGTTAACATGCGGATACAAGGAAACGATTCGCCGTGATTCATCAAGAGCTGCCAGTGCGATAAATTCTCCATCGCCTCCATGTGTTCCAACCAACTTTATATTGTCCCCATCCTTGAACGGCCAAGCTGCGAGAAGCGCTGAAGCTTTCAATCCATCCAGTTCAAACGTAACCTTTGCCACAACTTCATTAATTTCATCCGAAGACATTGTCGCCATCGCGGCCGCCACGCCGCTCAGCCCCATCGCAGCAGCTAGGACACCAGTCGCGGCCATCCGCCCACGATCCGAAGGTTGATCGAGAATGTTCAATGTTATGTGATCAACTGAGATATTCGATACCCGACCTGATATTGTTTTCATCTGCATTTCAGAATGTCCATTCAATCTCTCAACCTCCGGATGTAGCTCTCGCAGTCACGGTTCCAATCGCAGTCAAGAATGCATCCTCCTGCTCCTTCACGGTCTTGAACTTCGGATCTGTTGCGCCAAGTCCGCCTAACCAGCCTTCTTCAAATTTGCCAAAAGCATTCCTCTGACACCAAATCTCAAGTTCATTCGGTCTAATCGCCCAGATCATTCCCTCCACAGCAGCAATGATCAAGGCTACCTCCCAACCACCTAACCTGAGAACCCAGAGTCCTACGCGCTTCATGGCTTGAGAGGCAATCAGCACTTCCCCCTCCTTTGCCGCCGCCGCGATGAGTCCGGATCGGAGGCCGGAAAGCAAGAGACTTATCGAATTTCGCCCTATCAAACGCTGGATGACAGGAGCAGAGTAGGCAAGAGCGGTAAGGAACTGAGCACCTCCAACAGTGCCAGTCATCGCCGCCTTCAGGCCAAACGCGGCCATTCTTGCGTACTTCTCTTTCTCCAGCGCTCTGATTGCTTCGCCAAAATCGTAGTAACTACCAATGAGGCTGCCCGCGCCGCTCAACACCCCGCCGACCACCTTCACGTTGCTAACGCTGCGGCTTGCGCTGCCGAAGAGCTCCTTACTCACCGTCTCATAGACACTGGTATAAACCGCAACAAGCGCCATTCCTGATGCAAGAAGATTTGCATAGTCCTTCGCCTGTTTGTCAGCCTTGTTAGCGAGATTTGCGAAGTTGACTATTTCAAGGATGCCCGTCAAGGAGGTGAGTCGGACCGCGTTCCTGCTGCTTTCCGACGCTCTCTTCCAGCAATCGCGCATCAAGGCAGTACCCTGGTGCCGCTCGACATCCCGCAACGCGTACATGATGGGAGAGCCTGCGGTGCTGCGTTTCAATCGGTGGTGGGTTACTCGGTCAAGGAAGTAGCGCTTGGCCTCCACACCGGAACTGGCCTCCTTCGTGATCAGATCCGATGCTTCTTCCGCGCTCATCAGTGCGCGCGTGTAGAACACGAACCGGACAAGCGCGTTGCCTGCCTTGTCCTGGATCCCATTGAGAGGGAAGCTGTTCAACATAACGGCACCGGCAGTGGTGACGAAGCGGTCTACGCCGCTGTCGCGGAGCACCCTGTTGGCGGCAGTGGACGGTACGACCTGCTTCTGAACTGCCTCGAATTTCTTGTAGTAGCCAAGGAACGACTTCAGATAAGCGCTACCTTTGGCAAAGGCAGCCCAGCCCCCTCCGGCCATGGTCAGCAGCGTCTCCTTGACGGTGCTGGCATGAGACAAAACTTGTTCGAGTTCGGTGCGGGCGTCATCTTGATTCTGCGCCACGACGCGCCAGAGCAGGCAGTTTCGTTCCGTGGGCTTAAGGTTCGACGCCAATTCGGAAAGGAAGGCTCTTCCCTCCACGCTGATGGCGATCCCTTCAATGGCATCCGTTACAACTTCTTCAAACTGGACACCGCAAGTGGGCGACGCGCCATCATAGTCTTCAAGCGTGGCCAGAAAGAGTTCGCTGCCGAGCCACGCATGAAGTGACCTGGTCCGGGGCCGCAGGTGGTCAAATGCCCTCTCTACGAAGGCCTCCATGTTTTTCTTGAAGCTCTTGAAGAGAGGTTCATCGATAAGTGGCCAGTACTTCTCTTCCCACTGCTCTTTCGCCTGCTTCTGGTGCGCGGGAAGCAGAACCGTCGCTACATGCTCGGCGAGCTTCGACTTTTGCTCTTCTGTCGCACGAGAGCCGTTGATCATGCCCAACCGCGCGTACTCGCGATTGGTCGCTTCGTCTGATCCATCCATGATGGCGCGACTGGTTTTCTCGTAGTTGTCTGCGAGCACCACAGCATTCAGCTGCAACAGCGTGGATATCTGCTCGATATGATTCACTGCATTTATTTCGTACGCCCGCTCTTCCTTGTACCGTTCGATGCCACCGATAACGTCATGGCAGTATCCATTGAGTTCGTGCGCGATACCGATTGCGTCCCACAATCCGAGCAACATCGGGGTATAGGCTTTTCGATCGTTGCCCTTGCGCCCGTTGCTGCTCATGGCACACATGAGCTGGTAGCGCTCCTCCCAAGGATCCTTCTTTCCTGTGCCGGATCGTGCTCCCCGAAGGCTCCACGGGTAGCGAGTGGCATGCACTGACAGCACGCCTTCTTTGAACGTTCCATCCGCCGAGCTCAACGGCTGTGGCTTGCCAAAGTGTGGCAGTTCGTCGGGGTCACCCCCCGAGCTCCCCCGATCCTGATATTCCATGATGGACTGAAACACCGAGGCATCACCAATCGGAGCATGATCGCCAGCCTCCTCTGCCGTCTGGATCCATTTGGCCGGCTGGATGGGCTGCATGCGCTCTGCGCGTAGCGCCCCGTCCCGGGCATATCGCTCCAGGGTGGCCGGGGTCCAGGTGTGCTGCGAATATGCCAGCCAGACAGTGCCGCACGTCTCCGGCCGCTGGATGGTTATGAACTCCTTACGAAGGTGATTGTGACCGCTGCGAGTGCAGGTCGGCAGTCCGCCACCATCGATCGCACGCGCTGCAGCCGCAGATGCCTGAGGCCACAACGTACCGTTTTCTGCCACAGCATAGGCTTCCCAGTAATTGCCCCCGTATGGCCCACTCTGTTCGTAGTAGACATAGAGCATGCCTTTCCGTGCAGTGCGCAGCGCGTACTTGTAGCCTCCCTCGACAAGATCATTGCTACCGAGGCGCGCTGTAGAGAGTGGCGCCACATTGGCGGCGGAACAGGTGACAGGCACTACGGTGTAGCGAACAGGAAGTATGGCTAGACCGGTGCTACGGCAAGCTTCGCATGCATCCGTTTTCCGCGATGCATTGTCGGGGAGAACTGCGTTGATGGCGGGTAGATCATTGATCACCTCGCCTTTGTAGACGTCGCCGGGCACAGACTTGTATTGATCGTCGGGCGCGACGCCGCGCGATGGCGTCGCTTTGGGGTCACTTGTCATACGGCTTGGCCTACATTGTTTTTGTCTCCGGACATGCGGCTGATCTCTTCGCGCACTCTTTGCCAGGTCGCCGCGTCGATTCGACTTGCGACGTCCCTGTAGCTTTCGCCTACCTTCACTGCCGCCAGCATTTCCTTGCCGACGTGATGCAGCTGGAATTCTCGTCCGAGTTCGAGCGCGTGATGTGCGAAGAGATCCAGGTCCGGACCCTGCATCCCAGCATCACTTGCGGTTTGAACTAAATGCCGATGCTCCATGAAATGCTCTCTTCCTATTCTTCTGTCCTGACCGATAGCACGGATCCAGGCTTGATTGATCGAACCAATGCCTGCAACTCGCTGCCATGCGATCTGCGCGTTTGAGTGCGCGTGCGCATCGGGCGGACGTAGTACCGACAGTTCACTCCATCTATCGATGTATGCCCATTGGGCTATTTCACTGAAAAGCTGTGCCCGGTACTCGTCCGACAGCGCCTCCCAGAGGACATCCACCACCATAGGGTCGTAGTAGCGCAGCCAGCGTCTGTTGGAGTGGGAGCCAGCGCATGGCACGATGGCTTGTCTCTCAAGGTGATGACGCAGTTCCTCAGCCGTTTTCGACGTCCAGATCCAAGCGCAGTTTCGCTGAGTGCATCCCCTGACCAGGGCGTTGTACTGTCTATCGTTTACTGCCATCTCCACCGCGATCGCGGACAGCGTCGCGGGCAGTCCCTCACTCAGGGCAATCGGCAGTAAGTAGGGCCGCAGCGTCTCCGGGAGTAGGGGGATTCGAAGTGGGATGAGTTCGATTCCAGCGCTAGTAGTCAGAGCTCGAAAGCGCTGATCTTCGTCCGACTCCATCTCCGCCGGTTGCATCAGCAAATAGCAGAACCCAGGTGCACAATGAGCAAGGGTGTGGAGTTCCTCACAGAGACGCTCAGCCAACATCGACGCCCCCCTCATAGCGACGCTGAGCGAGCATAAGCTGGGATTCACAGCCCTTGAGTAGCCCTTGCTGCAGCGTGGTATCAGTCATGACGTCCATTGCCGTGGTCCACTCCCGCTGCGTGCCCTTGAACTCCACCTTCCCGGGCGCGCCCAGCTCGATGTTGTCGCCTTCGATCCGGATGTAGGCCCCGGCCGCCGTCGCAAGTAGGTGCTTGCTCGGCGCCGAGAGCTGCACATCGGCCTGGGTACTGGTGATCTTCACGTTGGTCTTGGCCGCCAGGATCGCTTGGTTCTTGTGCGCGCGTGCACTCACCTTGCCCTGCGCCGCATGTAGCGCGATGCCGCGTTCCTGGTTCGGGCTTTCGGGCTTCGGCTCGGCACCGGCGGTGTACAGCACCAGTCCACCGGCCACCGCCATCGTGATCGAGCCTTGGCTCAGCCAGTTCAGCGCCACGCCAGACGCCAGCGTCATATGCGCACCACTCACCCAGACCTGGTCGGCCGGCGTCAAGCTCATCACACCGGCGACGCCGCTGCCCATCAGCACCGGCGTGTCCCAACCCGGGGCATCGCCGTCGCCGCCGCTGATGCTGCCGGCCGCGCTGCCGCTCTGGGTGGCGCGCAGGCTTTCCTGCAGTTGTTCCAGCGCGTCGTGGGCCTGGAGCGTGGTCGGTTCTTCGGGCAGTTGCGCCTGCTGGTTCACGGCCGATTCGTTGAGGCTTTGCAACAGCTCCGCGCTTTCCTGCAGCTGGGTCAAAGCCTGATTGGCGGCCAGCTGGGGTTCGCCCGGCTCGGTGCTGAGCAGCAACCCTTGCCCTGCGCGAAGCGACCCGAAGGCCTGCGTGGACAGCTCCGCACCGAAGCCGCGCTCGGTTTCGCGCACGTTGTCTTCGCCGCCCTTCAGGTGACCCAGGGTGAGCGTAGTGGCGTGTTGGGTGGTGGACAGCTGCGCGCGGCCCTGGCCGGGCGTGTCATCCAGGCGCATCTGCTGGTAGCCGCCCTGCCCGCCCTGGCTGTCGGCGAGGGCCTGGCTCTTGAAGCCGGTGTACACCGCGGCATGTTCATTGCCGTCGAACCACGCCGGCGCATTGCCGGTGGCGTTGGCCCCGCCGCTGGCGACCTGATTGTGGGCCGCATCGGTCTGGCCGCGGCCGTTGTAGACCGCGCCGACCACGACCGGTCGATCGATGTCGCCTTCGAGGAAGGCCACCAGTACTTCCTGGCCACGACGGGGCAGCACCACGCCGCCCCAGTTGTCGCCTGCCCACGGCGTCATCACCCGCACCCAGGTCCAGGCACCGCCGTTGGCCGGGGCGTTGTCGTCACCACCGGGATGGGCCAAGCCGGTGCTCGATGAGCCACCGCGCTGCCACGGGAACTGCACCTTGATGCGGTGGTCGCGGTCGGACTGCAGCGGCTCGCCGTCGCTGACCACGATGGCGCTGAGCGTGCCGGTGATCGACGGGCGCGGATGCAGGCGGGTGCCGTGGCCGTCCTCGGTCTGCGGGCGGTACACCACGTCGGCC
>Ga0160473_101276_pt1 | contig 13021 bp, 13 predicted proteins | sample HID1975I_E11MG_FD_108217 | JGI IMG/M metagenome (GOLD analysis project Ga0160473, IMG submission 108217) | Enriched soil microbial communities from UW Madison campus, WI, USA - HID1975I_E11 MG | ecosystem: Environmental > Terrestrial > Soil > Unclassified | place: USA: Madison, Wisconsin... | reverse complement strand
CGAACGGCTATTCGCTCGTCCGCCGCCTCGCCGCCGACAAGGGATGGAAGCTCGATCGCCCCGCGCTGTTCGACCAGGAGACTATCCTGATCGACGCGCTGATGGCACCAACGCGGATCTATGTGAAGTCGCTGCTGCCGCTGGTCCGCGCGGGCCGGATCGCGGCGCTGGCGCACATCACCGGTGGCGGGCTGCTGGAGAATATCCCCCGCGTGATCCCGGAAGGGCTGCACGCGCATGTCGACGCAGATCTCTGGCCGCAGCCCCGGCTGATGGCTTTCCTGCAGGCGCAGGGCCACATCGAGCCCCAGGAGATGGCACGCACCTTCAACTGCGGCGTCGGCATGGCGGTCGTGGTCCGCGAAGGTGAGGCGGAGGCGGTGAGCCAGCTGCTGGCCGATGCCGGCGAGACAGTTTTCCGCATCGGCCATGTCGCCCCTGGCGAGAAGGGTTGCACCGTCAGCGGATCGCAGGAAACATGGAGCGCGATGGCCGACTGGTCGGCCAGCCATCACGGCTGATGCCGTGACGGATCATTGCGTGGGGATGTGAACGAATGGCCGATGAATTCGAGGATTCGTTCGAAGAGGATCTGGGCGAGCGCCTGCCCGTGGACGCGATGACCGACGAGCTTGCCGGCATCGACCGGGCACGCGTGGGCGTGCTGATCTCCGGCCGGGGTTCCAACATGGAGTCGCTGATCGCGGCGGCGGACGACCCCGCCTGCCCCTATCAGATCGTCGTGGTCGGATCGAACGTGCCCGAAGCGCCCGGCCTCGCGCTCGCGCAAAGCTATGGCATCCCCACCTTCGCCCAGTCGCACAAGGGCATGAAGCGCGCCGATTTCGACCAGTGGGTCGATGCCGAGCTGCGCGCGGCCGATGTCGAATGGGTGGCGCTGGCAGGCTATATGCGCATCCTCTCGTCCGAGTTCGTCGACGGCTGGGCAGGACGGATGGTCAACATCCACCCCTCGCTGCTGCCTGCCTACAAGGGGGTCGACACCCATGCCCGCGCGATCGCCGCCGGCGAGAGCAAGGCCGGCTGCAGCGTCCATATCGTCACCGCCGAGCTGGACGATGGCCCGGTGCTGGCGCAGTCGGAGGTACCTATCCTCGCCGGCGACACTGCCGACACGCTCGCGGCGCGCGTGCTCGTGGAGGAACACCGGCTGTATCCGGCCGCGTTGGGGCAGCTGATCCGTGGCTGACGAAGATCTTACCCCCGCCGAGGAGAAGGCCAGGGTCCGCCGTCGCTTGCTGACGCTGGGCGAGGTGCTGGCGGTTGCGGCGGTCGCGATCTCGGGCCTGACCTTCTGGAACAGCTATTCGGAACGCACGTCCGGCGAGGCGGAGCGGATGGATGCCGCGCGCAAGGCGGCGGAGGCGGATCGCAAGACGTCCCAGCGAGCACGCACCCTGGTGCTGCGCGCGACGCCCAACCGCGACGCCGATCGCCTCGACCTCGCGCCGCTGCAGGCGGGTCAGGCGATCCAGAGCCAGACGGTCGCCTTCCCGAGTGCGCTGGGCGTGAACCCCGTCGAGACGACGGGCGACAGCCGGATCGAGGCGGACTGGTTCGGCAGCGAACTCAGGAAGGCGCGGCGGTCGGCCGGGATCGACGACGACGCGCCGGGCGACCACAAGCTGCCCGTCCTGGTATCGACCCGCCTTCTCGGCGACGACACGCTGACCACCGACGTCGCGATATATGACGTGGGCTATGCGCTGGAGGGCCGGCTGCTCGGCGGCCACGACGTTCGCCTGCGCGGCCTCTCGCTGGTGGAGCGCGGCGGCGACGGAAAGCGGCTCGACGCCCTGTGGGCGCGGCGGACGGCAAAGAAGTAGCAGAAAGGGCCCCGCCCCTTCAGGAGAGGGGCCCCATCAGCCGGAGATCAGCCGACGATCTCTTCGGGCTTGAAGAAATAGTCGATCTCGATCGCCGCGTTCTCGGGGCTGTCCGAACCGTGGACCGAGTTCGCCTCGATCGATTCGGCGAATTCCTTGCGGATCGTGCCGGCATCGGCATTGGCCGGGTTGGTCGCGCCCATCACTTCGCGGTTCTTGAGAACGGCGTTCTCGCCTTCCAGGACCTGCACGACCACCGGGCCGGAGATCATGAAGCTGACCAGGTCGTTGAAGAACGGACGCTCGCGGTGAACGCCGTAGAAGCCCTCGGCCTGCTCGCGGGTCATCTGGATGCGCTTCGAGGCGACGACGCGCAGGCCGGCCTCCTCGAGCTTCGTGGTGACCGCGCCGGTCAGGTTGCGACGCGTCGCGTCGGGCTTGATGATCGAAAAGGTGCGTTCGGTCGCCATGGCCGAGCGTGCTCCAATAATTGAGGGGATGAAAGTCGGCGCGCTCCTAGCTTGGGGCGCGGATCGGCGCAAGCGTGGGCGTGTAACGCGCCTTCCCGATAAGGGATGTGGGCGGCGCTACACCTATGGTCCCTGCCGCCATTTCCCGGCGTCGTCCTGCTTCCAGTAGCGCCGCTCCACGCCCTCGCGATCGGCGAGCGCACGCCAGGCCGTTCGCGCCTCCGCCAGCATCGCGGCATCGAACAGGTAGAGCGCGCGATCGAAGCCGAGCGCCTCTTCGCGCCACACCCCGTCGGCCAGCGCGATCATCCGCGCGCCGTTGGCGGCGGCCGGCCCGGTCGAAAGGAGGATGGGCTGATCGCCCTCCGCCTCCCCGGCGCGGCCATGCGGCAGGAAACTCTCCGGGTCATAGATCCACAGCAGTTCGTCGATGCGCGCGAGCGCGGCGTCATCCGCGACCACCAACAGCCGGGCGCCCTGCCCCAGCACGCGATCGGCAAGGCGGGGCAGCACGCGATCGAGTGGCGCGCGATCGAGATGGTAGAAATCGACCTGCATCGATCGCGCTGCCCCGTCCTGTCTCGACCGAATCCTCAGCCCTCGAAATTCTCCGCCACGAAGCGCTCCAGCAGGCGCACGCCATAGCCGGTCGCGCCCTTCTCCCAGGTCGCACCGGGCTTCGACGCCCAGACCATGCCGGCGATGTCGAGATGCGCCCAGCGCACGCCATCATCCACATAGCGCTTGATGAACTGCGCGGCGGTGATCGATCCGCCCTCACGCGGGCCGACATTCTTCATGTCGGCGATCGGCGAATCGATCATCTTGTCGAACGCATCGCCCAACGGCATCCGCCACAGCCGGTCGCCCGAGCTGTCGCCGGCAGCGAGCAGTTGGTCGGCCAGCGCATCGTCGTTGGCGAAGACGCCGCCATATTCATGGGCCAGGCTGATGATCATCGCGCCGGTCAGCGTCGCGAGGTCGACGATCACCTTGGGCCGGTGACGCTGCTGCACCCAGGTGATCGCATCGGCCAGCACCAGGCGGCCCTCGGCATCGGTGTTGATAACCTCGATCGTCTGGCCGGACATGCTGGTGACGACGTCACCGGGGCGCTGGGCGTTGCCGTCCGGCATGTTCTCGACCAGCCCACAGATGCCGACGACATGGACCTTCGCCTTGCGCCCCGCGAGCGCGCGCATCGCGCCGGTCACGGCGGCCGCGCCGCCCATGTCCCACTTCATGTCCTCCATGCCGGCGGCGGGCTTGATCGAGATGCCGCCGGTGTCGAAGGTGACGCCCTTGCCGACCAGCGCGAGCGGGGTGGCCTGCGCGCCACCGGTGCCGTCCCAGCGCATCGCCAGCAGGCGGGGCGGGCGCGTCGAACCCTGGCCGACTCCGAGCAGCGCGCCCATGCCGAGCGAGCGCATCATCACCTCGTCCACGACTTCGATCTGGACGCCGATCGCCTCCAGCTGCGGGCGGACGCGATCGATGAAGCTCTGAGGGTAAAGGATGTTGGCGGGCTCCGTCACCAGCTCGCGGGCCAGCGAGACGCCGTCGACAACGGCGGCGCGATCGGCCCAGAGCGCATCGGCCCCCGCGCCACCACCGACGACCTCGATCTCGACGAGCGTGGACTTCTGCTTCTCGCTGAGGCGGGTGCGATAGACGTCGTGCCGCCAGCTGCGCAGCACCGCACCCTCCGCCACGGCGACGGCGGCGCGGGCCGCCTTGTCGCCCAGAGCGAGGGTGGAGATATCGATCACCAGCCGGGTCTCGCCCGAGGTCAGCAGCCGCGCGGCCAGCGTCGCACCCAACTTTTCGAGGTCGCCCTGACTAGGCTCGCCGGCAGCGACACCGACCAGCAGGACTCGGCGGGCGATATCCCCCTCCGGCAGGTATATCTCGGCGACGGATGCGGCATCGCCCGAGAAGCGCGCGGCGGCGGCGGCGCGGCGTATCGTCTCCGCCGTCTCAGCATCGAAGCCAGCAAAGCCGCCATCGGCGGGCGGCGCGCCCACGATCGGCAGGGCCAGCGTATAGGAACCTTCGGGACGGGCGGCGACGAAGCGGACTTGCATGGGCGGAACGATCCTTCGCGTGGTCGGACTGTCATTCTCAGGCGAAGCGATTCTTCGCCACCTGCGGTTGCTCTAGGCGAGCCGATGCGTGCTTGCAAAACGCCAAGGGCGATTGCCGAGCCGCTTTTGCAGTGCGATAGGCGGCCGGATGGAGTTCAGACCGGGGCTTGCGCACGCCCGGCGGCCGATTGGGGACCAGTGACAAGACCAGCCGTGACCAGACCGGCGACGATCGCCGCGGCCGCCCTGCCCCTGCTGCTGTTCGTGACAGCGCCTGCGGTGGCGCAGGACGCTGCTGCCCCAGAGGCTGCCGCGCCGGAGCCGAACCTGATCGAGCCGCCGGCATCCGAACTCGGCAACCCCGCCAACAACCCGCCCGAGGCAGGATTGGGCGACGACGAGGTCGGCTTTTCGTCCGCGACGCTGGAGTATGACCAGGAAGGCGACATCGTCACCGCCACCGGCGACGTGCGGATGATTCGCCAGGGCAATCGCCTGCGCGCCGAAAAGGTGGTGTGGGATCGCAAGAGCGGTGCTGTGACCGCGAGCGGCAATGTCGCGGTGACCACGCCCGAGGGCGACACCGCCTATGGCGACCATGTCGCGCTGGAAGACACGCTGAAGGATGGCGTGATCGAGAACATGCTGCTGGTGCTGGCGGATGGCGGGCGGCTGGCCGCGGTCAAGGCGACGCGCGTCAACGACGTCAGCACGCTCGACCATGCGGCCTATACCCCCTGCTCGGTCACCGGCGAGAATGGTTGCCCCAAGGAACCCCTGTGGCAGATCACGGCGGTGCGCGTGGTCCACGATCCCGCCCGCCACCGGATCAGCTATCGCGACGCGCGGCTGACCCTGCTGGGCCTGCCGATCCTGTGGCTGCCGGGGCTGTCGCATCCCGACGGCAGCGGCGGCGGCGGATCGGGCTTGCTAGTGCCCGACGGCCGCTATCGCAGCGATATCGGTCTGGAGCTTGAACTGCCCTATTACCTGCAGCTCGCGCCCAACCGCGATCTCACGATCACGCCGCATATCTTCACCAACGTGCTCCCCGCGCTGGAGGCGGAGTATCGCGAACTCAACAGCCTGGGCGCATACCGCATGGGCGGCTTTATCACCAAGGGATCGCGCCTGCCGGTCGATCCGGATGCTCCGCCGATCCGCAAGAACGAAATCCGCGCCTATCTCTACGGCAACGGCACCTACCAGCTGACGCCGGAATGGAGCGTCACCGGCGCGCTGCGATATGCCACCGACCGCAGCATGCTGCGCCGTTACGACATCAGCTATGACGATCGCCTGCGATCGATGGTACAGGCGGAACGGATCACGCCGAACAGCTACGTGTCGATCGCGGGCTATGCCGTGCAATCCATGCGCTTCAGCGCCGATCCGGGCCAGCAGCCGATCGCCCTGCCCGCCGTCGATTACCGCCGCCGGCTGGATGGGCCGCTGCTCGGGGGCAAGATCGAGCTGCAGGCGAACAGCCTGTCGATCATCCGCACCGAGGGGCAGGATACGCAACGCGCCTTCGCCGGTGCCCGCTGGGACGTCCGGCGGCTGACCGATTTCGGGCAGGAGCTGACCTTCACCGCCTATGCGCGCGCGGATGTCTACCACACCGACGATATCCTGGCGACGGTGACGCCCAGCTATCGCGGCCGCTCTGGCTGGACCGGGCGCGCGATCGGGGCCTTCGCGGCGGACATGCGCTGGCCGCTGGTCGGCGAATTCCTGGGCGGCACGCAGCGGATCACGCCGCGCGTCCAGATCGTCGCCTCACCGCCGACCGCCAACCTGCGCGTCCCCAACGAGGACGCCCGCGCCGTCGACCTGGAAGACAGCAACCTCTTCGCGCTCAACCGCTTTTCAGGCTACGACCGGTGGGAGGACGGCAACCGCGCGACATGGGGCATGGAATATGCCCTCGACCTGCCCAGCTTCTCGCTGCGCAGCATCATCGGCCAGAGCTATCGCCTGAACGACAAGCCGGGCATCTTCCCGATCGGCACCGGGCTGTCGGAGCGGTTTTCAGACATCGTGGGCCGCAGCACGATTAAGTACGGTCGTTTCCTGAGCCTCACCCATCGTTTCCGTGCCGACAAGGACAACCTCGCGCTGCGCCGAAACGAGATCGACGCCACCGTCGGTTCGACCGGCACCTATGCCACGGTCGGCTATCTGCGGCTGAACCGCGACATCACCGACAACATCGAGGATCTGCGCGACCGCGAGGAAATCCGCATCGGCGCGCGCGCCAAGATCACGCGCCACTGGTCTGTGTTCGGCTCCTCGGTAATCGACCTGACCTCGGCCAGCGAGGATCCTGCTTCGATCGCCGACGGTTACGAGCCGGTGCGCCAGCGCTTCGGCGTCGCCTATGAGGACGAATGCCTCGAATTCGGGCTGACCTGGCGGCGCGACTATGACCCGACGGGGGATTCGGGCCGGGGGAACAGCTTCCTGTTCCGGCTGGCGTTCAAGAACCTTGGCCGCTAAGGATCGCGGCAGGGGCGCATGATGGTCCTGCGGGGCGGTGATGCCGCTCAGCCCGGGTTAAGCCGATAGCGGATAACGGCACCGGGTGCGGACAGCTTGGGAATGGAGCCAGCGTGAACGAAGCGGTCGTGAAGAAGTCGATTGCGTGGAAGAAGTGCGGTCTGGCGACGGCAGTCGTTGCGGCGGCGATCGCGATGACGGCCCAGATCGGCGTGGCGCAGACCGTGCCCGACGAAGGCCTGCCCGACAATGGCGGCCTCAAGCTGCCGAGCGACATCACGCTGTTCGGCAACCATGATCCATCGGTCCGCAAGGCGACCGCGATCATCAATGGCGACATCATCACCGATACGGACATCGACCAGCGGCTGGCGCTGGTGCTGGCGGCGAACGGCGGCAAGATCGCCGACGAGGAGCGCGAGCAGCTTCGGCTGCAGGTGCTGCGCAACCTGATCGACGAGACGCTGCAGATCCAGGAAGCCAAGGCGAACGAGATCGTCGTGGCGCCCGAGGAGATCCAGCAGACCTTCGTGCGCGTCGCGCAGAATTTCCGACGCAAGCCCGACGAGTTCGCCACCTATCTGGCGCAGCAGGGATCGTCCGAGCGCTCGATCAAGCGGCAGATCGAGGGCGAACTGGCCTGGAGCCGGTTGCTCAGCCGCCGGGTCAACCCGTTCGTCAGCGTCGGCGACGAAGAGGTCCAGCAGATCATCGACCGGCTGGAGGAATCGCGCGGCCAGCAGGAATTCCGCGTGGCGGAGATCTTCCTGTCCTCCACCCCCGCGACACAGGACCAGGTGCTGGCCAACGCCAACCGCATCATTGAGCAGATCCGTGCCGGTGGCTCGTTCGTGGCCTATGCGCGGCAATATTCGGAAGCGTCGACGGCGGCCGTCGGCGGCGATCTCGGCTGGGTGCGTGCCGCCCAGCTGCCCGAGCAGCTCAGCACCGTCGTGACCCAGATGCCGACCGGCGCGATCAGCGCGCCGGTTCCATTGCCGGGTGGCTTTTCGATCATCGCGGTCAGCGACAGCCGGCAGGTGCTGACCGCCGATCCGCGCGACGCGGTGCTCAGCCTGAAGCAGGTCGCGGTCGAGTTCCCCGAGGGCACGACCCAGACCCAGGCCGCGCCCAAGGTCGAACAGCTGGCCGCCACGGCGAAGGCGATCCGCGGCTGCGGCGGCGTCGAGAAGGAAGCCGCCACCATCGGCGCCGAAGTGGTGCAGAGCGACAACATCAAGATCCGCGACCTGCCCGGGCCGCTGCAGGAGATGATGGTCAAGCTGCAGGTCGGCGAGGCGACCCAGCCATTCGGATCGCTGAAGGACGGCGTACGCGTGCTCGTTCTGTGCGGCCGCGACGATGCGAAGACCGCGTCCGGCCCGAATTTCGACCAGATCTACGCGCAGCTCGAAGAGGAAAAGGTAGGTCGCCGCGCGCGCCGCTACCTGCGCGATCTGCGTCGCGACGCGGTGGTCGATTATCGCTGATGATCATGGGGAGCCGCCCCGCTTGATCCCGCTGGCGATCGCGCTCGGCGATCCGGCCGGTATCGGGCCGGAGGTCGTCGCCAAGGCCTGGGAAGCGCGGTCCATGCGCGACGTGCCCCCCTTCTTCGCGGTGGGCGACATGCGATCGATCACCGCCGTCTGGGGCGGGCCGCTGCAGCGGGTCGACGATCCGGCCGACACGATCAAGGTGTTCGGCCAGGCGCTGCCGATCGTCCATATCCAGGATGGCGGCGACATCGTTCCCGGTTCGCCCGACAGCACTGGCGCGCGCTGCGCGCTCGACGCGCTGGAGATGGCGGTCGGGCTCACGCGTTCGGGCGCGGCGTCCGCGCTGGTCACAGGGCCGGTCTCGAAGACCCAGCTCTACAAGATCGGCTTCACCCATCCGGGCCAGACCGAATTCGTGGCCGAACGCTGCGGCATCGCGCGCGACAACGCGGTGATGATGCTGGCCGGCCCGACCCTGCGCGTCGTGCCCGTGACCACCCATATCGCGCTGCGCGACGTGCCGGCAGCCTTGTCCGTCGAGCTCATCGTCGGCCGCGCCCGGATAACGGCGCGGTCGCTACAACGCGATTTCGGGATCGAGCATCCCCGCCTCGCGGTGGCCGGGCTCAACCCCCATGCGGGCGAGAGCGGATCGCTGGGTCGCGAGGAGATCGACATCATCGTGCCGGCGATCGACATACTGCAGGCCGAGGGGATCGACGTGACCGGCCCCTATGCTCCCGATGCGATGTTCCATCCGCGCGCCCGGGCGCTGTTCGATGCAGCGATCTGCATGTATCACGATCAGGCGCTGATCCCGCTGAAGACGCTACATTTCGACGACGGCGTGAACACCACGCTGGGCCTGCCGATCATCCGCACCTCGCCCGATCACGGCACGGCGTTCGGCCTGGCCGGCAAGGGCGAGGCCGATCCGGGCGCCACGATCGCCGCGATCCGCCTCGGCGCCGATTGCGCAGCCCGGCGCGCCCGCCGCGGGTGAGCGGCGTGGAAAACGAGACGCCTGCCGAGCTGCCGGAGACCACTTCGCAATCCGGGCTGGCCAAGCTGCCGCCGCTGCGCGAGGTGATCGCGCGCCACGGGCTGAGCGCGACCAAGGCGCTCGGCCAGAATTTTCTGCTCGACGGGCAGCTGCTCGATCGGATCGCGCGCGTGCCCGGCCCGCTTGCCGGCAAGCGCGTCTATGAGGTTGGCCCCGGGCCCGGCGGGTTGACCCGCGCGCTGCTGGGTGCGGGCGCCGAGGTGATCGCGGTCGAACGCGACCGCCGCTGCCTGCCCGCACTGGCCGAGTTGAACGAGGCATCCGGCGGGCGACTGACGGTTTTGTCCGATGATGCGTTGGCGATCGACGAACCCGTCGTGGTCGGCGCAGGCGCGCATGTCGTCGCCAACCTGCCCTACAATGTCGGGACCGCGTTGTTCGTCCGCTGGCTGGGCGGCGAGGCCTGGTCGCCGTGGTGGGCATCGCTGACCCTGATGTTCCAGAAGGAGGTGGCCGAGCGGATCGTGGCGAAGCCCGATACCGACGCCTATGGCCGGCTGGCGGTGCTGGCGCAATGGCGCGCGCGGCCGTCGATCGCGTTCACGGTCCACCGATCCGCCTTCGTGCCGCCGCCCAAGGTGATGTCGGCGATTGTCCATCTCCTCCCTGGCGAGGCGCCGGCAGGGGTGCGCGCGGCGCGACTGGAATCCATCACCGCCGCCGCCTTCGGCCAGCGCCGCAAGATGCTGCGCCAGAGCCTGAAGGGGTTGCCCGGCGCGCTCGATGCGCTCGGTCGGCTGGGCATCGATGCGGCGCGGCGGGCGGAAACCTTATCCGTGCCCGAATTCGTCGCCATCGCGCGGGAGATGGACGCCGCCGCTCGGCCTGGGCTAGAACCCGTCGCATAAGAGGTTTCGGGAAGGCGGGTCGCGATGCAGTTTCTGAAAACCCTGTTCTGGGTGATGCTGGCGGTGATCGCCGTCATCTTCTCGACGCGGAACTGGGTCGGCGTGCCGGTCAGCCTGTGGGGTGGGCTCGCCGCCGACGTGAAGCTGCCCGTGCTGCTGTTCGGTTCGTTCCTGGTCGGGCTGCTGCCCGGCGTGCTGCTGTACCGCGCGACCCGCTGGCGCTATCGCCGCCGGCTGGAAGTGGCGGAACGATCGTTGGCGGAAGCGCGTGGTCTCGTCCCCCCGCCGATCGAGGAGGAAGCGTCGATGCCGCCTGGAGCCACCCCGATGGCCGTTCCGCCGGGGGCGATATGAGCAGCCCGATCTACGTCGCGATCGACACGCCCGATCTGGAACGCGCGAAGGCACTGGCGATGAAGGTCCGCCACCATGTCGGCGGCATCAAGCTGGGGCTGGAATTCTTCAACGCGAATGGCCGGGCTGGCGTGCGCAGCATGGCCGCGCTCGGCCTGCCGATCTTCCTCGACCTCAAGCTCCACGACATCCCCAATACCGTGGCGAAGGCGGTGCAGGCGCTCAACCCGGTCGCCCCCGCCGTGCTGACCATCCACGCCGCCGGCGGCCGCGCGATGATGGAGGACGCCAAGGCGGCCGCGCCGGTGGGCACGAAGGTCGTCGCCGTCACCGTGCTCACCTCGCTCGACAGCGGCGACCTGCAATCGATCGGCTGGCCTGAGAATCCCCATGACCAGGTGCTGCGCCTGACCGAACTTTCGCGGGAAGCCGGCATCGACGGCGTGGTCTGTTCCGGCAACGAGGTCGCCGCCGCGCGCGCGGCCTGGCCCGACGGCTTCTTCGTCGTCCCCGGCGTCCGCCCCGCCGATGGCGTGCTGGGCGACCAGAAGCGCGTGATGACTCCCCGCGCCGCGCTCGACGCCGGCGCATCGATCCTCGTCGTCGGCCGCCCGATCACCCAGGCCCCCGACCCCGACCAGGCCGCCCGCGCGATCGAAGCGACGCTGTAAGGGGCTCAGGCGGGATTGGCGGTATCGAGGAGCAAAGCCGACCGATTGCGATCCAGCAACCGCTTCACGGCCTGCCGGTCGAACGAAACGAAGGTTTCACCACCCAGCCACTCACCTTCGAAGGCGATGACGCCGTCAGCAAAGTCACCGCCCGCTTCGAGCATGGCTAGCCCCGCCTCCACCGCAGGGCGATTGGTCGTGACGTTTTCTGCGGCGACCAGCGAGCGGATTGCCTCCGCAACATCGGCCGGTCCCAGGCCATAGGTGCGTTTGAGCACCCAGACGAATTCGCACAGGCACAGAAGCGCGATCGCGACGACCTCGGCTTCTCGCAGCAGATTCGCGGCGGCGGAGGCCTGCGCCGGATCGTCACCCATCGCCGCGCGGACGAGGACATTGGTGTCGACGGAAATCTTCACTCCTCGCCGGCCCAGCCCGCAGCGGCGGCATCATTGATCTCCTCGAGCGTCGCGATCTTCTTCGATCGACCTGCCAGCAAACCGATGAAATCGTCGATCTTGCCAGCGGGCCTCGCCGCCCGAAGCGCCACCCGCCCGTCAGGCAGCTTGTCGAACTCGATCTTCTCCCCCGGCCTGATGCCGAGATGCTGGAGAATTTCCTTTCGAAAAGTCACCTGCCCGCGCGCTGTTACCGTCAAGGTCGGCATGGCATCACTCCTTTCAGACGAATATAATGCCCTTCTGCATTATTTCATCTGGTTTCGTCGAACGCCGTCCCGCCCCCGACCGGAACCCCCGCCTCGCTTCCCGCGCTTGACCGTTTCGGTCTCAGGCGGAAAGGAGCGGCGATCATCCATGCCTTGTTTCTGGCGCATCATCACCATGGCATCGACCCTTGCCCTTTCCGCCTGCGCGGATATGCCGTCCCGTGGATCGGGCGACGCGACCTCCCCCGAGCCCACTGCCGCGCCGGTCGAAACGCCGCGCCCTGCCACGCCGGCTGATCTCTACGGCGATCTGTTCGAGGCGGTGCAGATGCGGCGCATTTTCGCTGACGGCAAGACCTTCGTCGATGCGATACCACGCCAGCCTGCCGCGCGGATCATGGCGGACTGGGCGGCGGAACGCCCGGCCGATGATGAAGCCCTACGCGCCTTCATCGAGCGCCATTTCGAAGTGCCGGAGGATATGACCTCCCCTGCTGCCGCCATCCCCGCCAGCCCGCGCAAGACAATGGCCGCGCATGTCGCCGCGCTGTGGCCGATGCTGACGCGGCAACCGCAGCCCGTACCACCGGGCTCCTCCGCTCTGCCGCTCGACCACGCTTACGTGGTCCCCGGCGGCCGATTCCGCGAGCTTTACTACTGGGACAGCTATTTCACGATGCTCGGCCTTGCCCGCGATGGACAGGCGGCGGCGGTCGAAGGGATGATCGACAACTTCACCGATCTCATCGCCCGCCACGGGCATATCCCCAACGGCACCCGCAGCTATTATCTCAGCCGGTCGCAGCCGCCCTTCTACGCCTGGATGGTCGACCTCTCGGCTTCGCGCGACGAGGGCGTCTTCCGCCGCCGGCTGGCCGCGATGCGGCGCGAGCATGGCTATTGGATGCAGGGCGCGGAATCGCTGAAGCCCGGCGAGGCGGCCGCCCGCGTCGTCCGCATGCCCGATGGCGCGCTGCTCCATCGCTATTGGGATGACCACGACACCCCGCGCGACGAAT
>Ga0160473_101274_pt1 | contig 13042 bp, 7 predicted proteins | sample HID1975I_E11MG_FD_108217 | JGI IMG/M metagenome (GOLD analysis project Ga0160473, IMG submission 108217) | Enriched soil microbial communities from UW Madison campus, WI, USA - HID1975I_E11 MG | ecosystem: Environmental > Terrestrial > Soil > Unclassified | place: USA: Madison, Wisconsin... | reverse complement strand
TTTCTGATCGTGAGATCGGCAGCAGCATTTTTTGTATCCATGGCGTTGCTTACAACACCGGCCACGTCGATACTTGTATTGCTAAACCCTCTGAATCGAAAGTTATCAATTACCAGCCGGTCGAGACTTCCCTTCATTCTTGTATCAAAATAAATTTTGCTTGCCGGATTTCTAAATGCCGGTTGCGCTGCTAATGTTGGCATAAAAGTCAGGATATCTTTCACCTGCACGTAACTCTCATCTATGTCGAGATCAAGCTCAAGTAAACCCATTTGCTTTTGAATGGCAGCAAGTGAAGGATAACTGATAACAGCACTTTTCTTGATTTCAGAACCGGGTGTTTTTATCAGTATATTCTGCAGAGAAGCTCCCTTATCTGTGTAGGTTACGTCTGTTTCAAACTTATCTAAAACAAAGCCGCTTTTTTCTTTCATACGACCTTCAACTATACTTGTTTTAATAGTATCGTTGTGAAACAGGAAGTTATCAGCATGCAGCGTAAGTTCTTTTAAATCGAGGTGTGCAAAATCCATCCCTTTTGATAACCGGGGTTGCGTATTGTCGTCGTAAGCGAAATTGTTATCATTAAGCCGCAACGAACCGATGGTAACTCTCCATGGCATTTCTTCTGTAGCAACTTCTTTACCCGTTTCGGTGGTCAGCTTCACCACTTTTGTATCGCCGGTACTGCCGGTTCTTAAAAACCCATTCAAATTATTCAGTTCTATTTCCTTAATGGCGACGATAGAATTTTCCAGATCAAAACTTTCGGGGTGAATATTCAGATCCTTCAGGGCAATATGTGTTGTCATTGCCGACACTTCATTGCTATAAGAGAAATCGAGGTCGCTCAACAGCATATCTTCATTAGTGAAATGTATAAATTTAGGCGGTTCATTTGTAGTCACCGGATCCGGGTTAACTACTGCTGCGGTTATCTCCATTGGTTTGGTCTGGTTAACCCTGCCCCGCACACCGTTTATTACTATGCTGGGCACATCGTATCGCAGATTGTCCAGGTCAAAGGTTTTAATCCTTGTATCAAAATGATTTAAGAAAACGTCTACATCATTACCGGTAACCACATCAAAGAATACAAGGCGTGTCTTATCTACAATGATCTTATCGATCGCCATTTTCATTGCGCCTGAAGTATCAGTTTCTGCTGTAGTATCTGCAGGAGAAGCAAATGCATCGACAATAAACTGGTAATTGAAAATAGTGTCTGGTAACTGCCTTTTGATCTTTGCTGTTATGCCATTAAGATTGATCTCGTTTATCTGCAGTTCGCTGCTGAGTAACTTAAACATATCTATGTCAACCTTCAACTGGTTGCCAGCGATCAGCGTGTCTTTGGTTCTGTCTTCAATATAGACGCCTTCCAAAACCAGCATTTTGGGAAAATCAATGTCAAGTCTTTTTATTTCGACCTTTGTTTGCAGCTTTTCACTTAAAAATGTAACTGCTTTTTTACGGGCAAAATTTTGAACCGGAGCTGTCTGAATTAAAATGAGCACCAAAACGATCAGTGCAACTATTGATAGTAAAAAAAACCCGACGATACGCCCAATCTTTGCCAGAAGGGATCGTTTATGTTCGGGGGTTTTGGTTTGTTCCATACGCCTGTTATCTGCTTTAATCTGCTTATAAATAATTTAGTTAGTCAAAACACGCACCACAAACATTTAGTTTGTGCTTTTTTTGTGTTGGTAAACAATAATTAAACAAAAAGAAGTTTAATAAAAAGCCATGTAGAAATTATTCCTCACGAAATAATAGTTGCAGGCAACGATAGAAAATACAGCGGACTACCTATTAACAAACAGAAACGAGCCTGATATGATCTTTTTCTTTTGTTGACCAGGCTGCGGCTCTACACCCGGCATCGTTGTGTCACTCACTTGTGCGGCAAATCAATATGCGTCTTGCTTAAGTAGTATTTGTTGACGCGCCTGTTTAACCAACCTGCAAAAATATCAGAAAAACATAACATGGGTGATGCCATGAAAATATACAGTACAAGGGAGTGACACAACGATGATGACATGAAAAACTTCTGTCGGTCAACAAATAATTGTCTTCTGTTTTAAAAAGCGCTTTTAAGAGAAACTACTTTCTCATTTTTCCTAAAAGCCATAATACCAACGCGATGATAGCGACTACGACGATCACTCCGACCCAGATGCCGGCTTTAAAAATATCTCCGATGGCCTCGCAGCTTGAGAATAAAACCACGGTTGCGGCTAAAAAAGTGGTTAACAATAAGTTCTTTCTCATAATGGTAGTTTTTGTTTTTATATAAATTCTTTACGTGTTGCTTTCTGACTTTTCTTTCTGGATCTCCTGTGCATCTTCGACCGAGTGGGTTGCAAAAAGGTCCTGGTCTTTTTCTGCCAGCTCACCCAGTTCGCAATAAAAACGGTTTAACCGCTTCAATTCTTCTTCGGTAAGATCTTCTATATCTATCAGCCGGTTGCTTGCTTTACTATTGAGCTTTAGTTGTAGCGCCATAGTATCTTTATTCTGCGACTGCTGGATGATAAAGACCATCAAAAAAGTAATGATGGAAGTGCCGGTATTTACTATTAACTGCCATGTATCGGAGAAGTGAAATAAAGGCCCGCTGACCGCCCAAACCACGATCAGCGAAATAGCTACGATAAAAGCAACAGAAGAACCGGTAGCTTTTGTAACTACTGTAGAAAAATTATCGAAAGGCCTGGTGTTGTCTCCGTTTTCTTTTTTCATACATCACTCTTCTCTGCTGTTTTCTCGATTGTTATTTAGTTGACTATGCACGATTATTCTTACAATTAGTAAAACAATGCCACATGCGTTTTAGGGCTACTTAGTCTTGTCTCTGTACTTATATCGTAGAAACAGGATGCAGATATTAAGTAAAATAGAAAAGCTGTTGGTTATAATAATGGGCATATCGTCGCGAAGGATTCCATAAACTACCCATAAAATAATTCCGATCATGAGGCTGATAAACATGCCTGCAGAAAGCTCTTCTACTTTTTTTTCTTTGATGATCTTAATTAACTGGGGCAATAATGAAGTGGAAGTAAAGATGCCGGCAACGATGCCGATAACGCCGATAAAGTTCAAAATATAAATTTTATTGTAGTAATGAAAGATGGGATGATTTGTTTTTTAGCATATTGGACCGGGCAATAAAGTCATGTAAAAGTTACTACAAAAAGAACGGCCAAATACTTCGGGCAGAAGTAGAAGGATGCTTACAAATGATGCAACAAAAAGGCTTCAACAACACTGTTGATCACTAATAAAATCTTAAGTAAACTATTGGAAATTAGGCTTATAAAAAGACATGCAACCGTGCAGAAAGAGCGTTTTTTTTACCGAAAAAACGGCAGATAAAAGCAGCAGTCCGTGGGAAAATTATTCCACAAAATATCTATAACTCATTTGTAATCTACCCTTTAATAACTGTGGGGTATCTTTGGCGTGTGGCATTGTTTTTTTAAAATTGCAGATACAAATAAATTATAAAAAAATTTTTTACCATTAAAAACCATTTATTATGAACTCAGGATCAAAAGTATTATTAGGAGTTTTAGCCGGTGCTGCAACAGGTGCTATTTTGGGAGTTTTATTTGCTCCTGATAAAGGCGAAGAAACCAGAAGACGCATATCTGAAGGAAGCAGAGACGTTACATCAAATCTGAAAGATAAATTCGGAGAATTTGTAGACGGACTTGCTGATAAATATGAAAATGTGAAAGACAGTGCAAGCGACTTATTAGAACAGGGAAAACAAAAAGCAGGTAACGTGGTAAATGCAATAAAATCAGAAGCCGGATCAGTAGCATCTAAAGCAACAAATGCTGTAAATTCTGCAACTGGTGGCGCTGGTGCAGCAACAGCAGGTGGAAACGCCGGAGCTGGTTCTAACCAGGCATAATTGTATACACCTCAGTACTTAAAACAGGTTTCCGGCGATTATTAAAAATAAGCTATGAGTAAGCAGCCTACTGTAACTTTAATGGAGTCTTTATTCGGCCAATCGAAAGAGTATGTAGATAACAGGCTTGAATTGTTTAAACTAAAAATGGTTGATAAGACTTCAAGTGTTGTTTCATCAATCATTGCTGGTTTGGCACTGTTTATTGTGTTCTTTATATTTTTTGTTATATTAAATATTGGAATAGCACTGTTGATTGGTGACTTAGTAGGAAAAGCATATTTAGGTTTCTTAATCTTAGCTGCCATTTATGGCATCGTCGGACTTGTTTTGTTTTTAAGGCGTGATAAAATCGTTAAAACACCTGTAACGGGAATGATTATTCGTAAATTTTTATAGAATGACACCTAAAAAAGAAATCACTAATACTGATCAGCTTCACGAGGCAATTGGTGAGCTTGAGAGAAAAGTTAAGTTACAGGAAGTAGAAATGAAGGCAAACTATGGCGAAGTAAAAGAAAATCTTCATCCAAAGAGAGTAGTAAAAAACACGTTCAGCTACCTAGCAGAAACGCCTGAAATTCAAAAAACGCTTGTTAATACCGTTATTGGATTTATTTTAGGATATGCATCTAAAAAAGCTGCCGAGCTTTTAACAGAGGAATCATTAGACAGAACGGTTCAGAATCTTGTAAGTCACCAGATGACGATCCTCGAAACCAGGAATCCGGATAATATTTTAGCTAAAGGAATTTCGTTATTCAGAAAACATACTCCTCCTAGTTCTCCCATTTATCCCTTTGTTCGATATAAATAGGTTGCTACTAATATCATTTAAAAATTAAAAGCCGTCGTTATTCGATGGCTTTTAATTTTTGTTTTTTACTTACTGGCTTTACCGGTACAAGACTGAATTAGTTGGCGTTTAGAATCTTCATCAAAATTTTTTCTTCCCTGGTCAATCCTGATTTCTCGTCATCTTCCTCTATGCTGTCGAGCTCGTTTAAGTACTTTTCTAATGTTTTTGTTTCGTAGAGAGTAATAATAATGGGGTGTACATAATACTTTTTGCAAACCGTTCTCGTATTGCCCAAAGCTTGAGCCACTGTGTCTAATGCTGCTATTACATTCTTTTTTGCCTGTGTCTGCGTGTCAGATATTCCCAGCTCTTTAAAAGCCATCAAAGCCTGTACTGTGCCTGACCAGGTTCTCAGGTCTTTTGCAGTAAAATCTCCCGAGGTCAAACCTTTGATATAATCGTTGACCATGCCTGAGTCTATGCTTTTTTTCTCCCCATTTTCGTCGTAATACTGAAATAGCTCTTTACCAGGAATATCCTGGCATTTTTTTACGATAGAGGCAAGTCTTTTACTTCTGAGGTCTATATCGTGATATACGCCTTTTTTACCTTTAAAGGAAAACCTGATGCTGGTACCGCTTATTTTAACGTGCTTATCTTTTAAGGTAGTAATGCCATAAGAGCCGTTCGCTTTTTCGTAAGAGCAATTTCCTACCCTGATGTTTGTCCGTTCCATCAGGCTTACTACTGTAGCCAAGACTTTCTCCACTGAAAGGGCGGGTAGAGACAGGTCTTTTTCTATCTGTAAACGCAATGACGGAATCACCGTTCCGAACTGGTAAAGCCGGTAAAACTTTGTATGGTTTCGCAGTGCATTCCATGAACTGTGATACTTGTATTGTTTACGGTTTTTGACATCGAGCCCGGTTGCCTGCAAGTGACCATTCTCAACAGGACAGATCCAGACTTTTTCCCAGGCAGGGGGTAATACAAGGCTTTTGATTCTTACGAGCGTTTCATCATCTTTTACTTTTTTACCTTCAAAGTAGTACTCAAAGCTGTCGCCGGTCCGCACTCTTTCGATACCAGGAACGCTGTCACTCATGTAAACAAGGTTTACAGCTTCTGCCGTTTTAACGGGGCTTTTTAAAAGTGACTTGATTCTTCGTTTGGAAATACTTGCAATAGGATCTGCTGCTAATGGCAAAGACATATATGTTTTTCTTATTGAGAATTAAGTCGAAAACTGTACCTAAAAGAAGTGATTGATGCTGAAAGACTTATAAGAAATTTATTTAATTACATGAGGAAGCATTTCTACAGGTTGTTTTATTGTTGCATTGCTTTATTGTTCAATTGTTTAATTGCTTCCTGAGTCAAACTATTTACGGTAAACAGAAGGCTCTTATAAAACTTAAAACACTTTCTAACCGTAACTCTACCTGCAGGAGGGCTGCGTCTTTGTCCCTGGTTTCTTTGCCTGAAATTCCCCGGCCATCATTCTTCGTTGCTCATGAAGTTTATGAGGTACAAGTGTGCGACGCAAGAATGTTTAATAGAAATCCTTCTGTCCGGCCCAAAAAAATCTTCTTCATTTTTCGCAGTAGAGACGATTGGGGAAGAGTATACATAACAATGAAAAAGAGGCTGCCTTTGCAAGGGCAGCCTCTTTGAAACAGTAAGATGAAAATTTATTTGACCAGCATAAGCTTCTGGTTATACACCTGGCCATCTAATATTACCTGCACGTTATATGTGCCTGCAGACAATTTAATGATATCGGCGAAAGTGATGGCATTGATGCCCCTGGTAACATTTTTGTTTTGAGAAATAATGGACTTGCCTGCCATGTCCATTAACTTAACTATGGCCGTACCTTCTTTAACCGCTGTAATTCTAAGTACGAAAAAGTTTCGGGCGGGATTTGGAAACACCGACATAGTGATGTCTTCTTTATCGCTTAACTTAAATGAAAGCACATTACTGATCTTACTACCGCCTGTGATTTCGACTGATTTAAGCCTGTAATACACAGTAGCATTTGTAAGATCAGCTACATCGTCATTTGTGGTATAGGTGTCGGCTACAGTACTGTTTCCTCTTGCTGATACCCTTGCAATATCGGTGAAATCTTGCCCGTTGGTACTGCGCTCAATAACATAGTGGCTCATGTTTATTTCGTTTTCAACTGTCCAGGTCAGTCTTACTATTTTGTTTGTGAGAACGCCTTTAAAATCAACGAGGCTAACCGGAAGAATAGCTATGTTTCGCCAATCGCGGTCGGCATTCGGACAATCGCCGGGCTGGCTTTGCGGAAGTTTTGCACTACTTCCCGGAGGCAGAGGTCCATTGAAATTACCATTAGGTCCCATGTTGCTATGGGCGACATTATTGACAAAAAGCGCCGTCGCTGTTTTAATATCAAAGACGTCGAATTGATCGATCAAGCCATCCCCGTCAGAGTCGTTGAAATTGGTAACAAAGTCGCCGGGAATACCGGAGCCCTCGTTTACATCAGGGGCTGTGTCATTATCGGTATCAAGATCGCGGATATCCGGCGTACCATCAAAATCCTTGTCGTAAGGAGTGATACCAGCGGCTTTTCTTATACAGCTATTGTTGTCTGTATCATAAGCATCGTCTAAGCCATCGCCATCGGTGTCGATGCCAAATGGCTGTATTTCTGAACACGTTGGCTGACCTTCTACATTATCTGTAATGCCATCGTTATCTGAGTCTATGTCGTAGGCGTTGGGCAGACCATCACCATCGTTATCGCGCAGTAAAATGCCTTTGGCACCAAAGCCGTTGAAATTGTCAGCATCATTATCGTTTAAGGTATAATTGACGGTTCTCACACCATCATGATCATTATCGTTTGTGCCATTAGCTAAACCGGTATAAGCGGAGGCAAATACGTCTAATTCCAGCGCTTCCCTGTTGTCTGCAATGCCATCACCATCACTGTCAAGGTCAAGATAATTGGGCGTTGAATCGCGATCTAAGTTTTGCGGTATTAAGCCAATACTGGCAGCAATGGAAGGATCATTGTCGTTGGCATCGGCGGTTGACAATAAACCGTCATTATCGTTGTCTATTCCGTCGACCATGCCATCCCTGTTATTGTCAGTTGCTTTAATATCTCTGGTTTCCTGCACATCGAGAATGCCGTCATTATCGCTATCCAGATCCAACTCGTTTATGATACCATCTCTGTCCCAATCAAAGAAATCGACGATGCCATCATTGTTACAATCTACACCGGTAAGAGGTTCGAAAGGATTACCGTAGATGTCAGTTCCGGAAGGAGTGGCACATCCCGGTGTAGTATCCAGATAATTAGCAATACCGTCGTTGTCGCAGTCCTCTAATGCGTCGTAACCGCCGTTTTCAACTATATCAAGAATGCCGTCGTTGTCATCGTCTATATCATCTATATCTGCGATGCAATCTCCATCGGTATCTTTTTCACAGACTTCAATACCTATAGCGGTGAGTGCAAGTTCATTGCCTTCAGCAGCAAGCTGTGCATTGACAATTTTAAAGGTCATGGTTACTGCGGTTGCAGCAAAACTGTATTCCACCCGTTTCCATCCGTTTAAAGCGGTAGCATTCGAAGTAGTTGCTTCATCAATGGTTACAGGTCCGGTTACTATTGTTCCGGCAGCCGTTCCATTTGTACCATCAATTACAATTTCAACCTGGGGATTATTTAAACCACTGGCAGGTTCATACATGTTAGAAGCATAGAACCTGAAACGGTAATTTTTACCAATCACCAAACCGGTAGTTGTTTGCTGCCAGATCAAACTTTTACCCCCGAGGTTGTTACCATTGTGGTACATAAAGTAATCGGAAGCAGCCACACTGTTAGCAGGATCGCCGGGAAAAGGAAGCTGGTTAATACCTCCTGCGGCTATAAAAGCGGAAGAAGTATTAATGATAGAAAACCCGTTTTCACTTGCCGGCCTCACATTGATACCTACATAGCCGGACTGAGCAAGAAAACTTCCAAAAGAGAAATCGTACTTTAATCCGGTTGTAGCCGAATTACCGGTGAAACTATTACCAGCCGCAGGACTAACTATTGGTGCAGCAAAATCTCCGTTCCTGATCAGTGATGTCTGCAAGGTCAAATAACCAGGGCCGCAAGTACCGGAAGACACAATACAAGCAGATTTATAAAAACCGGCATCTATGGTAATATTTGTTTCATTTGCCACAATTGTTACAGCCACTTCACCATTTACCGGATCACTGTCCTTTGCATCATTTCCAGCATTAGCCGGTGATGGCGTCATGCCTGAAGGAGTTATAAACTGTATGGTATAAGTACCGGCCCCTACTGCATTAAAGCTGTATAGCCCGGCAGAATTTGTGACAGACGTTCTGACTGTGCCATCCTGGGAAATTAGGTTGACTACCGCATTGGCAATTCCTACTTCGTTCGGATCCTGTATGCCGTTTTTGTTTGCATCACTCCATACATAATCTCCAATTATAGCGCTGCCTTTTAATGCTATATCCAAGGTCAGATTCCCATTAGCATCGTCTCCATCATCAGTAGGCTCTGCCCCTGTTGATAGAGTTATAAACTTTGTTCTGATCTCATTGCCGGAAAGACTGATACCGTTGTTATCATTATCTATATTATTATCCGGATCATTACCGGTTGCAGTAGCAGCGCCTTTGGTATAGCCGGAAGGTATTATCACCCCTACTATATATTTACCGGCACTTAAGCCCGAGAAACCATAAAAACCGTTAACTGTGACAGTTGAGGCTATAGCAGCACCATCAGGGATATTATCTGCATTTGCATCGGGATATAGATTTACCACAGCACCCGATACTCCGGGTTCATTAGTGTCTTTCTTACCGTTGTCGTTTATATCATTCCAAACGAGGTTTCCTAATCTTAATCCACTACCAGCACCAGTACAAAATCCGGCATCAATAGTAAAATCACTTTGATTGGCAGCGATAGTGGTGCTTGCACTTCCACTTACCGGGTCACTATCCTTTGTATCGTCTAATCCAATATTAGAAGGCGAAGGACTATAACCGGCAGGAGTGGTGAATGTAATTGTATAAGTGCCCGGACCAATATTAATAAAGTCGTAATAACCATCCTGGCCGAGATAGTTATGTGTGAGAACCGTTTTTGTAGTCCCATCGGCATAAGTGATGGTAACTTCTACATCATTGATCCCAGGTTCTCCTGCATCCTGTATTCCGTTGCAGTTTAAGTCGTGCCATACAAAATCTCCAATAGCGGAATTACCACATAAAGCGATATCAAAAGTCAGGTTACTATCTGCACCGTCACCATCGGTTGTTGGTTCAGTACCCGGGCTTAGTGTAATTGCATTTGAGTAAAGAATACCTGCATCGCTTCTAACGCCGTTATTGTCGTTGTCAATATCATTATCAGGGTTGGCGCTTGTCGGCACGATGCCACCAGGTACATATCCGGGTAAGATAGGTATGCTAATGATATATCGTCCGGGAGCTAAACCATCGAAATGATACATTCCATCCTGGCCGGTCATATTAGTTGCGATTGCGGGGCCATCAGGAAGGTTGTCAGAATTATTATCTGTATAAAGGCTTACTGTAATTCCGATCAGCACATATTCATTAAGGTCTTTTTTGCCATCGCCGTCGCTATCATTCCAGACAAGGTTACCGAGACTCATAGCTCCCCCCTGGCAATAACCGGCGTCAATAGTGAAATCACTTTGATTTGCAGCTATGGTCGAGGAAGCACTTCCATCTACAGGATCACTATCAATTGCATCATCAGACCCGATATTTGAAGGAGAAGGACGATAACCTGCAGGAGTGGTGAATGTTATTTTATAAGTACCGGGGCCAATATTAATAAAATCGTAGTAGCCGTCTTTACCGTTATAGTTGTGGGTTACTACCGTTTTGGTAGTTCCGTCTGCATAAGTGATCGTAACGGTTACATCATTTATACCGGGTTCTCTGGCGTCCTGAATTCCGTTGCAGTTCGTATCGAGCCAAACGAAATCGCCAATAGCAGAATTACCACATAGCGCGATGTCAAAAGTCAAATTGCCATTATTGTCGTCACCATCAGCAGTCGGCTCACCGCCTGCTGTTAATGTAATCGCATTAGAGTATAAGATATCTCCTGATCTTCTGACACCATTGTTGTCATTGTCGACATCGTTATCAGGATCAGCACTTGTAGGAACCACCCCGCCAGGTACGTAGCCGGGTAAAATAGGTATGCTAATGATATAACGTCCGGCGGCCAACCCGGTAAAACTGTATATTCCGTCAATACCGGTAATAGCAATCTTTATAGCACCACCATCAGGAAGGTTGTCAGCATTGTAATCGGCATAAAGACTTACAGTAATGCCCCCGATCGCATATTCATTGTCATCTTTTTTACCATCGCCGTCACTATCATTCCAGACAAGGTTACCCAACCTGAGGTTTCCTCCTTTGCAATAACCCGCATCAATGGTAAAGTCACTTTGATCGGCTGCAATAGTGCTGGTAGCAACACCGTCGACCGGGTCACTGTCTACGGCATCATCACTACCCGCATTGCTCGAAGTAGTACTGTAGCCTGAAGGGGTAGTGAAGGTGATTGTATAAGTTCCGGGGCCGATATTTATAAAGTCATAATAGCCATCCTTTCCATTATAGTTATGTGTTAATACGGTTTTGGTCGTTCCATCTGCATAAGTAATAGTAACAGAGACATCGTTTATACCGGGCTCGCCAGCGTCCTGTATCCCATTGCAGTTAAGGTCGTGCCAAACAAAATCACCAATAGCAGAATTTCCGCAAAGAGCGATATCAAAAGTAAGGTTTCCATTGCTGCCGTCGCCGTCAGTGGTTGGCTCAGCACCTTCACTAAGGGTAATCGCATTTGAGTACAAAATGCCTGAAGCGTTTCTTACACCATTATTATCATTGTCAACATCATTATCAGGATTGCCACTTGTAGGAACAATTCCGCCGGGCCTGTAACCGGCAATGATGGGAATGCTGATAATATAACGTCCGGCAGCTAAACCAGAAAAACGATATATTCCATCAACACCTGAAACCGTCGTTTTAATTGCTGAACCATCAGGAAGGTTGTCAGCATTATCATCGGTATAAAGACTAACGGTTATACCACTGATCACATATTCATTAGGATCCTTCTTACCATCGCCGTCTGCATCATTCCAGACAAGATTACCAAGATTTAGATTTCCTGCCGCCTGGCAATAACCTGCATCAATGGTAAAATCACTTTCATCGGCTGCTATTGTTGAGAAAGCATCTCCATTTACAGGGTCGCTATCTATTGCATCATCAGATCCAATATTTGTCGAAGTTGGGCTGTACCCGGCAGGAGTTGTAAAAGTTATTTTGTAAGTACCGGGTCCAATATTAATAAAATCATAGTAGCCATCCCGACCGAGGTAATTATGCGTAACTACTGTTTTTGTTGTGCCATCGGGATATGTAATGGTAACGGTAGCGCCGTTTATGCCCGCTTCTCCTGCATTTTGTATTCCATTGCAGTTTGTATCAGACCAGACAAAATCGCCGATAGCAGAATTACCGCACAATGCTATATCAAAAGTGAGGTTTCCATTATTACCGTCTCCATCAATAACAGGTTCATCTCCCGGACTAAGTGTTATGGCATTCGCGTAAAGAATACCTGCATTGCTCCTTACGCCATTGTTATCATTGTCTATATTATTATCAGGATCATAACTTGTTGAGGCAATTCCACCTGCACGATAACCGGCAATAATGGGAATACTTATAATATACCGCCCTGCTGCCAAACCCGTAAAAAGATACATGCCGGTAGAGGTTGTTACCACAGAAGCTATAGCAGCACCATCAGGAAGATCATCCGAGTTATTGTCTGTGTAAAGACTAACCGTAATACCTCCGATGCCGTACTCATTAGGGTCTCGCTTGCCATCTCCATCAGCATCATTCCAAACGATATTTCCAAGATTTAAAACATTTCCCCCTTTACAAAACCCCGCATCAATAGTAAAATCGCTTTCATCAACACCTATTGTTGCCATTGTTTCTCCGTTTACCGGGTCACTGTCTTTGCTGTCATTTGTACCGGCATTCGCCGGAGATGAAGTATAACCTGCCGGAGTGGTAAAAGTTATTTTATAAGTACCCGGACCAATATTTATAAAGTCGTAGTAGCCATCGGTACCATTATAATTGTGCGTTATTTCAGTTTTGGTAGTACCGTCAGGATAGGTAATGGTTACTGATGCTCCGTTTATTCCAGCTTCACCTGT
>Ga0160473_101260_pt1 | contig 13102 bp, 6 predicted proteins | sample HID1975I_E11MG_FD_108217 | JGI IMG/M metagenome (GOLD analysis project Ga0160473, IMG submission 108217) | Enriched soil microbial communities from UW Madison campus, WI, USA - HID1975I_E11 MG | ecosystem: Environmental > Terrestrial > Soil > Unclassified | place: USA: Madison, Wisconsin... | reverse complement strand
TGAACGACTTTTCTTCATAAGGCATTAGCCAGCTAAAGTCTGGTTGGTTGTCTGTATAAACACCAGTCATTAGTTCAATATAAGGGCCGTCTTCATCTGTCAGATTCCTATCCCAAGCCTTACCAAAATCACTATGTCCCCATGTCCACTGTTTTTTGCCCGGTGATACGTGATGATCTGCTACATGCAGAACGCCCCCTTTTGTATCGTGTTCGTAACCACCTACAAAATCATAGGCAGAATTAATGGCCATGTAAGATGTAGGAACAGGTATATTTTTATAACGGGAAATATCTGTACCAGGAGAATAATCGACTTTATAATAGGTTCCTTTTGCAATGGGAAAATCGGATACATCTCTTTTTCCATGATCAAATACTGCATTTACATCCGGGGGAAAAACAGACTGGTAATGATCGTTTACTTTTACAGCGGGATTTGCCCACCATAAGAAGGTCTGCGGTAAAGGAGTTCGGTTATAAAGCGACGTTTTTATTTCAAGGTAAGCTTTACCCGGATGCAGCGTAAAACCAGTCATCCCTTTTGTCCTGAACATCTTTTCCACCTCATTCACCCAAATTGTTTTGCTGCCATCTTCATTTTCTTTTATACAAAAATCAACGGGTTCGAATGTGCTGGGCCTATGATGTTGCGGCCAGTTAAATTCGATGCCACCGGAAATCCATGGTCCGCATAAACCTACCAAGGCAGGTTTAATAACATGATTATAATATATGAAATGCCTATCTTTTATTTTATCATACGCCATTTGTACACGACCACCTAACTCAGGCAATACCATGACTTTCAAGTAGTAATTTTCTAAAAATAACCCTATGTATCTTTTATCCTTCTTTTCATCAGAGATTTTCTCAATAACAGGATTTGGATAAACCACACCACTACTTCCCTGATATACTCTCTTCTCAAAAAACATTGGATTTTTATCAGGCACCCCGGTTTCGTAAGTAGGAATGACCACTTCTTCTTTCCATATTTTTACAGAAAAATGGTTCATAATTATTAATATAAAAGTTAGTGAATTGACATGTTTTGTTCCAACTGTTCAAGTGTTTTTCCTTTGGTTTCACGAACTTTCTTTTTTATAAAAAAGAAACCCAGTAAACAGATGCATGCATATAAATAAAAGGGCCCGTAAGTACCTAATCTTTTAGCAAGAAAGGGAAATGTAAATACCAGAATAAAATACGCACTCCATAAGGAAACGATAGCCAGTGAGGTAGCTTTACCACGTAATTTATTAGGGAAGATCTCAGAGATCAGCACCCATGTTACGGGTGCCAGCGTACAGGCGTAAATACTAATTGCCAATAACACAACGACCGATACAAAAACAGGCTGAAAATTATTTTGCAAAATAAACGCAAGTATTATATATACTACAGACAAGCCTAGCGATCCTATTAGCATCAATGGTCTTCTTCCAAGTTTATCTACCTGCCACATGGCAACTACCGTAAATACCAAGTTCACAATTCCTATAGATATGGTTTCAAATAACTGTCGGTTAAGATTTGAGCCTACCGATTCAAAAATGGTAGATGTATAATTAAAAACTACATTAATACCACAAAACTGTTGAAACACAGCAAGGCCGATTCCAATAAGAATTGCAGGCCTCACACTTTTCTGAAATATGCTGCTTGCTTCGCCGGAATGACCATCTAAAGAAGCCTCAATGTCACTATAAGATTTTCTTGAAAATCCTTCATCTCCTATTTTTTTTAGTACCGATGATGCCTTTGCTCCTTTGCCCGCTTTTATCAACCACCTTGGACTCTCCGGTAACCAAAGTACTCCTATAAAAAACAATGTAGCAGGGATAACACCATACCCGAACATCCATCTCCACGAGGATGGACCGTCAGAGGCCAGCTTATAATTCACAAGATTAGTGATGAGGATACCAATTACAATAGTCAATTGGTTAATAGCAACATTACGACCGCGGACAGATGCGGGAGATACTTCTGCTATATACATCGGACTTAACATCGAAGCCATGCCTACACCAATACCAGCTAAAAAACGCATAACTATAAAGAAAGAAAAGCCGCTAGCTAAAGCCATGCCTGCAGATGAAAATGCAAATATTAGTGCTGCTAACAACAGTCCTGGTTTTCGTCCATATCGGTCAGTAAAACTACCTGCAAATACACAACCTGCTATGCATCCGAGGCCAAGGGAGCCGGTAAGAAAACCTTCATACCAAACGTCAAGAGCGAATTGTTGCCTTAAAAAAGGTAAAGCACCTGAAATGACGGCAAAATCAAATCCGAACAAATAACCTCCAAGTGCCGATATGAAAGAAATGGCAATAATATATCCCTTAGTACCAGTAGCACGATCGTTTGGCATTAGAAAAAATTTAGTTTTCAAACCAGCAGTAAAACATCTTTTTATTATGGAGTAAAAGTTGAATGATATATAAATTCCCTTATCACATTTATCGATCAACACATTTTGATCAGTGCAAACAAGCTAAGCAACAGCAATAGCAATTCCTATTGCTTTCGATTCCTGTACTCTAAGGGCGACTGCCCCATCATATTACTAAAGAAGCGGGAAAAATAAAAGGGATCATTAATACCCATTTTATACGCTATTTCTTTAACCCGTAGTTTAGTAAACTGCAAGTATTGACATGCTTTTTGAATTTTAATATGGTTAAAATATTCCAGTGGCGAGTAGCCGGTTTTTTTTCTGAACAAGGCCGAATAATGGGACGCTGATATATGCACTTCCTCTGCAAGCTCCTGTAGGGTTAGAGGCTGATGAAGGTTCTGTTGCATAAAATCAATAGAAATATCTATAGCATCTTTTTCCTTTTTGTTTATTGGCACATAAAAAATGTCAGGATAACAAAACGACGATAGGAAATGCCATAAACACATATTAATGTATCCCAGGTTATCGGCGCTGTATCCATTTTCAAGTGTTGCATACATGTTATTAAACAGGCGAATACGCTCATCAGAAAAATTCACATTCCCTGAAAATTGTGTTTTCTGTTTACTCAATAAATGCGTAAAGTGATCAGCCGAACAGCCCTTAAAATGAAGCCAGTAAATCGACCACGAATTGCTTTCATCAGACCCATATTTATGCGCCATATTCGCAGGTATAATAAAGTATTGACCTTGTTTAATTTCGGCTTCTTTATTATTTAACTGAAACCAACCCTTGCCATCAGCGCAATAAATAAGAATATGTTGTGATATCCCTGTAAGCCGTTCCCTGTAATGAAACTGAGCTTTAGGATAAAAGCCGATATCAGTTATAAAAAGGTGATTGATTAAGGGCGAATTTTCACAACTTTTTATAATCTTGGTAGGCAATACAATAGCCTTTTGCCCATTAAATCCATCTTTTTTTCTATGTAAATCCATTTTTTTTTCGGGCATACATCAACTCAATGTCCTTTAGTTCACGAGAAATTACGACTTCAATTTTACATCATTCCATCCCCTTATTGCTTCTCTAATTATTTAACTTTTTGATACCAACAGTTGAATCTTCATCGTCTTTCGTTGTGTCACTCCCTTGTACTCCCTAATTTATAGCAGCAGGTCCGGTGTTATTTAGGGAAAATATGAACAGCAATACTATTTCCTGAAGCCACCTGCGTTTTTAAAACGGAACGATGATCAACATTAACAGTTGTTATCTTTACTTTGGTAGGTGTATTAATAGAAGCATTATCAGTATATATAGTTGCCTTGTATTTTTTATTCTTATCTAAAAAACTGCACGACCAGTTTACCGTTCTGTCCGCCCCTCCGTTTAATGATCCAATATACCAGCTATTATTTTTCTTGCGTGCAATTGTAGCATAAGATTGCATATTTCCTTCCAACACTTTTGTATTATCCCAGGTAGTTGGCAGAGCATTGTACCAGTCCAACTCCTGCACCTCAATTATCTCACCTTCCTTACCTGTCTTCATAGAAGCAGGTACAGGCCTGTCGTACCAATACAAGAATTGTAACGGACTATAAATGCAAAGAGCTTTGGCAAGCTGCGTAACATGCGAACCCATTTTGTCTACACGATCAGTAAAATAACAGTTGGTATTGTCAGCCGCTCCTGCAATCATGCGGGTAAACAGGGTTGTAATGGTATGTTTTATATCAGGGCTTTCTTCATCACCACGAATACCTTCCTGGGTCAGCAGGTTTGGATAGGTTCTCGAATATCCGGTTGGCCTGTATTCATCATGCACATCTACCAGCATTTTATATTTTGCTGCTTTACGGATCGCTTCATGCAGCCAGCTTGTCCATTGTTGCGAACCAACCTGCACAAACCCAAACTTCAATCCCTTTATACCCCACGACTGATATAAAGGCAACAACGTATCTATTTGTCTTTCCAATGCCCGGCGATTTACGTAAAGAATAACGCCTACATTTTTTTGCTTCCCATATTCAATGACCTTTTTAAGATCCAAAGGCCCTTTAGAACGGGCAGGATCGAGGGCTACTCTTGTAGCATCAGAAGTATCGCTATCTTCTTTACCATACCAACCCGCATCAAAACAGATATATTTAATATTGTGGTTCGCAGCAAAGTCAATTGTTTGAAAAGAACCAGCGGTGGTAAGTGTTACTTCACGTAATACCTTTCCTGGTTTAATCCATTCTGTGTTTTTAATCTTATTTGGTTCATTAAGATTAAGCACTAAATAATTTTTTTCTAAAAGGTTTCCCGGAGACTTGGCAATTAACACATATCTCCAAGGAGAAATCATTACATTTTCGGCCGTTACCGTACTGTGCAGCCGGGCAACCAAACTATTACTGCCATTGCCTAAAAATTTCATCCTTGCAAAATCTACTAATCCAGCTTCACCTAAAGCAACAAAAAGCTTATTGTTTAGTTTTACTGTTACCGGCCGTTCTACCTCACTTTTAATTTCACTAATTTTCTTTTCTGTTATAATACTTTGTGCCATTGCACTTACCCATGCAGTTGCTTTTTCATCGAAAGAAAATGCAGATAACTCTTTGCTTAAAGTAATTGTTCCGCTCTTTTCAGCTACCTGGTACCTAAAAGCAAAACCCTCATTGTATGCCCTGCATGTTATCAACACTTGTCGGCTCGTATCTTCCACGGACTTAAAATGAAAGGTCAGTTCATTATACTTTTCAGGAATTACTTTTCGCTCCCCATACACAGTTTGCCATGAAGTAGAAATACTTTTTCTTTCATACTTGTCAAAAGAACAAGTTGTAATATTTGCCACCTCAAATCCTATCAAAGCATTTCTAAAAATTGTTTCTCCCGACCAAAAAACATTGTAGGTAATAAGAGATTTGGCATCTGATCCGGCATTTAATGCAACCGTAATCTTTCCATCAGGACTTGTCAATCTTACTGATTGAGAAATGCCTTGTTCTGCAAGCAGAACAAGACAAATCATCAGGGGGGTTAATATTTTTATACTCATTTAATAACCGGGATTTTGTTCGAATGTTTCCTGCGAGTTAGCATCTATAACCGACTGTGGTATGGGCATTAAGTTATTTTTTTGTGCTACAGTTTGTTGTGATATAACATAACCAAAACGTTTGGTTCTGTCATAAAGCAATCCTAAACGACAAAGGGTAAGCGTGTGCAACTCCTCTCCAAATAACTCACGAATACGTTCATCTAAAATGTAATCGATAGACATTTCACCGGGTATCGCAGGTGTTGCACCAGCCCGATTTCTTATAACATTAATATCCTCTGCAGCTTTCGCTAAATTGCCTGATTTTAAATACGCTTCTGCTCTTATTAAATAAGTTTCTGCTAAACGGATAGCATAAGACTCCTGTGCAAATCCATTACTCGGATCTCCGTTATAATGCCAGTCAGAACCCATCTTCATAACTCGCGGAAATACACGCTCCATAGTATCCTGTCGGGAAGTGAGCCATTCTTTCAATATGGGTTCGCCTGGTTTCAATTTGACAACGAATTTAGATCCATCAAAAAGTGTAACAGTAGTTGTATATGTTGTATCAAAATTAGGATCTTCCTTTCCGTTTATTATTGGCAGGGGAGCATAAAAAGTGCGCTGTATATTGACTTCAGAATTACGCATATCATTACTTCCAGAATTGTTCCAAAGTACATATGTAAAATAGTTAGTAGGCCTCACCATACTAATACCGCGTCCCATCCAATCCCGTGCAGGGCCAGAGTAGCCAAATTTTTCCAATGCCCAGAAGCTTGGCCAGAAGGCACGCTCCTGATCTGTGCGTGGCATAGTAGAATTGAGTCCACCTGTAAAAAATTTATCTACCTGCATTACCCAGATTGCTTCTGTATTACCGCTTTGATAATTATAATTTGATTGAGAGGCTGTGCTTCTCATCTGAAAAAGATCCCAGAAAACATTTTTACCAGGGACATCTTTTCGCCAGCCAAAACGTTGTGTCATTAATGAATAGTCACCAACCGTTTTATCAATAACTTTCGAAGCCGCATCAATTGCTTTTGAATATAAATCAGTTGACTTTATTTCATCTCCCAGGGCTATATACATTTCAGCAAGGTGGTGATATGCCGCCGCTTGTACTAACCTGCCAGCCTCTGGTGTTGTTTTTGGCAAATTAGCTGCTGCAAATTCAAAATCTTTTACACAAAAGTCATAGACCTTCGCCCTTGTATTTCTTGTATAAGCGAGATTTGGCACTGTTACAGGTTTGTCTATAATAGGAACACCTCCAAATAAATAACTGAGGTAACGATAAGCATAAGCTCTAAAAAAGCGAGCCTCTGCCTGTACAGATAATTTTTCCGCAGCAGTCAGGGTGACCGCAGGGTTTTCCGTTTGTTCTATTATAGTATTGGCATTGAAAATCATTGAATAATGACGTGCATAGACGTCCGTGAAAATACCTGATGTTGGATTAATCAATGACCAGTCGGTAAAACCGGCATTATCAAATGGCGGGAAGATGTTATCGGTTCCGGAACCAAAATGAAAAAAATCGTCAGAGTTATCCCGGTTCGTATAATTGAGTCTTACCTGCCGGTAGAGCTCATTCAAACCCGTTTTAAATTGCGCATAGTTGATAAATGCGTTGCCGGTTGTTAAGAAATCACTTGGTGTTTCTTTCAGAAATTCATCATCTTTTTTGCAACCGGAAACGATGGCTAATGTAAGGAGTATTATGTATGTTAATTTGTTCATGACTAAAAATTAATAATTCTAAAAAAAGACATTTATTCAGTGTGCTTAAAATGTAACTGATACACCGAGAGTGACTGTTTTCATCACGGGGAACCCGCTAACAGAAGCATAATTTGTTGCAGTTTCCGGATCCAATCCATCCCAATCACTAAAGGTGAGGAGATTTTTACCTGCAAGATATACACGGAGATCTTTAACAGGAGTACGTTGCAGCACCTTATCACCTAAACGATATGATAAACTGAGATCCTGCAGGCGGACAAAATCGTGATGCTCTGAGAACTTATAGCCAAAAGTATTGCTATAGTTTGGACGTGGAATTTTGTTAGATGGAGTTTCTGGTGTCCAGTATTCTTTATCCAGCCAGTTCGCTACTCCCGAGAACAATGTGTTTGGGTTTTGGGCATACTGGTTGTTGGCAACATAATAGTTATTCTTCCCGCCTCCCTGTATCGTACTGATCATAAAATACAGTTCAAGATTCCCATAGCTTAATGTATTTGAAAATGCGAGGTTGTAATTTGGTTTCGAATAGCCGATGACAGAACGATCGGCAGCATCAATTTTTCCATTACCGCTTAGATCTACAAACTTAATATCGCCAGGTTTTGAACCAACATTATTGGCCAGGTAGTCTAGGTCAGTTGTTTGAACAATGCCATCAAAAGTGTAATCATAAATAGCACCCAAGGATTTGCCAACAAAGTAGCCGGTCAGTATATCGTCATCTTCTTTACCATCTTTATTTCCATCGAGTCCGTACAGTGAAACAATTTTATTCCTGTTAAGCCAGAAGCTCAGGCCGGAAGACCAACGGAAATTTTTGGATTGTATATTATTTGAAGTTAACCTGATCTCAAGTCCGTGGTTATTGATCTCACCAATATTATCATTCACTTTAGCAAAACCATTAGTAATTGGAATAGAACGTTCTATTAGCAGGTTGGTAGTAACTGCATTATAATAGTCTATCGAACCACTAATAATATTATGAACAACAGAAAAATCAACGCCGAGATTTAAAGAAGTTGAAGTTTCCCACTTCAAGCCTACATTGGGCAATCTACCTGGATAAATGGTATTAACAGGAGTAGTTCCAAATAAATAGTTTGAAGTACCAATTGTAGCAAAAGTAGAATAAGCATTTATTGCAGGGTTACCCGTTTCACCAAATGAAGCTCTTACTTTAAGAAAATCAAGAAATCTCACTTTATCTTTAAAGAAAGATTCCTGACTTATTGTCCATGCAGCAGCCAAAGCTTTAAAATTACCGTATTGGTTACCTGAAGCGAACGCAGAGTATCCATCGCGACGTATGGACGCTGATAAATGGTAACGGTTTTTATATACATAATTTACACGGGCCATGTAGGCAAGTTGTGCCAGTTTGCTATTATCGGTATTTACACCTCTTTTTGAGGGATCACCGAGTTCAAGGCTATTAACGCCTAAAACTGTCGTACCTGCCTGGGCAAAATCAGTTGCGGTCAATGTCATTCTTCTGTTATTCTCTTCTTGTCTTTCAGCTAATAAGGTTATATCAAAAGAATGATCGTTGAAAGTCTTATTGTAATTGATCAGATGATTTAAATACCAGTCAGTTCTTTCTACACTGTTTCTAAAACCGTTTGCGTTGCTGAGGTATTTTGTCTGGTCTTTGAGGTCGCTTTCATTCAATGTATTGACGAAAGTTTTTTCGTCATTGAATTGGGAAGCATGACCTTCCCATCGATTTAATGCATAATTAACCGTGTACGATAGGCCTTTTACCCATGGAACATCTATACGCAGGTAATTCAATGACCGGTAGTTTTGGTTTCGGTCTTCGTCATAAGTTAATGTTTTCCAGAAAGGACTAAATGTTGTGGTCGAAGATTGAGGATATCTTTCATACCAGTTTTCATAACCTGAAAAAGTAGAATGTACATAACTGTATGGACCATTAATTGTTCCTTTCTCTAAATCTGCAGCTACGCCATCCGCATTTTTATTTGCCACAGAAAGGGTAAGCCCGTACTTCATCCAATCTGTTACCTTAGCTTCTATTTTTGACAGTAGTGTAAACTTCTTAAAATTGTCGTTGTAAACAATGCCGTCCTGTTTCATGTAGTCACCTGAAACATAAAAATTTATCCTGTCATTACCCCCCGAAAAGTTTACCTGGTAATCCTGGAAAGGGGCCGCTTTCACTACTTCATCCCACCAGTCAACTGTGTGTCCTTCATTGTATGCTTGCAGCTCTTTAGGATTTAACAGCCTGTCAATCTCAAGATCAGAAGCTGAGGCACCATTCATTTTTTTAACATCATACCTGTATTGGATGAATTGCGCTCCGTCTCTCATATCAGGCTTCCGTGTATATGTTTGTATGCCCGATGTACTTCTTAAGTTGATAACAGGCTTGCCACTTTTGCCTTTCTTCGTAGTGATTAAAATGACACCATTGGCACCTCTTGAACCATAAACAGCAGCGGAACTTGCATCTTTTAAAACATCTACACTGGCAATATCATTAGGATTTATCTCATTGAAACTGCCTACAAAAATCACCCCGTCTACTACAATCAAAGGTGTGTTTGAGGCGAGTAGGGAGTTCTGTCCCCGTACTTCTATGCTTGGATTCCCACCGGCATTTGTAACCACCCCAATATCCAAACCAGGCAGGTTACCTTTTATAGCATCCAGCGCATTTACGTTTGGAAGAATAGCTAATGGAGTATTTTCGACCTTTACAGAACTAACCGCTCCTGTAAGATCTTTTTTCCTGCTTGTTCCATATCCAATCACCACAACATCCTCCATCTCCCTGGCTGATGCATCAAGCTGAATATTGAGAAAAGAAGAATTGCCAATTGTTATTGTTTGGGTTATGTATCCTACTGATGATACAACAAGTTGGTCGCCAATAGCCCCGTTTATGTTAAAAGCTCCATTCTTATCGGTGGAGGCTCCACCAGTTTTATCTTTAATAGTGATGGTTACGTCCTCCAACGGATGCTGTGTTGACCTGTCAACTACTTTACCATTAATAGTTTGCTGACTAAAGACACTACATGCAAAAAATAATACTGCAATTGACAACAGCCCTTTTTTAGTCAAACATTTATGTACGGCCCTTTCAAAAGGACTACAAGGGTTGGAGGAAGAAGCAGGAGGAAGAACCCCAGGGGAAGAGAAATAACTTTTCATACACAGCTAAGTTTAATGAAACCAGCACACTTAATTCTAACTTCCTTTCCATGATTAGGAACTATGAAGAAGATAATTAAATTGATGGCAATCGTTTTGAGTTTTATAAAAAAAAACGCTAAAGAAGCTCAGTTAGCTTCCATTGGTTGATCACCAAAATTAATTTGACTACACTTTACAAAAAATAGTGAATATGACTGTAAGCATGGAGAATATTATTATTTCAGACTTGAACAGTAGTCAGTTTTCATATATTAAATGATTAAGCAGATGTGAAGGTTGGAGAAGTTTATTTGTCTGTAGAGGAAAGTTCAATAAAAGCAGTTGTTCCGTCGGCAGATAAGTCTGCAACGAAAGGTTTACCGTTAACCAATCCCTCTATCGTTCCACCAATATGAGCAGGATCGCTTATATAGAGCAAGTCTTTTTTCAATAAGGCAAGACTCGGTTTACTTACTGTAATACGCAAAGTTGGAGATAAAATTATTTCACCTGTTTTATAAAAGGAAGCCATTAACGTACCATCTGTAAAAAGAACGGCCTGGCATATACTATCATTTTGTAGAATTTTCCATACCGGATTTTTTGCAAGACGAGCTGCTTGTTGTGGTGTGGCAGCAAAACCTATTACATACCCGGAAGAGTTCTTATCTACCGTATGGATTATGGAAGGCATAAAAACTTTATCGCTTATTATTCTATCGCTTTCCGATGCATTGATCGCTGACCATGTATCTTTTCGGGTACTTAAACTTAGTACTATACTGTCAGCATGAAAAGGTATGTAAACGAAATTCTTATGATGAATCCACTTTACATGTTTATAACTATGGACACCCTGGCCAAGAATATTACCGGGTTTGTTTACAGTAACATTACCTCTCCATCTGGATTGATCGAGAACAGTGAAAGCCGGTTCTTGCAAACCGGTAGTTTTTAAGGGTGTTATAAGGGCTACAGTAATGTTTTTATGAGTAGCCCAGAATTTATGTGTTTCTAATGACTTTTTATTCTTTTGTAAAGCGTAATTCATCACGGCTAAGCCGCTGTGGCCATCGCTTACATTACCTACAAATTTTTGCTGCTTTATTTTATCTTTTTTATTGCTTATAAAATTGGTTAACCCCGGTAATCTATCCCAATCCCATACCGGCATCAGGTTATAATATTCATTACCATCACTAATAAAATAGCCGTCTCCACTATTCAATAAACCACCTCTTAGATTTTCCTGGTTAATGGCTTCAGTAAGCAGGGTTCGAGTAGATGTAGTTTTTAAAAAGAAACTGAAACGGGGTTGATGATAAGCGGTAAAGTCTGAATAAGGAAAATACCGATAGCCGTTTAAAGCCGATTTTCCCTGTTGTGTTGCATACAGTTTTTTAAATGCTTGTATACTGTCAGGAACCAACTGATAAAGAAATCGCATTAGCTTTCTGATATCAGCACTATGTAATGCATTGCTTCTGCTTGCTGCTCTGTCTATCGTTCCCGGAACCGTGTTGATACCTCTTGCCATCCATTGCCATCCGTTTAAAACAAAGTCGGTTAATATATCAATCTTTTCTTTTGGAAAGGCGAGAGAAGTTTCTCTTAATTCCCAGGCAAGCCTTACATCATCGACCAAAAACGCTCCGCCATAATGATACATTTGCAGCCTTTTGCCATGTTGGTGAAAACTGTAATCTGGCTGTACGCCTTCTGCTGTAGTTATTTTAATTACTGAAAGTATTGTATCCCTACACAACTTCATTAAGTTCTTGTTGTACGTGAGGGCGCCATAATGCAAGCCGAGATCCGCACTCCAGACGAGATTGGCTCCCGTGCCCTTTACCTTATGCTGAGCAAGTACTTCAAGTGATTGGGTTAGTAGTGCTGGTGATAGACTGTCACGCATTAATACCAACACATCACGCATTATTTGTGGAATACCAATTTCATTATGCCACCAGTTCTTATTCTGGTAACGTTTAGTACCCCAATGATTTAAGGCTATAGAAATAGTTCGTTTTACATCTGGCGAATGAAATACAGGAGAAGCAGGTGCTGACCATGCTATAGCCAGTGAACGAATTCTTGTCATGTGTTGGTTTGCCTGCCAAGCACCTGCCTGGTTATCTGAGTAATTAATATCTTTCCACATCCCTGCCTCATTTACTTCCGGAATTTTTTTGAAGGAATTAATGGAGGTATCAGTTGATAGCAAATAGCTTTTATAACGCTTTAATATGAGGGCTGTTTCAGCATTATCCTGTGAGAAGGAGGCGCAGGATAATAAAAATAAAAAAAGAAAAAAGGTTATATTTTTGAACATATTTAATTGTGTTGAAGTATGCTTTGGCCGAAAGAATGGATAAAATGCTGAATTGCTGAATAAAGAAAAGAGGTACAAGAGTGCGACGCAACGATGCTAATTAACAGCAATACAGCCAGGCTCAAAAAAAAAGACATAAACCTGTATATTGACACAAGATCTATATATAAAACCAGGATATTAGTGTTTAGAAATTTTAATCATAACGACACCATGGGGTGCAACGCTGGCTGAATAATTATTTCTGAAAGATCCTTCATTGGATTGTTTCCACAGGGCGGACGCACGAAAAGGCTTTAAGAATAAAGTTTTAAGCAGTAAAACTAAATGTAAAGGTTATCCACATTGTTGTTGCGAAAGCGAGTAAAAGATAAAAGTTATTCAACTGTTACTAT
>Ga0160473_101259_pt1 | contig 13120 bp, 9 predicted proteins | sample HID1975I_E11MG_FD_108217 | JGI IMG/M metagenome (GOLD analysis project Ga0160473, IMG submission 108217) | Enriched soil microbial communities from UW Madison campus, WI, USA - HID1975I_E11 MG | ecosystem: Environmental > Terrestrial > Soil > Unclassified | place: USA: Madison, Wisconsin... | reverse complement strand
TGGCCACGTTGCCGAGCACCATGCCGTTGGGCCCGGCCAGGTTGAGCTGATTGAGGCCGTCGCCGCGGGGGGTGGGGGCGTCCTGGAAGACCGAGCGAAGCTGGTGCTCCACGTGGGCGACGCGAGTGCTGTTGGTGATTACGGCACCGTCGAGCACTGCCAGTGCATCGGCGACGGTGCTTTGCGTACCTCCCTGCATGCGATAGGTAGGAGCAACGACGTTGCCACTGGCATCCACACCCGCTCCACCTCCAAGTTTCGCCAAGGATTCACTGAGCTGCGCGATGGTCGTTGCGTCAGTGTCGGCCGTCCCTCGTCCAACGTTTACAAGTCTGCGCTGAAGGCTGGCATGTCCCAGCGACACGGTACCGGCTGTATCGGCTATCGAGCCGGCGCCCAACGCCACAGACGAGGTAGCTCCGGCCTCGACTCGCGCATAGGCGCCCAGAGCAACTCCATCGATCGCGTAGACATTCGTACCCACCCCCAAGGCGAATCCTTGGTCCGCCAACGGCCCGACGTTGGCTCCCCTACCCAAGGCAACCGAGTCCTTGGCATCAGCCGAGGTGAAGCTGCCGACAGCTGTGCCTCCCTCTTTCCCAAGGGATGCACGGGCGCCATCTCCGATTGCAACGCCGAATCGACCCACCTCTGCCGCCTCGCTGTCTGCGTCGGAGAATACGCTCATAAATCGTCCAGCAGACTCGATGGCAGATATTCGCTGGTTTGTGGAGAACAACTGCCCGCCATTCACTGCATCAGTGCTGGCTGCCGAGCCTATATCACCCGCTGCCACACCCCGCACCTTGCCGCCGTCCATATCAATGGAGCCGTCGGCCGCATACCGCACCACGCCTTCCAGGTCGGGGTCGAGATCGTCAAACTCGGTACGCAGGGCATCCAGGTCCCGCCGGTTGTCGGCGATACGCGTGCCGTGACCCGATATCTGCGCCGCATGACTGGACAGCAGATTTCCATTCGCCGTCACCTTCTGATCGATGGCGAATACCTGTTTGCCCGTCACCGCATCGGTGCTGGTACTGCTCAGGGTGGCGTCGGCCACGTTCACCAGTTTTCGCTTCAGGCTGGCGTTACCGACGGAGACCTGGTTCGTGCCGCTGGTTACCGACTTCTCGCCGAGGGCGACCGCGTTCTCGTGCGTTGCCTTCGCATTTCCACCCAAGGCAACCGCGAACTGCGCCGTTGCGCCCGATGCACTCCCCACCGAGATCGCATTGGTGCCCACTGCATTGGCGTTGTTGCCCAAGGCAACCGACGCCACGCCATTGGCCTTGGCGAGGCTACCCATGGCCATGGCAAGATTTCCCGTGGCCGTTGCCTTGTTCGCGTCGCTCACTTCGGCGGCCGTGGCCACCAGATTACCCGTAGCACGCGCCTTGGCCAGGGCGCTATCGGCAGTGGCCTGCGCGCCGGTGGCGGTACTACGGACCGAAGCCACCTCCACGTTCGTGGCGTTGAGCTGCTTGCCGGTCACCGCCTCGGTGCTGGTGGCGCTCAGCGTGGCATCGGCCACGCCGCTCAGCGTGCGGTTGGCATTGGCCTTGTTGCGTACGTCCAGTACGGTGCCGGTGTTCTCACCGCCCAGACGCACGTTACCCGTGGCCGATGCCTGGCTGACCAACCCACCGAGCACGTCCGCTTTGCTCAGCGCACTATCGGCCGTCGTCTGCGCGCTGATGGCGGTGGTGCGGACCGACGCCACTTCCACATTCGTCGCATTGAGCTGCTTGCCGGTCACCGCCTCCGTACTGCTGGTGCTCAGCGCGCCGTCGGCCAGGTTGACGATCTTCCGCTTCAGGGTACCGTTGCCCACCGATATCTGGTTTGCTGCGGTGGTCTGGGAGCCATTCCCCAGTGCCACGCTGCCGGCATGGGCGGCGACTGCGCGGTCGCCAAGGGCTACAGCGCTCTCCGCGCGGGCGCTGGCCAGGTTTCCCAGTGCCGTGGCGTATGAGCCGGACGCCGAGGCCTCGCGGCCCAGAGCGGTCGCCTGGTTGGCGCTGGCGCTGGCTTTATAGCCCATCGCCGTGCTGTGGATGGCGGCCGCATTGGCATCGCTGCCGAGCGCCACCGCGCGGTCACCGATGGCGCTGGCACGCAGGCCGGCAGCTACCGCACCGTTGCCACTGCGACTGAGCGCACCGATGGCGACCGCGCCATTGCCCGTACTCTTCTCGCCCTTGTCGTTCACCCCGGCACGCGCATCGGCGCCCAGTGCTACGCCACTGCTGTTGTACGCCTTCGCTGCAGAACCCAGTGCCGCGCTCGCGGTACCGCCACTGCCCTCGGCCAGGGCGGACTGGCCCAATGCCAGGGCCGCTGCTGCAATGCGTGCGGCAGCTGCATCCGCGGCCGCCTTGGCGGCATTGGCGGTACTGGTGACGGTGCTGATGGTCTGGTTGGTGGCGTGCAGCTGCTTGCCCGTAACGGCCTCGGTGCTGGTGGTACTCAGCGCTGCATCGGCCACGCCGCTGATCTTGCGGTTGGCGTTGGACCTGTTGCGCAAATCCAGCACGGTGCCGGTGTTCTCACCGCCCACGCGGATGGCGCTGCTGGCAGACGTCTGACTGACCAGCCCGGAAGCGGCCAACGCACGGTCGGCGGTCGCCTTTGCGGTGTTGGCGGTGGTGAGCGCGTTCCTGGCATCCGTCCTGACTGCGTTCAGCTGCCGGCCATTGACCACGTCGGTACTGGTGGCATTGACGTTGCCGTCGGCCACATTGACGATCCGGCGCTTGGTGCCTGCATTGCCAACGGAGACAGTGTTGGCTTCGGACGCCACCGAGCCACGCCCCAGTGCCACGGTGCCGTTTGCACTGGTGCTCGCTTCATAGCCGATGGCGACGCCGTCGTACTCCGCCCGCGACCGGCCCCCCAGTGCGATCGCGCCGGTCCAGCCGCCCGTACCGGCGAAGGCGTCCCCGCCGATGGCGATCTTCGAGATGCCTGCGCCTCCATGGGTCGCTGCGCCACTACCGACGGCGATCGAGTTCTGCGTGTATGCCTTGGCGTCGTTGCCCAGCGCGGTGGTACCGATACCATTGGCAACCGCGTTTGCCCCCACACCGGTGGCGTGGTCGCCGTTGGTGATCTGGACGTTGTAGCCAATGGCGGTGTTGTTGGTGCCCCGGCTTGAAATCAGGTTTCCGTACGCCACCGATTGGCTGCCGGAGAGCGTGGACCGCGAGCCAAGTACCACCAGGTGGTTGCCACTGACAGTGGAGTCGCGGTAGCTGCTGTCGGTGGTCAGTGCCACCTGTCGTACGACGGCATCGGCCAACACGCCGGCGAAGGACCCAGCGGCTGCATCATGGGTTGCAATACGACCGCCAAAGGCTGCCTGCAGCGCCCAATCCTGCAGGACACGGTTTTCCTGCACCTCTTCGGGCGTGCTCCCACTCTCGCCCTCCCCTGCCCACGCACCCGCGGGCGCAAGTGTCAGCGCCAGGGACAGCGCCCCCGCCCGCACCACCTGGCTGGACCTGCCTCTGGCGGCACTCAGTTCGCTGGCCACCACCCAGCATTGCCGCGCGGTGGACCATAGACGTCGGTAGATTTTGTTCATCGTATTCTCCTTGATAACGATTTGGTCAGCCCTGCCATTGCATGCGCATGGCAGGGACGGGTTGTTCAGGGGGTGAGGGTGGTGACGTGCTCGCGATAGCCGTCACGGGTGAGCCGATAGCGCAGCTGCACGGTGTGCCCAGGGGCAACGACGAACGGCAGCGATAGCGAACCGCCGGGGTACAGGCTCTGCGATACGTCGTGCGCGGTGCAGCGACTGCCCTCGCAATCGGCGATGCTGGTGATGCCCAGGCGCAGCGTGCCGTCGTTGTGCAGCGCATCGCCCTCCACCCGCGGCCGCACGGTGCCCTCGGCCGGCAACACATTGACCAGCGCACCCCATACCAGGTTCACGCCGATGCTGGCCTGCGCGCCCGTGTCGCCCGCTGCGCTGGTTTCGTCCGGCCCACGCACGCCTTCGAAATACACGCGGTAGGCCGTTTCTGCTTCCACCGGGTGCAGTGGAATCAGCCGGATCAGACGATTGCCACCACCGGCCAGGGCGAACTTGCCCGGTGTGATGGCAATGGCGGCTTCACCGGGTTCGACCTCTACCTCATGCTCCTGCTCACTGGCGGGATCCACGATCCGCCGCAGCGAGGCCTGGATGTACTGCGGCTGGGTGGACTGCGAGTAGATGCGGATCTGGGTGCTGCGCTTGCCATCCACCGAAGCCCGCATCGGGTGTACGGTGAGGTTGGCCTGCGCAGGCAGCGCCAGCAGCAGCGTCAGGGGAATCAGGCAGGCGGTGACTCGTTTCATGCGAATTCCTGGCGGGTCAGGGGGTGGTGGTGGGGACACGCAGTTCCACCTGCAGCTCGCCGAAGTAGGTACCGGCCTGCTGGGTGGAAATGGGAACGCGGGGGATATCGAAGGTGATCGGCGTGGGCACGCAGAACACCGGCTGGCGCATGCCGGGCAGCATCACTAGTCGCAGCTGGGCGGTGTCGATGCCATGCAGTTGCTGCTCCACGCCATTGGGCATCCGCACCGTTGCGCCGCTATGGGCGAGGCTGACGGTGTAGTCCAGGCGACGCGTGTCGTCGGTGCCACCGTCGGTGTGCCAGAGCGAGTAGCCGCTGGGGCCGGGGGGATGCCCGCCACGATCGCGCACGGTTACGCCCAGGTACTGCGCCTGTGAGCCGAGGCCGTCGTACAGGCACATATCCAGCACCGTGCGTCCGCCCACGGTCTGCCCGATGGGGTCGTAGTCGGCGTTGAGCCGGACCAGCGGAGAAACGTGCTCGAACGCCGGGAAGTAGATGGAGACCGCGTTTCGATCGGTGATGGTGAGGTCGAAATCAAAACCATAGCGAGCAAGTGGCGTACCGCCGATCTCATCATGTGCGTCCAGGCTGAGGGATGCTTGCCACCTGCCGGCAACCAGTCGTTGCATTTCGGTGTCTGGAAGGTGCAGCCCCGCACCGGTGCCTATCGGCCATTCGGAGGCACACTCCCATACGGACGCCGACCATAATGGGATCTCCGCACTTGACCAGGAGTCACCGCTGCACCGGCGCCCTGGCATTGCGCGATTGAGATGACCCTTGAGTCTCAGCTCCGTGCGCATCCCCGAGCGCTGCTCAACGAAGGTGAGCGTTATGTCGCCTGCTCCCGCCTCACCCTCCGTACCGACCTCCGGACAACGTCCGTTTGTTGAGTTCGAGGACGACTGGCAGGTGAGATGCAGGCCTCCATAGTTGAAGCTTGGGTCAGTGCTGTAACCCAAGACGGTTCGTGGTGCCCACAATTCAATCTCCCCCGGCATCGCCGAACGATCCCAGCTCATCATGATGTTCTGCGTGGCACTCACCGGGTGGGTTTCCGGCGGTCGCTGCCCCCATGCATTCGGCATCACCGCCAGCAACGCCAGCGCCACGCCCCACACACCACGCCGGTTCATGGCGTACCTCCAGCGGCTGCGGTCTGCGGTACAGCGGCGATCAGTGCCTGTTCCTGCAGCAGGCGGGTAACCCGGGCCTGCTGGCGGATCTCGGCCGGCAACTGGGCCACGTTCAATGGCGTGCACTCGACCTGCCCCACCAGCATCACTACGTTGCGACGCTCGCGCACCTGCAGCGGGCAGTGCAGCAGGCGGTCGTCCTGCAGCAGGTACAGGGTGCGTTCGCGGCGCGGGAAGTCGGCAACGAAGCCGCCGTTGGCGCCGGTACCGGGCACCGGTGCGTTGAGGATGCGCGCACCGCGCAGCGGGGCGCCGGCGATGTCGCGGGCGTTGCCGATGAAGGTGTAGGTCACCTCGATCGGCACCGGCATCTGCACCAGCCGTCCGGGCGACAGGAACAGCGGCCGTGCACCGCCCACGCCAGTCACCCGGATGGCGGCGTCGCTGGTCAGCGCGCTGGCATCCTGCACTTCGGCACGGTGGGTCTCGTAGGCCGGCAACGGCAGCAGGCGGCGCTCGCCCAGTGCCAGGCGCTGCCTGCGCAACCCACCCACCTGCAGCTCGGCGGCCACGCCGGTCAGTTCCAGGTCGTCGGTATCGTCCACCTGCACCGCCAGGCCGGCGTCGGCGCCTACGCCGCCCCCCCAGTAGAAGCCACGGCGTCCCAATGCCAGCCCGGAGCTGTGCGTGGCGCTGTACGCCATCTCGCTGCCGTCGCGCTGCTGGTAGTGGGCCAGGGTCATGCCGGTATGGCCGACGCTGTTCTGCACCTGTGCGCTGAGCGCTGCACTGTAGCGGTCGTTGTTGTTGCCACGCAGGTCCAGCGACGCCTCGCGGTACTGCGTGTCCGCTTCCTGGCGCACGGTCTGGCCAGCGCTGTAGTTGATATCCGGCCGTTCGTGCTGCGGCTGCCGGACATCAACCCCATAGCGGCGTTGCGCGCTGCCGCGGTCACCGCGCTGCAGGCGGGTCAGGCTCAGGTTGAGGTAAACGCCGCGGTCGCGGCCGTCGCGCAGGCTGCTGCGCGTGTCCTGCTGCCACAGGCCGATGCGGGTGGACACACTGAACGCCTGCCAGCGCTGCACGCGGCTGTAGCTGGCCTGCCAGGTACGGCTGAGCTGCGGTTCACGCGTGTGGCGCCGCTGCCATGGCGGCAGCAGCGGATCGAGCCCGGCCATCGGATCGTCGACGTCACCCGGCAGCAGCGTGCCGCGGCTCCAGGTCTGCCGGCGGGTATAGGCCACGTAGGCACTGCCCCCGGCAACCGGCATCGCCATCGACGCACTGAGCGAATCGGCGCAGCCCAGGCGGTCGCGCGCGTCGTCCTCGAAGACGCACGCCTTGCCGCGTACGCGCTGCTGATACAGGTTCCAGGACGCGCGGCGGCGGTAGGACAGCTGATGCTGCTGGCCGCTGCTGCCGTCGCTGCCCTGCAGGCCGCTGAAGGTGGCGCGGATATCCTGAGTGGCGAACGCATGGCGCAGGTCCACACGCAGCTCGCCATAGCTGAAGCCACCGAGGTCGGCGACGCCGGCGGTGACCGCCGTGGCGCGCCCCAGTGGCAGGCGCAGGCCGGCCATGGCGGCCATTTCGCCATCGAAGCGGTCGCTGCGGCGCTCGTTGCGGCGGCCGCCCTGCAGGAACCACTGCACGCTGCTGTTGGCCCAGTCGCCGCCCTTGTCGAACGGCGCGTCCTCGCTGCGCACCAGCAGGCCGTCTTCGTAGATGCGCAGGGTGACGGTGTAGTTGCCGAACGGGAACCGGCGGGTATCGAGCTGGTTGATGCCGGCCTGCAGGTAGAAGGTCTGCAGCAGGCGCTCGCCATCGAAGGCGTCCACCCGCGCATCGCGGGCCAGAAGGACGGTGAGGGGCAGCGCCTGTACCGCGGCATCGGCATCCACGTAGGCCTGGGTGGTGCCTACGCGCAGGCCGGCAAAGCGGTCCGTTGGCAGCATGCTGAAACTGAAGGTGCCGCCCTGCGGGCTGGACAGGTTGCGGCGGTCCATGCGCCCGGCCTGCAGGTAATGCTGCTGGCCCAGGTCATGGCGGTAGTAGGCGTTGTCGAACTGGAAATCATCGCGGCGCCGGCCACCACGGTACTGCTGGCTGTTGAAGTTCCAGTCCACGGCGATGTGGCCGCGCTGCAACACGCCCAGCGCGCCTGCGCCCTGGGCGGTCAGCGCCTGGTAGCCTCGGCCACCGCTGAAATTGAGGGTCTGCTGGTGCAGGAACGCGTTCTCGGCATTGCTGCTGACCTGATGGAAGCGGTCGGCAGCCGGCTCGGCCGCGATCCACTGGCGGGCGACGAACAGGCGCACCGCGCCTTCGCCTTCGTCGTACAGGGCACGCACGGAATGAGGGTCCTCGGGGGGATCGAGATAGCCGCAGCCGGCACTGCCGCCGCCATAGCGGCAGGCAAGATGGCTGTTGCGTGGCATTGGCTGCGACAGCGCGGGCAGCAACGCGGCCTGCGCCTCGGCGGAAAGGTCCAGCGCCTGCAGCACGCGCGCCGGATCGTCCAGCTGCACGTGTTCGAGGGTGACGCGCACCGGCGACAGCCCGGCCGAACGGCCGAACAGGCGCACGTCCAGTTGTTCGACCTGGCCTTGGACCAGGTCTTCAAAGCCGGGGGGAACGCCGCGTGCCGCGACCAGCGGCGTGGCCAACGACAAGGCAAGCGCGACCGCCAGCCGGGTGACGGCGGGTGCAGGAACGTTCATGGGAGTGATGCCTGAAGCGGCCGGCCCGTGACCGGGCCGGCACGGAGTGTTACGGCGAAGCGGTCTTCTGCTTCATGGCGATGCTGACGATGCCCTCGTAGGTACCGGCGACGGTCAGCGGGGCCTTGGTGGCCTGGGCGATATCCAGGTCCATGATGAACGAGGCGCCCGGCAGCGCACCGTCGAAGATCTCCGAGGCCAGGAAATCCTTCGGCGCCACGGTCAACGGTGTTTTGTTGAGGCTGACGCGCAACGGGACCGCTGGTGCAGTACCGTTCTGGATGACAAGCACCGGGTCGTGCATCACATTGACTTCAATGTCCTTGCTCTCGTCGTTGGTGAAGACACGAACGCGCTCGGTGACAGTGCGCAGGCCATCACCCGGGATGTGGGTCATCTCCATCGAGTCGGGCAGCGGGCTGCCGTCAGCCTTCAGCAGGGCAAGCGACAGGTCTACGTTGGTGTAGACCATGATGTGGGATTCGGCGGCGTTCGCGGACAGCGAAGCGGTGGCCAGCGCTGCAGCGAGCGCGACCTTCTTGAGGATAGGCGACATGGGGTCTCTCTCTTTTGTTTCTTCGAAAGGAAGCTTTCGGCGGAAAGCACCGCAACACCGCGTGGGGTGTGGCAGCCCAGTCAGGTTAGTCAGCGAGATGTGATTTACCCATTCAACCCGTCCTAAAAATCGGGTCCCGTGCGTGGATATGCGACAGCGCGCGCAGTACGCGCACATTGAAGATATTCCTACTGCGCGTTGCCTTGCGCCATGCGACAGAAACAAGAAGGACGGCCGTAGCCGTCCTTTGTTCGTCCTCCGTGCCACGCAACGACTTGGCCGGCACCAGGCCGCTCACGCCTCCATCAATACCGGCTCGTCCAGCAGCATTTCCTGCACGTCCTTCCACATCTTCTCGCGCACGCGCCGTACCATCGCCGAGTCACGGGCAGCCGGTACAGGCACCGGCAGCGCCGGCACCGCATAGCGCGCCAGTTCCGCGGCCACGACCGTCGCCATCGGGCGCCGCGCGGGGTCGGCATCCATCAACTGCGCGACCAGCGCGCGCACGTGCGCCGGCACGCCCTTGCGCAGGCGGCCCAGTGTGGGGCGCTGCGCCACGCTTGCCTGGGCCGCAGGGTCGGCCTCGTCGCGGTGCATCAGCCAGGAGGTCAACAGCTGGTGGATGGTTGCGCCGAGTCCGTAAAGATCTTCGCGTTGGTGGGTGCCTGCAAACGCGCCACGCTTGGCCTCCGGCGGCATGTAGCTGGGGGTACCCCATGGGGTGTCACTGGTTTCATCGGCACGCAACGCGCCTTCGAAATCGACCGGGCGCAGGCGGCCGGTGCGATCCACCAGCAGGTTGGCCGGCTTCAGGTCGCGCCACACCCACCCTGCCGCATGCAGCTCCGCCACCAGCTGCGCCACCCCCGCGGCATAGGCCAGTGCGTCGGCCAGCGGGATCTTCTTCTGTGGATCGGCGCAGGCCTGCAGCAGTGGCTCACCGTCGATGTGCTCCATCACCAGATAGCGGTGCTCGCCGATGCAGAATGCGTCGATCACTGCGGGCGGGGCGAACGGCAGCCCGTCCATCGCACGCAGGAAGGCCTCTTCGCGCTCGACGAAGCTTCGGCCGTCCAGGCCATGCCAGTTGGTTTCGCCATGGCGGCGACCTTCCTTCACCACGCACAGCCGCGCCGGCGAGCAGTGGATGTCCACCGCGCGGTAGACGCCGCCCTTGCCACGCTGCATGAACGCTTCGTAGCAGAGAAAGCGGGTCTGCAGCGGCGTGGGCGGCGACGCCATTTCAGCGGGTGCGTGGAACGGGCACTCGATCCAGTCAGGGACCGCCTTGCCGGGCTCGCGCAGGTCCGGGACCAGTTCGCCGCTGGGCATGCGCACGGCGCTGACCCGGGTGCCCTCGTCGGTTTCCACTTCCTCGTGGCCGAACGCGCCGTAGCGGAAGAACACCGCACTGCCCGGCCGCAACTGACGATCGAACGGTACGGCAGGCGCACCCAGTCCCTGCGTGGCCTGGTCGAGCAACTCGGCCAGTTCGACCGCCTGCGCGGCATCGCGCGGATACACGGTAATGAACTTGCCGATCTGGCTGAAGCCGAACGGGATGGCACTGTTGAGCCGCCCCAGGATGTTCAGTGTCTTGACCGATTTGAATGCCACGCCGCGTGCGGCCAGCAAGGGCGCGCAGCGTCGGAACACGTCGATTGCGTTGGGCAGTGTGGCCGAGATATGCAGCTTCCACCCCTGCGCGGGGTGGGCCACCTGCGGCGGGCAGTAGCGCCAGCCACTCTTGCCCGGCACCACCGGCAGGTACTGGTCCACCAGCGCACGCCAATCCTGTTCGTGGCGGCCTGCAGCGGGCGCCTGTGGGGCTACGGTATCGAGATCCTGCACGGCATGCCTCCATGGAAAACGGGTCCAGGGGAGTGCGCCGGCCCCTGCCGGCTACCGGCGCACCCGTTCCGTCGCCAGCGCGACAGTGCTGATCAACTGCTGGTCGTGGTGGTGGTGGTGGTGCACAGCGGTGTGCTGGTGGTGATGACGGTGCGGCTGTGGCAGGTACAGGCCGCCACCGATGCACCGCCGCCGGACAGCGCCTGCAGTTCCTCCGGCGAAGAGGCGAACTGGGCGAAGTAGGTTTTCCATTCGGTGCTGCCCGCGCCGGCATGGATGGCCTGCAGGCCCTGGGTACGCAGCTGGTCGGCGAATCCTTTGTCGTCGAGCGCCTTCTGCACGATTTCACTGGTCTTCTGTGAGAGCGACATCTTCACTTCCTCCTGGAACACGTGGGCGATGGCGTCCGCACGGCGGGCTGCCCATCGCAGGATGTTGGCCGGCTTCAGCGCATGCCAGGTCGCTCAGCCCGACCCGGTGGTGGTGGTGCCGGTGCAGATCGGGCTGGTGGTGGTGGTGACGGTGGTGCTGTTGCAGGTGCATGCCGCCGCCCCCGCCTTTGCGCCCAGCGCCTGCAGCTTGTGCGGATCGGTTGCCATCGCGGCGAAGTGTTGACCGCCGAAATAGGTTTTCCAGGCGGCACTTTCCTGCCCACCCAGCACCGCAGCCACTGCCTGGCTGCGCAGTTGCTCGGCGAAGGACGCGTCGGAAAGCAGTTTCTGTACGAACTCGGTCTGAACAGCCATGTGTGCGTCTCCATTTCCGTTGGAAGGAACAGCAGCGTCTGCCTGTGGCCCAGCGGGCATTGCTTCCGGCGATGCGCCCCGGACAGGAACACAGGGCGCACGGCGTCCTGCGTCCGCCCATGGCGGCCACGTCATCGTCAACCTGTGCGTTGCGCTGGTGCATGGACACGGTGGCGACAGCGCTGCGTCGCCGTGCGATGTGTCATCGCCCACGACGGTACGCAACGACGCGCGATCGTTCGCCTGCATCCACCTGTTCGACTGCCCGACCCGGTGCGCCTGCGGGACGCTGGCACCGGTCGGTTTCGGTTACCGCTGTTGCGACTTCATCCCCATCACAACCCCCTGCGTTCCGGATGCCTCATGCATCGGCGGCGGGTCGGCAACATGCCTGTGTCGGCCCGGTCCTGGTCACCCCCGCTGCGCAGCAGCCGCAGGATGCGACGAGAGCGTCCGCCCGGCCATTGGGCGCGTCAATGCCCAAATCGCGTGGTTGCCTATTCAACATTTGATTCTGGGTGCGTACGCACAGTTCCGTTCGGAAGGCGTTCTCACATTCACGCGCCGGCTTGGTGCGCCGGCACGGCGGTCTGCGCAAACGGGCTGGCGGGAGGTCAACGCGGCGGCAGGACCTGCACGCGCTTCACCTCGATATCGGTGGCCTTGAAGCGATGGGTGTCGACCTTGCCCAACAGTTCGACCGTGGTGGCCGCGCCAATGGCCTGGTGCGGCATGTCCTTGTCGTCGATCTCCACCTCGATCTCGCCCGTGGCGTCGCGGAAGCGATAGCGTTCATCGCCCACCTTGGCGACCAGGTGGCCCAGCAACAGCACGGCGTGGTCATCGCGCTGCTGTCGCGCCTGCGCCACGGTGGTGGTGACTGCGGTGGCCCCCGGTCCGGTATAGCCGGCCAGCGCATCGCTGGCGTGCAGGGTGGAGGCAGCGGCAAGCAGCGGAATCAGCAGGTAGTGCTTCATGGTCGGTCTCCTTTCGGCATGGCTTGATTGATGTGACAAGCCTGTTCCGTAGAGCCCGATAGACCTATGCAATTAATACGAAAACGTCACCGCACCGCCCCACCCCGCAGGCCCCGTTCATCGTCATGACGGTAGAGCCACCCCATGGGTGGCTGCCCAAGGGCACCGACGGCAACAGCCCCCGCAAAAAGGGTCCTTCGCCCATCTGCGGCTTGGGCAGAAACGTGCCTTGATGCTTTTCGGGCGCAGCCGTCGGCGGGTCGGGCACTGGGTCCCCATGCCCTTTCCGGCGAATGTCCCCCGGTGTCGGCCTGCGGCCGCCACCTCCTCCTTTATTTCGCCTCCAAGGGCATGGGGACCCAGCGCCCGACCCACCGACAAGCGTCAAAAAAAGCGTGGCATCCACCTGCGCACCGCAAGCCGAGCCCCGTAGCAGTCGGTAGGCCCCTGGCGCACATGACCCCCGGCCGCGTGGCGGCCTCCTCCTTTATTTTGCCCAGGGGCCTCCCGACTGCTACGGGGCCCTCACGCTCGCGACCGGCCCGATGGGAGACGCCAGCCGATCCAAACGGCGCCTGCACACCCGGCCACCCGCGTAGCGTCGTGCCCACTCTGCGACGGCGCTTGCAGCACGAAGCTCCCGCAGATGGGCGAAGAACAAAAAAAAACGCCCCGCAATGCGGGGCGTTTTTCAACACGCGGTACCGGGACGATCAGCCCTGGTAGTCGCGCACGTCGCTGCCGGTGTAGACCTGGCGCGGACGGCCGATCTTCATTTC
>Ga0160473_101249_pt1 | contig 13185 bp, 10 predicted proteins | sample HID1975I_E11MG_FD_108217 | JGI IMG/M metagenome (GOLD analysis project Ga0160473, IMG submission 108217) | Enriched soil microbial communities from UW Madison campus, WI, USA - HID1975I_E11 MG | ecosystem: Environmental > Terrestrial > Soil > Unclassified | place: USA: Madison, Wisconsin... | reverse complement strand
TGTCTCGCCGCTGAAGGCCCTGGCGGTCGACGTCCAGCGCAACCTGCTCGATCCGATCGGCGAGATGGGGCTCGATATCCGCGTCGAGACCCGCACTGGCGACACGCCGAGCGACCGCAAGGCGCGCCAGCGCGTCAAGCCGCCCCAGATGCTGCTGACCACCCCCGAATCGCTCAGCCTGCTGCTCTCCTATCCGGACAGCTTCACGATGCTGGCCGATGTCCGCACGATCGTGATCGACGAGGTCCACGCCTTCGCCACCCAGAAGCGCGGGGATCTACTCGCGCTCTGCCTGGCCCGGCTGCAGGCGATCGCGCCGGCGATGCGCCGGGTCGCGCTGTCCGCGACGGTCGCCGATCCGGAGGGCTACGCCGCCTGGCTCGCCCCCGATGGCGATATCGGCGCGGTGGACATCGTGCTGGGCGATCCCGGCGCGTCGGCGGACATCGCGATCCTGCTACCCGAGGACAGGGTGCCGTGGTCGGGCCATTCGGGGCGCTACGCCGCCGAACAGGTGATGGCCGAGATCGAGACCCACCGCACCACATTGGTCTTCTGCAACACCCGCAGCCTCGCCGAGCTGATCTTCCAGGACTTGTGGAAGGTCAACGCGATGAGCCTGCCGATCGGCATCCACCACGGCTCGCTCAGCATCGAGGCGCGGCGCAAGGTGGAGGGTGCGATGGCGGACGGGCGGCTGCGCGCGCTGGTCGCCACCGCCAGCCTCGATCTCGGGGTCGACTGGGGCGATGTCGACCTGGTCATCCAGATGGGCGCGCCCAAGGGGTCGTCGCGGCTCGTCCAGCGGATCGGCCGCGCCAACCACCGGCTCGACGAAGCGTCGGAGGCGATCGTCGTCCCCGGCAACCGCTTCGAATATCTGGAGGCACGCGCCGCGCTCGACGCGGTCGAGGCGGGCGAGCTCGATCCCGACATCTTCCGTCCCGGCGCGCTCGACGTGCTCGCGCAGCACATCATGGCCTGCGCCTGCGCGGCCCCCTTCGCCGAGGAGGAGCTGCTGGCCGAGGTCCGCTCCGCGCTCCCCTACAGCGCCCTGCCCGGGGAGACCTTCACCCGCGTCCTGGGGTTCATCGAATCGGGCGGCTATGCGCTCAAGGCCTATGACCGCTTCCAGCGGCTGACCCGCGACCCCGACGGGCGCTGGCGCGTCAGCCATCCGAAGTTCATCGCGCAGCACCGCCTCAATGCCGGGATCATCGTCGAGGCGACGATGCTGACGGTGCGCTTCCGCAACGGGCGCGGGCTGGGCAAGGTCGAGGAAGGCTTCGGCGCGACGCTGTCGCCGGGCGACACTTTCTTCTTCGCCGGGCTCAGCCTGGAGGTCGAGAAGGTCGACACCGAGGACATCATCGTCCGCGCCACCCGCAAGCCCGCCCGCATCCCCACCTATGGCGGCGCGCGGATGCCGCTGTCGACCAATCTCGCCGGCCGGGTGCGCGGCTTCCTCGCCGATCCCGGCCAGTGGGGGCGATTCCCGGTCGACGTGCGCGAATGGCTGGAGATGCAGGCGCTCCGATCGGTCCTGCCCCAGCCCGGTCAGCTCCTCGTCGAGACCTTCCCGCGCGAGGGGCGGCATTATCTCGTGATCTACAGCTTCGAGGGGTGGAACGCGCATCAGTCGCTGGGCATGCTGATCACCCGCCGGATGGAGACCATGGGGCTGTCGCCGATGGGCTTCGTGTCGAGCGACTATGCGCTCGCCTGCCATTCGCTGCGCCCCGTCACCGATCCCGCCGCGCTGTTCTCGCCCGATATCCTAGAGGACGAGTTCGTCGAATGGGTGCAGGGATCGGCGCTGCTCAAGCGCGCCTTCCGCGAGGTGGCGGTGATCGGCGGCCTCGTCGAGCGCCAGCACCCCGGCAAGCGCAAGACCGGGCGGCAGGTCACCTTCTCGACCGACCTGATCTACGACGTGCTGCGCCGCTACGAGCCCGATCATCTGCTGCTGCGCGCCGCCTGGGCCGATGCGCGCGCGCGGATGACCGATGTCGGGCGCCTTGCCGATCTGCTCGATCGCGCGCAGGGCACGATGCTCCACGTCGATCTGCCGCGCGTCTCGCCGCTCGCGGTGCCCGTGCTGGTGCTGATCGGGCGCGAGCAGGTCGCCCAGGGCTTGGCCGACGACGAGCTGCTGGTCGAGGCCGAGGCCCTCGCCGCAGAGGCGATGCGGGCCGACTGAACGGGTCCGAAATGATGAAAATCAGTAGTGTTTTGAGACGGGTCGAGCCTGTCACCCGGTGACCTGAGCCGGTGGTGTGTTTCTGTCACCGCAATGCCATCCCTTTGAAGTTTAACGCGCCTAGCGCGCGCCTGCTGCACTGCAGCGGTGACTTTTAAGGGGAATTTGTAATGGTACGCTTTGTTTCGGGCGCGTCTTATGCCGTGCTCGCCTTCGCCAGCCTGGGGGCCGCCAGCACGCACGCCCAGTCGACCGGCGCGATCGATTTCGAGGAGGAGATCGTCGTCACCGGCGCGAACACCAGCAAGGGCGTGGCCGGGATCATCACCCCCGACACCTCCAAGGCGAAGGCGGTGCTGACGCAGGACTTCATCACCCGCCAGAACCCGGGCCAGACGATCAACGACGTGATCAACCAGCTGCCCGGCGTCAGCTTCCAGAACAACGATCCCTATGGTTCGGCCGGCGGCACGCTCACGATCCGCGGCTTCAACGACCAGCGCATCACCCAGACTTTCGACGGCATGCCGCTCAACGACACCGGCGGCTATGATCTCTATTCGAACCAGCAGCTCGATTCGGAGCTGATCGGCGAGGTCAACGTCAACCTCGGCACCACCGACGTCGACAGCCCGACCGCCGCCGCGACCGGATCGACCGTCAACTACCGCTCGATCGATCCGCGCGACGATTTCGGCGTGCATCTGTCGGGCAGCGCCGGCCGCTTCGATTACTACCGCATCTTCGGCCTGGTCCACACGGGCGAGTTCACGTCCTTCGGCACCAAGGCGTGGTTCTCGGCCAGCAAGCAGGAATATGACGCGCCCTATGGCGGCATCGGCAAGATCGACAAGACCCAGTTCAACGGCAAGATCTACCAGCCGATCGGCGCGAACGGCGATTTCGTCTCGGTCGCGGCGCACTACAACCGCAACCGCAACAACTTCTTCGGCTCGGTCCCCTTCCGCACCGATCCCGATCGCGCCGCCGGCGGCAGCTCGTCGAACCGCTTCCCGCTGACCAAGGACGAGCGCTTCTACGAAGTCGCGCGCTGTGAAGTCCCCGGCGGTGTCGGCGGCGTGGCCGATACGGCCAGCTCCTGCGGGTCGGATTTCGAATATCGCTACAACCCGTCCAACACCGGCAACATCCGCATGAACTCGAAGTTCACGCTGAGCGACCAGCTGACCTTCACCTTCGATCCGTCCTACCAGTACACCAAGGCCAATGGCGGCGGCACGGCGGTCGGCAACGAAGGCGTGTTCGCGGGCACCGGCAGCGCGGGCTACATCGGCAGCACGCCCTATTTCGGCGGCGTCGACCTGAACGGCGACGGCGACACACTCGATGCAGTGCGCGTCCTTGCGCCCAGCCAGACCGTCACCCATCGTCTGGGCCTCAACACCTCGCTGCGCTTCGACATCAACGAGAACCACACCGTCCGCGTCGCCTACAGCTACGATCGCGGCAAGCACCGCCAGACCGGCGAGACCGGCTTCCTGCGCGGCAACGGCTTCGGCGAGATGTATTTCCCGTCGGACGATCCGATCGTCGGCACGGGCGGGATCACCCTGCAGAAGCGTGACCGCCAGTCCTATGCGGTGCTGCACCAGTTCGCCGGCGAATATCGCGGCAGCTTCGATGCGCTGACCGTGAACGTCGGCCTGCGCGCGCCGTTCTTCAAGCGCAAGCTCGACAACAACTGCTTCACCACCAATGCCAGCAACGGCCTCGCCTGCTTCGCCGGCAACGCCGCCGCCGAAGCCGCCTATGCGACGGCCAATCCCGGCTATGCCGCGCCGCAGGAGCGGACCTACAAGTACGACAAGCTGCTCCCCAACGCCGGCCTGGTCTTCGACCTGACCCAGCAGGCGAGCCTCTTCGCGAACTACTCGAAGGGTCTGCAGGTTCCGGGCACGGACAACCTCTACCAGGCCTTCTGGTATGCGCGCAGCCAGGACGCGGCGAACCCGCAGCCGGAAACGACCGACAACTTCGATCTCGGCCTGCGCTACCGTTCGGGCAAGATCCAGGCGATGGCGACCGTCTGGTACACCTCGTACAAGAACCGTCTCGCCTCGGCCTATGATCGCGATGCGAACATCACGATCTACCGCAACCTGGGCAAGGTCGAGAAATACGGCATCGACGGCAGCATCGCCTATCAGCCGATCCCCGAGCTGTCGCTCTACGCCTTCGGTTCGTACCTGAAGTCGAAGATCAAGGAAGACGTGCTCAACACCGTCCTCGCCGACGGCACCGAGGTGTTCTTCGACACCGCCGGCAAGCGCGAATCGGGCGCGCCGACCTACACCGTCGGCGGCCGCGCCGAGGGCAATGTCGGCCCGGTCTCGCTGGGCGTGCAGGTCAAGCGCACCGGCCCGCGCTACTACAACGACCAGAACCTTCCGGTCGTCGTGAGCGGCGTGCAGGTGTTCGGGGCGAAGATCCCGGCCTACACCCTCGTCGATCTCGACGCGCGGATCTCGGCCGAGCCGCTGGGCATGGGTGACCGCACCTATTTCCAGCTCAACGTCAGCAACCTGTTCGACAAGCGCTACTACGGCGGTGCCGATGGCGGCACGACCTCGAACAGCAGCGTGATCTTCGGCCAGATCGGCGCGCCGCGCACCGTGATGGGCACGGTGGTGTTCGGCTTCTGATCCCCGCGATCAGGATCTGACCGGCCAGGGGCCCGCGCCTTCCTTGCGGAAGGGGCGGGCCTTTCGCCCTTTACGCGATATTTCGCCGGCGCCCCGTATGTGCGCGCGCCCGGCCTGTATGCTTACCCGTCGACCAAGGATTCCCGCCCATGCTTACCCGTCGCCTGATGATCGCCGGTGCCGGCGCCATGATCGCCGCCCCCGCGATCCTGCGCGCGCAGACCCTGTTCACCGCCTGGCCCTTCCGTCTCGGCGTGGCGACGGGCGATCCTGCCCCCGACGGCTTCGTCATCTGGACGCGCCTCGCCCCCGATCCGCTGGCCGAACATGGCGGCATGCCGATGCAGGCGGTGCCGGTCGACTGGGAAGTCGCCTCGGACGAGTATTTCCGCGCCATCGTCGGGCGCGGCCAGGCGATCGCCCGGCCCGAGCTGGGCCATGCCGTCCATGTCGAGGTCACCGGCCTCCAGCCCGACCGCCCCTATTGGTATCGGTTCCTGATCGGGCGCGAGCGTAGCCTGACCGGCCGCGCGCGGACCATGCCCGCCGCCGGGTCCGCGATCGACCGGCTGCGCATCGGCGTCGCCGGCTGCCAGCATTACGAGGACGGGCTCTACACCGCCTATCGCCACATGGCGGGCGAGGATCTCGCCTTCGTCTTCCACTATGGCGACTACATCTACGAAGGCCGCAGCTCGCACAGCCGCTGGGATCGCGGCCGCGGGCCGCAGCCGATCGCCCCCGTCCGCCAGCATGTCGGGCAGGAGATCTACGACCTCGCCGACTATCGCCGCCGCTACGCCCAGACCAAGCTCGACACCGATCTCCAGGCCGCGCACGCCGCCTTCGCCTTCTTCCCCACCTTCGACGATCACGAGGTCGACAACAACTGGACGGCCACCCACGATCAGGACGACGTGCCGATCGAATACGCGCTGCTGCGGCGACAGGCCGCGCTGCAGGCCTGGTACGAACACATGCCCGTCCGCCGCGCGACCATGCCGCAGGGGCCGGCGATCCGGATGGCGCGCAACGCGCGCTGGGGCGACCTCGCCGATTTCCGCTTCCTCGACACGCGCCAGTTCCGCAGCGCGCAGCCCTGCGGCGACGGCTTCCAGCCGATCTGCGCGGATGTGGCGGATCCGAAGGCCGATATCCTCGGCCCCGATCAGGAAAAGATGGCGACCGCGCCGGATCGCGCGCGCTGGACGGTGCTCGCGCAGCAGATCATGATGATGACGATGGACCGCCGCACCGGCGACGAACCCGCGCCGATCATGAACATGGACACCTGGTCCGCCTATTCCACCCCGCGCGATCGGGTGCTCAAGGCGCTGGCCGGGCGCGGCGACGTGGTCGTGCTGACCGGCGACGAGCACCAGAACTTCGCGGGCCAGGTCCGCGATTCCGCCGGCCGGCCGGTGGCGGTCGAATTCGTCAGCACCTCGATCAGCTCGGGCGGCGACGGGCAGGACCGGCGGCCGGGCAGCGACCGGATGCTCGCCAACAATCCCCATCTCGCCTTCATCAACGATCAGCGCGGCTATCTGGTCTGCGACATCGGCCGCGATCAGTGGCGATCGGACTTCATGGTGGTCGACCGCGTCTCCACCCCCGGCGGCGCGATCAGCCGCCGGTCCAGCCTGACGGTGGACCGGGGCACGGTCGCGCTGCGCGGCTGACGCCTGAGTTCCGCGTCAGTCCCGCGCGGGCACCGCGAACAGCCGGTCCACGGTCTCGCGGCGATGCTGCTCGAAGGCGCGCCGACCCTCGGGCACGTCGGCGGTGTCGGGGAATTCCTCTTCGATCCAGCGATGGCGCGCGCGGACTTCCTCCAGGAATTCGGCATGGGTGAAGATGTGGAAGCGGTTGGTGCGGATCGCGTCGACCACCGCCGCGCCCAGCTCCATCGGGTCCATGGCACCTCGCATCGCCGCCCAGAAATTGCGCAGGAAATCGCCTTCCTCGCCCTCCGGTGCGCCGCTGTCGTCCTCGGGGATCTCGACCAGCGCCGATTTGCTGGCCCCGGGGAACAGGCACGACACCCCGATCCCTTCGGGTGCCAGCGACATGCGCAGCGATTCGGTCAGGCCCCGGACGGCGTATTTCGCGGTCGAATAGGCCCCCATGCCGGGCAGCGGCACGACCCCCGCCATCGAAGCGGTGTTGACGACATGGCCGCCCTCGCCCTGCGCGCGGATGATCGGGACGATCGTCTTCACCCCGTTCACGACGCCGCCCAGGTTGATCGAGATCGCGCGATCCCATTCGTCGAACTCGGCGTCCTCGGCCATGCCGCCGCCGCCGACGCCCGCGTTGTTGCACAGCACGTGGATCTTGCCGAACACGTCGATCGCCTCGCGCGCGGCGCGGGCCAAGTCGGCGCGGTCCGAAACGTCGACGCGCAGCAGGTGGATCGCGTTGGACCCCGCCAGGTCGGCGCGGGCATCCGCCAGATGCGCCTCGTTATAGTCGGCGACGACCACCTTCATCCCGTTCGCCAGGAAATTGCGGACCATGCCATAGCCGATCCCGCTGGCCCCGCCCGTGACGAAGGCGACCTTGCCCTCCAGATTCCGCATCAGCCTCTCCCATCGTGACGGCCCCGCGCCGCGCGTTTCCCACGCGGTCGCGAAGGCGGATGGTATAGCAGCGAGAGGCGCACGCAACCGTCTCGCTCAACCAACGCCTTTCAACGCCGTTTACCCTTTCGTGACTCGACGGGCCTAGCCCGATGGTCAGGCCAGGGGAAAAGGCGAATCGGTATGGCACAGGCCATGACAGAAAAGGACGGGCCGGTGGCGGGGCTGGACGCGCCCAATATCTTGGTCGTCGACGACAGCAGGACGAACCTGCACGTCCTGTGCGCAAGGCTGGCCGCGATGGGCTATCGCCCCACCCCCGCCGAAAGCGGGACGCTCGCGCTCGACCATCTTCAGGCCCGCCGGTTCGACATGGTGCTGCTCGACATGGTGATGCCCGGCATGTCGGGCATCCAGGCGCTCACCGAGATTCGCCGCATGTCGCGCCATGCCGACCTGCCCGTGCTGATGATCACCGCGCGCAGCGATCCCGCCGCCGTGATCGAGGCGTTGCGTGCCGGGGCCGACGACCATGTCGCCAAGCCCTTCGAGTTCGATGTGCTGCAGGCCCGGATCGAACGGCTGCTCGCGCGGTCGCGCGCGGTGGCGGATCTGCGCCGCGCCAACGCCTCGCTCGACGCGCGGATCACCAGCCGCGCGGTGGAGATGGGCGAGCTGCGCCAGCAACTGGCCGAGATCACGGCCGAGCGCATGCGCCTCGCCTCCTCGCTGCGCTTCCTTCAGGCGGAGGTCGACCGGCTCAGCGCCGGAACCACTGCTTCCGTGTGAACCAGCCGACGACGGCGACCGCGATCAGCACGCAGATCGCGACCACGCCCCAGAACGCCCAGGGTGCCTTGGCATAGGGTATCCCCTCCACGTTCATGCCGAGCAGCCCGGTCAGGAAGGTCAGCGGCAGGAACACCAGCGCCACGATCGACAGGATCAGCGTGCGCGTCTCGGTCTGCTCCGCGCGCAGATCGGTCAGCTGCTCGTGCAGCAGCGCCGCGCGCTCGCGCACCGCTTCCAGCTCTTCCGCCATGCGGGCGAAACGGTCGGCGGCGGTGCCCAGATGGAGGCGGTCGCTGTCCTCCAGCCAGGGCGCGTCGAGCCCCGCCAGCCGGTCCAGCGCCTGGCGCTGCGGCGATACGAAGCGGCGATAGGCGATCGCCTCCGCCCGTGCCTTGGCGATCATGCGCCGCATGGTGAAGACCTCGCTCGGCTCCATCCCCTCCTCGCAATCGTCGACGGTGTCGCCCAGCGCCGCGATCTCGGGATCGAGCGCCTGGGTGATCTCGGTCGCGATCAGCGTGATCAGGTCGCCCGGATCGCGCACCTTGCCCGCGGCCACCGCCGTGCAGACCGGTTCCATGGCCGCCAGGTCGCGCAGCGACACCGTGATCGCGCGCCCCTGATCCGCCCAGATGCGGATCGAGACCAGCGGATCCTCCCCGTCGTCGGGTTCGCTGCCCAGCCCGCGCAGGTTGATCAGCGCGCCATCGCCGATCGGCTCGGCGCGCGGGCGCGTCTCGAACGCGACCATCGATGCGGTCACCGTCTCGGGCAGGTCGGTGCGGTCGTGCAGCCAGTCGCGACAGCTCTGCTGGCGGCCGTCGAGGTGGAACCAGACGAAGCTGTCCGGCCCGCGCGCCGCCTCCGCCTCGTTCAGCCCGGTTTCGCGCGCGCCATCGGCGTCGACCACATAGGCCCAGCTCTTCACGACGCCATCTCCAGTTCGATCGTCAGCCCCGGCCGGGTCGCGCCCGCCCGCTCGTCCCACGCCACCCGCTCCGCATCCGCCCGCGCCCGCGCGAGGATCGCCTGGGGCACATCGCCCCGATGCAGGATGCGATCCGCCATGCCGATCCACCGCGCCTCGCCCAGCGTCAGGTCATCGGGATCGGCCGAGCGCAGGCGGATACGGATGCGGCGGTCGTCGATCGGCGGCGCATCCTCCGGCGCGTCCAGCCATGTATCGATCGCCCCCGCCTCGACCGGCTTCAGCGGATCGAGCGCCCCGGCCTCGGCCAGCGCCGCATCGATCGCCCGGCGGCGATCGGCCGCATCCGGCCACCGCGCGCGTATGCCAGCCCGTGCCGCGTACATCCCCCGCGCCAGCTCGCCCAGCCCCGTGGGCAGCATCGCCTCCAGCCGCTGGCGCAGCGCCTTGGCCAGCCCCGCCGAGGCACCGCCCGTGCCGATCGCCACCAGCACCGGATCGCGATCGACGATCGCGGGCAGCGTGAAATCGCACAGCGCCGGGCGGTCGACCGCGTTGACCAGGATGCCGCGCGCCCTCAGCCGTGCCACCGCTGCCGCCGCCATGGCGTCATCCTCGATCGCGACGATCGCGATCGCCGCGACCGTCCCCTCATCGACGATCCGCCCGCCGGCGCGCTCGACCAGCCGGCGCTTGGCGGCCGCCGCCTCACCCTCGCCAAGCAGGATCACCGGCCGGTCGGCAAGGCGCAGGAAGATCGGCAGGCTGTCCATCGCCGGTCCTTCTCGCGCGCCGCGCGACGCTTGCCAAGCCGCCGGAACGTCGGTGTGGGTTACCGCCCCGTCTGCGCCCGGTGCAGCAGCTTCTGGTCGGCCAGCACCAGCGCCATCATCGCTTCCACCACGGGGGCGGCGCGGATGCCGACGCAGGGGTCGTGGCGGCCCTTGGTGCGGATGTCCGCCGCCTGCCCGTCGCGGCCGATCGTCTCCACCGGCGTCAGGATCGAGGATGTCGGCTTCAGCGCGACGCGCAGCACGATCGGCTGGCCGGTCGCGATCCCGCCCGCGATCCCGCCGGCATGGTTGGCCAGGAACACCGGCTTGCCCTCGTTGCCCGGCCGCATCGGATCGGCATTGCCTTCTCCGGTCAGCCGCGCGGCGGCGAAGCCGTCGCCGATCTCGACGCCCTTGACCGCGTTGATCGACATCATCGCCGACGCCAGCTCGCTGTCGAGCTTGGCATAGAGCGGAGCGCCCCAGCCGGCGGGCACCCCTTCCGCCACGCATTCGACGATCGCGCCCACCGACGATCCCGCCTTGCGCGCGCCATCGACGATCGCCTCCCAGCGCGCCGCCGCCGCCGCATCGGGGCAGAAGAACGGATTGCGGTCGATCTCGGCATCGTCGAACGCGGCGCGGTCGATCGCGTCGCCGCCCAGCTCGACCAGATAGGCGCGGATCGCGACCTCCGGGATCACCGCCCGCGCCACCGCGCCCGCCGCGACCCGCGCCGCCGTCTCGCGCGCCGAACTCCGCCCGCCGCCGCGATAGTCACGAAAGCCGTATTTGGCGTCATAGGCATAGTCGGCATGGCCCGGCCGATAGGCGAGCGCGACCTCCGAATAATCCTTCGATCGCTGGTCGACATTCTCGATCATCAGGCTGATCGGGGTGCCGGTCGTCTTCCCCTCGAACACGCCGGAAAGGATGCGCACCTGGTCCGGCTCCTGCCGCTGCGTCGTGAAGCGCGACGTGCCGGGGCGGCGCTTGTCCAGCCAGGGCTGGATATCGGCCTCCGCCAGCAGCAACCCCGGCGGGCAACCATCCACCACCGCGCCCAGCGCGGGGCCATGCGATTCCCCCCAGGTCGTGAACCGGAAGACGCGCCCGAAACTGTTGAAGCTCATGCGGCGTGCTTGGATGTCCGGGACATATCCCCGCGCCCGGCAAGCAGCCCGGCAACCGAGATATCCTCATCGAGTTCGTCCCAGTGAAGCCCCACCGTACCGATACGAACCCGTGCGCGCAGTTCCGCCGTCCCATCCAGCAGTCTTGGAAACCAGGCTAGAGGCACACCCAGTGTCCGCCCGTCATCCAGATCCACCCACATGGTCACATCGTCGAAGCGAACCGCGACCGGCTTAGCGAAAGTGTCCATGCCACGCTTCCTGAATTTCGCGCTTGCGCGCCCGGATGACGAGGAGCGCCATCGCAAGATCCCTTCGATCTAGCCCATGATTGTAGGCCATATCGATATCCTCACCAACCCAGAACTTCGCTTCCTTACCGTCCCGTTCCACGTGAACGTGCATCGGCTCGCGAGGATCGCCCTCGTTCGAGAAGAAGTGAAATCGCAGGCCGTTATGCCGGAAGATCACTGGCATCGGCGTTTCCGGCTGAAGACGGCCAAGACCCTTGTGATCCGACGCCGTCTCACGCCAGCGCGATATCCGGTGCGTCCTCCGCCTTCATGCCGATGACATTGTACCCGGCGTCGACATGATGGATCTCGCCGGTCACACCGCTGGCGAGGTCGGACAGCAGGTAGAGCGCCGCGCCGCCGACATCCTCGATCGTGACGTTGCGGCGCAGCGGCGAATTGAGCTCGTTCCACTTGAGGATGTAGCGGAAGTCGCCGATGCCGCTGGCAGCCAGCGTCTTGATCGGCCCGGCCGAGATCGCGTTGACGCGGATATTCTCCGGCCCCAGATCCATAGCCAGATATTTGACCGAGGTCTCGAGCGCGGCCTTGGCCACGCCCATCACGTTGTAATGCGGCACGACCTTTTCCGCGCCATAATAGCTGAGCGTCAGCACCGCGCCGCCTTCGGGCATCATCGCGCGCGCCCGCTTGGTGACGGCCACGAAGCTGTAGGCCGAGATGTTCATCGTCAGCAGGAAATTGTCGAGGCTGGTGTCGACATAGAGGCCGCGCAGCTCGTTCTTGTCCGAAAAGCCGATCGCGTGGACGACGAAGTCGATCGTGGGCCAGCGCTCCGCCAGCGTGTTGAACGCGACGTCCAGCGCCGACATGTCGGCCACGTCGCATTCGATCAGGAAATCGGATCCGATCTCGTTCGCGAGCGGCCTCACCCGCCGCTCCAGCGCCTCGCCCTGATAGCTGAAGGCCAGCTCCGCGCCCTCGCGCGCCAGCGCCTTGGAAATGCCCCAGGCGAGCGAGCGATCGTTGGCAAGGCCCATGATCAGCCCGCGCTTGCCTTCCATCAACCCGGCCATGCCGCCTCCTTATAGTTCCGCAGGCGCACCCTTTAGCGTCGGTTCCGGTGATTCCGCCAGTGCTGCGTTGAGATGCGCGCCCAGCACCAGGCCCAACCCGACGATCCAGAAGAACAGTAGCGCAATGATCACACCCGCCAGCGAGCCATAGGTCAGGTCGTATCCGCCCAGCAGCCCGAGCACGATCGGCAGCAGCGCGGTTGTCGCACTCCACCACAAAGCGGTGATCGCGGCCCCCGGCCAGACCGGGCAGCCGGTGTAGCGATAGCGGGTCGGCGTGAGCGTCAGGAACAGCATGTAGAGCGCGCCGAACAGGAACACCGGCGGCAACAGCCGCGACAGGCCGATCCAGCCGGCGACATTCTCCGCGAAGGGCAGGAGGCGGACCACGAACTGCTCGGCGGCGGTCAGCAGCACCTGTGCACTGAACGAAAGCAGCGCCAGGATCACCGATCCGATCGTGATCGCCACCGATCCCAGCCGATATTGCCAGAATGCCTTGGTCCCGGGCACGCCATAGGCGCGGCGCATGATGTCGCGAATCGTCTCGACGAAGCTGCCGACCGACCACAGGCCGACCAGCCCGCCGAACCACAGCAGCGATCCCGTCCGCGCCGCGAGCACGTCCGCGATCGGCTTGGCGAGCAGATCCGCCACCGAAGGCGGCAGCGTGGTCAGGAAGGCCGACACCGCCTGCGCGCTGTCCGCGGAACGGCCGAACAGCGATGCGAGCGCCGCCGTCACGATGAAGAACGGAAACAGCGTCAGCAGCGCGAGATAGGCG